>Ga0315296_10000237_pt1 | contig 50899 bp, 45 predicted proteins | sample YL17G14_18_MG_FD_203921 | JGI IMG/M metagenome (GOLD analysis project Ga0315296, IMG submission 203921) | Sediment microbial communities from Yellowstone Lake, YNP, Wyoming, USA - YL17G14_18 | ecosystem: Environmental > Aquatic > Freshwater > Lake > Sediment | place: USA: Wyoming | collected... | reverse complement strand
GTGGACGACGCGCGGGAAGCTTGCTCGACGCTGGGGCTGGAGGCGGCCCTGGCCATCGTGCCGCCCGCCGATGGCGGACTGCCCGAGGCAGAGATCATGGCGAGGGCGTCGGAGCTGCTGGCCGCCGCCGCCGAGAGCCTGGGCCGCCTGCTGAGGTTGGGGCGCGCTTTACCGGGCTGAGGGGCTGATCGATTCCTCGTTCCCGGATCGGGCCGGCTATGTAGCCGGCCCGGTTGTCTACATACGTAGGCCGCCTCGGCCCCTACACGGGCTTCGGGCCCTAGGGTGTGGGCGTGCTGGGGCCAGCCGGGGCACCGCCCGGCTTGATCGCCGCCATCGGCTTCCGGCCTGCCTGCCAGAGGAAGAGCAGGAGGGCCAGGAAGATGACCGCCACCACGAAGGGGAGGACGGCGTCCTTGAGGTCAAAGAGCGTGACCACGGCGATGGCCGCCTGGGAGGCGTAGGGGACCCAGAGGAAGACGCGATACTTGGTCGGGTTCCAGCCGAGAAGGGCGTAGAGGGGGGCCAGGATCAGGATGTGAACGCCCAGGAGTCGCTGCGCCGCGTGCTCCTCGATGCCGGCGCTCAGGGAGCCCGCGTTGGCGGCTAAGAGGAGGGAGAAGCCCCAGATCGCGGTCCAGAAGGCCAGCAGGATGAGAACCAGCCGTCGGGCCGCGCCGACGCTGACTACGGCACCCTCCGGCCGGGCCGGTGTCGCTACCTTCGCTGCCGTCGATTGCTGAGCCATAGCGGCCTCCTTGTCGAAGCCCGCCTGTCCGTCAGGCGGGCAGGCCCGCCTCCGCCGTCAGAGAGATCATCGGAAGATTCCCTTCCCCACTGGAGCTATTCTAGCACCTATGCAGGATTGGCCACCCGTAGGGACAGAGCTTCAGCTCTGTCCTGGGCCGAGCTAAAGCTCGGCCCCTACGCGATGATCCATGCGAGGCGTCTGGTCTTGCGTGGCAGCAGCCAGGACAGGCGCCTAGTCCATCCCCATCTCGGCCAGTTCCTCGTCCGAGAGGCCGAAGTGGTGGGCGATCTCGTGGAGGACCGTCTTGCGCACCTCTTCCACCAACTCCGCCTCGTCGGGGAAGTCGCGCTCTAGGGGCTCCTGGAAGATGGTGATCTTGTCCGGCAGCACCAGGCCGTAGGCGCTGCGCTCGGTGAGGGGCACGCCGAGGTAGAGGCCGTAGGGCATCTCGCCTGGGGGCAGCCCGGCCTGTCGCAGGTCGTCCCGGCCCGGTCGGCGCTTGACGACTATGTCGATGTTGGAGAGCCGTTCGCGGAAGGGCGGCGGCAGCCCGGCCAGGGCGCGTCGCACCAGGCGCAAGAAGCGCCCTTGAGGCCTCATGAGCAGCCGTATCCTTGGATGAAGCGGTCACAAGGTGGTGGCGAGCGCCGGTGGGGAACGTCGACGGCGTACACGCCGCAGGCCTTCTATTCGCGCCTCTGCCAGAGAGGCCGGTAGCCCTCGCCGCGGATGGCGCTGCGGACCTCGCCCCTCTCCAGGTCTTGTAGCTCTTGGAGCACCTGCTCGCAGCGCCGGACGGCCTCAGGGAAGCCCTTGTCGGCGAGGCGCTCCACCAGGGCGCCCCAGATGCCGCTATCGACCAGGCTACTAACGTACCGGGGCCACCAGATGGAGGTGATCTTCTCGGGGAGGCGGAAGCGCGGCCGCAGGCGCTTCAGACTACGGAACCGCTCCTCGACGGAGGCGGCGGGAGGCACGAGCTTCACCAGAGGCGGGTCGATCTCCGTGTAGCGGGCGTCCACCAGCAGGCGCTGGCTGACGATCACGAATCGAAAGGTGAGGACATCGGCGCTGCGAACGGTCTCGATAATCTCGTTCAGGTCGAGGAAGTACTCATTATCCATAGCGATCCGAACTCTGGACAGCCCGACAATCCGGCGGACGACCGCAGTACGGGGGAAGACGCCCAGGAGACAGCGTCGAGAGGGTAGCGCCTGGCATCATTCTAGCACCGGGATGGAGGGCCAGCAAGCAATGTGGTGTTCCAGGGATGTGAGACAGAGAGGGGGTGAACGAAGGCCAGGGCCGGATCTCTCACGCGTCTTGAAACACTAAGCCCCGGTCAACCGCTACGTCAGCAAGCCGAGAGGCCGAGGTTCAGGGAAGATGCTTGGCGGCGTCAAACTCGGCGGGGAGCACCCGCAACAGGATGGGGGCCCGCTCGGTGAAGAGGGGCGAAAGTGAGGAGTCACTGATGGCAGTACCGAGGCCTAGGGATGGGTAGGTGGCAAACAGGATGAGCAGCACCTGGATGATCACTATGCCCTTGGCTAACCCGAAGACGGCCCCTGCCAGATGGTCAAAGGTGCCCAGCATGAGGAGCGAGGCCGTCTCCTTGAGGAGCATGGCCGCCACGTGGCCGGCCAGGGTAGTGGCGCCGAAGATGGCGAGGAAAGCCGCTATCCTGGCTGCCCTATCGCTGTCGATGAACGTCTTCAGGTCGTCGGCTAGCCGCTCGTAGAAGAGGCCCGCCAGCACTACTCCCAGGACGACGGAGACGATGGTAACGACCTCGCGGATGAAGCCGGCGGTGAAGGCGGCAAAGATGAACCAGACGAGCACCGCCAGGATAACGCCGTCCAGCCAGTTCACGGCTCACCTCGCGACCTGGGCAGCTCGCCGCGTCGCCGCGGCTCGGTATCTAGGAATGACAAAGCCGCGCCGGCGGGGGAGCAGCGGCATGGGCAATAGACGATCTTTCTTCTTGCCATTCGGACTGACATGTCCCGGATAGGCAGGCTCTACCAGCCTCCTCTAGATTGTCGGCCCAACGGCGAGCGGCCTTCAGTCTAGCACAGGCCACCTAGGCTGACAAATCGCCCACTACGGAGTCACGCAACAGGCTCCTATGAACTCGCAGCCTCCTCGCCAGGAGGGCGCCACCACCGGTAGTAGTGCAAGGCCAGCGTCAGGTAGAGGACACCCAGGACGTAGCCGCCGAGCACGTCGCTGGGCCAGTGGGCACCCGTATAGACGCTGGCTGGCCCCATCCCCAGCACAACGAACAGGCAGAAGCCCTGAAGGGCCAACCGCGGCAGCGGGCTGCGGACTACCACAGGAACCAGCAGCAAGAGGAGTCCAAACAGGGCGAGGGCAGTGACCACATGACCACTGGGGAAGCTGAAGCTCGACAGGTGCTCGCTGACCCGTACCAGGTCTGGCGTCGGGCGGGGCCTCTCCACAGCTTGCTTCAGTAGGCCCTGAGCCAGCCTGGGTACGATGGAGGAGAAGACAAGGAGCCCCTCTGGGTAGCGCCGGGCCAGGAGCAGGGCGGCCGTCGCCAGCAGCCAGATCAGGTTCGACGGCAGGTTGCCCAGGTCGCGCAGGAAGCCGGCAGTGCCGCCCCAAAGGAGGATGCCCCCGTCGCGCTGGATCCAGTGGGCGATGCGCAGGTCGGCAGGAAAGTAGCTATAGAGGGAGGCGAGGGCAGCCAGTAAACCTAGCAAGGCCAGGCCGCCCAGCCAGGCAAGCCAGAAGAAGCCAGTAGATCGCGGTCGAGCCAGGGACGCGCCCTCCTCAGTCTCCATGCTGGGGTCCGGTTGGGGCCACCGAGCGATTATGGCGCAGGCATCCGGGACCCTCAAGAGCAGGCGACACCTGAACGCGTCGCCAGGCGCCAGCTCTGCGCTCCAGCGTCTCTTGCCATAGATACAGTCCAGCGCCACTTCACATTGTAGCCCTTCGTCCCGATCTGCTAGTATATTACGCAGAAGATATTGCCCTTTTGTTGTAAACTAGCGGGGTTTTCCCTTTGCAGGCCACCCGTCAGCAAGTACTGGACTACCTGCGGCGACATGGTCAGGCCACCGTAAAGGAGCTGGGCCAGCTCCTGGGTCTGACCTCCACCGGCATCCGCCAGCACCTGACGGTGCTCGAGCGGGACGGGCTGGTGGAGGCACACGAGGAACGGGGCCACGTGGGCCGGCCGGCCCTCGTTTACCGCCTGACGGAGCAGGGGGATGCCCTCTACCCCAAGCTATACGACTCCCTGGCCAGCGTCCTCCTCAACGAGCTGCGCACCATCGCTGGCCCCGATGCCCTCCAGAAGGTGCTGCGCCGGGTGGCTACCCGCTTCGCCGAGTCCTATATGGTTCGAGTCGAAGGCAAGCCCCTGGCCGAGCGGGTGGCGGAGACGGCCCGCATCCTGCAGGAGCGCGGCTGCCTGGCCGACTTCAGGATGCACGACGGCGACTGGTACATAAGCCAGCACAGTTGCCCTTTCCCCAGCGTGGCCCGCTGCAACAGCAGCGTCTGCGCCATGGAGGTCGACTTTGTGCGGCGCTTGACAGGGGCCGATGCGCGCCTGGTGAGCAGCCTGCTCCGCGGCGACCGCTCTTGCACCTATCGGATGCGAGCTACTGGCACGGCCGTCGGGGCCTCCTAGTTGGCTGCCCACCTCTCCAGAGCGGCCCTTCACGCCGGGCCGTTTTTTTTGCCAGGCTGCTGCGTCCCCCTCTTGGGCCGCCGCGCGAGGGGTGCTATAATCGGCTCAGCCTGTGAGCTGGCATTCTATCGGCCTTCAGCGAGCTCCTTTCGGAGGCGAAGGCCTCTTTCCTCGAACACCCCCATCGACAGAGCGACATAACGCTTTTCTCCGCCGTCCCGCATCCCTACCGTTGCACGCCGCGGGGTTCCCATGAGCATCAGGACCTGGGTCGGACGCTTCAGCATTGTCGAGGGTCAGGTGCGCGAGGAAGGCCCCTGGCTGGGCGTCTTCCTCCGCCAGCTTCCCGAGGACGATAGCCGCGAGCTCTACGTGCTGGCCGAGCCTGCCTTGCCCGGCAGCGAAGAGTTCTGCGGGCAGCTAGTGGAAGTGGTGGGCCGCCTCTTCCAGAAGGAGAGCCTCTCCCTGACCGGCGCCCTTCTCCGCTCCCTGCGTGCCGCTCACGAGAACCTGCGCGAGTGGAACCGCAAGAGCCTCCGTGAGCACCAGGTGGCAGCCGGCGCCACCTGCTTGCTTCTCCGTGGCCGTACGGCGCATCTGGCTCAGGTAGGGCCCAGCCTGGCCTACTTCTACCGGAACGGCCAGTTGACGACGGTGACGCCTCAGGACGAAGGTGCCCAGGCCCCCCTGGGCCTGGCTGAGGAGTTCCGGCCCCACATTGCCAGCTACGACCTGGAACCCGGCGACCTCCTGCTTGTGGCCTCGTCGCGCCTGGCCTCCATTGCCGACGAGACGGCGGTGGCCGGCGTCCTGGCCCGGGGCCCCGACGATGCCCTTCCCGAGCTGTTCCTCCTCACTCGCGATCTTCTCAACTTCTCTGCCCTCCTGGCCGCCTGCTTCGTAGAGGCTGACGAGCCTTCCCCTGAAGAAGTGGCGGTGCCTGAGCAGTTCGCCGTTCGCCCGGCCCAGGAGGAACCGACGCCAGCCGCGGCGACGGGCGGCGAGGCCGCAACGGATGAGGAGCCGCCGGCGTCCCCCGACTCCGCCGGGGGCGGATTCACCCAGACGCAGACGGAGACCCGCGCGGCGCGCGCAGCGGGCGGCCGTCTGGTTGCCTTTGGCGGCGGCGCCCCGGTGGCGGTCATGGCGCGGCCGACAGACTTCGGACGGCGCAGTCGGGTCACCAGCCGGTCGCCTCAGCCGGCCACCGTCCGTGTGGCGCCGCTCAGCGTCTGGGAGGAGACGTCACCGGAGGGCGGTAACGGCTACGACCTGCTGGTCCCCCGGGTCGATTCGCCGCCGCCGGGCATGGAGCGGCCGGTCGTACGCCTTCGTGCCCCGGCCTCGACACCGCGTTACCGCTACACGCGCACGACCAGCACCCTGCCGCGGATCTTCCCTGTGCCGCGACTGGCCGTCCTGGCGGCCCTGGCCGTTCTGGTGGTGGCTCTAGTCGCCTGGTTCGCCGTGCCGCGATCGGTGGAGGAGAACCGGGAGGAACACTTCGCCTCTCTGCTCGCCGATGCCCGCGCCGGCCTCCAGGCGGTCCGCCAAGGGCGGATGGCCGACGCTGCCGAGCGTCGGGACCTCCTCTCGGGCGCCCTCGCTCGCCTCGACGAAGCTGCCGCCATCTATCCTGACGACGGGCAGGTGCAGGCCCTGCGCATCCAAGTGCAGGCCGCCCTGGCCGACCTGGACGCCGTGGTGGACCTGGGTGAAATGCGCCTGGCGGCTGACCTCAACCTTCAGGTAGCAGGGGAGCTGTCGCTCCAGCAGATGGTGGTGGGCGGAGGCGCCGCCTTCCTCCTGGATGAGGCGGGAGGTCGCGTGGTGGAGCTGCCCCTTTCGCCAGGGGCGAATCCGCCTCCGGCGGAAGAGGAAGGGGGCGGGCCGACGCCCGCAGAGGCCCGCGTCGTCCTCCAAGAGGGGGAGCTGGCCGGGGTAGTAAAGGCGTCACACCCCCTCTACATCCTCTGGTGGCAGGCTGACGGAGAGGGCGGCAGGCTCCTGGTGCTGGACGACCAGCGCCACCTGTTTTCCCTGATCCCCGGCGGGGAAGCAGCGCCTTTGGTCCTCCGGGGTGCCCAGGAATGGGGCAGCCTGGACGGCGCCGCCATCTTCGGTGGCAACCTCTACATCCTGGACGTGGCCTCTAACCAGGTTTGGCGCTACCCGCCTACCGACTCCGGCTTCGACAGCGAGCGCAGCGGGCTCCTGGGCGAGGTGGACCTATCGGGGGCAGCAGCGCTGGCCGTGGACGGTGACCTGTACCTGCTTAGTGAGAAAGGCGGCATCCGGCGCTTCGCCCACGGCGTCGAGGAGCCCTTCGCCCTGGCCGGCATCGACCGCGGCCTGCTGGCACCCGCCTCTCTCGCCGCCGACGGGCAGGGCGGGCTGCTGGTGGTAGACCGCGGCAACAAGCGCCTGGTATCCCTGTCGGCTGGCGGCGAGTTCCAGACTCAGTTCGTCAGCCGGACCTTCACGGACCTCCGCTCCGCGACCGTGGACGCCGGGGCCGGGCTCCTCTACGTGCTGGTGGGCAACTCCCTCTACGCCACGGAAACGCCCCTGCCGTGAAGATCCTGGGCATTGAGACCTCCTGCGACGAGACGGGGGCAGCGGTGGTGGAGGACGGGCGCCGCGTCCTCTCCAATGTGGTCGCCTCCCAGGCCCGCGTCCACGCCCGCTATGGAGGCATCGTCCCCGAGGTGGCTTCGCGCCACCACCTGGAAGGGCTGGTGCCGGTGGTGGAGGCAGCCCTGAAGGAGGGCCGCTGCCGCTGGTCGGACCTGGATGCAGTGGCCGTCACCTACGGGCCGGGGCTCTCCGGCTCCCTGCTGGTGGGGGTGAACCTGGCCAAGGCCCTCGCCTTCGCGCGCTCTCTCCCGTTCGTCGGGGTCCACCACCTGGAGGCCCACAACTATGCCAACTGGCTGGAGGACGGGGACCCCGCGCCGCGGGGCTTCCCCATACTGGCGCTCATCGTCTCCGGGGCTCACACCGACCTGGTGCTGATGGAGGGGCATGGGCGCTACCGCCGCCTGGGACGCACCCGCGACGACGCCGCTGGCGAGGCCTTCGACAAGGTGGGGCGCTTCCTGGGCCTGGGCTACCCCGGCGGCCCCGCCATCGAGCGGGCGGCCGCCAGCGTCGGTCGACCCTCGCTGCGCCTGCCTCGGGCCTGGCTGGGCGACGCCAATGACTTCAGCTTCAGCGGCCTGAAGACGGCCGTCCTCCGCCTCGCTCGCCAGCAGGCCGACGCCGGTAAGGGTGGCCAGCCTTTGCCGGTAGCGGAAGTGGCTGCCGCCTTCCAGGAGGCCGTGGTCGACGTGCTGGTGGCCAAGGCGGTGCGCGCCGCCCGCCGCGAGGGGGTATCGCAGATCCTGCTCTCGGGAGGTGTAGCCGCCAACACCGCCTTGCGGGAGGCGCTGACCCGCCGTTCCCCCGTCCCCGTGCGCGTCCCCTCTCCCGCCCTCTGCACCGACAACGGGGCCATGGTGGCGGGCTGCGCCTACTTCCGCCTCCAGCGAGGACCTCCCTCCGGCCTGGACCTGGACGTTTTCGCCACCCTGCCCATCGCCTGACCCTCGACGTTCGAAGCTCGAACTTCGAGCCTCGAGCTTCTAGGACAAGGGGCAAGCGCTGGCGCCCGGACGGGCGCCCGTCTGGGCGCAGCCGCCCTGGCGGCAGTAGCGGTGCAGCAGGTAAAGGAGTCCCTGCTGGCGGCGAGCGCTCGTCGTCAGGCGCCGGCCGCCGTTGGGGGCGAGGGCCCGCTCCAGGTGGGCGGTGACTCCGTAGCCCCCTGCTGCCGGCAGGCGGCGGAAAAGCCCCAGGGCCCGCTCTTGGAGGGGTGCATCGGCCCCGGCGCCACCGGCGGCCAGAAAGGGGAGAACGGCGTTGACCAGGATCTCCACCGCTCGCCCGCGGCCGATTAGGGCCGGCGACGCGCTGCCCTCCCCTGCCACCGTCCAGGCGCGGACGGCGGCGGCCGGCGAGACCTCAGCGGGCAGGCAGGCGCGGGCGTAGGCCGCCAGCCCCAGCGGCGCTCGGGCCAAAAGGCGGGCCGCCCCCGCCAGCCGGCGGCGAGGGTGGTTGGCCGGCCGCTGGCAGCGTGGCCGCCAGAGAGCAGGGGCAGGGAAAGAAGCCAGGCCGGCGGCGGCGAGGAGCATCGTCTCCAGGTGGGCCGCGGCTTCGGCGCCGGGCCGGCCGGCGGTCGCCGCCCGCAGACGGTGGTAGGGCAGTTCACGGGCCAGTCGGGCGAAGGCCTCTCGGTGACCGCCGTAGCCCAGGGCCTCCAGGACGGCGGCGTAGAGGACTTGGTCCGCCGCGGAAGCCGCTGGAGGCAGGCCTGCCTGTCCGGCAGGCAGGTTCGACGCGGCCGGGAGGACGCGACGGAAGGCCTCTGTCTTTTGGCGGAAGCGAAGGTCACCCAGACGGTCCAGGATGCGGCCGACAGCCTCGGGGCCCAGACGGGTCAGGGCGCTGAAGCAGGGCTCGCGCCAGGCGTCCGGCCGCTTCAGCAGCCGCGCCAGCTCCTGGCGCCGGCTCTGGAACCAGGGCGCCAGCGCCACCACCGCCACCCGCCGTCCGCAGGGGAGGAGGGTGTCCTCGTCCTCGTCATCCTCCCAGACCAAGTGCAGGACGACGCCGTCATAGGCGGGGTCCCGGCCGTGGCCGTGGAGGCGGAAGGCGGAGGCCCGGACGTGCACCTCCACGTCGCCGTGCCAGAGCTCCCCCTCCGGCCCTTCGATGACGGCGTCCCGGAAGTCAGGCCCCGGCCCCCGGGGGAGACGGCCCCGGTAGACGACCCGTAGGAGCTCGCCGCGGCGGGTAGCCAGGGCGTCCGGGGGCAGGTGCTGGCCGTGCCAGAGCTGGACCAGCTCCTGCTCTGGCGGGGGGCGGGCCGGCGGCACAGCCGGGGGCGGCAGCGGCGCCGCCCGCGGAGGGCCCAGCCGTCCGGCAGGCAGGCCTGCCTGCCGGTCAGGCAGGCGCAGGGTGCTAGGGCGCATGACTCTCTTCGCCCCCCGCTGGCACGGTCTCGTAGGCGAAGTCAGCCCGCTCCGCCACCAGGGTGAGCAGGCGGGCCGAGGCGCCCCGGGGGCGGTAGAGGCCCCTCTCCCATTCGCTGATCGTCTGCTGGCGGGTGCCGAGCTCGTCGGCCAGTTCCTGCTGAGTGAGGCCCAGGTGACGGCGCAGGGCGTGCACCCGCGACGCATCCCAAACAGGCCGCCCTCGCCCTTTCTTCTCCACGGGGGCAGCGTACACGGAAACGTGTAAGCCTGTCAAGTAGGCTGTTGCGAAACTCCCCAGACTCTGGGCGCCCCGTGAATCTGCTCCGAACTCGCCGCTAGGGATTAGTTTAAAAGATACCGCTAGACCGCTTGACACGAAATCCTCGTTGTGATACCTTGGGGTTGCTGGGGCGCAGCAATACGACAAGCGCCCCGACAGCAAGGGAGGTTAGCTAATGGTTCAGCAGTTTGAGCAAGCCCCACAGCCCGCAGGGCGGAGCCGCGTGAAGTCAGAGCACCGTTATCCAGTGTATGACTTGGAGAACTCCATCGCACTGGCGCGCGCCATTCGCGACCAAGGGGGCGGGTCGGCGGATCAGCCCCACTTGGCGAGCTACCTGGGCTACAAGAGCACAAAGAGCGGGTCCTTCATTACTCGTGTGGCGGCAGCGCGGGCCTTCGGCCTCATTGAGAATAGCGGCTCCTTTCTCGTTCCAACCCCCCTGGCCAATGCCATCATCGCGCCTGAGCATCCAGGACGTGACGATGTCAGCGCCCGCCTTAAGGCCTTCATGAACGTGCCGCTGTACCGCCGCCTATACGATCGCTACAAGGATACCCAGCTTCCACCGCCGATGGGACTCCGAAATGCCATGGAAACCCACTATGGTATCCCTCGTGCCCGGACTCAGCTAGCGTACAGGGTCCTCATGGATTCCGCAGGGCAAGCAGGACTGTACGAAGCGCGGGGAGGCGCGCGGACACACTGGGTCACGCCGGTGATCCATGAGACGGGCGACGAGGCTGCCGAGGAATGGGCACAGACCGTTCCCCCGACTGGGGTGGAGGCTCATGGTGAACTGGCACAACCGCAGCCTCAACTGCAAACTCAGGCAGCCCAGATCGATCCCATAGAGCGGCTGCGGCAGATTCTTGTTGAGAAGGTGAGGGAAGTTCCTGCCACAGACATGGAGACCATCCGCGAGTACATCAAGGAGATCGAGAAGCTCGGTGAGAGGAAGGAGGATGAGGCAGAGAAGTAGACAGTGAGAGAGCGGCAGTGCACTGCTAGGACGCCACCGCTCTCTCACCCCAACAGCGTGCCCTCGGCGATGGGACCGCACCTGGGATTCGTAGCCCAGGGTTGGGAGTTCGAATCTCCCCTGGCCCGCCACTATCGGCTAGCGGCACGCGACATGCGGCAACACGCCGAGTGCCTGACCTACACAGAAAGAACACCTCCCGTGCAGGCCTAGACACATTGTACCATGGCCTGGCAAGGTCGTCGCGACCATTCTTGGGGGCGGCCGCACGGTCGTCAACAGAACAGCTTCACATCGCATCCGTAGGGGCGCAGCTTCAGCTCCGCCCAGGGCCGACCTGAAGGTCGGCCCCTACGAGGTCTGCCTCCCGTCTTCAACCCGCGGACGAGGCGCCGGCGTCGCAGCGCGCGAAGCACCCGGATGAAAGCACGGATGCATCCCTCCGAAGCTCGACAGGCCAAGTTCCAGCTAGAACGATGACGCCAGAGGAAGATACTGACGCTTGATGGTCGCTGAGAGGCCCTGAACGGCCCTCAATCCCCTTGCGTGCATAGTGGCCCTGCGCTAAGATGCCCATGGTTAGCACTCTCTCGCCGAGAGTGCTAAGGCTTCTGAGGCCGCACTTCAACACTTCTAGGCAGGGAGGTTCTATCGTGCCAGCCAAGACTGCGACCAAGAAGGCCAGCAAGACCAAGCTGGTCCCCCTCAGCGACCGCATTGTCATCAAGCCAGTGGTGCAGGAGGAGGTCCTGGCCAGCGGCATCGTCATCCCCGACACCGCCAAGGAGAAGCCCCAACAGGGCGAGGTGGTGGCCGCTGGGCCGGGCCGCCTGGACGAGAACGGCAAGCGCATCCCCATGGAGGTCAAGGTCGGGGACCGCGTCCTCTACGCCAAGTACACCGGCCAGGAGGTCAAGGTCGAGCGGGAAGAGTACATTGTCCTCTCCGAGAAGGATGTCCTCTGCAAGGTGCAGCTCTAGCCCCCTAGGTTTCGGAGAGGAGCGAGAAAGGTAAGCCCTATGGCTAAGCAACTGGTATTCGGCGAAGAAGCGCGACGCTCCCTGAAGGCCGGCGTCGACGCCCTGGGCGACGCCCTCAAGGTGACCCTGGGGCCCCGCGGCCGTACTGTGGTCCTGGACAGGAAGTTCGGCCCACCGGCCATCGTCAACGACGGCGTCTCCATCGCCAAGGAGATCGAGCTCCAGGACCCCTTCGAGAACATGGGGGCTCAACTGGCTAAGGAGGTGGCCACCAAGACCAACGACGTCGCTGGCGACGGCACCACCACCGCCACCGTCCTCGCCCAGGCCATCGTCCGCGAGGGAGTGAAGAACGTGGCCGCCGGCGCCAACCCCATGGCCCTCAAGCGGGGCCTGGAGAAGGGCGTCGATGCCGTCGTGGACGCCCTGCGCGACATGGCCCGCCCCGTGGCGGGCAAGGAGCAGATCGCCCAGGTGGCCTCCATCTCCGCCGTCGACCAGGAGGTGGGCGACCTCATCGCCGACGTCATGGAGAAGGTGGGCAAGGACGGCGTCATCACCGTCGAGGAGTCCAAGGGCCTGCACATGGAGACGGAGTTTGTCGACGGCATGCAGCTCGACCGCGGCTACGTCTCCCCCTACTTCGTCACCAACACCGAGCGCATGGAGGCCGTCCTCGAGGAGCCCTACATCCTCGTCACGGACAAGAAGATCTCAGCCGTCGCCGACATCCTCCCCGTGCTGGAGCGGGCTCTCCAGATGACCAAGACCCTGGTCATCATCTGCGACGACTGCGACGGCGAGGCCCTGGCCACCCTGGTGGTCAACAAGCTGCGCGGCACGATCAACGCCCTGGTGGTGAAGGCGCCCGGCTTCGGCGACCGGCGAAAGGCCATGCTGGAGGACATCGCCATTCTCACCGGCGGCACCTTCATCACAGAGGAGATGGGCCGCAAGCTGGACAACGCCCAGGTGGCTGACCTGGGCCGCGCCCGCCGCGTGGTGGCCAGCAAGGAGGACACCACCATCATCGAGGGCTTCGGCAGCGACGAGGCGATCCAGGCCCGCATCAAGCAGATCAAGGCCCAGATCGAGGACACCACCTCCGAGTTCGACCGGGAGAAGCTCCAGGAGCGGCTGGCGAAGCTGGCCGGCGGCGTGGCCGTCGTCAAGGTAGGGGCGGCCACCGAGGTAGAGCTCAAGGAGAAGAAGCTGCGGGTGGAGGACGCCCTCTCCGCTACCCGGGCCGCCGTCGAGGAGGGCATCGTGGCCGGAGGCGGCGTCGCTCTCCTGCGCTGCCAGGCCACCCTGGACAAGCTGGACAAGGAGCTGGAGGGCGACGAGAAGACGGGCGCGCTCATCCTGCGCAAGGCGGTGGAGGAGCCCATGCGCCTCATCGCCGAGAACGCCGGCCGCGAGGGCTCCGTGGTCGTCGACGCCGTGCAGAAGGCGAAGAAGCCGGACGTAGGTTACGACGCCGTCCGCGACGACTACGCCAACATGTTCGAGCGGGGCATCGTGGACCCGGTCAAGGTAGTGCGCGCGGCCCTGGAGAATGCGGCCAGCATCGCCGGCATCCTGCTGACCACCGAGTCGCTGGTGACGGACATCCCGGAGCCGCCGTCCCGAGCGCCGGCGCCGCCCCAGATGGAGTACTAGGCCGCCGAGAGCAGGAACCTCCGCCAGAGGCGGATTCGCCTCCGGCGAAAGGAACCAGGAACCAGGAACTGGGAACTGGGAATCAGGCCGCCCCACCCCCCGCAGGGGAGGGGCGGCCGTCTTGTTGCCTTGTTGGCAGAAGCGACGCGACGCCCGTAGCAGGCCACCGAGTAACACAGACTTGTCGAAAGTGACGGTAGCAGCCCGTGTGCTGGAGGCGGAAAAGCAGGGTAGCACGGGGCCGTGGATGCACCCAGTAGGGAGGTGCGCCGCTTCTACTTGCCGTGTCGCACGGTTGAGGATTATAGTTTGGCTTGCTCCGCAGATTTTGAAGGGGAACAGGAAACGGACGTGGCCCAACTACAACGGATGCCCTTCATCAGGATCAATCCCGCAGAGCTGCTTCCCTTTGGGCAGAGATGGGCTGCTCTCGGCGGGCGTCTAAGTCGCACGCCACCGTATTCCTCCGCGCAGCTCGGGTCACTCTTCAATAAGGCAGTTAGCGAAGCGTTATCGAGCATGCTGGGCGGCATACGCATTGTAGAGATCAAGAAAAGGGTTCTTCTTCCTCCCCAACCGGACTGCGTAGAGGTGGGGGATATTTGGATCATCGGCGCCATTCGCCCTCAACAGTACGACGTAGTTTACCGCCCGGACGGGGTGCGCTTTGCCTTCGATAGCAAGACGCTAAATGATACGAAGAGTATTGGTAAGAACTTGCAGAACATGATTAACGACCTTGGTACGGAAGCCGCGAACGTTCACAGCCGTTTCCCGCACGCCGTCGTTGGGTTCATTGTGGCGTTGCCAAGACCCAGCCTGATGCCAGGGCAGCAGGCGAGGGCTACCGAAACGCTCGGACGTCTGGCGGAGCGTGCCACCGTAGGGGACGTGCCCTACAAGGCCGAAGCAGTCTCGCTGGTGGTATGGAATCCCGTGGACGGTACAGTGGACGCGGACATCCCGGCTCGCTCATCACCGCTCCGGCTTGAGAGGTTCTCCGAACACATTGAGCAAGCATACGTCAGCCGCTATGCCGGCCTGCCGCCCCACGACCGCTAACGCCTCTTCCGGCTTATCCGACGCTCGTAGAGCTTTCGCCAGATTCCTCGGACGACCTCGATGTCGCGGTTACTCAGTCCAACTGCTCCTAGTACAACCCGATCAACCTCGCGGAGAGTCTGGCGTACGCCGTAGCGGCGAGCGCACGCGTCTAGATCGTCTACGGCTAGGTACTGTGCTCCAGGCCTGGGAAAAGGGAGCCCCTCGGCTTCCGTGGGCTCCAGCTCTAGCACACCACCTCCGTAGCTCCGGCCCCGAATCTCAGCGAAGGCAACTGTAAGTGAGTTCAGCGACGCGGCGGCGAGCCAAGCGGGGTCTATCCCCTTCACCGTTCGAACCCGGTGGATCGTGTCAGTGCAAGTGGCGCCGGCGCGATTGTGGATAACACGTGGCCCATCGTGAATCTGCCGAAGGAGAAATGCGTCTGGCGTCCAGACTGACGGCACATTCCACCAGCGCGGAAGGCGAAGGCGGCATTTGTACTGCCTATGGTAACCTGCTCTCTCTCCCAACCTTACGTAGTTTAAGGCAGACTCAGGCAGTGCATCACGATCGACATTGCCAAGCTGAAGAAGAAAGCACTTGCCGCCTTCCTCAACAAGCTTCTGCCATTCCTTCGGGCGCAACACGAGCCCCGGAATCTGAGCTGATCTACCAACCAGTCGCACGCACCAGGGGAGTAGGCCGTGAGACTTCGCTTCCTGCTCGGTGAGGACGAAGAACTCATTCCGTCCAGTGACAATGCCTACATCGATTTGCGCGAGCTGACCCAGGCGCGTGAAAGCATCCGACTCCTCTAGCTCACGAATGAGCCCTAATTCCGCTGGCGAAAGGTAGTATTGCGTCCACTTCTCTCGTGCGTGGTCAAGATCGACATTCACCCGGCCATTCCCGTTCACCCGGTCTAACCGCAGATCGTCTAGGCCGTCAAGCTCAACGAATGACATGCGCGCTCCGAACGAATCCCCCCGGACGCCCAAGAGGAGGACGGTCTCCTCTTGAATCCCCTGGAACAGCAGCTTGCGGAATGTTACAACGGTTAGGTCGGAGTACTTGCGGGTCAGGTATTCTCGAAGTTCGGCGGAGTAGCTAACCTGTAACAGCTCGGCTGGTAAGACAAGTGCCAATCGGCCACCAATCCGAAGCGCTCGGGTGGCGACCGTCACAAATGGCAACCAGGCGTTCGTCAGACGCGAGGGATGGAGGTCCTCTTCGTGCATTAGGCCGAACGCGATTCTGCGATGCTCCTCGGGAAAGTCCTGATATCGGATGAAAGGAGGATTACCCAGCACAGCGTCGAAGGCTCCGTCAGGACGCGTATCTGCAAACCAGGCGAAGAAGTCGGCGTTGATGACCGCCGCCTGTGGGCCACCCCGGATTCTCGCCTTCTCAGCCTCATCCGCGTAAAGCTCCACCGCAATGATGTGGCCTCGCTCTGCCAGACGGCTGGCCGCTGCTGCAACGATCTCCCCATCACCTGCGCTGGGCTCCAGAACATGTACGCAGGGACCTCGAATTGCCCACTCAGCCAGGAAGGCTGCCACTTCGGCGGGGGTGTAATAGCCGCCCCGTAGTTTCCGTGCGGATGCAACTCCGGTGTCCGCACAGATTTTTCCCGCCGGCCCGGTTGGACCAGGCGGCAGGGCGGCCTGGGGTGAATTCCCGTTTCTCTTGTTCCAGCGGTTCGCCATCCGGCGGTCAGTGCCAGACCTTTCGCGGGCCGAAGGTGGGTCAGCCATCGCCACCGGAAGTCCCATCTGAGTCAAGGTTGTACCTCCCCTTGGGGCTGCCCTAGTGTCTGGCTTCTTCCTGCCGATTTCCCTGGACCTTGGTTGCGTCGCCGGGTCACGGGCCGCGGACGTTTGAGTTGGTCTAGATCCTGCCGCCTCACCAACTTCTCGCGCCGCGAAGTGGACGCCTGATACGTTGCGAGCCTCCCTTCGCGAATCCGCCGCCATACCGTCACACGGCTAATCCTGAGGTACTCTGCAGCTTCAGACAGCGTGAGATAGTCGTCCTGGTCTTCTATCACCGTACAAGTGTTCTTTACAACACGTTTCAACCATTGTCAATAGGTAACGGGGTTTCCTGCCCAAGATTTTCGGGCAGTACGTGAGAGGGCCTGGGGCGGGCGTTCGGCAGAAGCGGCTGTGCTCCCCCAATGGGTTCACCAGCCCTGCCAGGTGCTTGTCGCCCCCGAAGGCCCAACTCCCAGCTCCTGGTTCCTGGTTCCTGGTTCCTGGTTCCAAGGTTCCAGGGTTCTACAGCTTTAGCAGGGCCGCGAACTTCTTGTCGCTGCGGAAGGGGCCGACGACGGCCAGGTTGAGCTGGTCCGTCTGGAGGAGGTTGCTGATCACCCGGGCGAGGTCGGCGGGCTGGATGGCGTCCAGGAGCTCCACCACCTCGTCGGCGGTGCGCACGCGGCCGGTGAGGATCTCCTGGCCACCCAGCCAGCCGGAGACGCTGCGCGTATCCTCCATGCGCAGGAGGAGGCGTCCTTTGGAGAGCTCCCTGGCCTTGGTCAGCTCCTCCTCCGAGACGCCGTCGCGGAGGCGGGCCAGCTCCTCCAGGAGGGCCGCCACCGTCTCCCGGGCGTTGCCGGGGTCGACGCCGGCGTACATGGAGAACGAGCCGGCGTCCAAGAAGTGGCTCACGTAGCTGTGGACATCGTAGCAGAGGCCGCGGCGCTCCCTTAGCTCCAGGAAGAGGCGGCTGCTCATCCCCTCGCCGAAGAGGACGCTCAGCAGGTCCAGCACGTAGCGGTCCGGGTGCTGGCTGGAGAGGCCGTGCAGGGCCAGGGAGATGTGGGCCTGCTCGCTGCGCTTGGAGAGCATGCCGGTGCGGGGCGCCGTCTGGCTGTTGACGGCCGGGAACCAGCCGCCGGGGATGCCCCGTTCCCAGTCGCCGAGATAACGGCCCACCAGTTCCACCACCTCTTCGTGGCTCACGTTACCGGCCACGCTGATCACGGCGTTGTTGGGGACGTACTGGCGGTGCAGATAGGCGAGTGTCATCTCTCGCGTGATGCCACGCACCGACTTCTCGCTGCCGGCCACGTCCCAGCCCAGCGGCTGGTCGGGCCATAGCACCTCGTCAATGAGCACGTCCACCTGCTGCGAGGGGGAGTCGGCGACCATGGCCAGCTCTTCCAGAATGACCTTACGCTCCTTCTCCACCTCGTCGGGCGCGAAGAGGGAGCGTCGAAGCATGTCCACCAGGACGTCCAGGGCCAGCTCCAGGTGGGGAAGCGCCACCTTGCAGTAGTAGACCGTCAGCTCCCGGTCGGTGCTGGCGTTGAGGATGCCGCCCACGCTGTCGATCACCTCGGAGAGCTCGCGTGGTGTGGGCCGGCGCTCCGTGCCCTTGAAGCAGAGGTGCTCGACGAAGTGGGAGAGGCCGGCCTCGGGCGGCGTCTCATAGCGGGAGCCCGCCCCCACGTAGATGCTGATGCTCGCTGAGCGAGTATGGGGCATGGGCCCCGTAAGAATTCGCAGACCGTTACGGAGGGTCGTCTTCTGGTGACTCAATCGATTGCGAAGGCGCCGGCGGCCAGAGGGCCGCTCGCTGCGCAGGCAACGCCTATCTGGGCGGCGCCCACCTCCAGCCCGATTCTAGGAGGGCTCTCTGTAAGGATCAATGAAACCGGGACACTGCTAGACGGCGCTCTTTACGCCCTTACTACTACAGCAGATCACCCAGGTAGCCGAGAAACTACATGAGAACCTTTTATTCGGGGGGCAGGTGTTCGCGCAGACTCTCCATCGTCTCTCCACGCTCGCGGTACAGGCACCGCCGGTGCCTGATACCCTGCGCCTCGCCGCCAAAGCCCTGCACGAGGGCGCCGGCGTGGAGGAGGCCCACATCATCTACGTGCCGGCGCAGGAGTTCTGCTGGGCCTCGGACCCGCCGCTGGAGGAGAAGCCCATCGGCGGCCGGGGGCTCCGGCACGTGCAGCGTCGGCTGTCGTTCCTGGGCGTGCCCCTCGCCTTCGACGTGGGGGCTGAGGACCGCATCAAAGGCCTGGGCCCGGCGCGGGAAGCCCAGGGACAACCGTGGGTAGCCCTGGCTGTGCCGGGGCGGGGTAACTTCTCGGACATGCTCCTCGTCCGCGGCGGCTGGTCGGGGCCTATTCCGGAGCCGGCGCTTCGCCTGCTGGAGGCGTCCCTGCCCTCGCTGGCCGTGCTCATCGGGCGCTTCCTGGACGCTTCCCAGGCCAGCCGCCAGCACGAGCAGTTCAACGCTCTCTCGGAGGTAGCCCGCGCCATCACTCAGACCCGCGACATAGAAGCGGTGCTGACCCGTCTGGCGACCGTTATCGCCACCGTCACCAACTGGGAGTTGGCCGTCCTCGACGTGCTGGCCGAGGATGGCCGCAGGCTCTCCTACCGCTGCCTCAGCCAGTCGCGCTGGTCGGAGAGTGCCTGGGCGCGAACCTGGCGGGAACGAGGGCTGACCCACGAGCTGGATTCTGCATGGCTTGAGATAGCACGCACCCGTCAGCCAGGCCTGTTCCCCGATGTGCAACACGACGAACGGGTGTCCTCCGCGGAGCAGGAGTTCTTCCGTCGCGTCCTGCTGGTGTCCTCTGGTGTCCTGCCTCTTTGCTTTCAGGACGAGGTCCTGGGATTCCTCTGCGTCACCAGCCCCCGCCCGCACATTTTCCTGCCGCAGGAGGTGCAGTTGCTGGAGGGCCTGGCAGCGCAGGCGGCGGCGGCCATCAAGGCCATCCAGAACTATGAGGAGCTGGAGGCGTCGCGGGAGCGGCTCCGGGAGTACGCCGAGCGCCTGCGCGAGAGCATGGAGATGCAGCACCGGCTGGCCCGCACCGACGCCCTCACCGGCATCCCCAACCGCCGCTACGTGGAGGAGTTCCTGGCCGCCCAGTGCGCCCGCACTCAGCGCGAAGGCTCGCCGCTGGCGGTGATCCTGACCGACGTGGACAACTTCAAGAAGGTGAACGATACTCTGGGCCACCGCAGCGGGGACCGGGTGCTCATCGAGCTGGCGGGCCTGGCCCGGTCCACCTGCCGGGCCATGGATGTGGTGGGCCGTTACGGGGGTGACGAGTTCATCTTCGTCCTGCCTCTGGCCAGCCTGGAGCACGCCGCGGGCTTCGCCGAGCGCTTTCGGAGCCGGGTGGCCCGCAAGCGTCTGCGCTTGACCTCCGAGTTGGCGGCCCGGGTGACGGTGAGCCTGGGCGCTGCCGACTTCAGCAGCCAGAGAGCAGAGCCCGACACCCTCCTCCAGGCTGCCGACGAGGCCCTCTACCGCGCGAAGGCCCTGGGCAAGGACCAGGTGTGCGTCGCCGAGGAGCGGGTGACGGCCGCCTGAGGGTCCTGCCGCCCCTTTCCCTTCTCCCTAAGATTCCAGCCAGAGGACGTCGCCGCTGAGGTCCGGCGGGTGCTGCCGCGAGGCAAAGACGGCGTACTCCTGCTTGGAGCGGCCGATGGTGGTCTCGTCCCCGTGGCCTGGGTAGACCACCGTGTCGTCAGGGAGGACGTAGAGGCGCTGGAGGATGGACTGGATCTCCTGCTGGAGGTCCTCGGGCCGGTCGCTGTGACCGGGCCCGCCGGGGAAGAGGGTATCGCCAGCGATGAGCAAACGGCCGCTGAGCAGGCAGATGCTGCCGGGGGTATGCCCAGGGGTGTGGATGACGCGCAGACGGCTTCCGCCCAGCGCGACCTCCTCTCCGTCGGCCAGGGTGGCGTCCACCTTGTCGGCGTGGGGCTCGCGGTCGGCCTCGTGGCAGAAGACGGGGGCGCCGGTAGCCGACTTGAGCAGGTCGATGGTGGCCCAGTGGTCGCCATGGCGGTGGGTGAGGATAATGCGGGAGACGCGGGTGCCCTGGGCCGACTCGAGGATCCGCTGCCCCTCGAAGGGCGCGTCAACGATGATGGACTCCTTGGTGACGGGGTCCACCAGCAGGTAGGCGTTATTGTCGAAGGGGCCCAGGGGCCCTACCTTGATGACCTGGAGCTCATCGGCGGGCACGGAGGAGCCTTTCTCTTGTGGACGGCCGGGAGTCGCGCAGAGCATAGCAGCGGCCTCCTAAGGTGTCAAAGGAATGTTGTATAATCGGCCCTGCGGGAGTGCCTGCCCGTCAGCAAGGCGGGTCTGCCCGCCAGCAGGAGAGTTGCTGGCCGTCGGGCAGGCCTTCTTTTGTCGAAGGAGCCTGCCGTCGTGCCCCTGCCTATCGGCAGGCAGGCCTGAGCCGTGGAGATCACGTCGCGCGTCCACGCTATACCGGCACCGGTGAAGATATACACCGGGCCCTATCCGCCCAACGTCTACCTGGTGGTGGACGGCGGCCAGGCGGCCATGATCGACGCCGGCTTCAGCGAGGAGGACTCGTTGCAGGAGCGCCTCGCCTACCTGGAGGGCCTGCCCGGCCGGCAGGCGGGCCTGCCCGACCTGCGCGTTGCCTACATCGTGCTCACCCACCACCACTTCGACCACTCGGGCGGCGCCCACCGCCTGCGGGAGGCGACGGGCGCCCGCGTCGTCATGCACCGAGAGGAGGCGCCCCTGCTGGAAGCGGCGGCCCGGGACGAGACGCCTTCCGACATGGAGGTGCCGGAGGAGATGAGAGAGGTGCGGGAGCGCATACGCCGCTGGCGAGAGGAAGCGGCCCGCTCGCGGCCCGACATCCTGGTCGACGATAACGACCGCCTGCGGGTCGGTTCGGCCAGCCTAAGGGTGGTGCACACGCCGGGGCACACGGCGGGCCACATCTGCCTCTTCTTGGAGGACGATCGCGTCCTCTTCAGCGGCGACAACGTCCTGGGGATGGGCACTACGGCCATCGCGCCGCCGCCCCACGGCGACATGGTCCAGTACCTCGCCTCCCTGCGGAAGATGCAGGGACTGGACGCCGCCCTCCTCTGCCCCGGCCACGGGCCGGTGGTGAAGGAGCCCAACCGCAAGATCCAGGAGCTTCTGGACCACCGCCGAGAGCGCGATGAGCAGATCCTGAGCTTCATCGGCCAGGGGCGGGACACGGTGCGGCGCCTCGTGAGGTCGGTGTACCCGGAGCTGGACGGGCGGCTGGTGCCCATGGCCATCGGCCAGGTTCTCTCCCATCTCCACAAGCTGGAGCAGGAGGGGAAGGTGAAAACGCGCCGGGAGGGAGACGAGGTGTTCTGCTCGCTGGCCGGCGGCCGGCCCGAGGGTTGAAGCCATGACGGAGATCGATAGCACCCTGCGTAACATCCTGCCCCTGACCGCCGCCGTCGACCGCGCCGGCCACCTGACGGTGGGCGGCTGCGACACGGTGGAGCTGGCACGGGAGTTCGGCACGCCCCTCTACGTCTTCGACGAGGAGGACCTAAGGGCCCGCTGCCGGGAGTTCCGGAGCGAGTTCGAGACTCGCCACTCCGACGTCCTCATCGTCTACGCTGCCAAGGCCTACCTGGGGCGCGCCCTGGCCTCCCTGGTGGCCGAGGAGGGCCTGGGGCTGGACGTAGTCTCCGGCGGCGAGCTGGCCTGCGCCCGCACGGTGGACTTCCCGCTGGAGCGCATCTACTTCCACGGCAACAACAAGTCCGCCCAGGAGATCCGCGAGGCCCTGACGGCGGGCGTGGGCCGAGTGGTGGTGGACAACTTCCACGAACTGGTACTCCTGGGCGATGCCGCTGCCTCGCTGGGGCGCCGGCCCGCCTGCCGGACGGGCAGGCAGGCCGTCCTCCTGCGGGTCACGCCGGGAGTGGACCCGCACACCCACGCCTACGTCAGCACAGGCGCGGTGGACAGCAAGTTCGGCCTGCCCCTGGTGGGAGGCCTCGCCGAGGAGGCTCTGGTCCAGGCCCTGGCCTCGCCGGGGCTGGAGGTCGTAGGCCTTCACTACCACCTGGGCTCCCAGATCACAGAGACGGAGCCCTACCGCCAGGCGGCGGAGGCAGTGCTGCCCTTCGCCGCCCGCATGAAGGAGCGCCACGGCCTTGAGCTGCGCGAGTACGGCGTCGGCGGCGGCATCGCCGTGCCGTATACCCGCGACGCCGCGACACCGTCCGTGGCCGAGTACGCCGAAACGGTGGTCGGCACCCTCCAGGAAGGCTGTCGCCGCCATGGGCTTCCCCTGCCCAGGCTGACCGTCGAACCGGGGCGAGCCATCGTCGCCCGCGCCGCCGTCGCCCTCTACACCGTGGGCGCGACGAAGGAGGTGCCGGGCGTGCGCACCTACGTCGCCGTTGACGGCGGCATGGCCGACAACATCCGTCCTGCCCTCTACGGGTCGCGTTACGAGGTGCTGGTGGCCAATCGCATGGGCGACCCGCCCCAGGAGAAGGTGACCGTGGCCGGCCGCTACTGCGAGTCCGGCGACGTCCTGGTGCGGGAGGCGGAAGTGCCCCGACTGTGGGCGGGGGACCTCCTGGCTCTGCCCGTCTCGGGCGCCTACGGCCTGGCGCTGGCCAGCAACTACAACTGGGCGCTGCGCCCGGCCGTGGTGATGGTCAAGGACGGCCACGCGCGCCTCATCCGCCGCCGCGAGACCTACGACGACCTGCTGGCCTGCGACGTCCTGAAAGGGCGTCCGGCTGCCCGGCGGGCAGGGTCAGCCAAACCGTCGGCACGCCGGCGGCGGTCCTGAGGTTGTCGGCGATGGCCTGGAAACTGGTGGGGCAGCAGGGCGTCGTGGCCATGCTGGGTCGCGCCCTGCGCGAGAACCGCCTCTCGCACGCCTACCTGTTCGTGGGTCCGGCCCAGGTAGGGAAGGCCACCGCCGCCCGCGAGCTGGCGATGACCCTCAATTGCCGCGGCGAGGACCCACCCTGTCGTCGCTGCCGCCAGTGCCATCTGATAGAGGCGGGGCGGCACCCCGACGTAGAGCTGATGGGGGTGGGCGGCCTCTGCGAGGAGCCCGACCACCGCGATCATCGTACCGACGGCTCCAAGGACATCCGCATCTGCCAGGTGAGGCGCCTGGAGCGGCTGCTGAGCCGCACCCCCTTTGAGGGGCGCTGCCGCATCGTCATCATCGACCCTGCTGATGCCCTCAACGTGGAGGCGGCCAACGCCTTCCTTAAGACCCTGGAGGAGCCGCCGGCTTCGGTGGTACTGGTGCTGGTCACCAGCCGGGAGGAGGCGCTGCCGCCCACGGTGCGCTCTCGCTGTCGACGGGTGGCCTTCCGGCTCATGCCTGTGGCGGACGTGGAGCGGGCGCTGGTAGAAGGGTGGTCGGTGTCGCCGGAGAAGGCGGGCGCCCTGGCGCGGCTCAGCGGCGGCCGCCTGGGCTGGGCCGTCAGCGCCCTGGAGGACAAAGGCCTGCTCTCCGCCCGGGAGTCGGTGCTGGAGGACGTGCAGCGGCTAGCCGGGGCGAGCCTCTCGGAGCGTTTTGTCTACGCCGGGCGTCTAGGCTACCTCTTCCCCCGCGAGCGGGAGTCCGTCTTCGCAGCCCTGGACCTCTGGCAGGAGTGGTGGCGGGACCTGCTGCTGGTTGGGGCGGGCTGCGGGGAGCAGGCGGTGAATTCCGACCGGCTGGACAAGCTCACCGCAGAAAGTCGAAAATACCAGGTGAGGGCTGTGGCGCGCTTTCTGGACGCCTTGAGCCGGACGCGCCAGCAGCTTCAGGAGAACGTGAACCCCCTCCTGGCGCTGGAAGTCCTGATGCTGCAGCTTCCAGCGCCGGCGCTAGGATAGGAAAGGAGGTGGGACTCCCGGAGCCCCGGCGGGGCCTGCCTTCCACCCTCGGGGTGGAGGTCCAGGCGAAGCCGAGTGGGTGCCGGGAATCCCGGACCTATGACCGAGGTTGTCGGTGTCCGCTTCAGGGAGGCGGGCAAGGTCTACTATTTCGATGGCAGCGGGCACGAGCTACCCGTGGGCACCTACGTGGTGGTGGAGACATCGCATGGGCATGAGGTGGGCCGGGTCGTGGTGTCGCCGGACCAGGTCCTCTCCAGCGAGATCAAAGAGCCCCTGAAGCCGGTCATTCGCGTGGCGGAGCGCGAGGACCTGGAGAAGACGGAATCGCTGCGGGCCAGGGCAAGCGAAGATCTGCCCCTGATGCGCGACAAGGTGGTGGAGCATGAGCTGCCCATGCGCGTAGTCGGCGCCGATTACAACCTGGAGGGCTCCCAGTTGACCGTCTACTTCACAGCCGAGGACCGGGTGGACTTCCGGGGCCTGGTCCGGGACGTCTCGAGTGTCCTCCAGACCCGCGTTCAGATGTTGCAGGTCGGCGATCGCGACCGGGCCAGGATGGTGGACGGCATCGGCCGCTGCGGCGAGCGCCTCTGCTGCAGCTCCTGGCTGACAGGTTTTCCCACCATCTCCATCAGGATGGCCAAGGAACAGGACTTGCCCTTAAATCCCTCCAAGATCTCGGGGTCCTGCGGGCGTCTCCTCTGCTGCCTGGTCTACGAGCACGAGCAGTATCGTGAGCTCCGCGGCCAGCTCCCCAAGGTGGGGCACGTGGTCTCGACGCCGGTGGGTGTAGCCAAAGTGGTGAGCCTTAACGTGCTCAAGCAGACCGTCACGCTGCGGCTGGAGGAAGGCTATGCCACCATGGAGATGCCAGCGGACGAGCTGCGCCTCCAGTATGGCACGGCGGTGCGACCCGTTGAGGTGGCGGAGGTGGGGGACGCAGCGCTGTTGACCGAGGAGAAGACTGTACCACCCACAGCCGGCGTTGCTCCGGCCGAGGGGGAGACGGCCGGCGGTGAGCAGGCCGGCCAACGCCGACGCCGCCGGCGTCGGCGCGGCCGCCGCAGCAGGCACTCGACGGGTGTGCCTGGAAGCGGGCCGGAGGGCCCACACAACTAGGGCGAAAGAGACACCGAAAAGGGCTTGTTCGTTTGTCGGCCGCGCCCATGTGTTGCACAGGGGTGCGGCCTGTGCTATTATGCCGCCTGTGCTCCGTGCCCCCCGGCTGGTCCGGCTGCCGGCAGGCAGGGGGGCGGGGGCCGCGTCGGAAGTTTCGTACATCAGGCGACTACTACCATACGGCCTGCTGGTGACTCCACCGATCTCGGGGTCGCTGGGGGCCTTTTCCCACGCCTGAGCCAGCCACTCTCCGATAGACAGGCCTGCGCGTCGGTCGGCGGCCTGGAAAGGGGGAAGAAAGGGGGGGTTGATGCACGTTACTATCGACGGTTTCGGCGGAGACCAGCAGAAGCTATCGGACGAGAACCTGGTGCGCGCGCTCTTGGATCGCTATCCGGAAGAGATCGGGATGACCAAGATCGCGCCGCCCCACGTTTACCGCTACGTTGGCAAGAAACCCGAAGACTGGGGGGTTGGCGGCTTCGTCCTTATCGCCGAGAGCCACATCTCCATCCATACCTTCCCCGAACACGGCTATATCTGGGTCGACATCTTCTCCTGCAAGGGCTTTGATGCCCGTCTACCCATCGACGATATCCAGAAACAGTTCCTCCTCGCCGAGGTGCGCACTCGAACCCTGTCCCGCGGCCTGGAGTTTCCCCATACGCTGGAGGCGGCGATGCCCTGTGCCGCCCGCGAGCGCCAGGAGGTGGCGGAGGTGGTCGACGAGCGCCTCGCGGTCCGGCAAGGGAAACGCAGGTGAGCGACCTCTTCCACAGCCGGGTCCGGCCGTTCTCGATTACGAACCAGGTATCCGCCGCCGAGATGGTGGAGCGGATGGCCGGCACCGCCTTTCAGGCCCGCAACCTGGCCCAGGCCGTCCACATCTGGGACCGCATGCTACGTGACGAGGTCACGATCTTCCTCGGTTTGGCGGGGGCCATGGTGCCCGCCGGGATGCGGCCCGTCATCGTCTACCTCATCGAGAACCGGCTCATCGATTGTCTGGTGAGCACCGGCGCCAACCTCTTTCACGACGTCTACGAGACCCTCGGCAAGCCCCACTGGCAGGGTAGCCCAGAGACCGACGACGTGGAGCTGGGACGACGGCGCATCAACCGCTTCTATGATGTCCTGGCCCCGGAGACGGACTTCTCCGCCGCTGAGGAGTTCGTGGTCAACTTCTCGTTAAGCCTGGACCCCGGCCGACCCTACACGACGCGGGAGTACCTCTACCTGCTGGGGCGGGCTCTGGCACCGGTGGCACAGGAAGAGGGCATCCTGACGGCGGCCGCCAAGCACGGCGTGCCCGTCTACTCGCCAGCCCTGGGCGATAGCGTTCACGGCCTGGCCATCGCCGCCGGCCGGGTGAGGGCCGGGCAGCGTCTGCTGTTCGACATCATCGGCGACGTCCTGGAGACGGCCCATATCGCCGTCAGCGCCCAGGGCACAGGGGTCATCTACCTGGGCGGCGGCACGCCCAAGAACTTCATCCAGCAGGCGGAGGTAGCAAGCTACATCTACTCGCGGGAGCTGCCGGGGCACAAGTACGCCATTCAGGTGACCATGGACCAGCCGCAGTGGGGCGGCCTTTCAGGCTGCACCTTCGAGGAGGCTCAGTCCTGGCGCAAGATCGCCCCCGATGCCAACACCGTCACTGTCAACGTCGAGGTCACGGTAGCCCTGCCCCTCATCGTCAGTGCCCTGGCCGAAGGCAGCGCGGAGGCCATCAAGGCCCGCCGGCGTCCCACCATCAGCTTCGAGGGCATGCGGGGGGCCTAGCACACGGGGCTCGGAAGGCGGCGGGACGCACCACTGTTATACTTTTCGTCCATTTGGTAAAATAAGGCCGGGTTCTAGTAACACGGAGTGAAATAGGCCGTGGACGTTGCCGCCCTTGCCGATAGTCCTACCGGTCGGCTAGTCAGGACGCCCCAGGCGTACTCGGCGTTCGTGCCTGACCCGCTTCCGAGATCCATCGACTTGGACGGTAGGCTGGTCGCTCTGCTTTCAGATGCTGACCGTGCCCTGGGAATGCTGGCTGGCATTGGAGGCACCCTGCCCAATCCCTACTTGCTGATATCGCCATTCCTGAGCCGTGAAGCAGTGCTTTCGTCCCGCATCGAGGGCACTCAGGCCTCCCTCTCCGACCTCTTCCTTTTTGAGGCGGCCCAGGAAAGAACTCCAGCGCCACGCGATGTCCGCGAAGTCGCGAACTATGTCAGCGCGGCCCACTATGGAGTCAAACGACTGGACGAGCTGCCGCTGGGCCTGCGCCTGGTGCGTGAGCTTCACGCCCGTTTGCTTGAGGGCGTGCGTGGCAGCGACCGGACGCCGGGGGAATTTCGGACTGTCCAAAACTGGATAGGACAACCTCCAACTTATGCTCTCGAGGATGCCATATATGTCCCACCACCGGTGAGCGAGATGGCAGACGCTCTTGACGACTGGGAGCGCTTTCTGCACGAGAGCTTGACCATGCCTCCACTCGTTCGATGTGCCCTAATGCACTATCAGTTCGAGGCGATTCATCCCTTCCGCGACGGTAACGGAAGGCTTGGCCGGTTGTTGATCACTCTCTATCTGTGCGCCAACAAGCACCTGTCCCAGCCACTTCTCTACCTGAGCGCTTTCTTTGAGGAGCACAAACAGGAGTACTACGACAGGCTTCAGGCAATCAGGACCTCAGGGGACTGGGCAAACTGGCTTGGGTTCTTTCTCAGTGGAGTTATCGAACAAGCGCGTGACGGTGCAGGCAGGTCGAGGAGGATCCTCGGCCTGCGCGAAGAATACCGACACAGGCTTCTCCGGGCAAAGGGGGCGGCTAGCGCTCAGAGACTCCTTGATGCCCTCTTCGCGCGACCGGCGTATACCATTCGCGGGGCTCAGCGGGTGCTCGATGTTAGCTACGTGACTGCCTCCCGAGCTGTCACGCTGCTGGTCGAAGCCGGGATCCTCCGAGAAATCACCGGCGTGCGCAGGGGCCGCGTCTTTGTTGCAGACGGACTCATACAGGTTATAGACGAGCCCTTGCCGCCTGAGGGGTAGGATGCCCACCGTGATGCGAGATCTGTTCTTTTGAACACACTATTTCACTCATTGCTGCCTGAGTGAAATTGCGTCCCTGCTAATGCTAACAGGGTAAAACAAGGGTTGATCATTGGCCGACGATCGTTTCTACCCTCCTCGCGGCTTCGCCGCGCCGCCCCCGGAGTTCACGGACTTCGCCAGCGCCCGCGTCGTTGTCCTGCCCGTGCCCTATGACTCCACCACCACCGCCAGGGCCGGCACCCGCGATGGGCCCCGCGCCATCATCGACGCCTCCGAGGACATGGAGCTCTATGACCTGGCCCTGGGCCGCGAGCCCTACCGCGTCGGCATCCACACTCTGCCGGAGCTGGCCGTCCACGCCGGCAGCCCGGAGGCCATGCTGCAACGGGTGGAGGAGGTGGTGGGAGAGCTGCTGGACGGCGGCAAGTTCGTGGTCACCCTGGGGGGCGAGCACAGCGTGGCCGTCGGTGCCCTGCGCGCCCATGTTCGCCGCCGGCGCGACCTGTCGGTGCTGGCCGTGGACGCCCACTCCGACCTGCGGGAGGAGTACCTCGACACGCCCTACAGCCACGCCTGCACCCTGCGGCGCATCCTGGAGGCTCTGCCTCCGGGCGAGGGAGAGCCGCTGGTGCAGGTAGGCCTGCGCAGCGCCTCCGCCGAGGAGGTGACCTTCATCCGCGAGAGACGGCTCCCCTTCCACTCCCCGCGGGCCCTGCGGGAGGCGGGGCCGGACGCTCTGGTGGCGTCTTTACGCCAGAATGTCTACGTCACCATCGACCTGGACGGGCTAGACCCCTCACAGATGGCAGCGGTGGGAACGCCGGAGCCTGGGGGCCTCCTCTGGGATGAGGTGAGCGACCTCCTGGCGGCGCTGGCGCGCCAGAAGCGCATCGTGGGGTTCGACGTCACGGAGCTGGCGCCGGACCTGGGGCCGCTGGCCTGTGCCCAGGCGGCCGCCAAGCTCGCCTATCGCCTCATCGGGCTGGCTTTGGGCCCCGAGGGTTAGACGAGACCGACGGGCTCAGGAGGTGGCACGCCGGCCGGCCTGCTGCTTGAGGGCGCGAATATGCTCCAGGTGCATCACCTCGTGGTCGACCAGGTGCTCCACGTGCTGCCGGATGCTGAAGGTGCCCCGCTCCTGGTGACGGCCGGTGCGTGCCCAGTTGGCATCCACGAGCTCCGTCAGGACTTGAACCGTCTCGCGGCGGAAGGAGGCCAGCTCGTCGAGGACGGCCCGGAGGTCGGCCTCTTGGTAGTTGCGCTCCCGTACCAGGATCTCCTGGTCGAAGCCGGGCAGGATGGGTCTCTCCTCGGTGATCATCCTGCAAAGGCGGTCGTGGTCGATCTCGGCAAAGTCCCGCAGGTGGCCGATGACCTCCTTAAGCGACCACAGGCCCTCGCCGGGGCGAAAGCGTAGCTCTTCCTCGCTGAGCCCCTTCACTTCCTCAGTCACCCGTTCAGGCAGGAGCCGGAGGGCCTCGATGATCTCCAGCCGGTCTGCCAGTTTGCCCTTCGAGGGCTGAAAGAGCGTCATTTCATACTCCCATCCAGGCGGTACTGTGGCTTCCCCTTAGCCGCAGAATGAACTCAGCCCCCGCCTGCTTCAGCTCCCCAGCAGGCGGCCCAGCAGGGCCTGGAGCTCCTCGTCGCTGTAGAAGTGGATGGTGAGGCGGCCGCCGCGACGCCCTCGTCTCAAGCTGACGCGTGTACCCAGGGCGGCGCGCAGTCGCTCCTCCAGCTCGGCCACCTCCGGGTCAGGCCGCCGCCGCGGCGACCTCGTCCGCGTGGCGGCGGGCCAGTGGCGCACCAGCGCCTCCGTCTCCCGCACCGACAGTCCCCGCTCGACCACCTTCTGCCAGGCCTGGCGTCTCTGTGTCTCGTTGGGGATACCCAGGAGGGCGCGAGCGTGCCCCTCGCTGATCTCGCCCCGGGCCAGGCTGGCCTTCAGGTCGTCGCTCAGGCTAAGGAGGCGCAGGGCGTTGGCGACAGCGGCGCGGCTCCGGCCGACGCGGGCGGCGATGCTCTCCTGGGTGAGGCCGAACTCGTCGACCAGGCGGCGGAAGGCCTGGGCCTCCTCCAGGGGGTTGAGATCGGCCCGCTGGAGGTTCTCCACCAGGGCCAGCTCCAGCACCTCGCTGGAGGTGGCCTCCTTAACGACGACGGGCACGCGGGCCAGGCCGGCCAGACGGGCCGCCTGGAGCCGCCTCTCGCCAGCGATGAGCTGGTAGACGGCGGGGCCGCCGCCCTCGGGCTGGACGCGGGTGACGAGGAGCGGCTGGATGACGCCGTGCTCGCGGATGCTCTCAGCCAGCTCAGATAGGGACTCGGGGTCGACATAGGCCCTGGGCTGGTGCGGGTTGGAGACGATGAGGTCGACGTCTACGGCTTCCACTCCCGGCGTGAAGGTCGGTATAAGGGCGCCCAGGCCTCGACCCAGGCCGCTTTTCACCTTCGTCATCGCTGCCTCCTCCCCACGGGCGTCCTAGGCCTCGCCCGGCGGTCGTTGGCCGGGGTGGGACGGTCGCCCAGAATAGACAGGACCTCATCGGCCAGCGCCTCGTAGGCCTTAGCGCCCCGGGATGCCGGATCGTAGGCGCAGATGGGCAGGCCGTGGCTCGGCGCCTCGCTAAGACGGACGCTGCGAGGTATCACGGCCCGGAAGGTGTTGGGGAAGTGCGAGCGCACCTCCTGCGCGACCTGCTGCGACAGGTTGGTGCGGCCATCGAACATGGTGAGGAGAAGGCCCAGGAGGTGCAGGTTCTGGTTCAGGTTGCGCCGGACCAGGTCCAGGGTGTAGATGAGCTGCCCCAGGCCCTCCAGGGGCAGGTACTCGCACTGGACGGGGACGATGACCTGCTCGGCGGCGGTCAGGGCATTGATGGTGAGAAGGCTCAGGGAAGGCGGACAGTCGATGATCACCAGGTCGTAGGTGGAGCGGGCGGCATCCAGGGTGCGGCGCAGCCGGTACTCGCGCGCGATGGCGGGGACCAGCTCTACCTCGGCGCCAGCCAGGTCGGAGGCCGAAGGCACGAGCCGGAGGTCGGGCTGCATTGTGTCCAGGGTCACTTCGTCAATGGTTGCTTCTTCGATCAGCACCTCATAGATGCTGCGGGCGGGAGGCGCGCTGAGACCGAGGCCGGCGGTGGCGTTGGCTTGGGGGTCCACGTCTACCAGCAGCACCCGTCGCCCGCGGGCCGCCAGGCAGGCCCCCAGGTTGATGGCGGTGGTGGTCTTGCCCACTCCCCCTTTTTGATTGGCCACGGCGAGCACCGTCATCGCAGGACGATCTCCGGGTGCTGGGTCATTCTCTCTTCGATCTGCTGGCGGCCGACAATGGCCAGGGTGCCCTCGCGGGAGACAGAGATGCTGGCGGCCGCGGCGGCGAAGCGGGCGGCCAGGTCCAGGTCGCCGGTTTCGGAGAGGCGGGCGAGGAAGGCAGCGGCGAAGACATCGCCGGCACCGGTGGGGTCCACTTCACGCTCAGGAAAGGCGTCGACGTGACACCAGCGACCCTCGGCGTGCAGGCAGGCGCCTCGCGAGGCCTGGGTGTAGGCGACTACGGCGAAGACCGCTGTCCAGCGGTCCAGCGCGCTGGTGTCACCAGCGAGGTCGTCCTCTGATGCGAATACTGCGTGTGCGCCCGCCCACGACGGTGAGTCCGGCCAGGCGCGCCTCGTGACACGTTGCTGGCGGTCTACTCCACGGAGCCAGCCCTGGGCTGTGACCCCAAGCAAGGAGTGCGCGAAAAGAGAGGTCGCCTCCGGCGGCACCTCACCGCAGACGGGGCCCAGGAGGACGATGGGGGCGGTCCACCAGGCATCGGGCACGTCGGTCAGGGCAAGACTTCGAGCCCGGGCCAGGAGGAATTGGGTCCGATGCCCGTCCCGGTAACAGTTGCGGAAGGTAGTGGCCTGCCGCGATGGCACCCGGTGCACCTCAACACCGGGCAGGAGAGCGGCCAGGTCCATAGAAGCGGGGGCGCTGGTCACCACGGCGGTCCGCAGGCCCAGGCGGATCGCCTGGAGGGAAGCGTAGGCCGCCGTCCCGCCCAGGTGCCAGCCGCCGGGAACCACATCCTTCGCCACGTGGCCGATGATCAGGAAGTCGGGCCTCGTCATGCGCCAGGATGCCTCCAAGCACCCCCAGCGGCCCTCAGCGCCGTGGAGTTATGGCCACCTTTCGGCTCTCTCCCTCGCCGATGCTGACGGTGATAACGTTAGGGTCCTTGGCCAGGGCCAGGTGGACGATGCGCCGCTCGTTGGGCGGCATGGGCTCCAGGGTGATCGACTGGCCCGTGGACTTGACACGGTCCGCCATGCGCAGGGCGAGGCCATTGAGGGACTCCTCGCGCCGGCGTCGATAGCCCTCGACGTCGATCCCGAAGGCCATGCGTGTCTTCATCTTGCGGCTGACAAAAAGGTTGACCAGGAACTGGAGCGACGAGAGGGTATCGCCCCGTCGGCCGATGAGGATGCCGAGGTCCTCGCCGGAAACGTCCAGAACAGCCCTCACCAGGCCTAGACCATCGCCGGGAGTCTCCGGAGCGCGAACACGGATGGAGGCATCGATATTCATGAACTCGAGGAGGTGCTCCAGGATTCCCACCGCTGTTTCCATGTCCTCGCCTGTCGCAGGAGCGGCGCCCGGCGTGAGGGCAGCGGCACCGCTCTTGGGTCGCACCAGGACGCGGGCGCGGTCGCCTCCGATGCCCAGGATACCGGACCGTCCCACACTGAGGATCTCGATCTCGACCTCGGTTTCATCGAGCCCCAGCTTCTCCAGCGCCTTCTCGATGGCTTCGTCTACGGTCTTACCGCTTTCCTCGACGCCTTCCACGAGAACGTCTCCTTTTGCTCCTGCTCTGGGATGCAGTCGATGCTGTCGCCGTGACGGGCTCCTCTACGCCTCCCTCATCCTGGGACTGGGGTGCCGGAGCGGCTCGACGGGCGGGCGCCGGGGCGGGAAGAAAGACCTCGCGCCAGGTCTGGCCCGCCGGCCGCATGTAGAAGTACTGAAGGGCGATGCCCACCAGGTTGGTCGCGGCCCAGTATACAGCGAGTCCGCTGGGCACGGTGAGAGTAAACCAAGCAAACATCAGAGGCATCATCCACAGCATCGTGTTGCTCATGGACTGCTGTCGCTCGTCAGTTATGTTCCTGGGGGTGGTCATCTTCTGCTGCACCCAGGTGGAGCCTCCGACGAGGATGGCGAGGAGGAAGGTGGTATCCGGCTGCGCCAGGTTCATCCAGAGGAAGCGATTCTCCAAGGGTATGGCTTGCCGCACGTAGGCCCACGGGTAGAGCCGCTGCGAGAGGTCGATGAAGCTCTCCGGCGTTGAGCCCAGGACGAGTCGGATCGTCTGGTAGAGGGCGATCCAAATGGGAAACTGGACGAGCATGGGAAGGAGGCAACCCGCCGGGTTGACGCCGGCCTCCTTGTACAGCTTCATCGTCTCCTCGGAGCGCCGGCGCGGGTCCTTGTACTTCTTCTGGATCTCCTGGAGCCGGGGTTGGATGACCGACATGGCCCGCGAAGCGCGTATCTGGCGCAGGGTGAGGGGAAAGGTGAGGCCGCGGATCATGAACGTGAAGACGATGATGGCGACGCCGAAGCTGCCGGCAAAGACCCTGGCCAGCACTATGAGGATGTTGGTCATGGGGTCCACCAGGAAGACGTTGAACAGCAGGGCGACTAGGTCTAAGGGATCCATCGGTAGCCTGTCACCTTAGGGAGCGCTGGCCACCAGGCTGAAGCTCCCTGTTTCGGCGTCCACGCGCAGCAGGTCTTCGTTGCGGGCGCTCAGAAACACCTCGTTGTCCATTACCAGCGGGTTGGCCAGCACCCCCGACCCCAGGGCGATGGCGGGCCAAAGCTCCTGGCCTGTGGCCGGGTCCAGGCCGTAGACGTGGCCGTCTTGGTCAGCCACCACCAGAACGCCGCTTGCTAGGGCCGGGCGGGCGCGAATGGGCGCCTTCGCGGGGAACGGCTTGGGCCAGCGAGGCTCTCCGGTGGCGGCATCGAGGGCATAGACGTGGTGGTCCAGGCCCCCCACATAGACCGTACCGTCCACCACCAGGGGGTCGCACCAGATCCAGTTGTCGGCCTTGAAGGACCAGGCCACTTCCCCCGTGGCCTTGTCCAGAGCATAGAGACGGTTGTCCAGGGCGCCCACGTAGAGCCTATCCCCGGCCAGGGCGGGCGTCGTTGGTATGGCGCCGTCGGCCTCGAAGGGCTTCGACCACTTTGCCTGCCCTGTGGCAGCGTCCACGGCGTACACCCGCTTGTCCATGGACGTGACGTACACGGTACCCTCATCCACCAGCGGCGTCGACCAGATGTCGCCCTGGGCTTCGAAGGGGGGCCAGCGAGAGGCCCCGCTCGCGGCGTCAAAGGCATAGAGCTTGTTGTCGGAGGAGCCGACGTACACGGTGCCGTCGGCCAGGGCGGCCCCGCCGATGATGGCGCCGCCGGTCTCCTGCTGCCAGAGCACCTCACCTGTTGCCAGGTCAAGAGCGTAGAAGGTGCCGTCGAAGGCGCCCACGTACACGCGACCGTCCCCGGTCACCGGCGTCCCGTAGATGGCCTTCAGGTCTATCTTCTTGGCGTCCTTAGACGGGAACTGCCAGGTCTCCTGGTTCGTCTGCTGGTCGACGGCGCTAAGCTTGCCCCGTTCCAGAGTAACGAGGATAGTGCTATCGACGGCGACGGGCGCGGCCCAGCCTTGAGGGCCGGCGATCTGACCGCAGGCGCTGAACAGCAGCAGGCCCAGCAACGACAGGCCAAGCAGCAAGGCGGCGCTTCGAACTCTCACACTGGGCTTGGACAGCTCCGGTCGGCGCCGGCGGTGCCCGCAGACTGTTTCACGTGAAACGATGGTCGAAACTCGCAAGTTCCTCTCTTAGGGTACCGGGTCATAGCCGCCGCGGTGCCAGGGATGGCAGCGCAGCAGACGGCACACCGTCAACCAGACGCCCTTCGCCAGGCCATGCCTCTCGATGGCCTCGTAGCCGTAGTGGGAGCACGTCGGCTGGAATCGGCAGGTCGGCGCCTTGCCAGCGAAGACCCGCTGGTAGCCACGGATGAGACCCAGGGCCAGGCGTCTCATTCTTTTGTCGTCTCCATCTCGGTTGGACCGGTCTGGCCAGCGGGCAAGCCTGAAGTCAGCACCTCAGCCCGGGAAAGAAGGCCGGCCGTCGCCCGGCGCAGGGTGTGGAAGTCGGCGACGGCGGCCTTTCGCCTGGCGATCACTACTATGTCCCAGCCAGGCTGCACCAGCAGTGTGCGTATCCCCTCCCGCAGACGCCTTCTCACCTGATTGCGGACAACCGCTTTCCCCACCGTCTTGCTGACTGTAAACCCGTACCGGCTGTAGGGGAGCTGGTTGGGAAGAAGGCGCAAGACCACTAGCGGGTGGGCAAACGCACGGCCCTTGCGATAGACGGCGGCGAAGTCGCGACGCTTGGTCAGCCGATGTCTATGGCGCATCCCTGCCTGCTGGCGGCCGGACGTGCCAGCCCCCACTCGGTCCGAGAACTAGGCGACGATCAGCCGCCAGCGCCCCTTGAGCCGACGACGCCGGAGGACATTGCGGCCGCCGGGGCTGCTCATCCGGGCGCGGAAGCCATGTTCACGCTTGCGGGGGATGCGCTTCGGCTGGTAGGTGCGCTTCGGCACGGCGTCTTTCCCTACTTAAGAACTACCGCCTCATTGTAGGAGTTGCCCTCTGGGGTGTCAATTGCGCGGCTGGCGGGAACGAGGGAGCGCCGGAGCGGGAATCAACGCGCTGCCGTAGAGGGCCTGGTAAGCAACCAGGTTCTCTGTGACCAGCTTGACGTAGGCCTGTGTCTGATCAAAGGAGATCTCCTCCAGAAAGAGGTCTTCGTCATCTGCGGCGGCCTCAAGCCAGCGACTCGCGTTGCCGGGGCCACCGTTGTAGGCGGCCAGCGCCGGTGCCAGACGCCCGTCGAAGGCCTCTAGCTGCTCGGAGAAGTAGTGGGCGCCGAAAAGAATGCTGATGGCGGGTCGGAGGAGGTCGCGGTCTGAGAACTCCGCCTCGAGGCCAAGGTCGGCGGCGATCTCCTGGGCGGTGGAAGGGATGACCTGGGTAAGGCCGAGGGCGCCGGCCGACGAGCCAGCCCGCGGGTCGAAGAAGCTCTCCTGGCGTATGAGGGCCGCCAGGAGGAGGGGCGAGATATGGGTTCGCTCGGCGGTGGACTGCATGAGCTGGGCATAGTCGACAGGATAGGCCAGGCGGAGCAAGTCGGCGGGCGCGGCCTCGATGGCGGGCTGAGGCAAGGTAGCCAGTAGGCGGCTCGCGGCCCGCGCCGAGAGGTGCGTGAGGCCCAGGGGGTAGAGCGCCCTGGCCAGGTCGTAGAAGGCAGGAGAGGTCGTCCCGTAGGCCTCCAGGAGGCTCTCAAACTCCGTGGAGGCTTCGTCGAGGAGCTGGAGGTCCAGCAGTTGGCTAGCCCGCGCCCACCGCGGGTCGCTGAGGAAGGCCTGCGGCGAGATGGTGGTGGGTGAAGGCAGCCAGGAGGCGGCCCAAGCATCGATGGCTGCCCAGTCAATGCTAGAGGCATTTGTCAGATCGACCTCACCAGACTCGGCGGATGGCAAGGTCTGGCCCAGGAGGGCGGCGGCGCGCAGGCTGTAGTAGTTGCTTGGTTCGTCATCGGCCAGGTCTTCCAGGATGGCGGCAGCCTCACCGGGCTGGCCGGCGGCCCTGTGGGCCTTGGCCAGCCAGAGCCGCGCGCGGGAGACATCGTCGGAGTCGGCTGTCAGGTGTTGAGCCTCATCAAAGGCGGAGAGGGCCTCCTCGTACTTCTCCTGCTTGTAGAGCAGCAGGCCGCTGCGGAAGAGGGCCTCTGAGGCCCAGGGCGAATTCGGGTACTGGCGGGGGAACATACGGTAGGCGCTGATAGCGGACTCATAGCGAGCGAGGCCTTCCAGGAGGCGCGCCCGCCACCAGGCGGCGTCGTCGGCCAGGGGGTCGTCAGGGTCGCGGCGGAGGGAGTCGCCGTAGGCGTCGAGGGCGGCCTCCTCGTCGCCGCGCCGCTCATAGACCGCGGCAAGATAGTAGGCGGCCTCGGCATCGTGGGGACCGGACGGATCCTGCCGAAGGTAAGCCTCGAAGGCCTCCTGGGCCTCGCTGTCCTCGTTGTGGCGGTAGTAGACGAGCCCTGCGAGGTAGTCGTCAACGCTGACGCCCGCCTCGTCCAGCTCGGCGAGGGCCTCAAGCGCGGCAGGTGCCGAAGGGTAGTCCAGGATGACGGCGAGGTGGTGCTCAGCCCAGTTGGGGTCTCCGCGAAGGCGGCTGAGGGCGCCGACCCGCCAGCGCGCCAGGGCTTGGTCGGCAGAGGACTCGCTTTCCTTGAAGAGGCGCTCGTACCAGAGGATAGCGTCATCCAGGGCGCCGGTCGTCTCGAAGGCACCGGCGATGTCAAGCAGGGCGCGGGCGGTCGCGATGGGCGGAAGGCCAGCGCTGAGGGCCAGGTCGGCGGCGGCCGCGGCTTCCTGCGAGCGTCCGAGGGAGGCCAGCAGTCGGGCGCGGGCGAGGTGGGCGTAGGGAGCGGCAGGGCTGCCCTCCTGGGCAAACTGGTAGTAGAGGTCCAGCGCCTCCTCCTTGTCGCCGAGGGCCTCCAGAGCTTCCGCCAGGAGGAAACGGCCGACCTGCCGCTCGCTGTCGGAGGCAGCCTGCGACAGGAAGAGCTCTAGTTCGCGGCGGGCCTCCAAGTTGCGGCCGCTGAGGAGGTAGGTGCGGGCCAGGGAGAGTCGAGCCGGCGGGCGTTCGGGCTCGGGGGAGCGCGTGATCACCTGCTGGTAGACGGCGATCGCCTCCTCGTACTGGCCGTTGCGCTGGAGCTCGCGGGCGAGGGCCGGGTCAGGGGGCGCAGGGGTGGGGCTAACGCCTGTCGCCGCCGGCGATTCCACGGCGGGCTCAGGCGCGGCTGGCGCGCCTTGGTTGCAGGCGGCGAGCAGGAGAGCGGTGGCCAGGACCAGGACGGCGCATGTCGAGCGGCCGCTGCAAGGGGCAGGGCGTGACGGGGAACCTGAGGCGGGCATCATGATCAGTCTATCGTCGTTGACGCGCAGTTGAACCAATGTTACACTCTCGCAATGATCGCGGTAAAGGCGACGAAGCTGTGAACGTGCTCCGATGTACGATCATCGACGCCCGAGGAAGCGTTAGTTTCGTAGCCCATGCGGATGTCTTGCCGGCCCTGGCCAAGGCGTGTACGGATAACCCGCGCACGCTAGAGCAACTGCTGGACGCCACAGCGCCCTACTACGAGGGGCTGCGCGAGCAGGTTCTGAACGGCCTGGCCATGTTCGACGAAAGGAACGTGGCGGGCCACTACGAGTCCATCCACCAGGCGCTGGACCTCTGCGCCCCTTACGAGCAGCCGGTGTTCCGGGTAGTGGACGACCGCACCCGCGAGGCAAGCCTCTCGCCCGTGAAAGCGGGGGCTGTGGTCTTTAACTTGCGTGCTAAGCGCATCATCCAGATCCAAAACACTTACCGGGAGATCACGCGCCGCGGCGCCAGCCGCGTCTTCGACGGAGTCCGGATGACGAACGAGGTCTTCAGCTATCAACTGCCCCGCGAGTGGGCCCTCGTCCCCTAGGGTTGCAACCCCATTCTGTCATGTGGCCGGCGATGAGGCGGGCCGATGCGGGATCGGCGTGCCAGGATGCTGCGCGGACGCCCCCTGAGGAGCCGCACGGTTCCCCCTAAGAGGCCGAGGGGAGAGGTATGGTCCTCGGGACCGAGACGGGGCGATGGCAGCGGTGGCCGTCGCCTTCTGTTGCATGGGAGTGATGGCTAGGGGACGCGCCTCGACGGGCCCGGACGGCCTCGCGTGCGGGGGAGCGCGCCAGGCGCGCTACGCGAACCTCCGTCCGCGCCCGGTCGCTGGGCCGCCGCCAGCGCCTCGTCGATCTGGGAGAGCCACTGACGGTAAGTCTGGAGCTTCTCCTCCAGGTGAGTTTGCATGTCTCCAAGGGCCTTGACCTTCTGGCGGATGACGGCGCACTGGCTCTCAGTGACCTCCAGGGCCCTGTCGATGTGCTGACGACGCTCTGCCAGGTCGGCCTGGGGGCGGTACTCAGCCTGAAGCTGCCACTTGACTTCTTCGGCCTCCACCATCTCCTTGATCTCCGCCAGACTGAAGCCAAGGAGCTTCTGGAGACGCTTGATCTGCTCGACGCGGCGGACGTCGTCCTCAGAGTAGAGGCGGAAGCCCCCTTCCATTCGAGTGGGCGGCTTTAGGAGGCCTTTCTCCTCGTAGAAGCGGAGGGCGCGCTGGGTGACACCCGTGCGCTCAGCGACCTCGCCTATCTGTAGATAAGCCCCGGTGGTCTCCGGGGCCGTGCGAGTCCGACCTTCCTTCATGACGGGTCGATTATAAGGGGGGTTAACCTCTACGTCAAGGTAACAGTTACCAGGGCTCCCCCTCCTCCTCTTCTTCTTCGCCTTCTTCGGGGGCGCTGGCGACCGCTTCGGCCACGCGGGGCAGGATGGCTTCGCCGTGTTCCTCCCGGCGCCGCCGGCGGGCCGGCAATTCGTCGATCACCTTGCGGAGGGAGGCCAGACTGTCGAAGGCAGCCTTGCTATCGCCCTCCACGGCGACGGCGATCACCGCGGCCTCGCGCAGCATTTGCAGCTCGGCTCCGGTGACCTGAGGCGCGACGGGCAGGATCAAGGGCCTACGGGCGAGGCCGCTGATGCGCTGGAGCTCCATCTGCTGGCGGACCGTCAGGGGCCCCTTCCATTGTCGGAGGAGGATAGCGTCCAGGGGCAGGGTCTCCAGGGTCCGGAGGTAGATATCCGGCAGATCGCTCTCCAGCGAGAGGACGTGGCCGAGGCTCGACTCCAAGAGGGCGGTAGCAAGGGCCGTCTCCGGCTCGAACGCGGCGTAGTCCATGCCCAACTCCGCCAGATGGGCGGCCGTCTCGCCGTCCAGCCGGCGCAGGTGGAGGCCGCCGGGCGCCTCACCGAGAGCCTCGACGACTTCCTTCACCTCCCGGTCCTTGGCGTCGGACGCGGCGAAGAGACAGGTGTCGGCGCCGCGGGCGACAGCCTCCTTAGCGGCCTCCGGCGAGAGGGAAGGCAGGAGAGCAGCCAGCAGAAGGGACGGGTTAGAGACCCGGGCGGCGGCGCCGAACCCCATGGGCGGTGAGTCGACGCGCATGGCCCTTCGTATACGTTCAGCCAGCTTGCTCATGAAGTGGCGCCCTCCGACAGGTAAGAATGGAACCGCCCTCGATGATAGGTGGGCCCAGTGGCGGTGTCAATTCGGAGGAGTGCCGTCGAGGTGAATGATGCCTTGAGAGTGCAAGGGGGCCGGAACCAGTGAGGAACCCTCCAGCATCTTTCATAATCAAGAAGGCCAGCCTTTAGGCTGGCAGAGCGATGGTGCCGGGCTTGCGCCAGAGGCGCATCCGCCTTCGGCGGAGAAGCCCGGCCTTCGTCTTTCTGAAAGCCCCTGGAACCCGCCGCCTCTGGTTGCAGGGCTTCCCGGCATTCGGTAACATATTACTTCCGAAATTGTACTTGTTGGGGGCCCGCAGCGCAGTGGAAATAGAAGCGATCCTGCCTCGGGTGAGCAAGCCCGCCCGCTACACAGGCGGCGAGTGGAACTCCGTCGTCAAGGACTGGGAGACCCAGACCGTCCGCATTGCCCTGGCCTACCCTGACGTGTACGACATCGGCATGTCCAACCTGGGGCTCGCGATCCTCTACGACATCCTCAATCGCCAGCCCGACGTGGTGGCGGAGCGCGTCTATGCCCCCTGGCTCGACATGGAGGCGCAGATGCGGGCCGCCGGCCTCCCGCTCTTCAGCCTGGAGACCCGCCACCCCCTGGCCCAGTTCGACGTCATCGGCTTCTCCCTCAGTTGCGAACTCACCTACAGCAATGTCCTCAACATGCTGGACCTGGCCGGCCTTCCCATCCTCGCCTGCGAGCGCGACGAACGCTCCCCCCTGATCGTGGCCGGCGGCAGCGGCGCCCTCAATCCGGAGCCCCTGGCCGACTTCATCGACGTCTTCGCGCTGGGCGATGGCGAGGAGCTAGTCCTGGACCTGGTGCAGGTGCTCCGCGAGTGGAAGCGACAGGGCGGGGGCCCTCGCCGGGAGCTGCTGCGGCGTCTGGCCAGGATAGAGGGCTTCTACGTGCCCAGCTTTTATGAGGTCGCCTACAACGACGACGGCACCATCAAGGAGATCCGGCCCAGCGAACCCGAGGCGCCGGCTCGGCCGCGCAAGCGCATTCTGTCCGCCAAAGGCGGGTTGCCGCCCGCCCCAACGCGGCCCATTGTGCCCTTTCTCCAGATTGTCCACGACCGCGCCGCCATCGAGATACAGCGTGGCTGCACCCAGGGCTGTCGCTTCTGCCAGGCAGGCATGATCTACCGCCCGCGGCTGGAGCGTGCGCCCGAGGAGGTGATGGAGACCGCTCGCGAGCTCCTGGCCAACACCGGCTACGACGAGCTGTCCCTGGTCTCGCTGAGCACCACCGACCACTCGCGTATCCTGCCCATGGTCCAGGCCCTGCGCCGCGAGCTTGGAGACCGCCTGAAGCTGTCCCTGCCCAGCTTGCGAGCCGACAGCTTCTCGGTGGAGATCGCCGACGCCGTATCGGGGCCCGGCAAGCACTCCATCACCTTCGCCCCGGAGGCCGGCAGCCAGCGACTGCGTAACGCCATCAACAAGCTGCTGATGGACGAGGACGCCTTGCGGGCCGTCGAGGCCGCCTTCGCCCACGGCTGGACCAGCATCAAGATGTACTTTATGGTGGGCCTGCCCACTGAGACCCTGGAGGACGTGCAGGGCATCATGGAGCTGGCGCGGCAGGTGAAGGAGATGGGCCGTCGCCATCACGGTGGCCGGGCGCGGGTGCGGGTGAGCACCTCCAACTTCATCCCCAAGCCCCACACGCCATTCCAGTGGGCGCGGCAGATGGCGGCGGAGGAGCTGAGACCCCGCCACGAGCTGCTACGCAACCAGCTCAAGCGCCTCGGCGTCGCCTTCTCGTGGGAGGACCCGGAGCAGAGCGTCCTGGAGGTGGTCCTCTCCTGCGGCGACCGTCGCCTTGGGCGCGCTATCCACCGCGCCTGGCAACTGGGCGCCAAGTTCGACGCCTGGAGCGACGGCTATGACTGGTCGCGCTGGCAGCAGGCGCTGGAGGAGTCAGGCCTGAGCCCCGCCTTCTACGCCCACCGCGAGAAGGGCCTCTTCGAGGTGCTTCCCTGGTCCCACATCGATGTGGGGGTGACGGCAGCCTACCTGCGTGGCGAATGGCTGAAGACGCAGCGAGGAAAGACCACCGGCGACTGTGCGCCTCACAAGGGGCCCTGCAACGTCTGCGGCGTCCAGAACCTGGGAGCAGAGGCCTGCCTCGCCAAAATCGCCGAACTGATCGAGATGAAGCGAGCCAGGGCCCCCGCCGCAGTGAGCCCGCCCGCCTCACACGACTAGGGGCCAATAGGGCGCTTCGGCAGCCAAGGCAGCCTCGAAGTCCTCTCGCCCGTCTTGGCCTGGACCCCTTCTCGTTGATCGCCTCCCGCCGCTATGCTAGACTCAGCACACAGCCTAGGGGGCGCCATGCGGCCCCTGCGGGCGTGTGCCTGCGGTCCATCGGCGGAGAGTCCAGGCCGCAGGGCATCTTGATCCTGGTGGGCGTAGCCGAGCGGTTAAGGCGCCAGGTTGTGGCCCTGGAGATCGAGGGTTCGAATCCCTCCGTCCACCCCATCCTCTCCTTAGTTGAGATAACGTCCCGTCGAAGTTCCTCTCCTGCCCCTTCCCTCGCCACGTTAACGGCGGCCGCTTTCGCCCTCCCTCCAGCCGCCTGCGAGGGTCACCTCCGGCTCAACCCCTCACCCTAGCTTAGGCTGGAGAGTCAGAGTTTGGCGACGCTCAGGACCGCGATAGCCAGGTAGGCGACTGTCAGCGCGCTGACGACGATGATGGCTCCCAGAGCAACGGCATTCTGCCGGCGTGAGTTCACCCATTGCCCCACGATGCGCCGGTCGTTCACCAGCTTGAGCATGAGGATAAGGACCACGGGCAAAAGGATGCCGACGACGACGAACGTCAACCGTGAACGATACCCGCTGCCTGCAGCCCAGCGATCACGGCGTAGACGGCGGCCAGCACGATGATAACGACTGTGGTTGCCCAAGCGACGGCGTTCTGGCGGGGGGAGTTCGTCCAGCGGCCCATGATCCGGCGGTCGTTAACGAGCTTGAGCATGAGCACCAGGATGACGGGCAGAAGGATGCCGCCGACCACATTGGGTAGGAACATCAGGACTAATAGGGGCAGACCGGGCATAAGCACTGCCGCCGTGCCGATGACTACCAGCGCGGCAAACAGGCCATAGAAGGCGGGCGCCTCGCGAAGCCGCCGGGTAACGCTCCGCTCCCAGCCGAAGGCGCCGCAGACAGCGTAGGCTGTGCTGAGCGGCAGCACTGTGGCAGCCAGCAGAGAGGCATTTAGGAGGCCGATGGCGAAGAGATTAGCCGCAAAGTCGCCGGCAAGGGGGTGTAGCGCTTGGCCTACGTCGGTCACCGTGTCAGCGGGCTGGCCGTGGGCATTGAGGGTCGCCGCCGTCGTCACGATGACGAAGAAGGCGATCAGGGTGCAGGCGAAGGCGCCGGCGTACACGTCCCAGCGTTCAAACCGGTATTCGCGCTCCCCCAGACCCTTGTCCACGACCCCAGACTGCAGATAGAACTGCTGCCAGGGCGTGATCGTGGTACCGATAACGCCGATGAGGATTGTGAGATACGGCAGGGTGAAGTGGAATGTGGGGACGACGGAGTGGGTCGCCACTGACCCCCAATCCGGTCTCGCCAGGAAGCCGGTGATGATGTAGCAAACGAAGACCAGCGAGCCCACCAGCAGCACCTTCTCCACGCGATGATAGGTGCCATAGATGACGACGGCCAGGACAAGCGCCGCTGCTAGGGGAACCGTGATGTACTTCGAGACGCCGAATATCTCGGAGGCGCCGGCGACACCGGCAAACTCGGCAATTGTGGTGGTTGCGTTCGCCACCAGCAGGACGAGCATCGCCAGAGACGTGATGCGCACGCCGAACCGTTCGCGGATAAGGTCGCCGAGCCCTTTGCCGGTGATGGCGCCGAGACGGGCAGCCATCTCAGCGATGATAGCGAGGGCGAAGAAGCAAAGGACGATCGCCCAGAGCAGACTGTAACCGAAGCGCGCGCCGGCGATCGAGTAGCCGGCGATCCCGGTCGGGTCGTCGTCGACGATGCCGGTGATCATGCCCGGGCCCATCACGGCCAGGAACAAACTGATCCGTGCCAGCAGGCCTAGACGAATGGCTCGACTGCCCTTCACGGAGACCTCGCGCTCGACCTCGCTCGCCATCGTTCACCCCATCATTCGTCGCGGCCGGTTCTGCCAGGAGCGTGGCGCAACAAGGTCAAGGACGTCGTTGACCGTGACGACTCCCTTGAGGTGGTTCTCTTCATCGACAACAGGGATAGCCAGGAGGTCGTACCGGATCAGCTTCTGGGCCACCAGATCCTCGGGGTCATCGACCTGCGCGAACTCGACATCCCGGTGCATGATGTCGGCGACGCGTGCGTCCGGCGGCGCCACGATCAGGTTGCGGAGGGGAAGGATGCCCCGGAGGCGGCCAGCGTCATCGACGACGTACAGGTAATAGATCTGGTCCTCAGAGGGCACGGTCCGCCGCAGCAGGTTGATGATCTCGTCGGCAGTGTCGTTCTCGCTGACCGTGATGATGCTCGTGTCCATGCGGCCGCCTGCCGTGTCCTCGGGGTAGGCGAGCAGGGAGCGGACCTCACGTGCGGCCTTTGGCACCATCAGGCGCATCAGTTCCTCTGCCCGCTTCTCCTCGACATCGCCGAGCACGTCGGCGGCGTCATCCGGCCTCATTTGCTCCAGCACGTCGGCGGCCTCGCCCGGCTCCATCGCCGTGAGCACCGCCGCCTGATGTTCATCGGGAAGCTCCGCCATGGCGCGGGCGGCCGTCTCATCGTCCAGCGCCTCCAGCACGTCCGCCGCCTTGCCCGGTGACATCTGACTGATGACCGCGCCCATGTCCGCTGGCCGCATGCGGCGCAACCCGTCGAACGGCACCTTCAGCCGCACCACGTCCACAGCAGGGCCGATGTCCACCTGCCCCCAGTCGATGAGGCGGGGCCGGGCGCCGCCGAAGAGGCCGGCCATCCACTGGAGGCCGAGGCGGCGCAAGAGACCGGCCGTGGAGTTGTCGACGCCGGCCAGGCGCAACTCATCGTTGATCAGGGTGAGGGCGACGTCGTTGACTCGCACCAGCTTGACGCCCCGGGTGTCCACGATCTGCTTGTCCAGAATGTCGCGCCCGATCCAGATGAGGTCGTCTTCGGAAGGCGGGGGATAGGCGGCGCGGTCGAAGGGATGGCGCAGCGCGGTGCCGCGGGGCGTGACGGAGGCTATCTCGCCCCAGGGCACGACCTGGAGGTGACTGTTGCCGATGACGACCGCGCGAACGGGGGGATAGGGCAGTTCCACCGCGACAAGGAGGTCGCGGAGAGTGCCAACGCGGGAGCCGTCAGGGTCGAGCACAGCCCGGCCCAGCACCTGGCTAACGAAGGGCATAACAAACCACCTCCCCAGCGATGTGCTTTTGCGGGAGGTGGTCGCCGCGGCCAGGCCGCGGCTAGGCGCGCACTTGCGTCAGCAGCGGCTCACCGAGGAAGAGCACCTCCCTGGATTCTCTGTGCCGGGCGACTACTATCGCCGTCTTCGTCCGTTTCCATTTCCCCTGGCGGCCACCTCAGTGCGAGGTGTATCTCCATGCTGAAGTTACGCCACCGGCTACCGGGCCGTCAACCCACCGGGCCTTCATTCGCGGAAAACAGCGAGGGATGCTATCGGGGCGTTGAGAGGCCTGGGAGGCCGTGGTAGACTGTCTGGGCGCGCTCGTAGCTCAGCGGATAGAGCATCGGTCTTCGGAACCGAGGGTCGGGGGTTCGAATCCCTCCGAGCGCGCCAGAAACCAGATTGAAAAGGGAAGATGAGGCCGAATCTCGCCGGCCGCGGGGCTCCTGCGGTGGCGAGCCAGATCACCCCTTGACCGGGGCTGGGGTGCCTTCACCAGTACGAGTAGGCGGCTCCTCAAACCCCGACAAGGCGGATCAAGGGCTGGCAGCCGACACGTGATATGCTATGGTAGCTTCAGCGCTGCCCTGTTGACCGGGCCCGCGGGGCGGTAAGAGGCAACCCTGGCCAGCCGCCCGGCGGGGCACCCCCGTCCCCCGTTCTCCGATCGCCCGTCGCCGCTCCCCGCAGGCCCGGTAGCGATCGACGCCCGCGCCGCCCGCCTTGGCTGGTGGCGTAGATCCCCGCCTGCGGCGACGGGCGCCGAATCATCCTGATTCGAAGGCCTCAGAGATCTCCTCTCTACGGCGGTTCTGGTTCTCCTGGCCCTTGCCACAATTCTCCGCCTGTCAGCCACCCCCAACGGCTTGACTTAGGAGGGCCGAATGTGAACAATGATTCTCGATAGCAAAGACCGGCTCAGAGATACAGGATACCTTTAACGTGAAACAGATAACTAGTTATCGGTCGCCAGTATTCTACTTCTTTTTTCCGGCTTGTCAAGCCCTGTGAAGGAGAGAAAAATGGCTCGCTGGGATTTTCTCACCAATCATGCCCTCGTCCTCATCCTCGTCATCGACCACCCGCGCTCAACCCTACGCGAGATCGCTGCTGCCGTCGGCATCACAGAGAGGGCCACCCTCTCCATCCTCCGCGCCCTGGAAGAGGATGGCATCATCTCCCGCCAGAAAGAGGGTCGGCGCAACCGTTATTGGGTGAACATCGGGGCCCTGCTGCGCCACCGCCGGCAGGGCCCCTACAGTGTGGAAGAGATGGCCAAGGCCCTCCTCCGCCTCTCCGAGCGGGTCTCGGAGAGCGCCATCTCCGGCAATGGCGCGGCCGAGGCAGTCCTGCAAGAGGGAGGTGCCGGTTTGGATTCAGGATGACCAACTGTGGACGCTGGCGGAGCAGGCGGGGCGGTCTTCGGAACCGAGGGTCGGGGGTTCGAATCCCTCCGAGCGCGCCAGAAATGAGACCGCGAGCGGCCCAACTGGGCCGCTCTTTCTTCATCGATGAGCGCCCTACGGCGGCGCTGACCTAAGCCTCGGCACCGACAAACCGCTGCTGGACCGTGGTCAGGATCTTCTGGGCATCCTTTACCATCGAGGCTATTATCTCCTCACACGTCATGACGCTGTTGACGAGGCCAATGGACTGCCCAACGGGAAGCGGAGCGGAATCGACGTCGCCGGTCTCCCAAGCGGCCTCCTGCCGCCCGCCGGCGATGAGCGGCAGTAGCTCCTGAAGACCACCGCCCCTCGCTTCCACCTCCTCCACCTTCTCTACAAGCTCATTCCTGAGGGCCCGCATCTGCAGGTCGAGCGTCTTGAGGATCATCACCGTGTCATTCTCTTGGCGCCTAACCAGCTCCTGCCGTATGTTGTCGTGCACCCTGCATTCGGGAGTGGCGATGAACCTCGAGGCCATCATTACCCCCTCCGCGCCGAGGACGAAAGCGGCAGCCATCCCTCTGCCGTCCGCGATGCCACCTGCGGTCACGACAGGAATTCTCACGGACTCAACGATTCGGGGCGTCAGGAGCATGGTGGTGACGTCGTCACCCAGGGGGTGGCCGCCTTCTTCAAAGCCGGCGGCGATTATGCAGTCGTAGCCGACGCGTTCGGCGTGAACCGCGTGCCTCACGGCGCCGACCTTGTGAATCAGCCTGATGCCTGCCTCCTTCGCCCGGGCGACGGCGTCTGGGCCGAAGTACCTGTCTAGAGGCGCTCCGGAGACATCGATGGAGTTGACCTTCTCCTCGCAGCAGACTCGGAAGTAGTCCTCGTGCAGCTCCTTGGAAAGCCGCACCGAAGGGAGAATGGTCAAGTTCACACAGAACGGCTTGTGTGTCAGCTCGCGGGTCCGATTGATGGCTTTGCGGAGGTCTTCCCCCGAGTTGTAGTTACCGGCAGTCAGGTTGCCCAGCCCGCCCGCATTGGACACCGCAGCGCAGAGTTCGGGCTTCGCCAGCCACATCATGGCGCCCATGAGGACGGGATACTCAATGCCGAAGAGCTCTGTCACTCTCGTCTTCAAGGGTCTCCTCCTCACCTTTCGAAGTGTCTGCCGGGACCTCGGCGCCACTCTCACTTGGTCGGCCCGGGAGGCCGCCACGCCCGCGGCTATCCTACACTCTGGACGGGGCAGGACAAACAGGGGAACTCGGCGCCAGCGGGTGTGATGGCCGGCGCTACACGAACCGCTCCACGATGCTGCGCTGGCCCTCCTTGCGCAGGATGAAGCCCGTCGGGAACAGCGTGCGGTCCTGGAAGTCCTCCTGGTGGCTGACGACGATGATGCGGTCCATGAGCTGCGAGAGGTTCCGCAGCTCCTCGATCATCTCCTGCCTCCCCTGGGCATCCAGGCTCCCAAAGCCCTCATCGATGATCAGCGAGCGAATGGCGCTCCCCTGAGAGCCGGCCACGTATTGGCCGATGGCGGCGGCGATGGCCACCGAGGTGCGGAACCTCTGACTCCCGGAGAGGAACTGCGTGTCCAGGGGCTCGTCGGCGGAGGCGAGGTCGCGCGCCCGGATCACGATCTCCTCATTGCCGCGGGCGTCGGCCTGCCGCGACAACTGAAGCCGTAACTGCCCGCCGGAGACGCGGGCCAGCGTCTCGTTGGCCAGGAGGGTGATCCCTGCCAGGGCCTCGTCCACCAGGCGGGCCTGGAGGCCGCCGCGCCCCAGGAGCTCGGCCAGCCGCCCGAAGCGGACACGCAGCCGGTGTGCCTCTCGCAGGTCGCCTTCCAGCCGCTGGCGCAGCTCGCGGGCGTGCTCCAGCCTCTGGAGGCGGCGAAATGCCTCATCGCGCTCCGACTGGCGGGCCTTCATCTCGGCGGCCCTCTTCTCCAGGGCCTGCTCCGCCTCGCCGGCGGGCAGGCGGTGCTCCTGAGGGATGCGGCCCACGCTGCGCTCCAGCTCGCGACGGCGGGCCTCCTGCTCGCGCCGCTCGTCATCGGCCCGCTCCAGCGCCTGGTGCTGCTCCTCGATGCCGGCCAGTTCGTCGCGGCGGCGTAGCAGCTCCGGCAGCAACGAGTCGTCCAGCCCCAGCGCCCGCCGGCGCCAGCCCTCATCGACCGGCTGGAGGCGGACGGCGGCCTGAGAGCGCCCGCCTGAGGCGGACTGCCGCAGGCTGCTAGCCTCGCTCTCGAGCTGCTGGCTGCGCAGGCGGCCTTGCTCCAGCCGTCTTCGGGCCGCCTCTGCCCGCTCGCGGGCCTCCTTCCAGGCGCGGCGCGTCTCCCCGGCCGCGGCTTCGAGCCGGGGCTCCTCGGTACGCAGCCGCTCGGCCTCGGCCCGGACCTGCTGTTCCACCTGGGGCGGATAGCGGGCCGCCAGCTCAGCGATGCGGTTCTCTTGCTCTTGCAGGGCTTTGCCCAAGGCCTCCGCCTGTCCCTTCAGGCCCAGGAGCCGGTTCAGATCAGCGGTGGCCTGAGGAAGCGTGGACGCCTGTCCGCGGGCATCGGCCAGCGCCCGTTCGGCTTCCGGCAGCGGTGCCCCAACGGCGACGCGGCGCAGCTCGTCCGGCAGGTCGGAGGCCGCGGTCACGGCTTCGTGCAGGCGCGAGCGGGCCTGGCCCGCCTGCTCGGCGTCCGCCAAGGCGGACTCGGCCTGTCTCAGGCGGTCGCGGGCCTCCTGCTCCGCCGCCTGCGACGCCGCCTGCGCCTGCCGCGCCGCCTCCTCCTCGCCCTGCGCGTGCTCGTGACCGGCCTGGGCTTCGACGAGGCGCCTGCTGGCCTCAGCCACCGCCGCCTCAGCGTCCCGCAGCTCCCGCGCGCTGTGCTCCGGGTCGATGGGCTGTCCGCAGCGGGAGCACACGGCCTCGCCTCGGGCCAACTGGCGGGCGACTAGCTGCCCGCGGGACTGGTCCAGGGCCGCCTCCGCCCGTGCTAGCTGCTGGTCGGCCGCCCGGAGGCGCCGCCCAGCCTGTCGGGAGTGCGTCTCGGCCTCGCTCACCTCCTGGGCGAGGCGCTCCACCTCCTGCCGCCAGCCCTCAGGCGAGCCGGCCTCGGCGGCGGCGCCCTCCGCCTCTTCCAGGGCCTTGCGGGCGGCGACAAGGGCCTCCATAGCTGGCAGCCCGCGGGCGATGGCCGACAGCCGCTCGTGCTGCTCGCGCACGGCGGGCATCGATGCCAGCTCGCACGACAGCCTGGTGATGTCGGCTCCCAGCCGCTCGGCCCGGCCGCGGGCCTGCGCCAGCTCGTCGACGTCACGCAGGGCGGGCTGGAGCTCCGCGAGGCGCCGTCGGCAGGCGTTCAGGCTCTCGTCAGCGGCGCTGGCCGCCCGCTCGGCGTCTTCCGCCGCTGCGGCCGCCTGTTGGGCCGCCTCATCCAGTGCCCCCAGGTCTACGGCAAGGGCGGCCTGTTGCGCCTCCCCCGCTTTCGCCTCGGCGGCGGCCGCCGCCCGCAGCTCCCGAAGCGACTCCTCCAGGGCAGGGACGGCCGCCTCGATGGCCTGCCACTCTTCATAGGAGGCACGGATGCTCTTGGCGTCCGCCAGGAGGCGCTCGACCTCGGCCAGGCGGCGCTGACACTCCTCGATCTGCGCGGACAGGTCGGCGAAGGTCCG
>Ga0315296_10000235_pt1 | contig 51213 bp, 45 predicted proteins | sample YL17G14_18_MG_FD_203921 | JGI IMG/M metagenome (GOLD analysis project Ga0315296, IMG submission 203921) | Sediment microbial communities from Yellowstone Lake, YNP, Wyoming, USA - YL17G14_18 | ecosystem: Environmental > Aquatic > Freshwater > Lake > Sediment | place: USA: Wyoming | collected... | reverse complement strand
TCTGATTGCACTTCACGCTGCTCCTGAGCACTATTGAGGGGCAGTGGGCAAATATGTGTTTTCCGGAATGGTGCCCCCTGTGAGGTCAGCGGATCTCCCTAGATCAACATAACGGAGTAATATTAGGTGCCTGCGGCGCGGGGCCGACTACGGCCTCACTCAGAGCCCCCGAAGATACGCCGTTCTCGAGCCCAACAAGCCTCCGCGCCCGATCTTGCTCATGCCGCCGGCTCCGTCTGTTCCCGATACAGGAGGCGGCCGCAGGACTCGCAGAACACGCGGGCGCCGCGCTTCAGTTGGCGCGTGATGTCGAGCGAGATGGCGATGCGGCAGCCGGGGCAAATCTCCGAGGTCATTTTCACGATACCCAGGTTCCCGCGCTTGGAGCGAATGTCGTCGTAGCGGCGCAGCAGCTCCGGCGGGATCGCTGAGGTAAGTCCCGCGCGCTGTGATTCGAGGGCGGAGAGCTCGTCCGCGATGCGCGTGTTTTCGCTCGCGTAATGGGCCTGGAGTTGCGCCAAGCGCGCCTCCTGGTCACGCCGGCTCGAATCCTGGTCGGCGGCTGCGGAGCGCCGCTGCTCGAGGTCCTCCATCATGTTGAGCGCCTTGTCCTCCAGCTTGTCAATCTGCTCGCCCAGCATCTGCACCTCACGTTGCATGTCATCGAGTTCCTTGGGATTGCGCACGCGGCCGCTGTACAGCTTATCCTCGAAATCCTTCTTCTTGGCCTCGCGCGACTTCATCTGCAACTCGGTGTCGCGCAGTTCGGTCTCGAGCTTACGCAGCTCCTCGTGGGCCTGCTGCGCTTGCGCGCGCAGCGCCTCAACCTGGGCGCCTAGCTCGGCGCCGGAGTCCAGCGCTTCCCGCTCACGCTCTAGCTCGTGAATGCGGGTGTCAATCTTCTGCACCTCGTACAGCGTCGCCAGATCGCTTGACAAATCGTTCCTCGCTCACCCGTCGGTTTGGGCAGGAGGCTAGTTCCTGCCCTACGAGCTGACCTACCGGGGTTCTACTTCCTTCGCACCCGGCCCCCACCCTGCCAGCGGGGCAGGGGATCGGTTTCCATGTGACTGATGGCGACCTCGATGCGCCCCCCAAGATCCTCCTCCAGCCAGCGGCGCATCAAGTCCACCGCGGGGCGCTCGGTCGCAAAATGGCCGGCCTCGATCAACCCCAGGCCGCGGGCCCGCGCCCGCAGGGCGTCATGGTGGCGGATTTCGCCCAACAGAAGAGCCTCCGCCCCGGCGGCAATGGCATCCCCGACCAAGTGTCCGCCGCTGCCACTTGCCACCGCCACCGTGCGCACGCGGCGGCGGTCGCCGCCGCCGACGCGCACCGCGGAAGCGCCCAATGCATCTTTCACCCGCGCGGCAAACCGACCCATGGTCGTCGCACGCGGGAGCTTGCCCAGCGCTCCTCGCGCAGAGTCAGGCCACGTGTTCGCCAGCGGGTACAGATCGTAAGCGATTTCCTGGTACGGATGGGCCGCCTCCATCGCCCGCAGCGCTCGGCTCAAAGCCGACCGCGGGACTAACATCTCCAGGCGCACCTCGGCCGCACGTTCGAAGCGCCCCACAGTGCCCGCATGGGGACGCGCCCCCGGCAGCGGCCGGTAGGTCCCCTCGCCCGCGACCGCGAAGCTGCACTCCTGGTAGCGGCCGATGCGCCCGCCGCCAGCCGATGCGATGGCTGCCCGAACCGACTCAGCGTGGCTCGCGGGAACAAAGACCGTCAGCTTGACGAGGGAGGATGCGCCCGCCGCCGAGAGGGGCTGGATATCCTGCAGCCCCACCAGGCGCGCGAGCTCAACGCAGAGCCCCTCGGGGGCATAGTCGAGGTTGGTGTGCATGGCGCAGATGCTGACGCCGGCGCGGGCCGCATAATAGGCGACCGCAGAGTCCATCTCATCCGCGCGAATACGTTTGAGCGGCTCGATGAAAGGCGGGTGATGGGCGACGACAAGCTGAGCCGAGACCGCTCGCGCCTCAGCGATGATCTCCTCTGTTGCGTCAACGCACAGCAGCACGCGGCCCACCCGCGCCCGCGGATCGCCCACGATGAGACCGACGTTATCCCAGGATTCCGCGAGCTCACAGGGCGCGTGGGCGAAGAGCGCTCCGACTATTTCGCCAGCCGTGACAGGCATGGGTGATGCCTCACAAGTTCATCCGAGATTCTTCGCGGAGTTCACCCTGAGCCAGGCGAAGAGCTCAGAATGACACGCAGCCGTTACTTTTTGGTTACCTGGTCTATCAGCACCGCGAGCAGGATGACCCCGCCCTTGACCACCGGCTGCCAATAGGAAGAGATATTGAGCAAGTTGAGTCCGTTGTTAAGGACCCCGATGATGAGGGCGCCGACGAGCGTGCCGAGGATGGTGCCTCTGCCGCCGAAAAGACTGGTGCCGCCCACGACGACCGCAGCGATGACATCCAGCTCCTGGCCGACGCCAGTCTTGGGGTCACCGCTGGCCAGGCGCGCGGCGAGCACCATGCCCGTCAAGCCCGAAAGCAGGCCGGAGATGATATAGACCGCCAGCTTCACGCGCGAGACATTGATGCCCGAGAGCCAGGCCGCCTCCTCGTTGCCGCCCACGGCATAGACGTAGCGGCCGAAGGTGGTGCTGGTGAGGACGAGGTGCCCGCAGATGACGGCGAGGACCATGAAGATGATGGGGATGGGCATGCCGCCGACGTCGCCGGCGCCCAAGAAGACGAAGGAAGCAGGGAGGTTGAAGACGGGCTGGCCGTGGTTGACCAGAAAGGCGAGGCCGCCGTCGCGCCCGGCGATAAACCACATGGCGAGGGTGGCGATGAATGGCGGGAGGTTGAAGCGGGTGATGGCGATGCCGTTAACCGCGCCAATGGCGGTGCCGACCGCGGTGCCGGCCAGGATGCCCAAGGGCAGGGCCCACGCGGGGGCGATTCCCGGATGCACCAGGACGAGGCAGCCGACGACGCCAGAAAGGGCGATGATGCCGCCGACGGAGAGGTCAATGCCAGCAGTGATAATGACAAAGGTCATGCCGACGGCGACGATGGTGCGAAATGAGCTTTGACGGACGATGTTGATAAGATTGCTGGTGGTGAAGAAGTTGGGGGTGGCGAGGGCCAGCACGAGGCAGATGCCAACGAAGACGAGGTAGATCAGGTAGTTGCGCACAGGGCCCAGCAGCGGCAGCCGCTCCGCCGGCGTCGGAGTAACTGCCGGGGGGCCAATACTCATCTGCCACCCGTCGCGTAGAACATGATCTTCTCCTGGGTGGCCCCGGCGCGAGGGATCTCGGCGGCGATGCGCCCCTCGTGCATCACCAGGATGCGATCGGCCATGCCGATGACCTCGGGCAGCTCGGAGGTGATCATGAGCATGGCGACGCCGCTGGCGGCCAGCTCGCCCATGAGCTGGTAGATCTCGGCCTTGGCCCCGACATCAATCCCGCGGGTGGGCTCATCGAATAGCAGCACGCGGCTTTCAGTGAGCAGCCACTTGGCAAGCACCACCTTCTGTTGATTGCCGCCGCTCAAGTTGCGGGTGAGCTGCTCCGGGCTCGGGGTGCGGATGCGCAGGCGGTGGATGAATCGCCCGGCGGCGGCGCGTTCCTGCTGGCGGCGGATGAAGCCGCAATAAGACAGCAGGTCAAGGTGCGCCAGGGTGACGTTCTCGCGCACGGTCAGCCCCAGCACCAGCCCCTGCTCCTTGCGGTCCTCGGTGACGAAGCCGATGCCGTAGCGGATGGCGTCGCGCGGATTGCGGATGCGGAGTTCCCGGCCCCGCACGAAGACGCGACCGGTCAACTTCGGCTCGGCGCCGAAGATCAGCCGCGCCACCTCGGTGCGCCCGGCGCCCACCAGGCCGGTGAGGCACACGATCTCGCCCGCGCGCACCACCAAGCTCACATCGCGAACGATGCCTCCGCTCAGGCCCTCGACGCGCAGCGCCTGCTGGCCGATCTCGACGTCGCGCTTCGGGATCTGAGCGGTAAGCTGGCGCCCGACCATCATGCGGATAATATCATCCTTGGTCACATCGCGCACCAGGTGGGTGCCGATAAGCTGGCCGTCGCGCAGCACGGTCACGCGGTCCGCGATCTCGAAGATCTCCTCCAGGCGGTGCGAGATATAGATGATGGAAACGCCCTCGGCGCGCAGTTGACGGATGAGCTCGAACAGGCGGGCGAGCTCGCGCTCGGTGAGCGTGGCCGAGGGCTCGTCCATGACGATGAGCTTGGCCTGCGCGGAGATGGCCTTGGCGATCTCCACCATCTGCTTCTGCGCGACGCTGAGGCGGCTCACCGGCGCGCGCACGTCAATGCTCACCCCCAGGCGGTCGAGGACCGCCGCCGCTTCGCGGTACATGCGCCCCCAATCTATGACACCGGGGAGCAGCTGCGGCTCGCGGCCGAGGAAGATGTTCTCCGCCACCGTCAGATGGGGCACCAGGTTGAACTCCTGGTAGATCATGCTGACCCCAAGCTGCTGCGCGGTGTGCGGTGACGTGATCTCCACCGAGCGGCCGTCAATGCGAATCTCGCCCCCCTCGCGCACCACCGCCCCGGAGAGGATCTTTACCAGCGTGGATTTGCCGGCGCCGTTCTCGCCAACCAGCGCATGCACCTCGCCCCGGCGCACCTCCAGCGTTACGCCGTCGAGAGCCCGCACCCCGGGGAAGTCCTTGGTCATGCGATCCATCACCAGCACCGGCGCTTCGGCTTCAGAGGTCGCCGCGCTCGCTGATTCCGGCACGCTCATCACCACTCTCCGCTATTTGGCGGCGCCTGACTGCTCGTCCAGCAATGACTCGCGGTCCGCGATACCAACCTCGATCGGGATAACCTTGGGCACTTGCTCGCCGCGCAAGTACTTATCAATGGTCTCGATGGTGACCTGACCGATCTTCTTCGGGTACTGCACGGCATCCGCTTTCAGCGGCGATCCCGCCAGGATCTGCTTGCGCGCCTCGGCGGTAGCGTCGTAGCCCACGACGATGATGCGCTTGCCGCGTCCGGCCTGCTCCACCGCCTGGAGCGCGCCCAGGGCGCTGTCGTCGTTAATCCCCCAGAACGCGGCGAGATCCGGATAGGCCTCCAGCATGGTCTCCGCAACCTCGACCGCCTTGGTGCGCTGCCCCTCGGCTGACGGCCGGGCGACGACCTTGATGCCCGGATAGTTAGCCATCGCCTGGAGAAAGCCGCGCACCCGCTCCTGCACTGAGGTCACGATCGGGTGGTCTATGACGACCACCTTGCCCTTGCCCTTCAGCAGCTTCGCCAGGTAGTCGCCGATGACGCGGCCCCCCTGGACATTATCGGAGGCGATGTGGCACACGACATCACCCCCGAGCGCTGCGATGTCGGCGGTGAAGACGGGGATTTTCGCCTGATTGGCGCGCTTGACCGCGCCCACGATGGCCTTGGAGTCAGCAGGACAGATGACGATGGCGCTGACGCGCGAGTTGATGAAATCCTCGACCTGGCTCGTCTGGTTCTCGACCTTGAAATCCGCGGACTGCACCATGAGCTGGAGGCCGAAGCTATCGGCGGTCTGGCGCATCGCCTCTTCCAGGTCCTGGTAGAACTCGTGAGACCTGGTCAGCAGGCTCACCCCCACCAGGCGCTTGGCGCTGATCGCAGGCTCTTTTCTGGCGCAGGAGGAAACCGCTGCCAGCGCAGCCGCGACCAGCGCCGCGATAACGAATGCTCGGACGAAACGCTTCATCGGATGCTCCAATCGGAGAGCGGTTCTTGATCCTGGCGACCGGCGCCGGTTGCCCGCCGCGCAGGCGCGCCGCTCCCCACCACAGCGGCTATATACGCCCCCGGCGCGCCGCATACCTTCACCACGCGCTCCGCAGTGGGCGCGGTCTGTGGTGGGCACCCACCTGGCGGGGTGTGAACGAGTTTCATTGGTTTCGAGCGTGCACTCTCATGGAGCACAGCCGCCCTCGGCTGTGTCCGTGGAGTTTGGCAGGCGAGGCGCCTGCCGCTCCATTCCTGGGTAGCCGGCCACCTGCCACAAGCAAAGACCAACGCTCGGAGTTCACACCCCACCTGGGGCGGAGGCCGGCTTGAGCACCAGGGCAGGGATCGGGCGCGAAGCCGCAGAATCCCAATGGCCTTAGTTTCAGCCATTCGCGGCGGAGAATCCAGCGACTGACGGGAGAGAGACTTGAGCGTCCAGACGCGCGCCACCGAAGGCGCCTATGCTGTCGAATACATTCTCGCCGGCGAGCAGGTCAGCCGGCTTTTCGTCAAGGATTTGCGCATGCGCGTGGGCGGCGCGGTGCTGCGCTCGGGCGGCATTGCCGATGTCGAGACCAAGGAGCACTGCCGCCGGCGCGGCTACATGCGGCAGGTGCTGGAGCGGGCGGCGGCGCTCATGCGCCAGGAAGGTTACGACATCTCGGCGCTGTTCGGCATCTCCGATTTCTATCCGCGGTGGGGGTACGCGTCGGTGTTCCCCGAAACCAGGCTCATCATCGCGACCAAGGATGCCGGCCGCGCACAACCGGCCTATCCGCTGCGGCGACTGGGCCGCGATGAGCTGGCCGCGACCCTTGAGCTCTACCGGCGCAACAACGCCCTGCGCACCGGCACCGTCGTGCGGCGGCGCGACCGCTGGGCTGGCTTTCGCCACGGCAGCCGGTATCGCTGGCCCACCAACGTCTATGGGGCCTTCGATGCTCGGCGCCGGCTGATGGGATACGCGGTGCTCGACCGCTCGCCGGCAGAGGCGATTGTGTGCGAGGTCGGCTACCGCAGCGAGGAGGTGTTCGGGTCGCTGCTGGCGATTGCGGCCCGGCAGGCGCGCAGGGTGCACGCGGAACAGATACAGGTGCTGGCGCCGGCGGACCACCCCTTCGTCGAGTTCTGCCAGCAGTTGGGGTGCCGCCTGATGCTCCAGTACAATCGCAACGGCGGCGCCATGGCGCGGATCATCAACCTGCAAACCTGCTTCACCCGGCTGGCGCCCGAGCTGACGCGGCGGCTGAGGTCGAGCCGGTTCGACTGGCGCGGCAGATTAGCTATCAAGAGCGACATCGGCGAGGTGACGCTGCGAATCGAGAAGAGCGCGGTCAACTGCGAGGAGGGCGGCGGCGCGGCCGATGCCCGGCTCGAAGTAGGGCAGGCGCTGCTGACGCAGTTGATCTTTGGCTATCGCAGGGCGGCCGAGGCGCTGCGGGTCGGCGGGGCCTTGCTGCGCGGGGTACCAGTCGAGGTGATCGAGGCGCTGTTCCCGCGCGGCTACGCGTACATGTGGCGTCCCGACCATTTCTGACGGCGGCAGGTGAGGCGACGAGTTGGGGTGCAGATGTGGCCCAGCCGCCCCCGGCTGGGACCCGCGCTTGGCTCTGCCGGGCCGGACGATTTTCGCATTCGGCTGGGCACGCTGTGGGAGAACCCTTCGGCGGAGTTTACCCTGAGCAAAGTCGAAGGGCTCAGGGCAAGCCTGGGGGAGCCAGGGATTCAGAAGCTTGGCCGCCTGAGGCTTGCTCGCCTCTGGCGAGCGGGTGAAGCTGGGCCGGCTCTCGCCTGAGGAGCACGCGCGTGTCACCTCCCTCCGCAGTAACCTTACTTGACGAGGGTATCTTACTTCGGCTGCTTTCCCAGGCCTACGTACCAGACAATCCGTCCCCGAATCCTCATTTGTACGAAGCCTACATCATCGACGGAGCCCTCCCAGCCTTTGTCATCCCAAGTACCGAAATAAATCGCAACCGCGTCGTGGGCGTTGAGTTGCGAGCCCGCCGGATAGCCTATGGTAGTGATAACATCAACGACCTCGAACCTCCCTTTCTCGCGCACCAGATTTGCGGCGGCCTGCACGTCGGCCTCGCTAGGCACGAACCCGCAGCCAACAAGAACCGCTCCCCTTGCCATGCTCGTTCAACTCCATTCATCTGCCATGCGCTTCCCTCCATTAGCACGCAGAGCAAGCGCACCGGTGCTGTCTCGGAGTGGACAGCCAAACCGCCAGAGCGCAGATGGAATTCGATTTCGCCTTTGCGAAGCCGGCCGCATCGCTGCCCTTCGTCTGCCCTGCGGGCCGGGTCCTCACCGGTTCGCTTCTTTGATTCGCCTAATGGCATCCTCAGCAGCCCGGGCAAGGTCCCAGTGCGGGCTGCGCGTAGTCCTTGTCAGTGACTCTAGGGCACGAGGATCACCCAATTCGCCCAGTTTCTCTGTGGCCCCGACATCGGCATTCATCTTGGCTCGCCAATCACGTTCGTCTGTCTCTTCCAACTGGCGAATCAACCGGTCAACTTCCTCTGGGTCTGCTCGTATTGTGCCTTTCTTCTCAGGGACAATGTATCTGACGACCAGTCGCCGTAAGACTTCCGGGACTGGCGAGTTCTTAGTAGTCCGAGCAAGACCAGTGAGATCATCTGCCGTCTCGGCGTTCAAGCGGATCTGCCCGCTCGCCATCTGATCCACCCTCATGAGGAACGCACGAGTGCAGTCGGAAAGGCCCAAACCCTCAGCAACATAGTGCAGATACAAATATGCTGTATAGCCATGACCGCGAGTGCCGAGGGACTCGTGACAGTGCAACGCTTGCGCCCACCAGTAGACGGCGTCTTTGATATTGCGGCACCGCCACTCTACCTCGCCAAGGAGCTCGCACAGCGGATACTTGCTTTTCGCCTTGCCAATACCTTCCTTCAAGACCTCACGTGCCTTGTCAAAGGAACGCATCTCCAATAGCGCGTGGCCCCACCAACAGTATGGGTCGGCGAAATCGCTGAATTTTGCCACAACCGCCTCGGCCGCACTACAAGCCTTCGCATTATCGCCCGCGTTGAGGGGATCGAGAACGTCACGGAATACAGGGTCACTGTCGGGTGTTCTCGATTCTAGTTCTTCCTTGAATCGAGGTTCCAGGCAGTCACGAAGATACGTTTCTGGCGTGCCCCATGGACCATTCACGCCGCGCTCGGCGTTTGGATCCTGACATTGGACCTCTGGATGCCGCCCATGACCAGACACGAGCTCCTGCTCCTGCGATGGATGCTCCTTAGCCTTAGCCTTCGCCTCCGCTATCACCCCGAGCATGGACGCCGCGCTCCCCCTGTGGCTGCTCCTCCCGACCGGCAAGTCCGCCAGCCTCCGGAAGGCGTCCTCAGCCTCCGCCCAGCGTCTCATCTTGTATAAGACGACACCTCGGTTATACAGCGCATCGTCCAGGTACTCGCCGGGAGCACCGATCAGACGGTCGCCGACGTCAGGGCGACGGTTGCGGAGTTCGCTGATGACCTCGTCGTAGGAAGACAGAGCCTGCTCGTATCGGCCAAGGCGCTCCAAACACCGGGCCCGCATGAATCGGGCCTTGTATACATTCAGGTCCTCTGGAGCATTTGTTATTAGCCAATCGAATTCTGGCAGGGCCTGTTCGTGTTGCCGAGCGTTGAAGTACGTGACGCCGCGGCTGAACGTTTGCTCCAAGGCAGAATCAGGTGGTGCACTGACACTGGGAGTTGGTAGTGGGCCCTCGGGCGTGGCGTCGGATGTGTAGCCAATGCCCGGCGGCCCCTTGGATGGTTGGTGTCTTCGCTTTGACGGGAATAACCACCGGTAGACAGTCTGCCAGATCCCCATGGCAAAGCCCTCCTCAGGTTGTACTAAGGCGTCGCATCGCGGGCGCAACGAAACCCCAGGATGCCGGTGCGGAGGCCGCGGAGGCCCTCGAAGCGCTTGGCGCAGCGGAAGTCCGCTCGATCGACGAAGTACCAGGAGGCGCCCCGAAGCACCTTGTTCTTTCCGCTCCCGGGGGGCGTAAGGTCTCCTTTGGCGTACCGCTTATAGGCATCGCTGTCATACCAGTCCGCGCACCACTCCCACACGTTCCCCACCATCTGGTAATGTCCCGAAGGACTGCACCCTTCCCGATACTGCCAGACAGCGCAAGTGCCTTCCTTCCCGTTGCTGCTGGCGTTCCGGCACTTGTTCGGGTCCCATTCGTTCCCCCACGGGTAGATTCGCCCGTCGATTCCCCGAGCGCCTTTTTCCCACTCCAGCTCCGTCGGCAACCGCAACCCAGCCCACTCACAATACGCCTGCGCCCCGTACCACGACACCTGCACCACGGGAATGTCCTCCTCGCCCCGGACCCGGTAGCGCGGGAGCCAGGGGACTTCCGCGACTTTCACCACGTGGCAATACGCATCTAGCAGTATCCACTCCTCCAGGTCGCTCTGCCAGGGCTGCACCTCCTCGAGAAACTGCGCGTATTCCCTGTTGCGCAGCGGGTATTTGCCCAGGTAATACTCGGGCAGGTGGGCGGGGAACTGCGGCTTCTCATCATCGTCCGCGTCGCCATCCTCCTGCCGCGAGCCGAAGATGGCCTCGCCCCCTGGTACCAGGATCATCTCATAGCCGTCCTTGGGATTCTTCAGGGAGGAAGGTAGAGCGCTCATGGTAACTCCTTATCCTCAAGATCGCCGTTCCTTTCAAGGTGTCGCATCGCGCGCGCAACGAAACCCGCCGAGGCCAATGTTACGGAAGGCGAGGCGGAGGTCGGGGTACATCTTGAAGCGGAAGGCGCAGCGGAAGTCCATCAGATCAGCGCCGTACCAGGAGCCGCCCCGAAGCACCTTTTGGGTTCCACTGGCCGGAGGCGTTAGATCTCCGCTCGCGTGCCGCTTGTAAGCATGCCAATCATACCAGTCCGCGCACCACTCGAACACGTTCCCTGACATCTGGTAGTGGCCCCAACGGCTGCACCCCTCGGAGTATTCCCATACGACGCATGTGAGTTCGCTGCCACAATTGCCGGAGTGCCGGCACTTGTTCGGGTCCCATTCGTTCCCCCACGGATAGGTCCGCCCTTCGGTGCCGCGCGCCGCCTTCTCCCATTCCAGTTCCGTCGGCAACCGCAAGCCCGCCCACTCGCAGTAGGCGACCGCCCCATACCAGGATACCTGCACCACCGGGTGGTCAGCCCAGCCCTTCTCGTGCCATTCCGTCTCCCCGGTCTCGGCGGGCGGCTTGTCCTCCTCCCCGCGCACCCGCCAGCGTTCCCCCAGTCTCACTACATGGCAGTACGAATCAATCAGTTCGGCCCCTGCATCAAGCACTATCCACTTCGCCATGTCGGCCTGTCCAGGGCGCACCTCGTCCAGAAAACGGGCGTATTCCCGGTTGCGCACCGGGTACTTGCCAAGATAGTAATCGGGGAGGTAGGCGCGTAACTGTGGCTTGCCCTCCCACTCCGAATACGGCTCGTCTTCCCGCGACCCGAAGACGGCCTCCCCCGCTGGTACCAGGATCATCTCGTAGCCGTCCCTCGCGTTAGTGAAAGACTGGGGTGAACTAGACATGACACTCCTCCTGGGGTGCACTCCGCAACGGTGCGTCCCCGAAAGCCGGACACGGGGTCAAAGCCCTGGCGGTACAAACATCGGAGGGTTACTGACCGTACGACATCGCGGGCAGCTAGTCTTCATGTCCTGCCTCCCGGCGCATTCCATACAGAACGAGATCAGGCAACGGTCGCAGCGTAGCTCTGCACGTCTTAACTCATCACCACCAACGCATATTTTGCCCGACGTGTGCAAAACTGTCAGCGTCTTGCCGCACTGTACGCACCTAGCCCCACCCGCGCGCTCCGGACCTTTCGAGGGTGCTCTGAACAACTTCCTTATCAGCCTCTGAAAGAAGCCCATGGGAATACACCTCCTGACGGCCTCAGCATAACACCCCTGCGTAATGCTCCTCTCTTCTCAACACGTAATCCTCCCCTCTTGTCAACACACTCAAGCCGCTTCTTTTTGGAGAGTTCCCTGCGAAGCCCGAAGCTCCTGCTGGGCGCGGGACTCCTGCGAGGTCCAGATACCCCAGCGCTTGGTGAGGGCGCTCGGCGTTGTAGTAGGTGACGACGCGCGCGAGGGCCTTGCTATTGCCCGAGGAGCAGGTTCAGCCTTCGTAGCCCGCCGAAGCCTTGGCGAAGGCGGGCGAAGTAGGCCGCGCTTCACCGATGCTACTCTGCGAAGCAGGACGGGCCCGCCCGTCTTCGTCTGGGGGCTGGACGCGCTGACCGAGTAGGACACTTTCGCCTCGAATCACGGGTAGCGGGGTCTGCTGCGCCGGCGTGTTTTCTTCCGCCAAGCCTTCTGAGAACGCCCGAGGAAGAGGAGGAGAAACCGCTTGGAATGACGAATGCCAATTCGCGACGGGACCGCGGATGAGACCCCGAAGGGAGGTCCGGCTATGAGGGGTGCCCGTATTGTCTTCGGGTGGGCGTGGAAGTACGCTGGGCAGAGATACATCCGCGCGCGCTTCGGAGATAGGCCGGAGGCGAAACGGATCGTTCTCGCCGATGCCTTTGTGCTCGCGCTGTGCATACTGTTGAGTCTATGGGTAGTCCTGGCCCCTGGGATAGTCGTTTCGTTACCCCTCATCATTGCAGGAGGCACCGACAGCGGCCGAGATGTAGCCCCCGGTTTGGTTGCGCTGATCTACATCATTGCCATAGCAGTCTCGCTGCCATTCTGGAACTTCGTCCTCCGCGTCCCGAAGCCCTGGGACGTCTGGTCTATTCAACTCCCGCAGGAATCGAAGCAGGAGGTCGTTGACAAAGCCTCCGCTTCCACTACGCTCGTTGGATCAATCCTGATTGGACTGGCCGTCCTCGCAGCTTTGACCTCCATACCCTGGGTTATCCGTCCTGAGCCGGGATGGCTGCTTGAGCGCGGAGCCCCCTGCGCCATCTTCCTGATCCTCGGGCTCATCTTCCTCCATGTAGGGCGCGCAACGGGCAGACGGCGCGGGCGCTGAGTCACCGCAGATCGGTTGGGGCTGGATGCCCGGCTCCTTCGTGACGGGCAGGCACGCTTCACCGAGGGTTTGCCAGTCTTCGTCTGGGGGCTGGACACCACGACGGAGTAGGCCGTTTTGCGCGCTTCTGAGGGCAGACAGGCCCCGCTCAGCCGCGGCGGGGTCTTTCTTTCCGCCCTACCTCGCCAAGAAACCACTCAGTTGGACCTTGACTTTCCGGTCAAAGCAGGCATGAATGTGAGTGAGGACGCAAACGCATGTTTGATAGCGAGGCGGAGAATGGCGCAGACGCAGATAACGAGCAGCCCCTACGCTCTTCGAGCCGGGGTGGCGGCCACATCGTGGCCTAGCCACAAGGCGGAGACCTACCCTTCGGCGCGGCTCAGAGCCTGCCCTGTGCGCAGAGAAGGGGCTGGCCTCGCCTGTCATCCCCGGCGCCGCTCTCGCGGCGCCGCCACAGCCGGGGGCGGCTCCTTCGACAGGCTCAGGACAAGTTGTGCCACATGGTGATGCGCGTCCCGCGCACCCACAAAAACAGGTCACACCCGGACGCCCTTGGCAGCGAACGCACGCATGAGGTCGAAGGCGAGGGCGAGGGCCTGCGGGTAGCCTTCTACTTGGTGATTTTGCCGCTTTCGGCCGCGGTCAGAAATGCGCTGACCACCTCGGAGTCATACTCGGTGCCGGCGGCGGATTCGAGGATGGTCATGGCGTCGCCCACCGAAGCCGCCTTGCGGTAGGAGCGGTCCGAGGTGATGGCATCGAAGGCATCGGCGACGGCGCAGATGTCGAAGAGCTGGTGCAAGAGAGTGACGCGATCCAGGCTGCGCTTAAAGAGCTTTGGGTATTAGGGGAGGGCCTCAAGGGGCCGAAAATGAGCACGAAATGGCCGTTTTCCGGCCCTCCCACAATACAAGAACCTCTTTAGATGCCTGGGGGCGCCAGGCGGCTGAGCCAGACGTCGCCGGCAAGTAACGCGAGTCCGGCCCCAAACAAAGTAAATGGTATGGACACCCGCCAGACAAGGCGAAGCAAGGCGCCGACGCACACTAGGCCAAAGGTGGTGACGCTGCCGCTGCGCCCTGCCCAGTGGACGCGCGCCAGTGTGTCCTGTTGTTCTTCGGGGTCATCCACGTTGCAGCGCCCCACCGAGCCTCTCATTCCCCAAGTGCTCGCCGGACTTGTTTCACGATGGCGGTGGGGCTGAAGGGCTTGGTGATGTACTCGTCGGCGCCCAGGGCCATGCCGCAAACCTTGTCGGCCTGCTGCCCTTTGGCGGTGAGGATAATGATGTATGTATCGGACAACGCGGGATCCGACTTCACGCGGCGGCAGACTTCGTAGCCGTCGAGCTTGGGCATCATCAGGTCGAGAAACGCCAGGTGCGGATGCAGGGCGCGGATGCGCTCCAGCGCCTCGGCGCCATCGCCGGCGGTGACGACGCGGAACCCCGCCTTGCCCAGAACAAAGGACAAGGCGCGCACGATGTACGGCTCGTCGTCGGCCACGAGTACGAGTTTCTTATCCTCCACCGCTGCCTCCCCGCCAACACGGAAGGGGCGCCGCTTAGCGCCGCCCATGTCCCCCTATGCCGCTGAGGCAGGCAGCGATCCCTCGCGAGGCGGGAGCGCCGCCGCACCGACCAGGCTCTATATTCCTCATTTGGCTAGGAATGTCACCGCCCTGCACATTAAACCAGAGAAACAGGCCGCGGGGGACAGCCGGCCGGCTGTCCCCTGCAAATGCCCAGAACTTCGCCGCCAAATAGCGCGTCATGGAGTCTTGGGCATTACCGGAGAATGCCCGGATTCTTCCCGGACGAGGCTTGTGCTCGACTTGCCCAAGACAGTGCCCTACGCTAGCCTGCGCAGCGCTCGGCGCAGCACCGGCCGCAAGTTGCGATACCCGATGGTCGAGAGCGCCTGCTCGGGGGTAAACCAACCGGCGTCCTGTACCCGCTCCGCCAGCATGGGCGTGCATTCAACATCGGCCGGCGCTTCCATCAAGAACCAGCGCACGGTCTTGTCGCAAATGCGGTCGCCGACCGCGAAGCGATACCTGCTGGCTCCTGCCTGCGCCACCACGCGAACGCGGGTAATCCCGACCTCCTCTCGCACCTCGCGCAGCGCCGCCTGCTCGTCCGTCTCGCCCGCCTCCACCTTGCCCTTGGGAAAGGTCCAGAAGCCGTAGCTATCGCGGATCAGGCACAGCTCGGTCTTGCGGTCCCGGACGCGGAAGATGATGCCCCCAGCCGATGTCTGAGATAATGTCACGCGGATTGCTGCCCGGTCAGGGCGCTTCTGGTGCGCCTGAAGCGAGCTCTCGCCTGATGTCGTCCAAGGTCACGAAACCACACGATGCAGCGGCGGCTGTCGCCCCGGCTGCGCCGATTCGCGCTGCCGCAAGCAAATCCGCGCCCAACGCCATCCCGATTGCAGCCCCCGCCATGAAGCTCTGCCATGCCCCGCGACCGGTGCGCTTTGGCTTGACTACCAGCTCGCCCTCAAGCGCCTCTTCCTTGTGCAGGCTGACGCCCCAATCCGGGGAGATAGCAATCAGGGCCTTGTGCCCCACCCTGGTCATCAGATCACGCACCACATCATCTGGGGCGGGGGCCTCATCGTGCTCGGGCGGCCCCAGCACCGCCACATCACACGGCGGCAGCGCAAACGCGCCGCCCCGGCCTTCCGCTGTAACCGCCGTTGCACCGCCCACGACCGGCCGGCCACGGGCGCCGGCAAGCCGAGCGAGCTTTTCAACCACCTCCGGCGCCGGCGCAGACTTGAACACAAGAATCGTCATCACGTCCATCTGGCCAATGATGGCTTCGATATGGCCGAGCATTCCCTGGGCCGGTTCCGCCGCCAGCGGCGGCGCCGGATTGATCTCGATCTCGAGCGCCGACCACGGCGCGCTTGACCCCTCAAGGCGCAATGCCAGGCTTTCGCCCGTGCAATGGTCAGAACCGCTGACCACTGCGAATGTGTCCACATGCCACGCGCCGAGCGCTCGCAGCAACTCGCCGGCGCGAGCGTCCTGGCCCACCACCCCGGCGACCCAGGCCCGCGCTCCCATCGCCGCGGCGGCGCACGCCACGGCTCCGGCCCCGCCGGCGCGGGCGACCCACTGCGTGCCGCGGACCTTGAGCTCTGAGCGCGCATCTTCGGCGACGACCCCGACGCCGCACTGCTCCAGCCAGAGGTCGCCGGCGATCATAACCTTCGCCTCAGAAAACCGGTCGAGGATAGCCGCCATGCCCGGATCAGTCATAGCTCCCCCATATGCGCAGTCGCCAGCTTGCAAGCCTATGACGCGCCGTACTGCTTGCGATAGTACTCGAGGAACTCCCCCGACTTGATCTTTCGCCACCATGCCTCGTTGTTGCGATACCACTCGATGGTGGCACTGATCGCGGCTTCGAGATCGTACCGACGCATCCACCCCAAGGCGCGCAGCTTCGATGAGTCCACCGCATAACGCCGGTCATGGCCCGGGCGGTCCTTGACGTGGGTGATCAGGTCCTGAGGCTTGCCCAGCTTGTCGAGTATCATGTGCGCGACCGCAAGATTGGTGGCAACTGGAGAGTCGCCGATGTTGTAGATCTCCCCCGGCTGTCCGCGCGCCAGGAGAACATCGAGGGCCGCGCAGTGATCCTCGACATGGATCCAATCGCGCATCTGACCGCCATCGCCGTACACCGGCAGGGGCTTATCCTCAAGGGCGTTGGTGACAAACAGCGGCGCCATCTTCTCGGGATACTGATGGGGCCCGATGTTGTTGGTGGCGCGGGTGATGATGACCGGCGTGCCGTAGGTATGCCAGTAGGAAGCCGCCAGCAGCTCGCCGCCGGCCTTGCTCGCCGCGTAAGGGTTGCTGGGACGCAGCCGGTCATCTTCGCGAAATGCGCCTTCCGCGATGGCGCCGTAAACTTCGTCGGTGCTGATCTGAATCAGGCGCTGCATGCCCAGCTCGCGCGCCGCTTCGAGCAGCACGTAAACGCCAAAAATATCCGTGCGCAGAAAGCCCGCGGGATCGCTGATGGAACGATCAACATGGCTTTCTGCGGCGAAGTTGATGATGGCATGGCAATCCTGGGCGGCGCGGCGGACGGCGTCGCCGTCACAGATATCGCCCCTGATGAATGTGTAGCGCGGATCCGACTCGACCTCGGCCAGGTTCTCCAGGTTGCCGGCATAGGTCAGCTTATCGAGGTTCACCACCTCGTAATCGGGGTGGCGCTTGAGGATATAGCGAATGAAGTTGCTGCCGATGAAGCCCGCGCCCCCGGTGATCAGGAGCTTCATGCTTGCGCCTTTCTCTCCGCTGCCTGCGCCAGAAAGTCCGCGATGCGCCGGCTCGCGCCGCCATCCCACGCCGCGGGACGCGGCGGCGGCGTGTATTCATTCGTCACCAGCGCCTCCACCGCCTGCACCGCTAGACCGGCGTCCAATCCGATAAGCATGTTGGCGCCGCGGTCCACGGTGGCGACGCAATCCGTGGCCTCGGCGAGGGTGAGGCAGGGCACGCCGAGGAACGTCGCTTCGTCCTGCACCCCGCCGACATCGGTCAGCACGACGCGCGCTGAATCAAGCAGTGAAAGGTAATCCACGTACCCGCGCGGCTCGACGCTGCACAGTTGCGGCAACTCCGCGACCCTATGGGCCGACTTCCACGCCTCGAGCCGCTGCGCCAGCCGCCGGTGAACGCTGAGCGCCACCGGAAAGAGCGCCTGCACCTGTGTCAGCAGTTCCACCAGCTTCCTGAGATTGGCCAGGTGCTCGATGTTGTCCGCGCTTTCGATGACCGCGAACGCATAGCCTTTCGCTTTCAGGCCGGCGCGCGCGGCCGCGTTATCGGCGCGCGCCCGCTCGATGCATCGGCCAACCGCGTCGCAGCCCAGACTGCCGGTCAGCGCTACCGCCTCCTCGGGCACGCCTTCATCCAGCAGCCGATTGTGCGCCGGCTCCGAGGCCGCGAGCAGCACCCCGCAGGCGCGGTCTATCTGCGCCGCCAGGCTCGTGCGGCCGACCATCCCCGGCGCGCGCTGACCGGCATCCACATGCGCGACCAGCGCCCGCGAGCGCGCACTGGCAATGGCGCAGCCGAGAATGGTGTGCGACACGCCGACGAGGACGACCGCGCCCCACTCGCGGGTGCTGACAAGTCTCTCGCAGCCCGCCATAACCTTGGCGAGCCGCTGGGCCGGCGTTCCCTCGGAGGCGCCGATGATGACGTCGGCATGGGGCAGCGCAAGATCGCGAAAGAGCTCGGAAGTGGCGTGGCTGACATATTCCTCGCCCGCAAAAATGAATTGAACTCGGCACGCTGTGCGCTCGCGCAGCTCGGCGAGCAGCGGCGCCGCCCTGACGAAACCGCCTCTTTCGGCGGCGATGACTCCGATGTTCGATTCGCTCATCATCGCTCCGCGAACTGAGCTGCGCCCTCGGCGTCTGGGTGACGCTTCAAGCCGCTCACAGGCCGGTCAGGAACTGCGCGGCTCGTGCGCCCGCCCCGCGATGCGCTTGAGTGTCCGGGGGCTGCGCGGGCGGCGGGCTCTTCGCCGCCTCCAGGATGGATTCGCCGTCCATGGCCACCGGGCGCACCCAGCCGCTGTTTTCAGCGTCCGCGAAGTCCGCGGGCGCCAGGCCCAAGGCGAGAGTGCCGCGGAAATAGGATTCTCGCTGCAAAGTCGGGCTGTCCGTAATTACGAAGGTGGCGCCGGCCACAGCCTCCTGCATCGTCACGTAGTCGAGCGGCTCGATGAGGTGGACATTCTCCGGCGGCGCCAGCCGATGCAGTTCCAAAGAGGAGCGCGCGCTCGGAGGCGCGGGAAGCAGCACCTGCATGGCCATGCGCCCCAGAGCGTCGAAGACCGCGGGCAGGGCGGGCGACTCCAGGGCCGGGCCGCCGAGATAGCACAGGCCGTAGGGTCCGGGCGCGGCGTCAACAATGTTGGCCACCGGCGCCGGGCCATCGGCGAGGGTATCGCCGCAAAGGTATGCCCAGTGTGCCATGCCGCGATGCGCCAGGCGTTCGACGGCAGCCAGGTGCGGGGCGAGCAAGAAAATGGAGGTCTGATCCAGAAGTTGAGCGTTGGGGGCCGTGTCAACGGCAGCCACGCCGGCATCGAGGTGTGCCGCGGCGACATGAGCGAGCGACGCGGCCAGCGCGGCTCCGAGGGCGGCATCGGAGGCGCCGCACGTGACCAGGAGATCCGAACCCCGCTCCGCGAGCAGCGGCTCCATCCATCGCAGCACGGCCCCGGTTCGCAAGATAGGGGTGGAGTCGCCTATTTCCAACCGCAGCGCCTCCGGTGGTGAGGCGCTCGCATCCCACGTCGGCACCTGCCCCGAGCGGGAGATGTGGACGAAAGCGACCTCGTGACCGCCCTCAAGCGCGGCGACGACCGGCGCTAGCTTGGCGCGCTCGCCGCGACTGCCTGCGACGCACAGGATCTTCATTGAGCGGCTCTTGCCACCGGATAATTCGCACCAAAGGGCACAAGACCAGAAAGCAGGAAGTAGACACCAGGGAGAAGGCGACAGAGGACGGAGGCGCTAGCTCCTCTTTGCTTCCGATTCATCTCCCGGCATCGGAGCGGGCGGACGCGAGCTCGCCCGCAACCGGCACCAACTGCCCGCCGCTGCTCAGCGAGCGCTCAGCCGCCTCCAGGATGCGCACCACTTGGAGCCCCTCTTCGCCATCGGTGTCGGGCCGGGTGCCGCTGAGGATGCAATCGGTAAAGCGCTGGCACTCGGCGCGCAGCGGCTCGATGGGCTCCAGCTTGGGGATGAAGATGTCGCCAACGCGCAGCGACAGCGCGGCATCGGGGCTGTGGTAATCGCCGTTGGGGAAATCAATCCCCTTGTCGTAGATGCGCACTTTCTCGCTCGCCTCCATGTCATCGAACACCGCCATCTGTTTACTGCCGACAATCGTCATGCGCCGGATCTTGTGCGGATCAAGCCAGCTCACGTGCAGGTGGGCGAGCGCGCCGTCCGGGTAATGCAGGGTCACAAAGACCACGTCTTGCACCGGCCGGCGCAAGTAGCTCTGCCCCACCGCCGCCACCATCGCCGGCTGACGCCCCAGCAGATAGTTGGCGACTGCGATATCGTGCGGCGCCAGGCACCACATCGCGTTCTCGTGGCGGCGCACCTCGCCCAGGTTCAGCCGCTGCGAGTGGAAGTAGAGGGGCTCCCCCAGCCGCCCCGAGTCCATGTAGCCCTTGAGGAAGGTGACCGCGGGATGATACTTGAGCAGGTGGCCGACCATGAGCACGCGGCCCTGCCGTCGAGCCAACTCAACCAGAGCGGCGGCCTCGACCGCACTGAGGCACATCGGCTTCTCGACGAAGACATGCTTGCCGCACAGGAGGCTGTCGCGGGCGATAGCGTAATGCGTGGAGGCGGCGGTGGCGATCGCCACGGCGTCAATGGAGTCGCGCTCCAGCAGCTCGCGATAATCGGTGCTGGTCTGCGCCCGGGGAGCAAGCCGCAGCGAGCGCGCGACCTTGCCCGGATCCAGGTCGCAGATGGCTGCAACTGTGGAGGTCGCAAGCTGGGCGAAATTGCGCACCAGGTTAGGTCCCCAGTGGCCGCACCCAACCACTGCCACGCGTAACATCATACCCTCCGTGCTACTCTGCGACGCACCGGCACCGCGTCAGCGCGGCCGGCTCGCCCAGTAGCATGGGCCGGCGGCGCTCACAGACGCACCACGTTGTCCGCCCGGTACCGCTTTAACGCATTACGAGTGTCGAATATCAGCGGACAGTGCCGCACCAGCTCGCCATAGGGCAGCGAGCTGTGGTCGGTAACCACGACCGCGCAATCGCTGTTTCGCATCTCCTGCGGTGTCAGCGGCACCGACCGCAGCGTCTCGCCAGTGCCGTTGACCTCGAGCACATAAGGATCGTGGTAGCGAACGATCGCTCCCTTTTGCCGCAGCTTCGCAATCACCTTCAACGCCGGCGATTCGCGGGTGTCGGCGACATCGCGTTTGTAGGCCGCCCCGATCACCAGCAGGCGCGCGCCGCGCAGGGCCTTGCTGCGTTCATTGAGCGCGTCCGCGACGCGCGACACCACGTAGTCGGGCATCTGCTCGTTGATCGCCTCGGCCAGCTCGACGAAGCGCGTCTGGCGCCCCAGCTCGCGCGCCCGATACGACAGGTAACAGGGATCAATCGGGATGCAGTGCCCGCCGACGCCCGGGCCGGGGTAAAATGCCATGAAGCCGAAGGGCTTGGTCGCGGCGGCGTCAATCATCTCCCACACATCCACCCCGAGGTCGGTGCAGAGCACCGCCATCTCGTTGACCAGGGCGATATTGACGTGACGGAAGGTGTTCTCCATCAGCTTCGACATCTCGGCGGTCTCGAGTGAGGAGACGATGCGAACGCGGGGCGTGAACTGGCGATAAAAGCGGCGGGCGGTGCGCGCGCAGCGCGGGGTGAGGCCGCCGACGATACGCGGCGTGTTAGCGACGCGATATGCGCCATTGCCCGGGTCCACGCGCTCGGGGGCGAAAGCGAGAGCGAAGTCCCGGCCCGCTTGCCGGCCCGAGCTCTCCAGTATCGGGCGCACGATCTCCCTCGTCGTTCCCGGATAGGTGGTGCTCTCCAGCACCACCAGCGTCCCACGCCGCACATGGGCTGCGACATCGCGCGCCGCCTGCGTCACGCACGACAGGTCCGGCTGGCGCGCCTTGCCGAACGGCGTCGGGACGCAGATTAAGAAGACCTCGGCCGCCACGTCGGCGGCATCCGAGGTCAGCCGCAGCTTGCCGCGCGATATCGCCTGGCGCAGCCGCCGCGACGAAACATCGGCAACATCGCTCTCTCCACCGCTGAGCGCCTGGACGCGGTCGGCCTTGATATCGTAGCCCGTGACCGCGAATCCGGCATCCGCAATCTCAACGCTCAGCGGCAAGCCGACATAGCCAAGGCCCAATACCGTCACTCTCGCGCGGTGATGCCGGATGGCTTCGAGCAGCGACATCGGAGTGCCTCCGCTGCCCTGCGCCGAGAGAAGTAACGGGGAGCCAGGCGACGAGGTCCGCGGGCCGGGGCGCCGGTGAGCGCCCCATAACGCATGGGTCGGGGCCGCTGGCTGCGTCCACGTTGCTTCAACGGCGAAGGGTCACCTTCCGGTAGCCATCTCCGCGGCTGCTTTGGTGCTGTGAATCCGGCCTCTCCGAACCCTGAGCGGCGGGATTATACCAGCGGCGCCAGCAACGTGTCAACCAGGCGGCGGCTTGCGCGGTGTGGAGAGTTGCGACAACATCGCCCGGTTGTCGGCTTTTGCCTCAAGCCGGGAGGCGACACGTGGGGCAACCTATCTCGGCGGCGTGTTCTTGCGCGGCGCGGGCCGTCGCTCGTCCTCGGGCGCGCCGCTGGGGGCGAAGGACTCTCCGCGCAAGTACTCAGGGTGATGGGCGCGCATCAGCGCCTGCTCGTAAGTGATGATGCCGGCCTCGTAGAGCTCTTTAAGCGACTCGTCCATCAGCCGCATGCCGACATCGGAGGAGGTCTGGATGATGTTGTAGAGCAGATGCGCCTTGCGCTCGCGGATGACGTTGCGCACCGCCAGGGTGCCAATGAGAATCTCAGCTGCCAGTATCCGCCCCGGCTGGTCAACCCGGGGGATGAGCTGCTGCGAGATCACCGCTTGCAGCGTGGCGGCGAACTGGGTGATGATTTGCGGCTGCTGCGCCGGAGGGTAAACGTCTATGATGCGATCAATGGTGCCCGGCGCGTCGGGGGTGTGCAGGGTTGCCAGCACCAGGTGCCCCGTCTCCGCCGCGGTGAGGGCGATGGAGATGGTCTCCAGGTCGCGCATTTCGCCGATCGCGATGACATCGGGGTCCTGGCGCAAAATGTGCACCAGCGCCTCGCCGAACGAGTGGGCGTCGCTGCCGATCTGCTGCTGCACCACGATGGACTTGCGGTGGGTCTGGCGGTATTCGACCGGGTCCTCGACCATGATGATCTTGCAGCGGCGCTCGCGGTTGATGAGGTCCACCATGGCATTGAGGGTGGTGGTCTTGCCCACGCCGGTGGGGCCGGTGATCAGCACCAGGCCATTCTGCTTGCGCGCGATGTCGGCGGCCACCTCGGGCAGGCCCAGCTCGCTCAAGCTGCGCACCGCCGGCGGGCAGATGCGGATGGCGGCCTCGGTATTGCCCTTTTGATAGTAAACGGTAATGCGGAAGTGACCGAGGTCGGGGTCGAAGCGCGAGAAGCACAGCTTCCATTCGCGCTCGAAGCGCGCGATCTGCTCCTGGTTGAGGGTGGAATAGACCATCGCCTTGGTGTCCGACTCGGAGAGCGCCTGGTGCTGCATGGGGAGGATCTCGCCGTCAATGCGCAGTATCGGCGGCAGCCCCACCACGATGTGAAGGTCGGAGGCGCCACGGCGCACCGCCTCCTGGAGCAGCGGCGCGAGCAGGGTTCGATATTCGGAGGTCATCTCGGACAACGTAGCCCCCTCACCTCAGAATGTCCGCCGGTGCGCCGGCGGATTATAGACCGCAACCACTCTGCCTATTATATCGCCGCGGCTGATGGTAGTAAATGAATACGTTTCGGCGCGGGCGGCGCCGATATCAAGGCCGTGCTGCGGGCTGACCAGCGCGTAGGGCAGCACCGCGTATTGGCCCTCGTCAATCGCGCGCGAAAACGGCAGCAGCCTCACCGGGCTCGCCGAAGGCAGCAGCGGCAGCTCCCCCCGGCGCAGCGCGCGGCCATTGCGGGTGATTCGACTTCCGTCAACGGTCAGCGTGTCACCCGGGCCGGCCACGATGCGCTGGACGGTCACGTCGCCCCACCCTGGGCTGTCAAAGAGGATCACGTCACCCGGCTTGAGACCGAGAAGGGTCGGGCGGCGGACATCCACCAGTATGCGGTCACCCTGCCCCATTGTCAATCGGATGGGAACGAACCGTGAGCCGACGGTCCCACCCCGGAACTCCGCTGACCACTGATTCTGGGTCAGCGTCATGGGGCGGAAGCTGCGCGACATCGCGACCCAACCGGCGGTATAGATACCGCTTAGAAGCCCGAAGGTGAGCAGGATCGCGCCGACCAGCCGCTGCGCGATCGCGGTGTCGCCATTCTGCCGGCGCACCTCGGCCACCGCCCACGACGCCGCGACCGCTTGCAGCACTACCAGGCAAGCCGCGGTGATGTTCGAAACCGGGCTGCGCACGGCGCTCAGGATGGTCACAATGCCGGCGACGAAAAGCGCAAACAGCCCCAAGCCAATGAGGCCACGCCGCGCGTAGGCGTGGCCCAGGCCCGGGATCAGCGACAGCAACCCCGCGAGCGTGGGGCTGCGGTGAGCGATCAGGTCTTCGCGGGAGGTATCTGCCTGGTACCACAGGAGATTCCACAACCAGCGCAGGCCGGCACGCCCACTACGCAGCCCCCGACGCGTGCGCTCCAGGCTTGCCTGTGTACTCGCGCTGCGGTCGGCGCGCCGCGGCGGAAGCACCTCGGACCACCGCCGCAATTGCCGCTCCAGCCCTCTTCCGCAGCGCGCGCAGCGATCGAGCTGCGGCAGATTCTCCAGACCGCACTCCGGGCAGCGCATCTGATTCCTTCCCGCTGCGCACCAGTTGCGCGAACGCGCGCGGTCCTCGCCTGGCGCGCCCAGACCCGCTGGGAGAACGCGATTCCGAGCGACTCAGTACATCCGCCTGTGCGCGGGCGGACCGTAAATGGCGACGACTTTGCCTGTCACCTCATAGCCGGCCCATGTGGAGAGGCCCGTGCCGTAGACGCGCTGAGCGCCGGATTCCTCCCCGCCATGCTGTTCCACCAACCAGTAGGGCAGAATGACATAGCAGCCGGGGTCAACGGTGATCGAGGTGACGGGAATAGAAAGTGAGCCCCCGCTGGGCAGAAGCGGCATTTGCGCCCCAGTCAACTGGTGACCGTTGCGCAGGACCTGACCTGCATCTACCGTAACCACGTCGCTGGGGCCGGCGATGATTCGCTGGATCATGGCTTCGGGCAGGGTCTCAATGAAGACCACGTCGCCAGGCTTGAGGCGATCGCGGGTTGAGGCGCGGCGATCAACAAGCAGACGATCACCGGCAGCGAATTCCGCAGTGGCTGCGACAAGGCGTACACCCGTGCTGCCCGCAGTAACGCAAGTGGACGACAGGGCATAGCCAGTCCCCATCAGCAGGTAGCAGCGCGACGCGATATAGGCCCCGCCGCTGTAGATACCGGACAGGATTCCCGCTGCCAGCAGGATCGCCGACAGCGCCCCTCCGTGGAACGCCACCTGGGGATTCTGCCGGCGCACTTCCAGCACCGCCCAGACCATAGAGAGCAGTTGGAGCGCGAGCACCAAGCAGAGAATAAGATTCGAGGCCGAAGTCCAGAGAGTCGCGGTGGCGAGCAACAAGCCGCCGATGAAAAGGCCAAAGAGCCGAATCGCGATGTCGCCGCGCCGCGCGTAGAGATGTCCGGCGCCGGGGATGAATGATAGCAGCGCGGCGAGGGTCGGGCTGCGTCGCACCGCGCCCTTCTGCGCGGTATCCGCCTGGTGCCACACCAGGTTCCAGAGGCGGCGCAATTCGGAGGGCGCGATGCGAACTTGTTCGCGCAAGTTATCCAGCGTCTCGGCAACCGCGTGGCCGGCCCACGCCCGCGCCGCGCGCGCCCTGCGCTGTGCCCGCTCCGCGCGCCGGGGAGGCAGCACCTGCGACCACGGCGTCAGGCGCTCGCCCAAGCCCCTGCCGCAGCGCGTGCAGCGGTCGAGCTGCGGCAGGTTCTCCAGGCCGCAGTCCGGGCAACGCATCTCATGCCTTCCTGCCGCGCACCTTCTCCTGATCGGCGATGTGAGCGGTCGGCCCGGGGGAATAGTACTCCGCTGTCAGCCGCTTGCTTCTGACCCGCCCGACGGCCTCCGCGAAGAGCTTCATCGGCTCCAGGCAAGCTTTGCCCTTAAGGCCCTTGACCTCGACCTGCACCTCCCCCGAGGGCCGAATCACAATCTCAAGCTCGTGGCGTCCAGCCATGTTGCGCTCCTGGTAATCCCTGATCAACGCCCGCGCAGCGAGCGCCAGAGGCGCCGCAGCGGACCGATCCGCTGCAACTCCCGCAGCGACCGCCGCAGGCTGCGCTCGTTAGGGTTAAGCTGCAACGCGCGGTAGAGGGCCGCCTGCGCCGCGTCAATTTGTCCCATGGCCTGGTGACACTCGGCGGCTTTGACCCACGGCCGCGCCTGCCGCGAGTCGCAGCGCGCGGCATCAGTGAAGTATCGCAGCGCCCGCGCCGGGTCGCCCGTCGCCTGGAGCAGCCGGCCGATCAAGTAATGGCAGTGCCAGTCATGCCCCGCCATTTCGACTGCCTTAGCGAGGCAGCGCATCGCCGGCTCCTCAGACTTGGCGGCCAGCAAGATCTCCCCGCGCGTCAGCCATACGTACTCCGTTCCCCCGCTTGTCTCGAGAGCGCGGTCCGAGAAGCGCATGCCGGCGGTCGTTCCCCGCGTCCGGCTCAGCGCCAGGGCCTTGGCGGCAAGCAGATCCGCCGAACTTGGGAACCGGCTCAGCCCCCGGTCCGCCCATAGGTCCGCCTCCGCGTTCTCGTCCATCGCCAGCAGACAGCGCACCTGCCCCACCCATGCGCGCTCCAGATTGATCTGGTAGCGCAGGGCGCGCGAGTAGCTGTAGAGCGCGCGCTCGTAGGACTCGTCGCGGAAACACTGATCAGCGCGCTCCAGGCAGACGGCCTCGTCAACCTCCTCCTCTTCCGGGGCGGAGACCGCGGCGCGCGGCGCCCTCTCGTCGAACTCCAGCCACTTGAACCGGCCCATACGCCTTCCCCGATACGACCTGCCCGACGACCTGCGATACTCTCAAACGGGCTTAGGCACCACGGCGTTTGCCCGGGCCTCGACCCCTCGTCACCGGCGCGCGTTCACCAACTCCGCACCCGGAGCCGGATGGACTCATCAGCGGCCACTTCCTCTTGCACCACCGTATAGCCCTTGCGCTTCAGCTCCTCCATTACCCGGTGATAAGCAAGCTGCTGTCGCACCCGCTGCATCAGCGCGCGTCCGGTGGCGATCAGCTCCTGCTGCGACTTGTTGCCCTGCACGTGGAGCTTGCACTGTCCCCGCTCGTCCTGGCAGAAGGTCGCGGTGATGTGGCCGTCGGTGAGGTTCAGCGCCGCCACCGCGCCCAGCTCTTCCACCCGCGCGCTTGAGACCTCGAACTCCACGGATTCTTCCCGCGTGGACTCGCGTTGGACTTCGCGTTCCTTGGTCGGAGCCTTGAGCGCCCTGAAGCCGGCGGCGGTGCACGCCGCGCTGATGAGGCCGCTGAGTATCGGCCAGCTTGCCGCGACCGCCGCCGGCAGCACCACAAAGCATACGGACATGGCGACTCCTTTCATCGGCCGCGCGCAGCCCAGACCGCTGCGCCAGATGGCTAGGTCGGGCTCTGCCCGACCGCCACGTCCCTAAGCCCCGACTTCGTCGGCGCCGGGATGGCGGTCCGGCGTAGCCGGACTTAGCCAGCGGCCCAGACGGGCCTAGCCGCCCGCAAGCCGACCGCGATTCTACAGGCGAGACGCCCGCGCTACCTTACGCCAGACGCCGGCGCCGCCACACGCCAAAGACCTGCGCTAGCAATTGTAGCACGCCGCATCCGGTTTGTGCCGTAACACGTCCTGCGGGCAGGTCTCTGTGCGCTCAAAGCTCGAGCTTGCGCCCGCCGTAAACCGGAACCTCCTCCGCCTCCTGGCTGGAGGCCCGCCGCGCCCGGCCGCTCGCCCACTGGCGCAGCCCTTCGATCTCCTCTTTCACTGTCGTCGAAAGCGGCACCGTCTCCCTGATCGCCCGCACCACTGCCTCAGTCGTCAGGTCGGTCTCGCTGTCGAACACATCAAAGAGCGCCGAGATCACCGCCTCCTCGATCTCCGCGCCGGAGAAGCCCTCCGCGGCCCCCGCGAGCTTACCCAGATCGAACTGCTGGGGGTCGCGGTTGTGCTTGCGCAGGTGAATGGCGAAGATTTCGGCGCGCTCCTCCTTGGTTGGCAGGTCAACGAAGAAGATTTCATCCAGCCGCCCCTTGCGCAGCAATTCGGGGGGCAATTGCTGGATGTTGTTGGCGGTGGCGATGACGAAGACGGGCGCTGTCTTCTCCTGAAGCCAGGTGAGGAAGGTGCCGAACACGCGCGAGGTGGTGCCGGCATCCGAGAAGGACGATGATTGGGTGCCGGCAAAGGCCTTCTCGATTTCGTCAATCCACAGCAGGGCGGGGGCGACTGATTCGGCGACCAGGATCGCCTCGCGGATGTTGCGCTCGGAGGACCCGACGAGATCGGAAAACACCTTGCCCACATCGAGCCGCAGCAGCGGCAGGCGCCACAGCGAAGATACCGCCTTGGCGCACAGGCTCTTGCCGCAGCCCTGGATGCCGAGCAGGAGCACGCCCTTGGGGGAAGGTAAGCCGAACTCACGCGCCTTCTCGCCAAAGGCGCGCGTGCGCTTGGTGAGCCATTGCTTGAGGTTATCGAGGCCGCCGACGTTGCTGAACGCCTCTTGCGTTCGATAGTACTCCAGGATGCCCGATTTGCGGATCGCCTGTTCCTTCTCGGACAGGATAATGGGGATCTCGGCGTCGGTGAGCCGCCGCGCGCTCACCAGGGTCTTGGCGAACACATTCTCCGCCTCGTTGAGGGTGAGGCCCTTGGCAGCGTAGAGAATCCGCTCCCGCACCTCGGGCTCGATGGTGATCTTGAGGTTCGAAGACTCGTTGAGCTCTTTGACTCGCGCATCAAGCAGGTTGCCCAGTTCTTCGACCCCGGGCAACTCGTAGTCAATAACCGTGGTATCCTTCTGGAGTTCGAAGGGTATCTTGAGTGTCGGCGAAATGACGATGGCGGTCTTGTAGCTCGCCTTGAGCGTGGCAGCCACGTCGCGCAGCTTGCGCGCCACGCCCGGATCACTCATGTAGTGGTGGAAGTCGAGCAGGGCGAAGAGCGCGGGCTCCATGTGGTCGAGCACCATGTCGAGCGCCGCCAGGGGATCCCTGGTGCGCTCGTCCACCGTTCGCTTGCCCTGCTCCAGGGTGGTGTGGGGCTGCATCCCCTTGCTGCTGGACCAGATATAGAGCTTCTTCTCCCGGGCATCGGCGATGTGGCGCAGGTCGCGGATCACCCGCTCCTCCTCCCACGATACCAGGTAGAGGATCGGGTAACGCGCTCGCACCAGAATCTCGATCTCATCCTGCTTGGTTTGGGTCATCAGCCTCCTCCGATGCGGCGGGGTGCCCCTGCGCCAGCGCCTGCGCGATCTCCGCCAACCCTGCGGTAACGCGGATGATGGACAGCCGCCCGTCGCGGTGGATCACGATCTCGGATTCACCGAGCCCGGGCTTGCGCGCGCGATCAGGTTGATTCCGAGGTCGCTTGCACATTCCAGCGCTTCCTTTATCTCCCGCGCGGTGAGGGCGCGCCCCAGCTCGCCGGGCGGCGCGCCGCCCGGCGGCGGCACGTAGTTGCACATGACGTGAACCGCTGCGTCGAGATGAGCGGCCGCCCACTCGAGAACGGGGCGCGTACAGCAGTCCATGTGTCCCGGCAACACCAAGTGACGCAGTATCAGCGGGGAGCGCTCGACCGCCCACAGCAGGTTGCGGGTGATGATGGCAGAATGGTCGGGCGCGCCGCCCAGACGCTCCGCGCACTGATCTGAGCCATAGTGGCAATCGGCGATGTAGAAGTCCACCACGCCCTCTAGCAGGCGCGCTGTTTCGTGGGAGAAGTAGAAGTTCGAATTCCACGCCAGCGGCAGCGGCGACCGCAGCTCCGCCACTGCGCGGAGCAGGGCATGTAGATGTACGGTGGGCTCGCCGCCGATGAGACTGATGGTTCGCGCCTGGGCATTGTCGGGCAGCGCCAGCCACTCGTCAAGCGCTTCGGCGAACAGCGGCTCGCCCCGCTCGGGGTGGGCGTTGTCCTCGGCGGCACAGCAGAAAACGCACGAGAAGTTGCACCCAGAGGGGAAGAGGCAAAAGGAGGGGGAGATTTCGTCCTCCTCGGTAACCAGCAGCCCCGCGAAGTGGAGACGAGTTATCTCGCCGATGGAGCAGACGCCTCGACCCGCCGAGGTCCGGTCCACCCCGCAGCGATGCTCGCAACAGACGCACCCGCGCAACAGACGCCGGGCGATCTGGGCTTTGAGGGACAGAAGTGAAGGCATCCGGCGCGGCCGCCGCCCGGGGCCTTTTGCGGCTGCGCCAACCCGCGAGGCGAGCGCCGCATCGTGCATTTGCCACAGCTCGTCGAGTTCGGTCTCGGTGCCCGGGTGGAAGTCAATGGGAACCGGGGGCAGCGCCAGCCTTGCCGCTGCGCTGTGGCGAACCCGCGATGCGTGCAACACTTCCACCTCCGATGCGCGCCAACGCCGCGGCCCGGCGGCCCGGAATAGTTTCCCGTTCCGCATATGTGATTCCCCGGCACGAGAGCATTTCCCTCTCGACCGTTGTTCACTGCGGGACATGCAGGTATGCGCGAAGGCCTTCCCGCCGCCGGCGGCGAATTGCCGCCTCAAACCAAGACGGAGCGGCGGCATGAGCTATCAGCGAGGCTGGCAGGCGATTCACCTGGAGATGCCTGATCACATCCCCCATACTGAGTATCTGAGCCACCGCCGGTTCATCATCAAGGTCACCGGCTTCGACCCTGAAAATCCCGCCGAGAGCGCCAACGCCGGGCCGGCGCTGGCGAAGGCGCTGGACTACGACTTCATCTGGACTACTTATGGCCGCGACTGGGGCACCCCGCGCACCGACATGGGGCGCGCCAAGTACTATGAGACGGAAACGCCGTGGCATTCCTCCTATCCGTTCCACAGCGAAGAGGAGGTGCTCTCGTTCGACCCGCTGAAGGCGGCGAAGATCCCCTCCATGGAGGAGCTGACGGCAGACGTGCGCCGGTGCTATGAGGAGGGCCAGGCGGCGCATCCGGATGCCGTGTATCCGGGCGGGTTCTACAACAGCGTTTTCACGTGGAATATCGTGACCTTCGGCTGGGAGCTGTTCATGACCGCCGCCATGTATGACCCCGAACGGTTCGAGCGCGTCCTGGACGGTTTCACCGAGATCAGCGCCATGGTGGTGGAGGCGCACATCCGCGCGAAGGTGCCTATCTTTCTATGCCACGACGATATCGTATGGGCGGCGGGGCCGTCGTTTTCGCCGGCGTGGATGCGCCGCTACATCTTCCCGCGCCTGAAGCGGCTGTGGCGGCCGCTGCGCGAGGCGGGCATCAAGCTGCTCTTCTGCTCCGACGGGAATTTCACCGTCTTCGTTGACGACCTGGCGGAGGCGGGAGCGCAGGGGTTCATCTTCGAGCCGCTGACCGATCTGCGTTACATCGTGGAGCGTTACGGTCAGACTCACGTCATCATCGGCAACATAGACTCGCGCATTCTGCAAACCAAAGGGCCCGTCGAGATTCGCGCAGAGGTCAGGCGCTGCGCCGACCTCGGCAGAGACTGCCCCGGCTATTTCTTCGCGGTGGGCAACCACATCCCGTACACCGTGCCCATCCCCAGCATCGAATGCTACCTGGAGGCGATCAAGGAATACGGGCGGAGGTAGGGCAGAGTATTGGCCGCGGATTCGCGCGGATGGAGAGAGGGATGGGTCGAGGTGGAATGGCTAGGTCGCGGGTAACCGCCGTGGCGGCAGGCCCTGCTTGCCCAGCGGCCCGACCCTTGCGGACCACGCCGAGGGGCGTAGGGGTGGGCCTCCTGGCCGACCCGCCAGAGTCTCGCGCTCAGGCCGGCCCGATATCCGCAAGAATTCGGGCGACGGCTTCGCGCAACGCGGGCAAGTCTTCTTGCACGGTTCGCCAGACAACTTCGAGATCAACGCCGAAATAGGCGTGAATCAGCTCGTCGCGCATGCCAGCGATGTCGCGCCATGGCAATTCGGGATAGCGCTCGCGCATTGACCGAGGTATGTGCCTCGCCGCCTCGCCGATGATCTCGATCGCCCGCACCACCGCATAGACCTTCTCATCGTTTCTCTTGAAGTCTTCGAAGTCCACGCGTTCCACAAACTGCAACGCCTTCTCACTCGCGTCCAGCATGTCGCGAAGGTAGTCACTGGGGTCTCGCCGGCTCGTCATACCGGCACCACCTCTTTGAGAATACGGGCGCCAATGCTCGGCTTGAGCGCCGTTCTCATGACGAGGTCAACCTTCACTCCGAGCCGCTCGCCGATCTCCCGTTGGAGGCGGACGAATTGGAGCAACGTCGGCGCGCGATCGAACTCTGCAAGGAGGTCGAGGTCACTTCGTTTGCCCTGGCGGCCCCCCACATAAGAACCGAACACCCCAAGCGATCGCAGCCCATAGCGCTCGCGGAAGTCCGGCAAGTGCTTCCGCAATTGCGCCATCAAGCGCTCGAACTCCGGCGATGGCTTCGGCGCTGCCTTGGTAACGCGGGTTCTCGGCTTGTTCACTCTCATGCCTTGTCACCGTTGAAAGGGCCGAACACGTTGCAGGCTCGGCACGGCAGCGGCGCCTTCCAACTGTGGCAAACACCGCCCAAACATAAGAGGTCTTCGATGTCTCTTCATTACATTCCTGCGGCCCGAAGGTGATGGCCGAGCAGGCGCCGAAATGGGGCGCGTCGCAGAGTCTGGGAGCCCAGGCGGCTGCGCCATCATGGCTCGCAGGCGAGGCCTGCTCTGCGAAGCGCTTGCTACTCTGCGAAGTGCCTACTCCGCCGACGCCTTCGTCCGCCGAAGCGGAACTCCGTCGCCCGCGAAGGCGGAAGCACGAGACGCAGGCTCGCGAAGCAGAGGCGCCTGCCCTACCACTACCAGACTTTGGAAAGGAGACGCTCGTGACACTGGGCCTTCGATTACGCTTGAGCGCGATGATGCTGCTCCAGTACATCGTGTGGGGGGCATGGGCGCCGGTGCTCTCTGCCTACCTGCAAAACACGCTCCATTTCACCGGCTGGCAGACGGGCGCGACCATGGCATTGCTGCCGCTTGCCTGCATCATCTCACCCTTCGTCGGCGGGCAGCTCGCCGACCGCTGGCTGTCAACCCAGAAGTTCCTCGGCGGTGCCCACCTGCTGGGCGGCCTGGCTCTGCTCCAGCTCTCCCGGCAGACGGGCTACTCATCGTTTTGGGTGTGGATGCTGGTCTATTGCGTGCTCTACGCGCCGACCCTGCCCCTGACCAACAGCCTCGCCTTCCACCACATGCGCAATGCGGAAAGGGATTTCGGCAGCATCCGCGTGCTCGGCACCATCGGCTGGATCCTGGCGGGCTGGGGGCTCACCTACTGGCGCTCGGCGCCGTCGCTGACGGTGCCGGGGATGAGCGACTCGCTGCTGCTGGCAGCGGGGGCGTCGCTGCTGCTTGGCCTCTTCTGCTTCGTGCTGCCTCGCACACCGCCCAGCAAGTCGGAGAACCCGTGGGCGTTCCTGACTGCGCTCAAGCTGCTGCGCAATGTCAATTTCGCGATCTTCATGGCGATCTCGTTTGTCGTCGTGACCGAGCTGCAGTTCTACTATGTTCTCACCGCCCCATTCCTGGAGTACATCGGGATTTCTTCCAAGCGCCTGCCCGCGGTGATGACCGTGGCCCAACTGGCGGAGATCATCGCCATGGCCGCGCTGCTGCCGATCTTCCTGCCGCGCCTGGGGGTGCGCAAGTGCCTGGCGATCGGGGTCATTGCGTGGCCGATCCGCTATGCCATCTTCGCCATAGGCCAACCGGTGTGGCTGGTCGTCGCGTCACTGGCCATGCATGGGCTGGGTTACACGTTCTTCTTCGTCGTGGGACAGGTGTACGTGAACGCAGTGGCTCCTCGGGACATCCGGGCCTCTGCCCAGAGCCTGCTGACGCTGATCACGCTGGGGCTGGGCAATTTCCTCGGCGCGTACTTTGCCGGGTGGGTGCAGGACCATTTCACCACCGCGACTGCAACCGCGAGGGTCATCAATTACACCGGCGTATTCCTGGTGCCTTGCGCCCTGACCGTGGCCTGCGCCCTGGCTTTCCTGATCCTGTTCAAGGAGGACCGGAAGCAGATGGAGGGTGGGCGGGTGTGAACTCCGAGTGTTGGTTTCGCCCGCAGCCAGATGCCGGTCGCCGAGCCATGGAGCGGCAGGCGCCTCGCCTGCCAAACTGGACGGACACAGCCGAGGGCGGCTGTGCTCCATACGGATACGCTACCCCAGACCAACAGAACTCGCTCACACCCGGGTGGGCAAAGGGAGGCCGCAGTGGCTGAGGACTTGACGGCGAGCAAGGGGAGTTGAGGACAGGCAGGAGGCTGTATTCACCTCGCGCCGTGGTACTTCCATCTTCTTCCCGGCGGCTGGAACCCCAAGGCGGGCCGTTGCAGCGCCTATGTCGCTGGCGGGGGTCGAGCGCGCAGGCCCATGTGGACGGCGCGACAGACCCTGTGCTCTCGCCTCGGCTGTGGCTGACTGAAGAGCTTGACTGGAGCGAGTTCCTGAGGGAAGGCGTAGCCGACGACGAACTCGCGGCGGTGGGGCGGCGCACGCGAAGCGGGCGTCCTTGGGGCGACGAGGGCTTCGTCGCGCGGCTGGAAGGCGAACTCGGGCGGCGGCTACGCCGCTCCAAGCCTGGGCCAAAGGGGCCACGGAAGACTGGTTGACCGGCTGAGTGGTGGAATTAAAGTGTGTGTCCCCGGAATGACACTCAAGTAAGTTGAGTTGGCGGTTGTTCGGGAGAACCGATCAAAGGGAGGGGATATGAGACGCGACCTGAAGGGCGGCGTGGCAACGGCGCTCGATCTGGTGCTCGATGAGATCGATAGGGCCATCGCTGCGCAAAGGACTGAGATCAACTCAGCAACACAGGCCGGGAAGTACGACCAAGCCGAGGCGGTGATCGCCCGCGTGAAGAGTGTCGCGGCGTTCCGCGACAAGGTGGTCGCCCTGCGCAGGCAGTGGCCAGGCGTCGCCAAGAGCATTGACAAAAGCAAGGCGAGGGGACGCCGGGGAGAGAAGCGCCTCGCGCGAGGCGTGCGCACGCCGGAAGCAGCGTTCCGACTGCCTATCCTGAGAGCGCTTGTCGCCGCGGGCGGGCGAGCCAAGATGAGCGACGTTCTCGCTCGTGTTTATGCCGAGATGAAGGCCCACCTGACGCCAGCAGATCTGGCCACGTTGCCGTCCAGCCTAAAGACCGTACGTTGGCGCAACACCGCTCAATGGGTTCGGGCCAGGTTGAAGAGGGAGGGCTTGCTCAAGCCCGACTCGCCGCACGGGGTCTGGGAAATCAGCGACAAAGGCCGCGAAGCCCTCAAACTTGCGCCGCGATAGGGTCAACGGCGAATTCCCGGGACACACGACTTAATTATTGACTGGCCAGCCTGAGAATGGTACAACCTCAGCATGCCACGGATTGCGCGCATCGTGGTGCCTGGTGTCGCGCACCACGTCACCCAGCGCCGGAACCGCAGAATGGACGTGTTCTTCAGCGATGGCGACCGCGCCAGACCTGCTGGAGAACGTGCTGCTGGAAACCGATTAGCCCGGAACCACGGACGTGAGTCCCTAGTGGTTTCTTGCGAGACCGCTGTTCCATAGGGGATCACCCTCACCCAACCTCTCCCTGAAAGGGAGAGGGGTCTCGAGCCGCGTTCGCGGCGGCACCGAGGGAACAACAGACATACAAGACAGCACTAGCTATGGCGACGAAGCGCTCCTGCCCCATGGTCAATCCACGTTCATCGGCGTTAATCCGCGGCTAAGTCGGGGCCGCCCCGAATTCTTGTGCCGCCTGCCACATGGCCTCCAAGTTCTCGGGCGGAACGCCGGGCTGGATGTTGTGCACCTGGGCGAAGACCAGACCCTCCGGCCCGAGGTCATTGATGCGCCGCTTGACTTCCTCGCGCACCTGCTGCGGCGTGCCGAATGGCAGCACCTTCTGGGTGTCACACCCGCCGCCCCAGAAGATGAGGTCGCGGCCGAACTCGCGCTTCAGCTTCGCCGTATCCATGTCCGCCGCCGAAACCTGCACCGGGTTCAGGATGTTCACGCCCATCTCAATCAGGTCCGGGATAAGCTTGTAAACCGAACCGCAGGAATGCAGGAAGAGCTTCGCGTTGGTCCGCGCCTTGATGAACCTATACAACCGCTCCAACGGCGGGCGCACCATCTCGCGGAACAGCTCGGGGCTGATCTGCGGGCCCCTCTGGCTGCCGAGGTCATCGGCCACGTGTATGACCTGGACGTAATCGCCGACGGCCGCGACGTAATGCTCGAACTCCTCCATGTGCGCCTCGGCCAGGGTATCCATCAGCGCGCGGGCGAAGGGCTTGTCCGCCACCAGGTCGCACATGAAGTTCTCCATCCCGCGCAGCAGTTGGGCGGCAGCGAAGATGTGGCCTCCGAACTGTCCCACTATCGCATAATCGCTTCCCTCGTGAAGCCGTCGGGCCCGCGCTGCGAGGTCCTCAAGCGTCTCGTCGGCATAGGTGGCGCGATCCATGATCTTGATCATGGGCATGAATCTCGCAATATCGGCAATCGAGTCCATCCCCGGGCACAGCGGCCCCACCGGGTCGAACCAGTAGCCATCGGCGGCGCGGCGCAGCAGCGGCTTGCCGTGGGGGCCGAGCAGCACCTCCGAGCCGTCGGGCTCACGCACCGGCCGAAACTTCGCCGGCACCTCGCATGGCGTGCCATCGGGGAGCGCCCACGAGCGATATTCCTTCGCCTCGAAGACCAGGGGCGCGACGTTGCCGCCGGCGAAGCGCCGCGCCTCGTCCTCGACCTCGGCCAGTTGCTGATAGAGGTCGAGCAGGCGAAAGGGGCGCCCATCAATAGCCAGGTATTGTCGCAGGCGGGCGTAGGCGACGCCCGCGATGCCGGTTTCGTTGGTGCCGCCGAAATCAATCGGAATGCGATCTTTTGGTTTGCGCTCAAGGGTGGCTGTGATTCGCTCTCGCGGGGTCATCTTCGTCTCCGCCTCCGGCTTGTGATGCGGCGCTGCTGCCGTCGCAGACCGCTATTCCAGGACCTCTTCTGCCGCTGCCCGCAGTTTCCGCATCAATTCGCTGCCGGCCTGCCGGATGAGGCCGATGTCGCCGCCGCAGGAGAAGAGGCGCAGGCCCAGGCGCAGGTATCGCTTGATGCGCTCAGGGTCGCCGACGAACATGCCCGAGGCAATGCCGCGAGCCGCGCAGGCTTGCGCCACCCGCTCCACTGCACGCTCGAAATGGGGGTGGTCGGTCTGCCCCGGGATGCCGAGCGAAATCGAAAGATCGGCGGGGCCGATCATGATGGCATCTAACCCTGGGGTCGCCGCGAGCTCGTCAATGCGCTCGATCGCGGTTGTGGACTCGGCCTGAATGACGACCAGCGTATTGCGGTTCCAGTGCTCCAGCGCCTGCGGTAGAGGCACCGTCTCGTAATCGTAGAGCAGGGGGCCCGGCCCACAGCCCCGTCGGCCCTGAGGCGGAAACCGCGCCCACGAGACGACCTCGGCGGCGCACTCGGGGCTCTCCACGCGGGGGACGACGATGCCCTCGGCGCCGGTGTCAAGGGTGCGGGCCACCAGGTGATATTGGGCGTCCGGCACGCGCGTGATTACGGTCAGGTTGGCGGCGCGGCCGGCGCGGACGAGCAACTGGTCCGATTCCAGGGTCATCGGCCAGTGTTCATTTTCGATGAGCATGAAATCGAAGCCGGCCGCGGCATACGCGTGCGCGAGTTCGGGATACGGCGCGCCCAGAGCGGCGCAGCCGAAGATCGGCTCGCCGCGCAGCAACTTCGCTTTAGCGTAATTGGTTCGCATGGGATTTCCGGTGCAGGCGTGGTTCGCTGTTATGATTCGGGGGAGCAGGCCCGACGCCTTCCGCGCCGGCGCCGCGGACAAAGCCTGAAGGAAACCGAGCGATCGCCAGGCAAGAATCGCTCCCGGAACGCTTGCTGGAAGTCAGAGGAGGCCAGGTTATGGAACTTCCCTACGGCACAAATGACCTGCGCGAGACTCGCGTGATCTCGGGTTGCGCGGTCACCTGTCATGTGAGAGATTGCAGGATCGTTGTTCCGCGCCAGCGCCGGTTCTTTCAAACATCGGACGAGTTTCTATGCAAGATTCATGGGATCTACTTGTCGCCGACGACGTTCGAGTACCAAGACCGGCGCCGCAATCTGTTGTGGCGGGAGGCAGAGGATTGCGAGTTGCTCGCAGCCATTGCGAAGGTTAAGCGAACGATGGCCAGACTCGGGCGGGAGTGTGATGAGGATGCGCTGACGTGGAACGTGTTCCGGGCCTTCGAGCGCGAGCAACGGCTCGGACGGCTCGCGCAAATCCTGCTTGCGGGCGGGGCCGACCCACCTCCGCGGGAACCGGAAATCATCTACTGGGCGTGCAAAGACGGGGGACTCTGGCCGCGGCTCTCGGAGGCGCGTGAGGAATTCGGTGAACCGCGGCTCAGGGGCAGCGAACCCGACGTCGCGCTCTGGTGGCCGGGAAAATGCCTGGTCTTCGTCGAGGCGAAGTTCTGCGCGGGAAATGCCACCCGCCCCGGCGCCATGCACGGCTGTGTGGACCACAGGCCCGAAGCCTATGGCCAGCATTCGCACTTCCACAAGGTGTTTCGTGCTGATTACGAAGAGATTGCGGTCAAGAACCGGAAGTATGAGTTAATGCGCAACTGGCTGCTGGGATCATGGATCGCGCAGGCGCAGGGCGCGGCATTCCACCTCGTCAACCTGGTGCGGTGGAATGCTGAGCAGGACATCGAGATGGAGTTCGGGGATCGGTTCTGCCGCCAGTGTGCGGACCGCCTGTTCCTGCGGGCGACCTGGGAGAGCATCTGGGATGCGCTGCCGCTATGCGGCCTATCGGACGAGACGATACGTATCCTGGACGCGTACTTCCGCACCAAGAGCGCCGGCTACGACCACCAGGGCAGGCTCTCAAACGCTTTTACAGCGCAACGAGACCTTTAGAGCCGGTAACGAAACCCCGGCGGACTGTCACCCTGAGCGTCAGCGAAGGGTCTCCTCACGCTCGTGCTACGTAGCGTCTAGCCACGCTACCCTGCTTCGCGGGCCTTCGGAGCCCAGCTTGCTACTCTGCGAAGCGGCGAACCGCCTCGCTGCGAAGCACGAGTCGCAGGGCGGAGTAGGCTACGCAGAGTAGCAAAGGAGATTCCTCGCTTCGCGGCTAGGTCGCTCCGCGACCGCCGTGGCGGCCCCGAAGCAGTCGGGGCCTAGCCACTCGGAATGACACCCCGGCAGCAGCAGTCTTGATATAGGCTCTAATCGAATCGCCCGCAGGATCGCGGGTGTCCGCGCACATCCGCGTTGATCGGCGGCAAGCCAATCCCTTGGCCAATCAGTCCACCGCAATGGTGGGCGCGGGGAAGTTCCAGATGCCGGCGAGGATCGCCCACACCACCGCCGCGATCAGCTCGCCGAAGACAAGGCCGAGGAAGAACGGCCGCGCGCGCACGAAGCCTCTCATGCCCCCATAGCGCAGGGTCAGCCCTTTGAGCGCCCAGGCGACCATCATCGGGAACCAGAAGACCACCAGCGCCCACGACGCCGACATCGCATATCCCAGCGGGTGAAATGGCCACCAGTAGAAGCGCAGGCGCATGAACCCCAGAAACAGGGTGAACAGTGCGCCGACGATGAAGAAAATGGGGGCCTGCCAGGTGAAGGAGGATTGGTGCTGCAACAGCGGTTGATGCTCGCGGAAGAACTGGATGGAGGCGTGCTGGTAACTGTAGGGGTAGAGGCTGAGCGCTCCCTTTTCATACGGCAAGCGCAGTTGGATGTAGGCGGCGATGACGAAAGTGGCGATCAGGGCGAGCGCATAAGTCCCCAGCAGCCGGCGCCGCGCAACCCCGACGCCGTCGGCGATTTTCTGGGTGTCGAGGTAGCCGGTGAGAGTCATGCCGCGCAGATCGCGGGTCAGAATCCCCTGGCTCCAAACCAGGGCGGTCAGGTTGCGCGGCCCCAGCACCCCCTTGTCGGTAACGACGCCGATGACGTCGAGCGGGGTGAAGGAACCCTCGGTCTCGAGCAGGCCGCCCTCCGAGGTGGAGCGCGCCATGATGATCGCCTGCACGAAGACATAGACGCCCAGCTCGAACGCTGCCAGCCACAAGGACATGCCCGTCAGGTAGAGCCACAGGCACGCCAACCCGAGGCTGACGAAAAGCCCAGCCACTGCGCCGCGGTAAGGCAGTAGCTCGCGCGAGTCGTCAATGTTCTCGCGGCGGTCGAGGAGGCGCTTGATGTGCGGCCAAGCGACGTAGAGGAAATAGAGCGCGAGGACCAAGAAGGCGCCGGCTGTTTCGTAACCCATGTAGAGATAGGCGGTGGCGTGCGGGGCGGCGCGCGGAACGGCCCCGAACATCGAGCCGACGACATCCTGCGCTTTGCTAAAGAGGTAGAAGAACCAGAAGGCAAAGGTCAGGTCCACCGGCAGCAGGTAGCAGAATCCGATTGCGGCAAACGAGATGTTGGCGCGCAGATAGCTGATGTCGCGCCACGGCTTGGCGGTGAAATAGGGATTGAGGTATATGGCGACGTTGACGGAAGGGATAAAGGCATAGATGCGGCTGAGACCGTTCATGCTGTGGATGACCGCGGGGATGGCAAACCCCATCCACAGCAGCTTGCTGCGAAACAGCGGGGGGCTGTCGGCCAGGGTCTGATCGCGGATCATCTCGACCGGGATTTGCGCCAGGGGATAGGTGAGCTTCTCGTTGTCGGCCCACTGGCGTTGCAGGACGGTGGAAAGGCAGATGAAGGCGGTGAAGATGCACGCCATGAAGACGAACCACACCGCGAGCGGGCCGAGCCACATGCCCCACGGGATATGCTCGCCCGGGCGCAGGCCCTCGTAGAAGGCCCTGACCACCCATTGCTTCTCCGGCCCCGAGGTATCCCAGGGCACCAGCCACTGGGGAACGTGACGAAAGTAGAGGGTGGTCCAATTGTTCGTCGTATCGGCGTAGTAATTGACGCCAACCATCAGCGGCAGCACCCGCTCCATGAGCCCGCGGGAGGAGAGCATTGCGCCCAGAAGCATCATCGCGTAGATGGTCAGCAGCTCCTGCGCTGATAGGCCCCATTTGCCATTCAGCCGCCGCACGACTTTGCCGCCCATCACGAGCAGGAAGAAAACCGCGAGCACGCTGGGCGGGAATTGGTGGATGCTGATCTGCATGACCTTGGCCTGCAGCTCGGCCCAGGTGGTGATGTAGGAGACGAGGACGATACCTGCGAGGCCGACGAGATATGCGCGCGAGGCGCGCCAGAGGCGGGCGGGCAGCCACGGCCGCAAGCGCTGGTCGAGACCGGGGCGCATCACCATGTCGCTTCCCGGGCGGCGGGGGATTCGAGGTGGCCGCCGCCCACCGCCCGGCTCCAGATGCTCCCGCACAGATGCCCGGCGCCAATCTTGTGGACAAGATGGCAGCGGCGTCCGCTGCCCGAAGCAGACGCATTTGCGATGACGTCATCACTCCCAACCATCATGGTCTCGACGCCGGGCGGCAATAAGCCCAGGAACGCCGCCCTCACCGTCGTCTCGCCGGCGCCGCTGGGCAGCGCGCCCGAGGCGAAACTCACGCCGCGCCCCATGAGCGAGCATGACAAGGCTTTCATCTGTACGTCAAGGCTGGCTGCCTTCGCCAGACCAATGACGCCCAACCTCCGCTCCCCGCGCTGATTGAGGGCCGCGCTCTGGCCCAGGCGCTTGCGCTCCAGAGAGTTGAGGACTGACACGGATCACTACCGTACGAGGAAATCATCGCCGGGAACGGCTGCGCTCGCTCACTATCCGCGTCTCCCGCTGTCTGGCGGGGCCGCGTTGGACGGCGCTGTCGCTGGCAGTCACTGACATCGGCGCTTCCTTGCGCCAGCATAATACGACGTGGAGGGATGCCGCACCTCCAGCAGGCAGCGACTTGATGAGCAGAGGCCAACCGGGTTCGCAAGCGAGGGCGGCCGAGTTCCCGGCGGCGAGGATCTGCCAGCAGCGAGAGCTTTCCGCAGCCCACGGTGGTCTAGGCTGCGGCCACTGCCAGCCGCTCCCTCATGCGCTGCGTCTTCGGCCCCGCGATGAGGTCGGCGAAACGGGCGGCGTTGCGCTCGATGCGCGCCAGCGACTGTGGCTTGAACAGCCGCTTCCACTCCTCAGGCACCGCGCCGGCGCCGCGCAGCGTGCCCGCGAGCATGGCCGCCCGACCAGCGATGGTATCGGCATCGCGGCCGATGTTGGTGCCCCCGATCGCGGCCTGGCGCACGTCGCCATTGGCAATCTTGAACATGGCAAGCGCAAAGCCCCACAGCTCCAGCGGGTCTATCATGTGGTAGAGCAGGCACTTGTCATAGAGTTCAGCGCGCGCCGCCAGCACGTCATCGTACTTATCAGCAGTATCCAGGCACGCGCGCAGGTAGTCGTAGGCACTGTGGAAAGGCCGCTCGTCGAAGGTGCGTAGTCTCTCCCTCGGCGCCGCGTCGAGCGCCGCCCGCACAACACTCTCCACGGTCGCCTGCGGTTGCATCGCCTCGGCAACGGTTGCCGCCAGCATGGCGGCAGCGATCAGATCGCGCCCCCGCTGGTACATGTACGAGATTGCGGTGGCATCAATCGCCGCGAACTCGGGGTCGGCCAGGTGGAATACGCCCGCCGGCTCCATGCACATCACCGTCGAGCCGGTGACCACGCTCCAGTGGCCGGTGATGCGCGGATCCCAACCGCGGCAGATCAGGTCATACGCATTGCCCATGCACAGCACGTAGAAGTGATCGCGATCGAGGCGCTCCTTCCACGTCTTGCCGAAATGCCGCGCCATCGCCGGCAGCCCCTCGCGCTCCAGGTAGGTTTCCACCAGCAGCATCGCCATCTGGTTGTCGTCTTCGCCCTCCAACCGGCGCGGGTCGAGCACGGTGGTGACGTGCTCCGGGTACTGGGCGTCAATCTCCCAATAAAACCGGCCCTCCACCGGCGAGCCCATCGCATTGCCGATGGCGCCCGCCAGCATGCAGCCGTACACTTTGTCGTGCAGCAGCGACGCGGCATCCGCTTGTGGCGCCGCCATCCGCTCGGTAATCGCTACGATCTCACGCTCTTTGCGCTGGCGCGCGTTGACGACCTCGATCATGGGCAGCCACGGTTGCACCTGCGGTTCCGCCCAGCTTCGCCACTCCTGCGGGAAGATATCCGCGCCGTGTAAAGCTCCGATGATGGCGCCAGCGATTACCGCGGAGACAGCGTGGCCGCCGGCCATCGCATCATAGCCGGAGGCAGGACTTGGCCCCACCACCAGCGCCATGAGCTTCTGCGGGTCGTGCGCATAGTGCTTGAGCAAAGGCAGAACAAAGGCGATGGGGTTGAAGGCGACCCAGTTGGTTTCTTTGCGCGCCTCGCCTCGGCCGCCGCAGCGCATCCACCACGCGGCGAATCCTTCCTCATCGCCGGCGATCAAGCCCTGGGCCCGCTGAGTCGGCGTGTTGAGCTGATAGAAGAGCTCGGCCTTGTTGCGGTGGGCGAGCTTAAGCACGGCCTCGACGATGATTTCAGCGTCAGATTGAGCATTGAACGCCGCGGCGACGCCGGCGGCGCACAGGCCGGCCCAGTCTGCCCCCAGGCGCGGCTGCGCAACCGAGGCCACCTCGACGCCATCGAGGTAGGCGTATTCCGGGTCATTGAAATGGTAGATGCCGACCGCCGGCATCGCCGCGGCGATCAGACCGCAGGGCGCGGCGCCGAGCCCGCTGAGACGCGGGTGCATGCCTTCCCGCAGCAGCTCCTGCGCGGAATGGACGCCATCCCAGGCGAACACCGGCCCCGCGATCTGCGCGTCATCCTTGAGGGCGGCGGCAAAATCCTCCGGCGTCACCCGCCCGGCTTTCGCAAGATACGCCTGCACGCCGAGGTTAATGAATGGAGTGACGCGGCGCGAATCAACCCTTCCTTTCTCTTCGTCCTGGTCCCCTGCCGGTCCGAGTTTCAGGCGGAGAATATCCTGCGGCTGCGCGAGGGCGAAAACCTCGGGCCGAGCGCGCCGGGCAAAACCGAATTCCGCGCCGATGGCGGCACCGAGCAGGCAGCCGCGGATTCTCTCTTCGAGCAATGGTGATGGCATAGGTGCTCCCTTCGGCGCGCGTATTACGCCGCAAGCCTGTGCGCCACCTGCGCAGGAAGGCGATTGGCCGCGGCCAGCGGATTCGTGGGACGGGCCGGAGGCGCAGAATGTCCAGCGACCGCCGGTGGGCGCGACGAGGGGAAGGCATGGCGGGCTACTGTGGACGGAAGCGATAGTATTCCCGCCCATACGCATTCCCGCCTCGGCGGTGCGCGCTGGGCGGATGAGCGGTAACAGCCCGGAAATTTCTCCAGGCTGTCCGTCTTTGGTGGGAGGTTCATGGTTCTTCGGCGTGGAATCCAACGATCTGGGAAGGTGAGGCACGGCCCGCCACATGGATGAGACTGACCCAATGTTCGCAAGGGAATCTGACATGGCGGAGGCGGTGGCTGGCTGGATGAAGTCCAGCCGCATGACCGTCAAGTCAGAGTTCGTGACACCGTGGGGCATCTGTGACCTCGTAGGGCTCACCCTCAACCCCAAGAAGGTGGCTGACCGGGTCGGCCTACGGCAGACGCGGGCAATCGGTTCGATCACCCGCACCGCACTGCTGCTTCAAATCCCGGATGTCGAGGATGGGAAGTGGACTACGCTCACCAGGCTAGTCCGCCAGTTCGCGCCATTGATCCCTGCAAAGGTGGTGTCCGAGCAAATCGAACGCCTCATCGCCGACCGCTTCGTCGAACCGTCCTCACGCGGGCGGCTTCAGAAGCGAAACGGTTGGATGCCCCTGCAAGACCGCCTGGTTGCCGTCGAGCTGAAGCTGTCGCGCATAGCCGAGGCGATGCATCAGGCGATGAACAACCTGGGGTTCGCCGAGGAGTCGTACGTCGGGTTGCCCGCCGAAGTGGCGCATCGCGTGGCAGCGAGCCCATCCCGCTGGTCGGACTTTTTCGATGCCGGCATCGGGTTGCTTAGCGTGACCCGGCAAGGTTGCAGGGTCTTGGTGCAGGCCCGCAAGTCTGAGGGTTGGACGGATAAGGCCGTTCAACTCTATTGCGTCGAGAAGTTCTGGCGCACACACCTCAAAGGCAATTGAGCATCAGTGGCTCTGCCACGGCCTCCGGTCTTCGTGCTGTTCCTTCATCTGGCAGAACGGGCAGAGACTTACCCAACGCATAGGCTGCTGACAGGTCCTGGAATAGCGCCATGGAGCGTCCCGCTTCCGGCACCTTCGCGATGAGCTCAAACCATTGCTTGTAGTTCGTGGCCACTTGCCTCCGCGCCGTAGCCGAATCGCTCGACTCAGCGTAGTGCTTCCTCATATTGCTGAACTCCGCGTGCGCTGGGTGCGACGGGCCTAGTCTTTTGATCGCCGCGTCAAGCCATTGCCCAAGCTGCACGGCCCTGATGCGCCGTCGGATGGGTAGCAGCATTAGCCTAGTGGCGGCTGGCTTTGCGGCGCCTCCAGCCAACAGGAACTGGTAACCAGTGCCGATGCCGATTGCCGGGTAGTCCACGAGGCCCCTGGCCCACAGCACCAGGTTCAAGCCCCAGTAGGGTCCGGCAATTCTGATCTTGGACGGAATGCTGGCATTTAGCTCTTCGTGGAGGGCGATGACGCCAGGAAGTCGCTTGGTCCCCAAGGTGGATGAACCACTATCGTCCCTCAGACTGCTCTCCACGACCCAGAACCCATCCGCTTGGGCCTCGTGATAGCACCGTTCGGCCTGCTGGACCTTCGGGTTCCGCGCAGTCTTCCCGTTGACCTGGTTCTGGTGCGTGAACACGAGAGGCAGGATCAGACGCCCGGAGAAACTTCTGCTGCTCTTCCACTTGCCAGTCGCCGCCGCCAGAGCGCGGTTGATCTTGTTACGGTCGGAGTTCCCGACCAGCGGGAGTTGCGGAACGGTGATCCACGCGGGCTTGTGCGCAGCGCACTTGTCCATAGCTGCCTTCACGAAGGCATAGACTTCTGCCGCGACCGGCTTGGCATGATAGGCGGGCGTGCCGATCTTCCCGAAGTTGGCGAAGCTGCTCATGAGATCGAACCAACTGGTGCTCCTGTCTGGCTCGCCGCGCCGGGCGATCAGATCGTGCATCCCGTCGACGCACGGGTCCAACCACACCTTCGTCGTGCCATGCAAACGAGGAAGAAGTCTTTCGGCCCTATCCAGCGGCACTCGGACAAAGGGCGAGTCGGGATACACCTTATTGACGAGGTTGCAGACATCGTCGCCCGTGACGAATGGAATGTGGTCCGCCATGTTTCACCTCATAGCCTTGCCGTGCGTCGCAGATGGGCGCAGACGTGCTCAGGTTCGGGGAAGATGAACATCTCCCCAATGCCAACGCGCTCGAGCTCATTAAGGAGCGCTTCTTTATGCTCCTTCAGGATCGGAACATACAGGAGGGAACTGGCCTGATGTCGGTCCAGGTCGAACGTGCGCGAGCCGTGTAACGTGAAGACCCCCTGCTGCATCGCGATGCGTTCCGTGTTCCAAGTCGGGTTGATCGCGATGGTTCGTTTCCCTCTGGCGCTAACGCAGCCGCCGAGATTGAAGTACGGGCTGATGATCTCTGCGTCTTTCTGGACGTTGAAAATGCGAGGCGACCTCGGATCGACGCGCTGGTTGAGCTCAATGGGGTTCAGGATGGCGACCAGGCCATTCGCATCTGGGTATTTGGAACACGCGAAGAACAGCGCGACCGCTGCATTCTGGGTCCAATCCAGCAATCGGGTCGGGAGTCCGTAGTGCTGCGCAACTTGCATCCATCCCAGATCGTCGTCAATTGCAGGAGGGCGTGGCAGCTTCATCTCCAGGAATCGCCTCATGTCGGTCACGAGCCCTAGCGCTCGCTCTCTACTCTCGACTCCGTCATAACGGAGAGCGGACGGTGCGAGCCTGTACTTGACCCGATCATGCCCCCGGAACCAGAACACCTTGTTCGGCTCGAGTAGCGAGTGGAATACCGCAAAGAAATCGCTGAGCGAGGCGATCACGTTTTCCTGGTACATGGGGCAGTCAATCGGGCAGGGGCGGTAGCGCCGCTCAAGGTCGCGGCGAAGTCGCGCCATCGCTGCTGGCATGCGGAATCACCTCCACAGATTGGACGGCTACGGACAACCTGATGGGGCAGTGACCCTTCCCTTACAGACGGCCCCCTGTGCGCTGCTGTTCGCCGCGGCCACTGCCGCGACCTGCCGCGAGGTCGCTCGGAGCCTGGAGGGGCGCAGAAGGTAGTCGGTGCTGGAGCGGGTCCGGCCGAGCTGCACAGCGATTTGGAGTCCGCGCGGGGGCGCGCGAAGTCCGCTCGTCCCGTGCGGATCACGAAGCAGGTTCTGCACGGCTACATCAACGACACGAACCACCTGATACGCAATGCGCCCCATGGCGAACTCAAGGCGTGGCTGCGACAAGCGGTGGAGCGCATCCAAGGTGGAGCGATCGGGCGAGCTGGTGGTGCACTCACGGCTGTCGGAAGACGGGTTATCTGTTCTGTACCGGCATGGCGGGCGGTGTTGGATAGAAGCAATAACCTTCGTGCCCGCACACATCCCGGCGCCGGCAGGTGCAGCCACGTGCTGGGGAGGTCGCCCTGACGGCGCCTTACTCCGGCAGGGGCTGCCCTTTTGTTTCAGGCGCGATTGCGAGGCCGACGAGGCCCACGGCGTAGATGCACGCTACAATCGCCGCTGCCATTCGGAAGCCCCCTTCCTGGCCGCTAGCTGCCGCAAAATGCTGGGACAGCCCGCCGAGCACAAACGGCGCACCCGCCGCCAGGATGCGGGCGCAGTTGTAGCAAAAGCCGCAGCCCGTCGTGCGCAGGCGCGTCGGGTAGAGTTCCGGAAAGTAAACGGTGTATGCGGAGAACGGCCCGAGTGTGCAGAAGCCGAGGATGGGCGCCCATATCATCGCCTGATGGAAACTGCGCACTGTCAAGAACATGCCTTCAACGGCCGCCCACGCAAGCAGAAAGAATACGAGCAAAGCGCCGCGCCTGCTGGTTCGCTCGCTGAACATGGCATAGGCGTACATGCCAAACAACGCGCCCGCCTGCTGCACGAAGAACATCATGCTCCGGTAGCGCCCAATCTGGTCGGGCGGCAGGTTGAGGGGTTTCAGCGCGATGGTGAGAAGGTCAGGTGTCCAGAACCCGACACCCCACAAGCCGCCCACGCCCGCGGTTGCCAGAAGCACCGCGCCAATGGTGTTGCGCCGCAGCAGCGGGTCTGTGAACAGGTGCCCGATGGCGCCGAGTTCCTTCTTTACGTCGTGCGCGGCGACCTCTTTGGCATGCTGCCAGCGCTCCGGCTCCTTGAGCGAGCGTCGAATCCAGACCACGACCAGTGCGGGAACGATGCCCACAGCGAAAGCCCAGCGCCAGCTAACGCCAGCAAGGCCATAGCAGATGAGAGCCGCAGTCATATTGCCGACGGCAGAAAGCGCCTGCAATGTTCCCAGCGCCATCGCGCGCGAGCGCTGCGGAAAAACCTCGGCGACCATTGACGCTCCCGCGGCCCACTCGCCACCCACTCCCAGTGCGGCGAGGAAACGGAAGCCAGCTAGCTGCCACCAGGTGTGGGCGGTGCCGCTGAGCCCGGTGAACGTCGCATAGATGAGAATCGTGAAAACCATGGTACGCGTTCGGCCGATGCGGTCGCCGAGTACGCCGAACACCGCGCCCCCCAGCGCCCAGCCAATCAAGAATATGGATATGATAATGCCGCCGTAGTAGTTGGTGACGCCCTGTAACTGATCGGCGGGCACAAGGGGCTTGACGAGTTCGCTGACCGCAGGCTGACGCACGAGGGTGAAAATGTTCTGATCCATCGTGTCGAACAGCCAGCCCAGGGCCGCGATAACGAGGACCAGCCATTGGTAGCGCGACAGCCCCTGATACCACCGCAGCCTGGTTTCGGAAACGCTGAGATCCGCCATGAGCCGGCTCCTTGTGAGGCGAGCGACTGCACCGTCTGGGGTTCGGGGAGAAGCCTTCATTCCCTGCAAGCCGCCGAATGTGGTGGGACTCCCAAGAGTGCTTGCTTTCGGCCCCCAGCGTTGACGGATATGTCAGGCAGTGAATGAACATGGCTTGTGGGCATCACGCGTCCGTGCGTCTCTAGCGGGCCTGACGAGCTGGCAACAGTTCTCGAGTTCCGAGAATGCAAACCGCCAGGACTGTCGTCAGCATCGGACGGCTTCCCTGCCGCCGGGGCCGAGATGGGGGTGGTGGGCCCGGCAGGATTCGAACCTGCGACCAACCGGTTATGAGCCGGGGGCTCTACCGCTGAGCTACGGGCCCGCGGGGCAACGAGCACCACGTAACGGAAGTGCCGCAGCGCGAGTATATCACCGAGCTAGTGGCCGGTCAATCACATGAGCGAATAGGGCGAATAGGGTGTGTTCGCGGAGTCTTGGCATCGCAGATGAGGGACTCCTCTCCCTGCCAGGGAGTCGCCGACGCTCCATAGCTATGGCGACGGAGCGAGGATCAAGGTGAGGGTAACAGGCGTCGCCCTCCACCCTCACCCAGCCTCTCCCTGAAAGCTCACCATTACCCACATCTCGGTCGGGCGGTGGTTCGCGTGATCGGGAAGCCTCGCGCTCGAGCTGGGCGCGGCTTCCCGCCTGCGGCGGGCAAGCGCTGAAGTTGACTCGCCTCTGGCGAGCCGCGAATCGCGGCGTCAGGTGACCCCGCGCCCAGTGCACGCTCGGTCGGCGTTGAGCACGATATGGGTAACGCTAAGCCCTGAAAGGGAGAGGGGTTCCCAGACGCACCCGTTGATAGCGGCCACATCCGCCCCGCCATCGCCTGTGGGCAGGACTGGCTCGCCTCGCGGCGAACTTCCGGGATGGAGGCGCTTTCGCAGTGTCGGTCATCATCCTCGACCAGGAGGTCATCAACCAGATTGCCGCCGGCGAGGTCATCGAGCGCCCGGGGTCGGTAGTCAAGGAGCTGGTCGAGAACGCCCTGGACGCGCACGCGACGCGCATCAGTGTTGACCTCGAGCAAGGCGGCCGCCGCCTCATTCGCGTGACCGATGACGGCCACGGCATGACCCGTGAGGACGCGGTGCTCGCGCTCCAGCGCCACGCGACGAGCAAGATCAGCTCGGCCGACGATTTATTCGCCATTCGCACCCTGGGCTTTCGCGGCGAGGCGCTGCCCAGCATTGCCGGGGTGAGCCACCTGCGCATCGTCACCCGCCCTTACGACCAGACGGAGGCGACTGAGATAACGGTGCGCGGCGGCGAGGTGATTGACCTGCGCACCGTGGGCGCGCCGCCGGGCACCGAGGTGTCGGTCGCGCGCTTGTTCTTCAACACGCCCGCCCGGCTCAAGTTCCTGCGCAGCGAGTCGGCCGAGCTGTCGCATATCACCGAGCTGATTACGCGGTTCAGCTTCTCGCACCCTGAGGTGTCGTTGCGGCTGGCGCACGGCGAGCGCGAGGTGGTGCACCGGCCGGCATCGGAGGACCTGCTGTCATCGGTGGTGGCGCTGTACGGGCGCGATGCGGCGGAGCGGCTGCTGCCAGTAGCCTTGCGGTTGCCGTCAATCCACGTCTGGGGCTTTGTTTCGCGCCCTGATTTCACGCGCTCCTCGCGCGCGCATCAGGCCCTGTTCGTCAATCGCCGACAGGTGCGCAGCCGCACCCTGACCCACGCGCTGGACAAACCCTATCGCGCGGCGCTGCACAGCGGGCGCTACCCGGTGGCGGTGGTGCAGGTGGACATAGACCCGGCGCTGGTTGACGTCAACGTCCACCCGGCGAAGGCCGAAGTGCGCTTTGTCCGCGACTGGGAGGTGCACGAGGCGGTGCGGCGGGCGGTGCAGGCCGCATTGGAGGGTACCTCATCGGTTGAGGTCGCGCTGGCCGGCGCCGAGGCCCTTCTCCCATCGGCGCGGCCGCATGTGCGCCCCGAAGGGCCCGCCTCCGCAGCCACTCAGCCCGCCTTGTCCTTTCCCCAGCCGGGCCGTGTCCCTGGCCCACAGCCGGCAACCGGAACCCTGACCATTAGCCCCCTGGGGCAACTGCGCGCTACCTACATCATCGCCGAGAGCGCCGGCGGCCTCATGATCGTTGACCAACACCGCGCCCACGAGCGCATCCTCTACGACCAAATGGATTCCGCAACCGAGGGCTCGGTGCCGGCGGCGCAGCGGCTAGTGATGCCGGCCACGATCCACCTCGGGCGGCGCGAGGCGGAGCTGCTGGAGCATAACCTCGATGCCTTCGCCGCGCTCGGGATGGAGGTCGAGCCGTTCGGGTCGGACACCTTCGTACTGCGCGCGATGCCGGCGGTGATGGCAAAGTCGGACCCGCAAACACTGCTGCGAGATCTGCTTGAGGAGTTGGGCGCGC
>Ga0315296_10000234_pt1 | contig 51269 bp, 50 predicted proteins | sample YL17G14_18_MG_FD_203921 | JGI IMG/M metagenome (GOLD analysis project Ga0315296, IMG submission 203921) | Sediment microbial communities from Yellowstone Lake, YNP, Wyoming, USA - YL17G14_18 | ecosystem: Environmental > Aquatic > Freshwater > Lake > Sediment | place: USA: Wyoming | collected... | reverse complement strand
CATCGTTTTGTATCCTGCGGTTTGCTGCGATGTCTACCGTACGTCTTCCCTGTCGTTTACCGTGGCTTATCTCCTCCCAACGGTCAGTTTCCACATGTCCCTGTTTAACCGATGGTTCCAGCTAGAGCATGTCCCTCCCCACAGGCGTGAGCAGGTTGCGCATGTCCCTGAACAGTGCGATAATTTCCACTATGGGACAAAAAGTGCATCAATTGATACATGTGGAGCAAGTTAAGCCAAAAGCCGAATATAACCTCCACATAAAGGGCTGCAACGAGATGAAGGAGCTGAGCTTGGCTACATTTGGGAAACATTCCCAAGCCTGATTTGCTTGACCTGTTGAACCTCTTTATAGGCGGGGGTTCAGTATCCAGAAGAAAAAGCCTCTCGACCATATTGGGTATCAGTAGAGGCGTAAAGCCATCGTGATATGGGGTGACGGTGAGGCAGGATATTAGAAGCGAAGAAGTTGCTATTAGCAACTATTCCCTTTATAATATTTCCATGAACAGAGGCTCAAAGTATAATCCTTATCAGTGTCCTGAGTGTGGTTACAAATCTACACGGCGGGCAAATATGAAAGCTCACCTAGAAAGGTTGCATGGACTAGCTCCAGATTTGCCGGGGCTGTCTCAAAGCGACTGGGTAGATGGACAAGTCCAATCATTGGCTAACAAATATGCCCAGGCTCAACTAGATGGGGATAAGCAGGGGGCAAGCCGTATTTACGGTAGCCTGACCGCTTTATACTATCGCCATCAAGACGCTCTCTCCTTAGAGGATATCCGCAGAGCGTTAGAGCGGGCAAAGAAAAGGCTTGAGGCTCGTAATAGATAAGCATATGGACATAGAGGAGGTGGCCAGCTATTCAAATAGACAATTCGGAGCTGCTTATTGAGGCACATCCAGATTTCTTTGATGAGATCTGACGTCTATATGCAGGTTTCGTAGTCACACTACAAACCTAGCTGACTCCACAGTACCGGGGCACCTAATAAGAAGCTGGTCCATGTAACAGAAGGGCGTTTGTGCATTGAGTACCTCCTTTGGGTAGCAATTTTTGAGGCTGCTTCTTCCGCCCTTTCCACCTAGCTGAACTTGTTATACAATAGCAGCAGGAAGACGCCGGGGAGGTGTTTCAGGAGTCAATAATGGGGAGAATAACACAAAAAGAGGAGGGAGGGGTAGAGATGAGAGTAGCATTTTACGCCAGAGTGAGCACAGATAAACAGGTAGAGAAATATGGTATCCCCAGCCAGATTGAGGAATTAAGGAAAAGATGTCAGGAAAGAGGCTGGACCTCAGTACTTGATGGAGATAAGGATGCCTTTATTGATGATGGCTATAGCGGGGCCGAACTTGATAGGCCTGCCTTAAATCGTTTACGCCAGGCAGTCAGGGAAGGCAGAGTGGATGTGGTTCTGGCCTACGACCCGGACAGGCTCTCCCGCAAGCTCTACCACCAGATGATTCTGGCTGAAGAGTTTGAGAAGCAGGGAATCAAGCTGGAGTTCGTTACCCATGACATGGGTACCTCACCCGAGGACAGGATGTTTTTCAATATGAGGGGGCTAGTGGCGGAGTACGAGCGAGAAAAGATAAGGGAGCGTACCATAAGAGGTAGCCGCGAGAAGGCCAGGCAAGGCAAGGTGGTCAGCGCTGGGGTTATACCCTTCGGTTTCCGTTACAACAAGGAAAAGGCTACTTTGGAAGAGGACTCTGAGAAAGCCCAGACGATAAGATTGATTTTTCACACCTTTGCCAACGAGAGCCTGTCGCTTCAACACATGGCAGATAGACTTAACCGTTTACATATACCGACTCCCAGAGGCGGAGACAGATGGCGGGCCAGCACCCTCGGAGTCATGCTGAGGAATGAAGCCTATATAGGCAAAATGCACCAGTTCAGAAAATATCATGTTGAGCCCAAGTTGCGGCGTCAGCCATCAACGAGAAACAAAAAGACTTCTCTCATCCTGCGTCCCAGTGAGGAATGGATAACAGTGAAGGTGCCTTCGCTGATTCCAGTTGAATTGTTTGAGGCTGTACAAAGAAAGCTCAAAACGAATGCAGACCTGTCCAGGAGAAACACAAAGAGAGAGTATCTCCTATCCGGGCTATTGTATTGCTCTCAATGTGGTGGTCGAATGGGTGGACATGCTATTCATAATGTCCCTTACTACCGCTGCTATCGAAAAGATAATCCCGATAGGATTCCCCTCGCCCCAGATGGCGGGCCCCAGCCCTGTTCCTGCCCTGAGATTAAGGCTGATGCAATAGAACCGGTGGTCTGGGACACAATTTGCCAGCTTATCAAGGACCCGGACTTTATTATCCAAGAGCTTCATCGGCGTAATGCTGACAATTCACAGACAAAGGAAATCCTGGAACGCGAACTACAACTCTGTCAAGCGAGGCTAAAGGCAATACCAGATGAGCAGAGGCGGTTAGTGGAGGGTTACCGTAAAGGTCTATATACCGATTTCATGATGCGTGAAGATATGGAACTAATCCAGAAAGAACAAGGTGAATTAGAGAAACGGAAGGCTGAACTGGAAAGACAGCTTACCCAAAGGCAACTGACGCAAAGTCAGGAGGCCCGGATTAGAAGTTTAACTGAGAAGATTGGAATAGGGTTAGACAACCTTGACTTCGCTGGCAAGCAGGAGTTGTTAAGGCTTTTGGTAGAGAAGGCGCTGTATAATGGGCAAGGTGTCGAGATTCTAACCATTATTCCTCTTGGAGAGCAATTGCATCCAATCCACCGAGGGGGATAAAGGGGGAGGGTTGCCATATAACATTACCGAGAGGGTGGTGGTGGAAATGTGGCAACAGTTGATGGATAAAGCTGAGTTGACTACAGTGGGTGGTGAGCCGGTAAAGATAATCTACCCGGGAAGAAAGAATGATTACCGTGGGGCTGACTTCCGGGATGCGGTTATTGCCACCAGCCAGGGGATAATAAAGGGGGATATAGAGGTTCATGTCAAATCCAGCGACTGGCAAGCCCACCGGCACCATCAAGACCCGGCTTATAACCGGGTAATCCTGCATGTGGTTCTGAAAGACAACGGTGAGGCAACCAGCAAGCTCCATAATGGGGAAAAAGTGCCCGTCCTCGCCCTAGATAAATACATAGGTGATGGAGCAAAGTCGGTTCATTCCAGTACGCCTTGCCTTAAAACAGTGAAAGGCTTGGCTGGCGCCACATTAGCCAAACTTCTAGACAGCGCTGGGGAGGAACGGTTCTCAGCCAAGGCAATTGAGTTTCAAGCTGAATTGACCCAAGTGGAGGCAAGGCAGTGTCTCTATCAGGGGATAATGGGGGCTCTAGGTTACGCCAAGAATAAGCCGCCCATGCTCAAGTTAGCCAAAAGTTTGCCACTGGCGATTCTACACTCTATGACTCAGGGCAAAATATCGGAGCCGGAGAGCCTTGCCCGGCTACAGGCGCTACTGCTAGGCACTGCCGGGCTGCTACCGTCACAGCGCCAGAATAGGCACCGGGAAGATGGGAGTTGGGTAGAAAAATTCGAGGGGCTATGGGCGGCTTCAGGTCACACCAAGACGATGTCAGAGGATGAGTGGCACCTGTTTAAGGTCAGACCAAATAACTTTCCCCTGCGCCGTATAGCCGCAATGAGCTACCTTATCCGGCGCTACGGGGAAAGGGAAATAGTTCAAAAGGTAGTCAATATGATAAAGGAGGCGCCGTTACATCAAGGCTACCTCAGATTAGAGAAGGGATTTAGGGTTACCGCCGATGGCTATTGGGCAAACCACTTTGATTTTGGTTTGAATAGCCATAATCCAACCCTTCTCGGCAGATGGCGAGCGGCTGACATTGCCGTAAATGTGCTCCTGCCCTTCACCTTTGCCTGGAGTAATCTAAACTCCCAACCGGAGGTTGGAAGGAGAGCCTTTGACCTGTACTGCGGTTATCCCAGGCTAGGGGTAAACACAATAGAAAGGCATATGATAAATCAGCTTGGGCTAAACAGCCAGCTGGTCAATTCCGCTCAACGACAGCAGGGGCTAATCCACATCTACAATACCCTATGCCGCCAGGGTAGATGTAACTACTGCCCACTAAACCACACCCAGAGCTAGACTCTCAAAATGTCAGCGAGGCCCAACCATCTTTCAACAGTTGAGATATTATCGGTCCGACATAAACAACCCTAATTCCTAACTCTTCAAGTTTACCAGTTATATTCATCCTATCGGCGCACCATTTACACGCCATAACCTCAATGCCAGTGTCCCTTAGCTCCTTCACTCTTTCCTGCACCTCCGGGTCATAGGCAGCAACCTTCTCTGATGGCCCAAAGAAAATCACTTTGACCTCATCCAGCCACCTGTTTTTGGCGGCGTTCAACGGATATACCAGCCCAACCTCTAATGCCACTTCTCTATCCCCGCTACTCAGAATAACAAAAACTTTTGCTGCCATAATCAGTCCCTCCTCTCTCATTTTAAGCCAGCTTGAGGCTGGGCACCACATCCAGGTCTAAGCCATCAACCTTGCCTGCCTTGAGCCGGTAGTAGCCACAGGCAGCAATCATAGCGGCGTTATCGGTGCACAATATCGGCTCAGGAACCAGGACGGGGAGGGGGGAATTTTCCACCAGCCCCTTCCGCAGCGATTCATTGGCGGCCACCCCACCAGCCAGCAAAATCTGCCTCACCCGGCGCTCTTTGGCTACGGCCACCGTTTTGGTGACCAGGACATCAATCACTGCCTTCTGGAAACTGGCCGCGCCGTCAGCCACCGATGAAACCTTCCCGGCTTCAACCAGGCGCAGCAGGGCTGTTTTAACACCACTAAAGCTGAAGTCGCTGTTCCCCTTGAGCCAGGCACGGGGTAGCGGAATAGAAGCCGTGCCTCTCTTTGCCGCCTGTTCAATAGCCGGACCGCCGGGATAGCCCAGGCCCAGTATTCGGGCGGCTTTATCAAAGGCTTCACCGGCAGCATCGTCCCGGGTTCGCCCCAGCATAACGTAGTCTCCATGCCCCCTCATCAACACCAGATCACTATGCCCTCCGGAAACAATAAGGCAGACCACGGGGAAATCAATGTTGTGGTCAGCCAGCCAGTTGGCGTAGATATGACCCTCCAGGTGGTTAACCCCGGTAATAGGCAAGCCCTGGGCCAAGGCAATAGCCTTAGCCACATTTACCCCCACCAATAATGAGCCCGCCAGACCCGGCCCGATAGTGACGGCAATGCCCCCTAAATCTCTCCAGGTAGTCCCCGCCTCAGCCATTGCCTGCTCTAATATCGGGATAATGGAGAGGATATGCTGACGGGAGGCGACCTCGGGGACAACCCCCCCATAGCGGGCATGTATTTCCACTTGAGAGGCAATCTGGTTGGACAGGATTTGCATTCCATCTTCCACCACAGCCGCCGCCGTTTCATCACAGGAGGTCTCAATACCCAGGATTTTCATACCTCAGATTATAGCATAGAAGCTAAAACTCTTTTGACACACCTACTGGCCAATGTTATGATGACAAAAAGGGAAAGGCATGCAACGACTGCGGATTAGGTTCTGCCGAGGAGAAGAGATAAAGTTCATTTCCCACCTTGATATAATGCGTCTGTGGCAAAGAGCTCTAGATCGCGCCGGGATACCACTGGCTTACACCGAGGGATTTAGCCCCCACCCCCGAATATCACTGGCCGCACCCCTGCCGGTAGGAGTAACCAGCCAGGCGGAGCTGATGGACATCTTCGGCACTCAATGGGTCTCCCCGCATTTCTTCACCACGGCTGTAAACCAGCAACTGCCGCCCGGCATCAAAATACTACAGGTCTACCCGGTAGCCCTGGCCATGCCCTCACTGCAATCACGGGTCAGCTATGCCGAATATGAGGTTGAAATAGAAACGGAAAAGGACCAGCCGGGTATAGAGTCAGCCCTTACCTCTCTGCTATCAGCAAAGCACCTGCCCTGGCACCACGAACGGGATACCGGCACCCGCAATTACGACCTCAGGTCACTAATTGATGACCTATGGCTTATTGACTGGCATAGTGGCTACGGCACTATTGGCATGAGGCTGCGCTGCGATAGCGGTGGTTCGGGAAGACCGGAGCAGGTCGCTACCGCCCTGGGCTTTGAGCAGTACCCAAAATCAATACACCGCACCAAACTCATCCTGAAAACAAGCTAACGGTAATACATATGTCTTACCCAAACCAAAAGCAATCTAAGCCAGTACTAGAGCAGCGAGTGCTCGGCTTCATTCAGGAGCACCAGCTAATCTCAGGTAAGAAGCTGGTGGTGGCGGTATCCGGCGGACCAGACTCCGTGTGCCTATTACATATTCTGGTCAAGCTCCAGAAAGAGCTAAAGGTCAAGCTACACGTGGCTCACCTCAACCACCAACTGCGTGGTGCTGAGTCTGAGGCTGATGCCAACTATGTTTCTGATTTAGCCCACCAACTGGGTATTCCCGCCACTATAGAAGGGCGGGATGTGAAGGGCTATCAAGCCCAGCAACACCTCTCGCGGGAAGAAGCCGCCCGTGAGGTACGGTATAGCTTTCTGACTCAGGTAGCAGAGTCTATCGGAGCTGACCACGTGGCAGTTGGACATACCATAGACGACCACATAGAGACCATCCTGATGCACCTTATCCGGGGAACGGGAACAAGGGGGCTGCGGGGACTTCAACCATATACCGAGTGGAAATCAAAAACAGGTAGCATCGTTGTTATAAGGCCGCTATTAGAGGTAAGCCATCAGGAGACAGAGGACTATTGCCAGAGCCATGAGCTTAAGCCCCGGCTGGATGCCTCTAACCTGTCACTATCGCCATTAAGAAACAGAATCCGCCACCAGCTCCTGCCTCTGCTTAAGAGCTATAACCCCCGCGTCGCTGAAGCCCTGCTAAGAACTGGTCAGATTGCCAGTGATGACATTGACTTTCTGGATAAAGAGACTGCCCGATTACGGGACGAGGTTGCCAGAGAAGAAGGAAAAGCCATCATTTTAGATAAGGAAAGGTTTGACCAGTTGCCCCCCACCCTAAAACGATACCTGCTCAGAGCCACAGCGGAAAAGCTGCTCGGCAGTGCCAAGGACATTGAAATGCGCCACATTGAAGAAATGATGTCGGCGCTAAATAAGCCGGCAGGAAAAAGACTCAGCCTGCCTCAAGGGCTAATCCTTTCAATTGAATACAATAGATATCTGTTAGCTTCAGACCTTGCCGCCTTATCCCCCCTCCCCAGATTAGAAGGTGAGGTTCAACTAAATATTCCTGGCGAGACCGTTATACCTAGCTGGCGCATAGAGGCAACCATCATAAACCGGGAAGGGATGACAGAAAAAAATGATTTTATCGCCTACCTTGACCTGAGTAACACCGGCAAAAAGCTGCTGGTACGAAGTCGCCGGGCGGGGGACAGATTTCAGCCCTTGGGCTTAGACCAGCCTAAGAAGGTAAATGAGTTTATGATAGATGCTAAAATCCCCCGTGCTTGGCGCCAGAGAATTCCTCTTGTCTGCTCACCGAGCCAAATCCTGTGGGTGGTTGGCTGGCGCATAGACGACAGGGTGAAGGTCAGCGAGGATACAAAACGGATTTTGTATCTGAAGTTTGAGCGGGACTAAAACAGCCTCACCAGATCCGCTTAAGTCTGGGGTTGGGGGTAATGCCGGGGATTCTGCCCCGCTTGGCGATTGGCTTTCCCCCTACCTCGTGCAGGTCAGCAGTAAAATCAATGGGCTTAGCCCCAGTAATATAGCTACCAACACCAAAGCCAGCAACTGGCGCCCCAGCCTCAACAAACTGCCGGATACGCTCCACACTAATGCCCCCACTGACGAAAATCTTGACCGGTTTGAAGCCGGCTAAATCAAGTCTGGCTCTGACCTCCTTGACCAGGTCAGGGGTAACCCGTCCCCGCTCCACCGGGGTATCCAGACGCACCGCATCAAGCTTTTTCCCCAGGGCTTTAGCCACCAGTAGCGATTCCTCAGCCTCATCCTTAAAGGTATCAACCAGTGAAACGCGGGGGACCCCAGACGGCATATGCTTATCAAAGGCCAGGGTAGCCTTAACTGTATCCCCGATAACCAAAATCAGGGCATGAGGTATTGTCCCTGATGGCTCGATACCCGCCAGCTTCGCCCCGGCGATACTGGAGCAGCCAGAGCAGCCGCCAACAACAGCCGAGTAATCCATTATCCCCGCTACTGAAGGATGAACATGGCGGGCACCAAAGCTGATGACAGATATCCCCTGGGCTGCTTCCACACACTCCCGGGCCGCAGTTGCCCAACCACTACAGTGGGCCAGAACGCCAAGCATCGCCGTTTCATAAAGCCCGTAGCTCTGATAGGGGGCGGTTATGCGCAATACCACCTCCTTCGCCTTCATGGTTTCACCCTCAGCCAGAGCCCATACCTCACGCTTATCCTCAGGCAAAACCCGGGAGAGCAGAGCCTTGACCTCCTCTATGCCACAGAATACCCCCACCCCACTGGAGAATACCTCCATCGTCGCCACCGGGTTAAGCCCCTCACGGCGCAATATATCCACAGTGCGGGTAAAATAGACATCAGCCGTTTCCCCCGACAATACCGCCTCAGACGGTTCAAACTTGGCGGGCTTAGCCGGGCTAACCTCAAGGCTGGTCAATTTAGCCCCCAGCACCTGTTCCATATGCTCCAGAGCGAAGTAGTGTGCCTTCTCATCAAAGGAAGCAACGCAGTCTACCGGGACCTCCACCTCATAACCGCGGACCCTGGCCTCAGCCACCGCATACAATACGCAGATGTGGGTGCACACCCCACAAACAATCAGCTTCTCCGGCTTGAGCCTTTTCAGCTTCTCGTCAAGCGAGGTGCCCCAAAATGAACTGTAAGTCTTTTTGGGTATTATCTCGCCCTTATATTTGACCAGTTCCGGGATGACCTCAGCCTCAGCCGTGCCCTCAATAGCGTGGGGTGGGAACATCTTGAACTCGGGGTCATCGGGGGTATGATGGTCACAGAGAAAGAATACCCTGGAGCCCCGGGCAAGCTCCCGCTCCAGCAAACGCTGGACATTAGGGATTATGCGCCGGGCCCTTTCCCCGCAATACAAGGGATAACCCTCCTCCAGAAAACCCCGGAGCATATCAGAAACCAAAACTGCATTAGCCATAGTCTGCCTCACTTTCCCGCCTAACTACTCAAGACGCTAAATAGCCCGTATACTCCGTGAGCAGGGATGATACCTGGGAAATATTACCCTTATCTAAGGCACTAAGCACATCTTCCAGAATCTGAACCTCTGAGGCAAGACAAACTTTAATCTTATCGAAAGAGCCGCAGCAAGGCTGCATCCCGTCTGCTCTCCATAGTAAGGCCGATTTTATCTCCAGCATCTTGACCACTTCATCCCAGCACTCATCAAATTTCGCCGGGTCGGTTAATTTTTGGATAAGATTGTCAACCTGTTGCCTAGAGATTATTAACACCCCAACCCCCCTAATGCCGGAAATGCCTCACCCCGGTAAAAACCATAGCCATATTATACTTGTCAGCTGCCTTAATTGAGTCCTCATCCCTTATTGAGCCGCCAGGCTGAATGATAGCCGTTACCCCGGCCTTGGCCGCTGCCTCCACCACATCGGGGAAGGGGAACATAGCGTCTGAAGCCAGAACACTACCGGCAGCCTTATCTCCGGCCTTTTCTATAGCTATCTGAGCACTGATAATCCGGCTGGGTTGTCCGGCCCCCATCCCCAGCAGAGTAGCATCCTTGGCCAAGACTATAGCATTCGACTTTATATGCTTAACCGCCCGCCAGGCAAAGAGCAGATCCTCTATCTCCTTCTTCGTCGGCTTACGCTTGGTTACTGTTTTCAACTTAACGCTATCCTCAGGGAGAGAATCTGAACTCTGGACTAAAACCCCACCCTTTACCCGGCGGTAATCAATGTAGCCAGATGAGGCTTTACTATAACCCGGCGGCAGTTCAGTAACCAGAATACGGAGGTCTCTCTTCTTCTTCAGCAGTTCCAGCGCCTTCGGTTCATAATCGGGGGCGATGACTATTTCGTAGAAGACCGGCTTCATGGCCTCGGCCATCGCCAGAGTCACTGGCCGGTTGGCGGCGACAATGCCGCCATAGGCCGCCACCTCATCGCCGCTGAAGGCGCGGCGATAAGCCTCGGCAATATCCTCATGACTGGCCAGGCCGCAGGGATTGGTATGCTTGATAATGGCTACGGTAGGGGCGGCAAAATCGGTAGCGGCGCCCCAGGCAGCATCGGCATCAAGGATATTATTAAATGAAAGCTCCTTGCCGTGGAGCTGCTTGGCCCAGGTAATGCCGGTATTCCGCTTGGCTCCCACCGCCTGCTCCGCATAGAAAGCCGCCTGCTGATGGGGGTTCTCCCCGTAACGAAGTCCGTAGCGCTTCTTCAGGGCAATGGTCATCTCCTCGGGAAAACCCTCCATACCCCCCCTCAGGTACTGGGAAATTGCCGTATCATAGACCGCCACATGCTGAAACGCCTTCTGCGCCAGCCGCTTACGCTCGGCCAGGTCCAACCCCCCTCCCCCAAGTTTCTCTAAAACCAGAGGGTAGTCAGCGGGGTCAACAACGACGATGACGCTGGGAAAATTCTTGGCTGCCGCCCGAATCATGGTTGGACCGCCAATATCAATATTCTCCAGCGCCTCATCAAGAGTAACCCCCTCCTTAGATACAGTCTGGACAAAGGGGTAAAGATTAACCGCCACCAGGTTGATTTCACCGATATTATGCTTTGCCAGCTCCTTCATATGGGCAGGTATTTTACGGTTGGCCAGAATTCCGCCGTGAACGGCGGGGTGCAATGTCTTGACCCTGCCATCCAGAATCTCCGGGAAGCCGGTAAGCTCGGAGACGCTTTTCACCGGAATTTTAGCTTCTACCAGTGTCTTCTTGGTACCGCCGGTAGAAAATACCTCAAACCCAAGCTGGCTTAAGCCCTTAGCAAAATCGGTTACGCCAGTTTTGTCAGAGACGCTAACAATGGCTCGCATAAGACCTCCATTTATCTGTTTCACCCTCACCACCTGTATCCCCCTCTCCTTGACAAGGAGAGGGGGAAAAGATTTTGTAAGAGAGGCTTCGCCTCTCTTTGACTCTCCTTGCAATGGCGCCCCCACCAAAAACAGCAGAACTTTCCTTCTTCTTGGCATTGTTAGAGCTACTTCAGACGTGTTTCTAAAAGATTGCGAAGTTCTTTCCAATGTAAAGGACACAGAAGACCAAGCTTCAAGTGCCGTGTTAACACCAATTCCCAACTCGCTGGGAGCTTATTTATGTCGCATTGTTCTTTACAATCTTTCCATGCACATGGACGAAGTTGTGGCTTGACCTTAGTCTTGGGCACCAGTTGCCCAAATCTTTCGAGTTTCAGATAATTACCAGACCTAAAGCCCTCTGTGCTAATTTCACCTAAGACCCAGTCAAGAGCATCCTGAACATTACACAGATACTGAAAGTCTCGGTCATCTACTATTTCAGGTTTTTCATCTACAATCTTCACTGCCTCATCTAATTCTTTATATAGGGCTTTAATTTCTTCTTCGCTTCTCACACTTAACCTCCAAGATTGGTTTCGCCCCTCTCCTAATTTTATTCCCCCTTCCCTTGCTAAGGGAAGGGGGTCAGGGGGATGGGTCACTAGACAATAACTACCCTCGCCTTCCCTGTCTGCTTTATCACCTCGCCGATAACCTTGGCCTCAGGTAAGGCTTTGGTAAACTGGTCAACATTATCCGGTGAACAAATTATAACCATGCCGATGCCCATATTAAAGACATGATACATCTCGCTCCGGTCAATATTGCCCTTCTGCTGAATAAGCTGGAAAATGGGCGGCACCGCCCAGGCACGGCTATCAAACTTTGCTGTCATTCCCTGAGGCAAAACCCTGGGCACATTATCAATCAAGCCACCACCGGTGATATGTGCCATGCCCTTAATAACCGGCAGGAGGGGCTCCAACTGATGAAAGTAGCAGCGGTGAGGCTCAAGAAGCGTCTCGCCCAGAGTCCGACCCAGTTCAGAGTAAAAGGTATTTAGTGCTGATGGGGACTCGCCAAAAATCTTTCGCACCAGGGAATAGCCATTGGTATGAAGCCCGCTGGAGGGCAAGCCAATAATAATATCACCGGCAGCAATTGTCTTGCCCATGAGGATTTTATCTTTCTCCACCACGCCGATGATAAAGCCGACCAGGTCATAATCCTCCCCGGCGTATAGCCCGGGCATCTCTGCCGTCTCCCCACCGATAAGAGCACAGCCAACCTCACGGCAAGCCTGCGCCAGCCCCCGGGCAATAGACCCAACCTGCTCCGGCACCAGCTTGCCCATAGCAATGTAATCTAAGAAAAAAAGCGGCTCAGCACCGCAGGTAAGGATGTCATTAACACAGTGATTGACGATGTCAATGCCAACAGTATCATGCCTACCTAGAGCCGAGGCAATCTTCAGCTTGGTACCCACCCCGTCAACGCTGGAGACCAGGACTGGCTCTTTATACCCCTTAAATTCAAACATCCCGCCAAAAAAACCAACACCACTCAAGACCTCAGGACGATAGGTTAAGCGGGCGTGTTCACTAATCAGCTTCTTGATTTTGGTCGCAACATCAATATCAACGCCGGCGGCGGCATAGGTCGGTTTAACTGGCTCTGCCTGTGGTGACAAAAACCACCTCCGCTTCTAGCCTACCAGAAACCAAGCGATAACTGCAAATCCTTAATTTCCACAAAGAGGTTTGAAGAGCATGACCTAGTTTTTTAGCTTACCGCTGCTTTACGCCCAGGGGGTTATATTCATCAGGGGGCGTCTCCAGTGCCAGCTTATCCATCTCAAGCTGCACCGGTATCGGGTAGTCGCCGGTAAAACAAGCCAGGCAGAAAATGTCCTTGGGCAAAGCCACCGCCTTAATCAGTCCGTCGATGCTCAGGTAACCCAGTGAGTCAGCCTCAATAAAATCCCTGACCTCAGGCACTGTCTTTTGCGCCGCAATTAGCTCCCAGCGGGTAGCCATATCAACACCGAAGAAGCAGGGGTAGCGGATGGGCGGAGCGCAGATACGCATATGCACCTCTTTAGCCCCGGCCCTTCTCAGCAGCTTCACCACTTTTGGGGTAGTAGTGCCCCGAACAATGCTATCGTCAACTACCACCATTCGCTTGCCATCAAGCATCTGGGGCAAAGGGTTAAATTTCAGCTTAACACCGAGGTCCCTGATGCGCTGGTCAGGCTCAATAAAGGTGCGCCCAACATAGCGGTTCTTGAGCAACCCTTCACCTAGGGGTATACCGGAATAGCGGGCATAACCAATGCCAGCGGCGGTGGCTGAATCGGGCACACCCATAACCAAATCGGCAGCCACCGGGTGTTCCTGAGCTAGTCCCTCACCCATAGCCAATCGCGCCGGGTAAAGCAGCCGACCATTTATTATCGAATCAGGACGGGCAAAGTAGATATACTCAAAGATACATAGAGCCCTTCTGCCTACCTCTCCCTGGTAGCTGTCAACGCCATTTTCCGTAATAGCAACTATCTCACCAGGCTCAATCTCCCGAATAAAGTTAGCGCCAATATGGTCAAGGGCACAGCTCTCCGAGGCGATAACCCAGCCGCCATTAATCGTCCCCAGACATAGCGGGCGAACGCCAAAGGGGTCACGAACCCCATAAAGAGTATGGTTGGTCAAGAGAGTTAGAGAATAAGCCCCCTGGAGCCGACGTATAGCGTACTGTATCTTGTCTACCCACCGTTTCTCTGGGGAAGACAGAATAAGATTAGCGATAACCTCAGTATCGGTGGAGGTATTGAAGGTATAACCCTGGTCACAGAGTTCTTGATATAGGTGCTCAGCATTGACAATATTGCCATTATGGGCTATGGCGATAGCATTTTCGCCTTCACCGACAATAATTGGCTGGGCGTTAACTACTCGGCTAGAACCTCTGGTGGAGTAGCGATTGTGACCGATGGCAACATCCCCTTTTAGCTGGCTTAGGGCATCCTCATTAAACACCTGGGATACCAGCCCCATCCGGGCATAAACTTGGAGCTTTTTACCATCGGTGGTAGCAATACCAGCACTCTCTTGACCGCGGTGCTGAAGGGCAAATAAAGCAAAAAAGGTAAGTCGAGCTACATCCTCGCCCGGGGCGTAAACCCCAAAAACGCCGCAACTTTCGTGCAAGCTAACTTACCTCTTAATTTAATTATAAACCAATTTCTACCCGCAGGTCAATTTATTACAGTATCACCCTCAAGGGAGAGGGGGAGGGCTTTTTTAAAAAGAGGGGCTTACGCCCCTCTTAAACACCCCAGTTAAAGCTAATGGGCGGTAAATATAGCTCTTTCCAAATACCCCACCAAAATAGGAGATTGGGGGCACAGTCTCCGAGGGTGGGTGGGTGGAAAGAAAGACAATTAATAACAGGGGGAGGGGAGGGGAAAAAGACAAACTAGGAACGGGGAGGAGCATGAGATTTAAGCCAGCTCAAAACTACAGCCATTGCCTCATCACTGTGCCGCAGCCAGTGCCCGGCCCCCTCCACGATGACTATCTGCTTAGGCTCACCAGCCCGAGCATATAGCTTATGGGCTCGCCAAATCTCGACAGTCTCGTCTTTACTACCATGCACCAGCAATAAAGGCCGGGGGGAAATCCCCGCCACATAGTCAATCGGCCTGACCAGCTTAAAGCCATTGAGCCACTCTTGGGCAGAAGGGGGAAAATCTTTATCCCTGATGGCACCAATGCTGCGAAAATGGTCAATCATAGACTGTGGCTCATCAAAGTTGGTAAAGATGGTAAATTCCTCTGGACAGGCACAGGCAGCAACCAATGATACTCTCTTGTCCTGCGATGCTACATATACCGAGACCGCCGCCCCACCACTAAAGCCAAGCAGACAAAGACGAGACCTATCCACCTCAGGCAAAGCGCATAGATAATTAACCACCGCCTTGAGGTCTCTGGTCCAGCCCAGCATATCCAGGTTCCCCCCACTAGCCCCGGTCCCCCTAAAGTTAAAAATCAATACGGCGAAGCCGTGGCGGCAAATCTGCTCCGCCAGCAGGCTGTAGCCTCTATCACTGGGGTCTGGGATTCCCGCCGGGATACCATGACAAACACACACTGTCGGGTATGGCGCCTTGCCCGCGGGAAAGTAAAGCCGACCGGCAATATCTAAGCCATCTACTTTTAGGGCAACCTCCCTAGTACGCATTATGTCAACCTCAAGAGGACGAAAAATTCCATATTCCCCGAAGCACCAAGGATAGGTGAAGCCACCAACCCCCCCAGCCTGTAGCCATGGTCTATCAACCAAGCGATAAACCGTCCCAGAACCCGGGCATGGACAATAGGCTGCTTGACGATACCCCCCCTACCCACCTCGTTCCGTTTAGCCTCAAACTGCGGTTTGATAAGTACCAGCAGATAGCCATCATCTTTCAGCAACTGGACTACAGAGGGTATCACTTTCTCCACTGAGATAAAGGACAAATCTATAGTCGCTAAATCCACCTTTTCCGGCAGAGAGACAGGGTAGCGGGCGTTCACCCGCTCCATAACCTTTACCCGTGGGTCACACCTCAGGCGGTAGTCCAGCTGGCCGTAGCCCACGTCTATGGCATAGACCCGGCTTGTCCCCCGCTGGAGCAGGCAATCAGTAAAGCCACCGGTTGATGCCCCGATATCAGCCGCCACCCTGGAGGAGACATCGAGCTGAAACTGGTCAAGGGCATAGTCAAGCTTAATGCCACCACGGCTAACAAAAGGCGGCGGCTTGAGAAGGGTAATTACCGCCTCCTCAGCGACCAGAGTTCCCGGCTTAATAATGGTTTTCCCCACCACCACCACTTCCCCCGCCATAATTAGAGCCTGAGCCTTAGCCCGGCTCTCCACGAGCCCCTTGTCCACCAGCAAGCTATCAAGTCTGCGCTTTGCCACCAGTTAAATACCCTTCAGTCCGCTGGGCTTAGCGTTTTCTCAGGCTTACCCTGTATCCCTTGGCTTCGAGTTCAGCAACAAGCTTGCTCACATCTTCACTATTGACGTGAACGCAGATATCCTTTTTTGTCGCCTCGGGTAACTGTTCAATGTGGAGTGTGGTAATTTCCAACCCAAGCTTGTTTACGGTTGAAATTATTTCCGCCATTGCCTTGGTCTCACCACCCCCGGTAACCTCAACGCGGGTGCCCGGCAGACCCAGCCCAAGAACCGGGTTAACAATCTTATAAAAGAAGTCATTGGTGGTGGCTATGCCTACCACCCTGCCATCCTCAACCACCACCAGAGCCCCCACCCTACGGGACTGAGCCAGTGCCAGTGACTCCTCAGCCGTCATATCAGGGCTTACGGTTACCACATCCCTCTCCATAATCTCCTTTACCATGGTCTTATCCAGAAGATAGGTCAGCTCCCACACGGAAAGGGAGGTGGCTTTAGACGGAGACACCTGCTCCAAGCCGCGTTCAGTTACTATACCGACCAACTTTCCCTTATCCACCACCGGTAGACGGCGGATGCGGTGTGCCTCCATTATCCGCTTGGCATCAGCAATGCTGGTACTGCTTGGAATAGTAACTATATTAGTTGTCATGATATCGCGAACATACATTGTCTACCCCTCCTTTTTAAATGACTACCATTCTCACATGCTAATAGTAATAATATCAATCTCGCTAATCAAAAGCAAGAAGTTACCCGATGCTTCAGTCTAATTGCACCTATAGACATAAACATCATTTGTTTAGTAACATTAATAGTAAGGTGAAATAAATTGTACGATATTATCAAAAAAGAATTCGTCAAACTGATAACCGAGAATGGCCTCCAAGGGGAGAAGGTCATAATCCGGGCAACCCCCCTCTCCCCACAGCAGGCTATCGGCAACCCGGAAGATAAAGACTACCCGCTGGTGGTTGGCGTTGAGCGTTTGATGCAGGCTGAGTTCCGGGGCTCTTTGGGGCAGGCATACACCGACATGTATGGTGACTTCAGCAGCCGGCTATCAGATATTGTAGAAACGGACTTGAAAAATAATTTCCGCAGAGCCATATTCATCTCCAGCCTCAATGCCGTAATGAAGCACCTGGAACTGATAACCCCGACGGTACACTGCAAAGATAACCAGCCCCGAGAATGCAGCTATGAGCTGGTAAGGTATATCGAGAAAAACTACGGTCACCCCCGAGTGGCAATGGTCGGCTTTCAACCCCGGATGGTCGAGGCATTAGCCAAAAGATTTGAGCTAATGGTAACTGATATGGACCAAGATAATATTGGCCAAGAAAAATTTGGCGCAAAGATACATGACCCCAGCCAGACCGAAAGCCATCTAGACTGGTGCGATATTGCCCTGGTAACCGGCTCTACCATAGTAAATAACACTATCAACCAGTTTATAATATCCAAACCGGTTGTCTTCTATGGTGTCAGCATAGCCGGGGCCGCCAAACTGCTAGGCTTAAACCACTTCTGCCCCTTCGGAAGCTAAATTTTATCTTCCGCCGTTGCATTAATAGCCATTCAAGTGATAAAATGCTGCCTAAATGAAGTTCCTTAAAGGTCTAGCCCTCTTTATTTTAAGCTTCCTTCTTTTCTTGTCTCTATCTATTTTGGGTCTGGCGCTCATGATAAACCAGACAATTCTCAATCCCGACTTCGTCATCGCCCAGGTGGATAGGCTCGATATAGCCTCGCTAGCTGGAGAAATGCTCAGCGAACAAGTTCCCCCAGAGGTGGACGAACTCACGGGTGAGGCAGTAGCTAAGGTAATAAGTGATACTATTACTGACCTAGAACCATGGCTGAAGGAACAAGCCGGTGATGCTGTCTACTCCATCTATTACTACCTTGAGGGCAGGAGCCAGAGCCTGAGCCTGGTAATCTCCTTGGAGCCAATGAAGCAAAGTTTAAGAGAAAACCTGGGGGAAGCGGCGTTGCAGGCATCGCCAGCCGCGATAGAGAGCTATTTGGAGAAGATACCATCAACGTTTGAATTTAACGAGGCCTCACTGGGAGCCGAGGGCATGGCACAATTTGAGCAGGCCAGACAGTATGTTGGCTACTTCCATCTCGGTTACAAGCTCCTGATTGTCTTTATATTGCTTCTAATCGCAGGTATTGTTCTTATAAATCGGCAAGTAAAAGGTGCTACTCGTGCGATAGGCTCAACCTTTCTATCTTACGGAATCCCGTCGTATGCCGGTATCTTGGTCGCCAAGCATCTTGCCGGGACACAGATAGCGCAACTTGATATTCCCACCTCCCTTCAGACATGGCTACCACAGCTTATTAAAGATACTCTAGCCCCTCTGGAAATGTTCAGCCTAGGTCTTTTGGTTACCGGAGTAGCTCTACTGATTGTCTCTTTTGTCTATAAGCGAGGAGAGCCTTCATCTTGAAATGTTTATCATTCCTTCTTATTACCAGCCTCAACCTTACGCACAATGAGCTTAAGCCCATCCTGCCCCACCACAATAACCTCCTCCCCGGTGTCTATCCTTCTGTCGGCTGATTTAGACTGCCAAAGCTCACCCCTAATCCTGACCAGACCCTCGGGGTCAAGAGAGTCCACTACCTTACCCGTGCTGCCGACCATGTCGGAAAGACCAGCTACCGGCTTCCTTTTTAGGGCACGACTGCCAAGCCGGTAAGTAATAACGTCGTAGGCGGCTAAAGCCGCCATCAAGGCGATAAGACCAGCCAGAGGTAGGTGAATGCCAAGCCGGGGCAAACCCCAGAGCACAACCGCTACCAGAGCTGCCTCCTCAAGCAAGCTGCTTAATATAGCCAATATAAGCCTGACAGACATCTCTCCCCTCCTTATTATAGCAGACGGCTTTATTGAGATTATCTGTAACCTATCCCCTTCAGCACTCTAAAAATCTGTGGTTTTTCAGGGAATCCGCTTTATATGGTAATCCTATCCCCCTTTATCCCCCTTCCCTTATTAAGGGAAGGGGGAAGTAGTTTTAAGAGGGGGGGCTTCGCCCCTCCTCTTTTAAATCTCCTCCCTCATTTGAGGGAGACTAACTTAATGGGGTGTTTAAGAGGGGCGCTAGCCCCTCTTCTATAAATACATTCCCCCTCTCCTTCCAGGAGAGGGGAATTAAAGGGGGTGAGGTTAATAAACAATATCAACTTTGTTGCCGATACTCAAATATAGGTGCTATAATTGGCAAATAATGAAGCTGAGTCGTGACGAAGTGCTACATATTGCCCGGCTAGCTCGGTTGGGCTTGACTGAAGACGAGCTTGAGAGGCTTAGAGAGCAATTATCTAATATCCTTGCGAACTTTGAGATATTGCAGCAGGTAGATACCAGTAATGTTCCACCTACCGCTCAATCTATCCCCCTCCAGAATGTAACCAAGGGTGATGAAGTGGCGCCTTCTCTCCCACCAGATGACGTTCTGGCCAATGCTCCACACAGAGAAAAGGAATACTTCAGGGTAAAGCCAGTGCTTGAATAGTAAATTTAGTGGAGGGTGAAGTGAAAATGGAGAGAATATATGGTATTATCCCGGCTGGCTCGGGACCTTATATCTTCATCCTGGTTTTCAGCCTGATTCTCCTGGCTGCTATCGGTTTTTTTGTCTTTATCGGCTACTCATCGCGGCACGTTAGCTTTGAGGTAAATGACCAGGGATTGCAAATCAGTAGAGCCATTTATGGTCGGTTCATACCCAGGGAGCAGATAGCGGCGGAAGGGGTCAAGGTTATTAATCTGAATGTTGATTCCGAATACAAACCGAGGCTCAGAACAAACGGAATCGGCTTGCCCGGTTATGCTGAAGGCTGGTTCAAGCTGAAAAATAAGGAGAAGGCCTTACTGTTTGTAACCGACAACTCCAGAGTGGTCTATATACCGACCACCAAGGGCTATTCGGTGCTCCTGAGTGTGAGAGAAGCCGAGGAATTGGCTGGAATAATAAAGCAATGGGAGCAAGTCAAATAAATATGCCGGTTACTATTCATGAGGCGAACCGACTTCTTAGGAATAAACGGCTTTCCTCAGTTGAGCTGACCAAGTCTTGCCTGGAACGCATTCACCAGGTAGAGCCAAAGGTTCATGCTCTGGTTACTATTACCGATGAACTGGCGCTGAGACAAGCGCAAAAGGCTGATGAGCTTATTGCTAAAGGTGGCGCTCACCCCCTCACCGGCATCCCGGTAGTAATCAAGGACAATATGTGCACCAAAGGAGTGCTGACCACCTGCGCGTCAAAGATGCTGGAGAATTTTGTGCCGCCCTATGATGCCACTGTAGTGGAGAAGCTAAACGAGTGTGGTGCCGTGATTATTGGCAAAAGCAATATGGATGAATTTGCCATGGGCTCATCCACCGAGCATTCTGCCTTCTTTACCACCCATAACCCCTGGGACTTGAGCCGCGTCCCCGGGGGCAGCAGCGGCGGTTCAGCCGTTGTCGTCGCTAGCGGCGAGGCTATTTACGCCCTCGGCTCAGATACGGGCGGAAGTATCCGTCAGCCGGCTGGCTTCTGCAGTGTTACCGGTCTGAAACCCACCTACGGTAGGGTCAGTCGCTACGGACTGGTTGCCTTTGCCAGCTCCCTTGACCAGATTGGCCCCCTAACCCGGGACGTTACCGACTGCGCTCTGGTTATGAATACCATCGCTGGCTACGATAATAGAGACTCCACTTCAGCGCCCTATCCGGTGCCCGATTACACCCGGTGCCTGACCGCTGACCTGAAGGGGCTTAAAATTGGCGTCCCTAAAGAGTACTTTGTTACCGGAATGCAGGCTGAGGTGGAAAAAGCCTTGCGAGACGCCATCAATAAGCTGGAGTCGCTTGGAGCAAACGTAGAGTTTGGGGTATCGCTCCCCCACACCCCCCACGCCCTGGCGGTATACTATATTATTGCCCCGTCGGAGGCTTCGGCTAATCTGGCTCGCTATGATGGTGTGAAGTATGGCTTCTCCTATCAGGACACGGATAGTGTTTGGGAGGCTTTAGAGAAGACCAGGCAATTCGGCTTCGGCGACGAGGTAAAGCGGAGAATTATGCTCGGCACCTACGCCCTCTCCGCCGGCTACTATGATGCTTATTACCTTAAAGCGCAGAAGGTTCGCACCCTGATACGGCGGGAGTTTGATGAAGCGTTTGAGAAATATGATGCCCTGGTAACCCCCACCTCCCCCACCGTCCCCTTCAAGATTGGGGAGAAGCTGGACGACCCCTTGCAGATGTATTTAAGCGATGTCTTCACCATACCGATAAACATTGCTGGACTACCGGCGATTACCATTCCCGCCGGCTTTGGTGATGGGCTGCCCATAGGGATGCAGCTCATCGGCAAGCCCTTTAGCGAGGAGACATTACTCAAAATCGCCTACGCCTACGAGCAGGCAACCGAGTGGCATAAGAGGAGACCGGAGATATAAGGTTTAAGTAATAAGCCACATCAAGATGTATACTTACCTTTGTCTAGGGTTGTTACAGATTAGACGAACTCAGGAGGCACAAAATAACGATATTATTAAAAAGGGAAACAATTCGAGGCTGACTAGCTTCGGAGAATTGTTTTTATAGTTATGTTAACCTACAGTCATTCAGCGAGGAGACTCTTTTGAAGGTTGCCTACGCCTACGAGCAGGCAACCGAGTGGCATAAGAGGAAACCACAATTATAGGAGGTTACCAATGACAATTGGAAAAATTAGGAGGGTTCCTGTTAGAGAAGTTTGGGTAGGAGAAGCCAAAGACTTCACTCCTTGGCTAGAAAATAATATAGAGCAGCTGAATGAATCTTTAGGTTTGTCACTTTCTATAATGGAGCGTGAGAAAAGGGTTGGTGATTTTTATGTTGACCTTTTGGCTGTTGATAGCAATGGAGATAAAGTCATAATAGAGTGTCAACTAGAAGAGACTAACCATGACCATCTTGGTAAGCTTTTAGTATATCTTTCTAATTTAGAAGCAAAGAGTGCTATCTGGATATGCCTTGAGCCACGTCCAGAACATACTAGAGCCATAAATTGGCTCAATGAATTTGCTCCACAAGACATATCATTCTATCTTGTTCAAGTTCAAACCATTCGTATTGAGAACTCTCCACCGGCACCCCTTTTTACAAAGATTTGCGCACCGTCAGAACAAACTAGGGAAATTGGGGAGGAAAAGGAGGAGTTTGCAGAAAGACACCTGAAACGAATAGAGTTTTGGAAGCAACTTCTAGAAAAAGCCAATAGCAAGACCAAGCTGCATTCACGTACCTCGCCCAGCAAAGCGAATTGGATTTCCACAGGAGTAAGACCTGGTTTATGGTACAACTACTGGATAACCTACAGTTCTGCAGGGATAGAGCTATATATTGACAAAGGTAAAGACGCCAGTGAACTCAATAGAAAAGCTTTCCAGGTTTTCTTCAGCAATAAGGAGAAAATTGAATCTGATTTTGGAGAGGGGCTAGAGTGGGACTGCCGTGAGAATATTCGTAAGTGTTCAATAAAGTGGACTTTAAATGAGGGAGGATTAAAAGACGAGGACAAATGGAGCTATATACAAGACAAACTCATTGATGCAATGATAAGGCTAGATAATGCTCTTAAGAAGTATTTTCCACAGCTACCTTGGTAATTTGTCTTAAGTCTCCAGAACGGCTATATCAGTCTTGGGAAGTCTAAGAGGGGCTTCGCCCCCTCTCTAAAATCTCTTCCCCTTCCCCTTGACAAGGAGAGGGGGACACAGGGGGTGAGGTCACCTTAATTATTAAGTAAAAAAAGGAGATTCTAAAATGGCAGGAAAGTTCCAAGGCAAAGTAGCTCTGGTCACTGGTGGCAGCGCAGGCATAGGCAGGGCTAGCGCACTAGCCTTTGCCCGAGAAGGCGCCAAGGTCGTTGTTGCCGCCGATAAGAACGTTAAGGGTGGTCAGGAGACGATACGGTTAATCAAAAAAGCTGGTGGCGAAGCTACCTTTGTCAAAGCTGATGTGTCAAAGGCAGCCGAGGTTGAAGCGCTGGTGAACAAGACTGTTGAGCTCTACGGCCGTCTGGACTGCGCCCACAATAACGCCGGACTTTTAGGGGATAGAGGTTCCCTCACCGAGTTTACCGAAGAGCAATGGGATTGGAGCATCAATGTCAATTTGAAAAGTGTTTGGTTATGTATGAAGTATGAGATTCCCGTGATGCTCAAGAATGGGGGTGGAGCTATTGTCAACACGTCGTCGTTGGCTGGGCTACGCGCTCTCGCCGGGAGCCCATTCTATGTTACCAGTAAGCATGGTATGATCGGGTTAACCAAATCAGCTGCGGTGGAATACGCCAAGATGGGCATACGAGTCAATGCCGTGTGCCCAGGACTAATCCTAACGCCTCCGATCTTACAACAGGTAGGTCGTGACTCTCTGGCTGCGGCAGCGCGCGAAGAACGGATACCACTTGGGCGCCTGGGCAATCCCGAAGAAGTTGCTGAGGTTGTAGTATGGCTATGCTCGGATGCGGCCTCCTTTGTCACCGGGGACGCCATAGTCGTGGATGGGGGTACGCTGGCATAGTAAAGAAGGCTTCAGCTAGGTGTCAGTCGGCATCGCCATCGGGATAGCCCTCGGCAGTTACATGGATAAAAAAGCCAAAGAGGAAGGCAAGGTTATTTAGGACAGGAGTAATAGAATGCTTGAAATTAAGTGCTTGGTCTGTGGGAAAACTATTGAGATACCCGAGTTTATTGACACCAACAATTACGATGGTCAGATAGCTTGCCTAGAGTGTAAATCACTACTGCAGATAAAGCTGGTCGGGGCTAAAGTAAGGAAATACATGGTTGTAGAAAGGAAGTCTACGAGCTCAACCGTAGCCGAGAGTGGACTCAGCCGGCGAGCTGTAAAAGTGAATTTAGATGTTGAGAGCATCGCCAGATACAACCCGCTAAGAGACTTCCTGGCAACCTATAGAGCCACCCAGCTCCAGCTAGCCTTCGAGCAAATTGAAAGCATGATAGGGCATAAGCTGGAAACGGCAGCATATACCTTCAAATCATGGTGGGAAAACGATAGGGGAAACCCCCAGGCTATTGCCTGGTTGGAAGCGGGATGGGAGGTCGTTGATGTCATCCTTGAGCAGCGGAAAGTTACCCTCAGGCGGGTTAAATAACCTTAAAGTTAATTGCTACTCAGGTCAAACCTATGCCGAAAGACCTCGCTCTTTCGTTTGGGCGGGGGTGGAATACGAGGTGGAGGAGATAGAAAAAGAGTGGCGGGAGCCAGGGGAAAGGCATTTTCAGGTCAGAACCAAAGATAACAAACTCTTTCAACTCTGCTATAATGAGGCACAAGACCAGTGGTCGCTAACCGAGCTAATAAGGAGTTAGATATGAAAAAAGACATTCTTAAAATACTGGAAAATGATGCCCGAACCACCGCCAAGCAAATATCCACTATGACCGGCACCCCCACTAGTGAAGTCGCCAAGATAATTAAGCAAGCTGAGAAAGACCGGACTATCCTGAAATACAAGACGATAATTAACTGGAACAAGGTGGGTGAGGAGCAGGTATCGGCTCTAATTGAGGTCAAGATTGCCCCGCAGAGAGATGTTGGCTTTGACTCCATCGCCGAGCGTATCTACCGCTTCCCCCAGACCCGCTCGGTCTACCTGCTCTCCGGAACCTATGACCTGCTGGTTCTAGTAACCGGCAAGACCATGCATGAGGCGGCTGATTTCGTCTCGCAAAAGCTCGCCCCAATTGAAGGGGTGCAGGGGACAGTTACCCACTTTATGCTCAAGCGATATAAAGAGGACGGCGAAATTCTAGAGGGGAAAGAGGAGGTTAAACGGCAGCCGGTAATTCTCTAGGAGATTTTTATGTCAACAAAAGTGCGCAATACTACCTCGCAGCGAGCCAGCCAGATTGCCCCTTCCGGCATAAGAAAGTTTTTTGACCTGTTAGCCTCTATGGAAGGGGTAATTTCATTGGGGGTCGGCGAGCCTGACTTTGCCACCCCGTGGCATATCCGCGAGGCAGCCATCTACTCGCTGGAGAAAGGCTATACCATGTACACTTCAAACCTGGGGATGCCTGAGCTGAGGCAGGAGCTGTCACGCTACCTGAAGGATAATTACAACCTGGACTATGACCCCAATACCGAACTTCTGATTACCGTTGGTGTTAGTGAGGCGCTGGACCTGGCAATGAGGGCAATCCTTGACCCCAGGGATGAGGTTATTATGCCCGACCCGTCCTATGTTTCCTACAACCCCTGTGTCATCCTGGCTGGGGGCACGCCAATTATGGTGCCGACTAATCAGGAGAACAATTTTGAGCTCGCGGCTGAAGATGTTGAAGCCCGAGTTACTGACAAAACCAAGGCTATTCTCATCGGTTACCCGGCTAACCCTACCGGGGCGCTGATGCCCCGAGAAAAGTTGACAAAGATAGCTAAGGTCGCCCAGCGCCACCGGCTACTGGTAATCTCCGACGAGATTTATGCCAAGCTGGTCTATGGCGTGAAGCACACCTGCTTTGCCACCCTGCCCGGGATGAAGGAGACCACCATTCTCCTCGGTGGCTTCTCCAAGGCTTATGCTATGACCGGCTGGCGGATTGGTTACGCCGCTGCCAGCAAAGAGATTATCGCGGCAATGACCAAGATTCACCAGTACACCATAATGTGTGCCCCGACCATGGCTCAGGTCGCCGCCATTGAGGCGTTAAAATCAGGCGAACCCAGTGCGCGGGAAATGGTTGAGGACTATAACCGCCGCCGCTTGGTTATGGTTAAGGGACTCAACGATATTGGCTTACCCTGCTTTAAGCCCAAAGGAGCATTCTACGCCTTCCCCTCAATAAAAAGCACTGGCATGACCTCAGAGGAATTTGCCGAAAAACTCTTGAGGGAAGAAAAGGTAGCTGTAGTCCCCGGCAACGCCTTCGGGCAATGCGGTGAGGGATATGTCCGCTGCTGTTATGCCACGTCTCTGGCTGAGATTGAGGAAGCTCTTTTGCGGATGGGGCGGTTTGTTAGCAAGCATAAGAAATAGGGTTTTTATGAACCCCATCCCCTTTATCCCCTTCCCCTTAGCAAGGGGAAGGGGAAGCTTGTTTTAAGAGGGGCTACCGCCCCTCTATGACTGCCCCTGTGATATAATAAAGATGAAATAACTCAAATGGGGGTTAATAAAATGGCTGGGAATGACAAGATTGCAGTTGAACTGGTTGAGATAAAAGCATTACTTAAGAGAGCTCAAAGAAGGACAATTATTCAACGGTTAGAAAGTATTGGACTTGCTGCTATGTTTGGTTCCTTGAGTCTACAGGCAATAGAAGCTCCTCATTGGTGGTTCTTGCTTGCGGTAGGAGCCATACTTATCATAATCGCCCCCGAAGTTGTTAAAAAATGATGCTGCTCGAGAAAAAGAGCTTGAGCGGACGCAAGAAGTGGCAGCCGTAAACGGGAGAAACATGAAGGATTTCATACGAAAGCTGTGTCGTTCATTATCTAGTTACACAGTCTATGAAGACCCAACTTGCAAGATTCGCATAAGCAACAAAGTGCTAAGGGCAATAGGAAAGCAACAAAAAGCGTGTTTGGTGTGTAATCTAGCCTCTACTGCACGTTACTCAATACCTAGTAAGTCGTTTACCACTATAGAAACACTGAATTTTGTAAAAGAGATGTGTCGACGTTGTGAAAATTACGCTACTTGTCCCGATAGAGGAATCCAAATAGAGCTTGAGCGGACGCAAGATAGCCGTAAGGAAATTGCCAATGAAATTCGGCTAAGATTGAGGAAGTCCGGAATAGTTGCCAAGGTAACTTGGCGATGGCAGGATGAACGAGAAGAGCGGCATACGGAGTTCGTAAGGTTGAATTGCGTAGGATGCAAGTTCGCTAATACAATTACGCTTCAGTCAAGTACTGGACCACATGTCTTCTACAGTCATCCGTGCCTACACCCCAAGCCGCGCCTGCTAGACCCGTGGCAGTGCCTCTCACGTGTGCCGGTAGAGGGGAAAAGTGAATAAAGTAGCAGGGTTCTTCGTGTTCACGTTCATTAGCTGCAACTTGCTTGCGCTGGCTATAGAAGGCGGAGGCTGTGGGGCGACATAACGGCGCGATTTCGAGCATATTAACCCCTAAACAAACGAGGCTCTCCTGACAGGTTTGCCGTCCTCCCCTATTGAACGAAAGGGTGTTTAAGAGGGGCTTTCGCCCCTCTTTTTAATTAACTTCCCCCTCTCCTTTGAAGGAGAGGGGGACACAGGGGGTGAGGTAGAAACTATATCAGCCCCATCTTCTGCTTGACTTCTTTAAGTGTCTCCCCAGCGATAACACTGGCTCGTTGAGCGCCGTCAGCCAGAACCTCTTTTATATACTCAGGTTTAGCGGCTATTTCTGCCCGCCGCTCCCGGAGGGGGGCGAGGGCGGAGTTTATCTTCCCGGCGAGGAGCGTCTTGCACTCAACACAGCCAATCCGGGCGGTGCGACACCGCTCAGCTATATCATCCACCTGCGAGGGATTAAAATATTCGTGGAGGCGATAGACATTGCACACCTCGGGGTGGCCGGGGTCACTGCGGTACTGGCGGGCGGGGTCGGTAACTGCCGTCATTATACGCTCTGCCGTCTCCTTATCAGAAAGGGCTATTTCAACATGGTTGCCCAGTTGCTTGCTCATCTTCTCCTTACCATCCAGCCCGAGCACCATTGGAAACGAGGTAAGCTTGGCTTGAGGCTCAGGGAAGGTATTACCAAACAGGCTGTTAAAGCGGCGGGCAATCTCTCTAGCTAGCTCCAGATGGGGAATCTGGTCCTCACCAACCGGCACCACTTCAGCCTTGTATAGCACAATATCGGCGGTCATCAGCACCGGATAGCCCACCAGCCCGTAGTTTACATTATGAGGCTGGAGCTTCACCTTCTCCTTGAAGGTAGGCACACGTAGCAACCAGCCCAGGGGGGTAACCATACTGAGGAGGGTGTGGAGCTCCATTACCTCAGGGACATGGGACTGAACAAAAATGATGCTTTTCTTGGGGTCAAGCCCAGCCGCCAGCCAGTCAAGCGTCATCTCATGGATATTGCTCTGCAAGCCACTGGTGTCTTCTAACGAGGTTAGAGCATGGATATCAACGATGCAATAGACACACTCATAATCATCCTGCAGGCTGACATAATTTTGTATTGCTCCCAGGTAATTCCCCAGGTGCTGCCTACCGGTGGGGCGAGCCCCAGAAAACACACGCTTTTTCATCCAGTCCTCCTTAAAAGTAACAACTCTAGCTACCGAAGGCTCACATTCTATCAGGGGCGGTCATCCCCATAAGGTGGAGAGTTCTCGCCAGCACAATCTTGGCTGCCTCAACCAGCTTGAGGCGAGCCTTGGTCAGTACCTCATCATCGGAGACGACGCGGCACTGCTTATAAAAGCTGTGAAACACGGTAGCTAAATCCGTGGCGTAATAGGCAAGGTGGTGGGGTCCCAAGGTTTGGGCTACCACCTCAACCATCTCAGGCAAAAGTAGCATCTTCCGTATTAAAGTTAGCTCAGGCTCAGTAGTGAGCAAGGAAACATCGCCGTCGGCATCGTTAATCCCCTTCTCCTGAGCCAGCCGAAGGATGCTGGCAATACGAGCATGAGCATACTGAACATAGTAGACGGGGTTATCGGCTGACTGCTTCTTGGCTAACTCCAAATCAAAGTCCATTTGACTATCGGCGGTGCGAGAGGCAAAGAAGAAGCGGCAAGCATCTACCCCCACCTCATCCACTACCTCACGCAGAGTAATAATATCACCGCTGCGCTTGGAAACCTTGACCAGCTCGCCACCACGAGATAAGGTAACCATCTGCGAGATTATTACCTTGAGCCGTTCCGGGGCGATACCCAGGGCAGCCACCACTGCCTTCATTCGAGATATATGCCCCTGATGGTCAGCCCCCCAGATATTGATTACCGTATCAAACTTGCGCTCCAAGAACTTGTTATAGTGATAAGCAATGTCAGAGGCAAAATAGGTGGGAGAACCGTCGCTGCGCACCACGACATTGTCCTTATCCTCGCCCCGGGCAGTTGAGACAAACCAAGTAGCGCCTTCCCTTTCGCCAATATACCCCCCCTGACGCAGGAGCGACATTACCCTCTGGTACTGCCCGCTGTCATATAGACTCTTCTCGCTGAACCAGACGTCAAAGCTCACTCCCAATCGCTCCAGGTCGCTCTTGATGAGTTCTATTATCTTAGCCAGACCTATTTGCCCCAATTGCGAGATTGCCTTCTCCGGCGGTAGAGAGAGAAATTTGTCTCCCTCCTCAGCAATAATCTCCTTCGCCAGGTCAACCATATAGCTACCAAGGTAACCGTCGGATGGCATCTCAGCATCAACACTCAGGCACTGCTGATAACGAGCATGTAGTGAGCGATAAAAGGCGTCTACCTGGCTGCCAGCGTCGTTAATATAATACTCCTTCTCCACCTTATAGCCAGCAGCGGTAAGGACATTAGCCAGGGTGCTACCCAGAATCGCTCCCCGACCATGCCCAACATGGAGCGGTCCGGTGGGGTTGACGCTGACAAATTCTATTTGTACCCGGCTGCCCCGCCCCAGGCCAATATCGCCATAGGAATCGCCAGCCTCTAGGATTGAATCTACTCGACTGGTCAGCCAATCACCCTTGAGGGTGAAATTGATGAACCCTGGCGGTGCCACCGTAATCTTATCAATCTCAGGGGTCAGCGTGGCCAAGCTGGCTATTTCCTTAGCGATAGCCAGCGGGCTAACCCCAGTCGCCCGGGCTAGTTTCATGGGTAAGCTTGAGGCATAATCTCCATATTCCGGGTTCTGGGGGTGCTCAATGGTAATCTCAGGTAGAGCCACAGCGGGTAGCTTACCCGCCTCCTGCGCCTTACTTGCCGCCTGCGCTAGTAGCTCTATTAGCCTCTGCCTAATCACTAATTACTCCGCCTGAAACCTCTAAGAAGCTTAATTATAACATAAAGCCTTCAAAAATGGATAACCTGAGATTATTCTTAACCTCACCCCCTGTATCCCCCTCTCCTTGTCAAGGAGAGGGGGGGGAGAGAAGAAACCACTGATATTTACGGAGCGGCTATTCCAATCCTGTCCGCCTTGTAGAACCCATCGCGCATATACTTGTCTTTAATTTCTCCTTTCAGTATGAGCCGCCAGACGATTTCGCCCTGTGGAGTAACTTCGACTATTTCCGTTCCCCCAGTGATTAAGGTATTGCCGTTGGGCAATCTATTAGCATCTCTGACGAGCTGCCCTGGCATTGGGTAGCTCCAAACAACTTTGCCGGTCTTTGGGTCGATTTCTATCCCCGCTTGAGGTTTTTGACGGTCTTGCGGGAGTAGATTTTGTTGTGCAGCCAATAGATTGCCATTGGGAAGAATTTCCGGGTCATGCTGGTCGTCAAGAATCCCTTCCCCGATAGTCCTGACGACTTCTCCTTTGGGGTCGACCTCAACTACGAAGTTGAAATTCCTCAGGCTGATGAGCGTGTTGCCGCTCGTTAGCCTGGATACGGCATTAGTATGCACGAAGCCTTCAAAATCAATTTCATTGAAAGGTGGTCTGTTAAAGTGGTCTATAGCATGCCAACTCCAGACAACCTCGCCTTTTGAATTTACTTCCGTCACTTGGGCGTCACTTTTCTGGTCATAACAGCCAAAAACAAAAATAGTATTTCCATTCGGAAGCCGGTCAGCATCATGGTCAGCTTTGCTGGTCAGGTATTGCCAGACGACCTTGCCGCTGCGGTCAATCTCAAAAACACCACTACCACCCAGCGTATACAATATATTATTGTTAGGCAGCAATTCTGCTTCAACCCCCATATTTACGCCAAATTTTGGAGCAATGTATTGCCACACAATCTCACCTAACATATTCACCTCTACTATTCTAGACAATTGGGTGCCATAATTGAGTGGCAATAGGGTTGTTCCAGCCCATACCTTATCCGGCTGGTAGACGTCCACAATCAGGTCCGGGTCTTTAGTCCCCCTCGGCATGGGCACAGGTGTCGCACTAACACCAGTTACCTTTGTACTTTCGTTACCATTCTTATCCACTGCGGTGACGGCAAAGTAATACCTCGTTCCATCTTCAAGCCCGGTCGCTTGATAGGTATTGTTGGCAATGTTTTTTATTTGCTGAACAGGTGTCATACCAGTGACACCTACCATCTCTGCTTTGTCTAGATATATATTGTAATGGTCGAAGTCTTCAGCGGTGCTCTTATCCCACCACAGATTCACTCTCCCATCATAGGCATTAACTACAACTAAGCCACTAATCGCAGATGGAGGTGTTGTATCGGGCGGGGGTGTTGGTGCAGGTGGGATGGTCTCAGTCGGTGGGAGCGTTTCTGGCGGTTGAGCACAGCTAGGTAACACAAGGATAGCAATAACTAAAACGACAAGATAAATCCGCCTCATGTTACAATTTTACTGCAAGCCCAAGCGGGATTCAACCTATAAGTTATCTAGCTCCACTCCCCACCCTTCTGCCAGACTCGGGCTAGCTCCTTAGCCAAAAGACGATGCTCTGGATTCTACAAAACAACCCTCTCTGGCCAAGGTTGTTGCTTTGAAGTTCCCCATAGTTTGCTAATGTAATCTATTGAAAACAAATCTTCACATGCATGCAGCCAAAAAGTACCTTTGTCAGAAAGGGTTATCTCATCGCCGTCATCCTTCTTTATGAAGCCAAAAAGGGAGAATAGCTTTATGTACTTTCCATATATTTCATTGAACCCCTTGCCAAATCTTTTCTTGAAATCACTTCTCTTAAACCTTGTCTCATAGACTCTCCAGTAAAACCACCACGCCATCTGCATTCTTTCTGACAAATCCAGTGACAAGGCAATTGGCATTCCCCCATTTTCAAGTCTCTTTATATATTCAGCAACATTAAAGGTGTTGAGGTAGAAAATATCTTTCAAGTAAGAGCCTCCACTGGCACCAAGACCAACATAAAGGGGCACTGTCACCGAACAATATTTAGGAATCCCCTTTTTAGTGAATGCCCAAACAGAAGTTCTTTCAAATTTTTTATTATAAAATATATCCTCTAGGATATGAAGCATATTTCTTCTCTTAAAGATATCTAATATGTTGTAGTTACTTTGCTTAGCCGACTCCCCCATTTTGGTGTAAGGAAACCTGAAAAGAGGATAAGCGGCAACCTGATCAATACCCATCTCAACCAACTCATGACCTGCCTGCTCTAACTCACTATAGGTCTGATTGGGTAAAGCAAAAATGAAGTCCACATTGAAACAGGTGAATCCTTTATTGACCGCCCTTTCAACCGCTGCCTTCACTTCTTTGGTATTGTATGGTCGATTAAGGATTCCTAGATATTTGTCTTGTAGAGCTTCTACTCCGGTACTTAGATTTTCTATGTTAAGAGATTTTATAGTGTTGAGATTGTCTAAGCTCAAATCATTAGGATGACTCTCCATATGTATATCACACTGCATATTAAAATTCTTAAAGATATGTTCTAAAATCTTGTCAAGACCACTATAAAGCATTGTTTTCGGTGTTCCGCCACCAATGTAAAAAGAAGTTACCGGTTTACCGTCAAGAAGACCAGAATAGAAGTCAATTTCCTTTTTGACCGCTCTGGTATACTTTTCTGCTAGCTCAGGTTGATAAATCTCCTTGTTATATGGGCAGTAGGGACATATTTGTTTGCAGAAAGGGATATGAAGATAAAGTCCAAATTCGTCTATATCCTGAAACTTGTTTTCAAGACTCTCGTAGGAAGGAATGCTATTTTCAAGAATCATACTGTTCTCTTTAGTCAACAATTTTCTAATTTGGTTTCTAGAAAAATCTATTAACATAGGCTACCTAGCTCCACTCCGCCGCGCCGTGTTGCCACACCCGGGCTAGCTCCTCAGCCAAGGGGTGATGCTCCGGTTTCTCAAAACCAGGGTCTTCCTCAAAGAGCCTTATTGCCTCAGTCCGAGCTAACTCTAATAGCGCCACATCGGAGAGCTTAGCCATGCGCAGGTCAGGAATCCCGCTCTGGCGGGTGCCAAAGAATTCCCCCGGACCCCGCAATTTTAAATCCTCTTCCGCCAGTTGAAAGCCATCCTGAACCTTCTCAATTATATCCAAGCGCTCCCTGCCGACCTCGGAAGGATTCTCCGCTAGCAGCATGCAGTAGCTCTGCTCCTGCCCTCTCCCTACCCGACCGCGGAACTGGTGGAGTTGCGAGAGCCCAAAACGGTCAGCGCTCTCCACCAGCATTACCGTAGCATTGGGCACATCTATGCCCACCTCCACTACCGGGGTTGACACCAGAATGTCCAGCTCGCCAGCACGGAAGCGATGCATCACCTCGTCCTTTTCTGTCGCCGACAGCCGCCCGTGAATCAAGCCCAGTTTCAGGTCGGGAAAGACATCCTGAGACAGACGCTCATACTCCGCCACCGCTGCCTTAGCCTGAATCGCCTCTGACTCCTCAACCAGGGGACAGATAATAAACGCCTGCCGACCTTCAGCTACCTGACGGCGGATAAAGACATAGGCGCTATCCCGCTGCGATGGTTTAAGCCACTTTGTCTTCACCACCTGCCTGCCTGGTGGAAGTTCATCTATGACTGATAGGTCAAGGTCACCATAAAGGGTCAGAGCCAGGGTTCGCGGGATTGGCGTCGCCGTCATTACCAGAACATGGGGGTTAAACCCCTTCTGCCGCAGAGCCGAGCGCTGGGCAACCCCAAACCGGTGCTGCTCATCGACCACCGCCAGGCCCAATCGGTGAAACTCCACCTCCTTCTGAATAAGGGCGTGAGTCCCAATAACAATGTCTATATCGCCACTCAGGATAAGCTGCTGGATTTCCTGCTTCCTCGCTTGGTTTATGTCGCCGATAAGTAGCGCCACGGTAAGCGGATGAGATAAAAGCCCGGAGAAGCTACACAGGTTGTCTTCCTCTACCACTTGCTGACCGGCTCTCGATAGGATTTGCCCGACAGTAGCAAAGTGCTGCTCCGCCAGAATTTCCGTCGGTGCCATGAACGCCCCCTGATAGCCACTAGCCACCGCCACCAGCAAGGCGGCTGTAGCGACTACGGTCTTGCCACTGCCCACCTCCCCCTGCAACAGCCGGCACATTGGTTTTGGTTTCTTCAAATCGGCTAATAGCTCTTCAAGCACCTTATGCTGAGCGGCAGTTAGTTCAAAGGGTAAAGAGCCAAGAAAGGTCTCCAGCGCCGGTGTCTTGGCCGTAAAAGGATTGCCCGGCTGGCTCTCCTGCCATTCGCGCTTTCTGCCCAGCACCCCCAATTGAAGGAGAAAAAGTTCGTCAAAAGCCAGACGGAGCCTAGCGCCGCCCTTGGCGGCTTCATTCTCGGGATAGTGAGCCTGACTTATTGCCTGAGGCAGTTCAAGCAGGTTACACCGCTGCCTCAACTCCGGGGGCAAGAAGTCCTCTACCTGCCATGCCCACTGGTCGACAACCCCCTTCACCAGTTTCCTTACCTGCCGGGGGTGTAACCCTTGGGTAAGGGGATAGAGGGGAACCAAGCGCCCGGTATGAATCAACTCCCTATCTTCTAATAGCTCCCACTCTGGAGATTCAAACACATGCCGTCCACCAAACAAACCTACTCTGCCGCTAAGGACTACCTGAGTATTAGTTGGCAGCTTCTTCGCCAAGTAGGGATTATTAAACCATACTACCCTGACATTGCCGGTCTCATCGCCGACAATAGCCTCAGTGCTTCGCCTGCCGCCGAGCCTGGTCTCATTAGCCTGCCAGACATTGGCAATAATAGTCTGCTCTTCCCCTTCAGTAAGCTGGGAGATATACTTCCTCTGGCTGTAGTCAAGGTGGCGGTGGGGGAAGAAATAGAGCAAGTCCCGAATCGTTTTTACCCCTAAGCGGTTGAATTTGGCTGCTAGAGCGGTGCTAACCCCTTTAAGCGTGGTGATGGAGGCATCAATAGACCCACCAGCCACCCTCTGTCCCACCGAAGGACGCTGGCGGGGGGCGGGGGGAACAACGCTTTCCTCTGGCGGCTTAACCTCGTCCTGCTCGACCTCAACCTGCTCCAGCTCCGGCAAAAAAGCAAATACCTTATTTATCCACTCTTTGCGCTGCTGCTTAGTCAAAGAGGCATAGTTGGAATCAAGCAGGTGAAGTTTATGAAAGTGGTTTAAAAGCTGAGGGCTAGCTATCGATGCTACGGCTTGACCCGCCCAGCGGCGAAGGAATCTATCCAGACCACCGATTACCGCTGAATCCAGATAACCCTTCTCACACTCAAGCTCAAGAATCCTCTGCAGCGGCTCAAGATTTACTGCCATTTGAAACCCTTTGGCTCAATAACTACCCTTGTCTCCCAATACCGCGACCAAAAGAAGACGCGGGCCTGTATGTGTCCCGATTGCCGGCGTCATTTTTGAGCGATAGATACGCTCTTTGGGGAATTTGGAGCTAAGCCGCTCCACCAGCGCCTCAGCCTCATCAGGGCAGACGGTATCGGCCACTGCCATCTCCTCAATATAGGAATAGCTCAGCGCAAAGTTATACAAATGCTCTATTGCCTTAGCCCTAGAATGTGTTCTGCCCGCCGGCTCAACCACACCGTCTTTCAGGGTGATGATAGGGTTTATCTTCAGCGCCGACCCCAACAAAGCCTGCGCCCGCCCAATTCGCCCACCCCTTCTGAGATACTCCAGGGTATCAAAAGCAGCACGAAACTCTACCCGAGGGATATTCCTTCTGGCTACCTCTGCCACCTCATCAAGGCTAGCCCCAGCCTGAGCTGCCTCAGCCGCCTTCATAACTATGAACCCTTGCGCCATAGTCGCCCACCGCGAATCAATCACTTCTACCCGGCACTTTCGCTTCATTAGCCCTACAGCCTGTGATGCTACATCATAGGTTCCGCTGAGCCTAGAGCTAACAATAATAGCCAGAATTTCACCTGTCTCCCCAGCAAGCTTATCATACGCCTCAGCAAAGGCTGCCGGCGAGGGCACTGAGGTAACGGGAAGGATTTTGCTGCGGGCTAATTTGTTGTAGAACTCATCAGCAGTCAGGTCAACCCCATCCCGATAGAGCTCGGCCCCAAAGCGAATAACTAGTGGAACTACGGTAATCCCCAGCTCTTTAACCACCTGAGACGGTAGGTCAGCCACACTATCGGTAACAACCCTAACTGCCATCGCTAGTCTTTTCCCCTCAATACCGCCACTGCCAGAACATGGGGCCCGACGTGCACCCCCACTGCCGGGCTAACCTTTGACCGGTAGATACGCTCTTTGGGAAATTTAGAACCAAGCCGCTTGGCTAGCTCATCGGCCTCGTCCGGGGTGGTGGCATCCTCCACCGCTATCCCCTCAATGCTGGAAAAACTAGTGGCAAACTTATATAAGTAGCCTATTGCCTTAGCCCGGGAGTGCTCCCGGGCAACAGGATAAGTCTCACCACCTTTTAGAGTTAGGATAGGGTTCACATTAAGCACTGCCCCCAGGAAAACCTGCGCCTTACCAATGCGCCCTCCCCTTTTGAGGTATTCCAGGGTATCAAAAACCACACGGACATCCACCCGGCGGATATTTTGGCGAACTCCATCTACCACTTGGTCAATATTAGCCCCCGCCTGAGCCGCCTTAGCCGCCGCCATAACGATGAACCCCTGCGCCATAGTCGCCCACTGTGAATTAATGACCTCCACCCGGCACTTCCGCTTCATCAACTCTCTAGCCTGTAGGGCTGAGTCATAGCCGGCGCCAAGCTTCTGGGAAAAGGTAATGACCGCGATTTCGCCGGTCTCCTCAGCCAGCTTATCATAGGTATCAACGAAGACGCTAAGGGGTGGCACTGTGGTCGTGGGAAAGATTTTGCTGTGGGCTAGTTTAGCGTAGAACTGCTCACTAGTCAGGTCAATGCCATCTCGGAAGGTATCACTGCCAAAATGGACATTAAGCGGGATTACAGTAATCCCCAGCTCCTCAGCTACCTCAGAGGGTATATCACCTAAACTATCAGTGACAATCTTAACCACCATAATAACCCCCCTACTCCACAGAAACAATATAATTATAGTGAGGCTGACCGCCTTGAATTACCTCAACCTGAAGCTGGGGATGTTCTTGACGGATAGCGTCGCCGACCTGCTCCGCCTCAGCCTGAGTGGTATCAGCCCCATAGTAGATGGTAATCACCTCAGCCTCATCCAGCTTCACTTTAGCCAGCACCTCATTAAGAACATCCTCTGGCTTATCAGCCACCGCCACCAGGGCTCCATCCAAAAAGCCAATTGCCTGTCTCCTTTTAATGTCAAACCCACCGAGCCGGGTTGAGCGTATCGCCCGGGTAACCTCAATAGACTTTACCACTGACGTCGCCTTATTCATATTCTGAACGTTCGTTTCCAGGTCAGCCTCATAATCAAAGGCCAAAAGTGCCGCTACCCCCTGGGGAATTGTTTTTGCCGGCACTACTTCAATTTTTTTGGCAGTCAAAGACTGAACCTGACCGGCGGTAAGCACTATATTCTTGTTATTAGGCAAAATAATCACCTTTCCCGAAGCCACCAGCTCCACCGCCTGGAGCAAATCCTTGGTGCTGGGATTCATTGTCTGCCCGCCGGGCACAATAGCCGTTGCTCCCAAGCTGGCGAAAACATTACTTAGACCCTCCCCCGCTACCACCGCCACAATAGCAATGTCAACCGCCGGCATCCTCTCCTTCTGCATCTCCAGGAAATCCTGGTACTGCTCATCCATATTGCGTATACTTATCTGATGCAGAGTGCCTTGCGAAACAAGATGATGCATAACCTCACCGGGGTCTAAGGTATGAATATGAACCCTGATTGCTGAGTCGTCACCAATGACAATAACCGATTGCCCCTTCTTTTCTAGGCTCTTCCTAAGCTTTTCTGGCTCAAGCCCCTGCCCCTTAATCAAAAAATTGGTGCAATACCCATAAGGCACTTCGGTGACGCCAACCATCTGGGGAACCTTAGCCGTGAGTGGTATACTACTGGCAATCATCCACGGTCGGCGCAGCTTCAACTGCTCCGTCTCGCCTTTAAGGTAGTGGAGAGCACCCTCAAAGAGGGTATAAAGACCTTGCCCCCCCGCATCCACCACTCCCGCCTCCTTCAACACCGGCAGAAGAGTGGGGGTATTAGCCACTGACTCCTTGGCCGCATCAACTGTAGCTTCCAAAACTGAAACCACATCATCGCTAACAGTAGTCGCATGCGCTTGGGCTGCCGCCGCTGCCGCTTTAATTACCGTAAGAATAGTCCCTTCTACCGGATTGCTTAACCCTTTATAAGCCACCGTTGATGCCAGTTGCAAGGCATTAACCAGGTCGCTACCAGTAATAGATTCCTTCTCCGCCAAACCCTGGGCCAAACCATTCCAAATTTGCGACAGGATTACCCCGCTATTACCCCGAGCCCCCATCAGTGCCCCCCTAGCCATCGCCTGAGCTACGCCTGAAGCACCACAATCATTAGAAGTACGATAGGCTTCCTCCAGTGAGGAACGCATGGTAAGCAGCATGTTAGTCCCGGTATCTCCATCAGGCACGGGAAAGACATTCAGGGCATCAATATCGGCAGCGCACTTTTCCAACCAACCAGTGGCGGCAACAAACATCTCCCTTAAATCTTGCCCGGAGATAGCTTTGTCCTGATTCCTCTTGTCAGTCCTTGCCACAATTGCCTCACTATGGTAGTATTATGTGAACGAAATTTTACCCTAAATTTGCCAAATAGTCAAAGGAGTAGAAACATTGAAATGCGATTTATGTGGCAAAACACCCCTCTTCGGTCATAATGTAAGCCACTCAAAACGTCATACCAAGCGCAATTGGGTGCCCAATATTCACCCGGTTACGGTCGTTATAGAGGGTCAGCCAAAACGGCTAAACCTGTGCACCCGATGCCTGCGCAATCAACATAAAATGGCTAAAGCAGGCTAGCCCGGAGTTTTTTGAGGGCTTGGCTAACCGTTTGTCCCGAATTAAACACGGCGGCTCCAGCTACCAGCACCCTAGCCCCTGCCCTCACCACCCTGGGAGCAACCTCGGCATTGATGCCACCATCCACCTCAAGCTCAGCGGCTAAACCCTTTTCATCAAGTTCAGCGCGCAGTCGGGCTATCTTATCCAGAGTTGACTCAATAAAGGGCTGCCCGCCAAAGCCGGGATTGACCGTCATCACCAGGACCAAATCAACCGAAGGAAGAACTTCAGCAAGCGCTTTTATCGGTGTTTCCGGGTTGAGGGAGACCCCCACCTTAACCCCCAACTCTCTAATTGCCTGCACTACCTGATGAATATGAGGGCAGACTTCTATATGAACAGTAATAATGTCAGCCCCGGCATCGGCAAACTGACCAATTTGCTGCTCCGGCGCCTCAATCATAAGATGGACATCCAGAGGCAGTTTAGTCCAGCGGCGAATGGCAGCTACTACTGGAGCACCAATGGTTATCTGGGGCACAAAATGCCCATCCATAACATCAACATGGATATAGTCGGCGCCCGCCTTAGTGACTTCAGCTACCTGCTCGCCGAGACGGCCGAAATCGGCGGAGAGAATAGACGGGGCAAGCTTTATATCAGGCTTACTTCCCACCCCTGGCTCCGATTTTTTTCTTAGCCGCAGCTAACGCCCGCTCCACCTGTTTGGGTGCCGTCCCCCCAACAATATCCCTGGCAGCAACAGACGAGGCTACAGTAATGGAGCGGACATCCTTCCCAAACCGGGGAGAGAAATTCTTATACTCAGTGAGACTGAGTTCGTTAAAAGATTTGCCCTTTTTTATCGCGTAAGCTACTAATTTACCAACGACATCATGGGCGGTGCGGAAGGTTTCACCCTTTTTGACCAAATAGTCAGCGAGGTCGGTAGCCAGAATATAGCCTTGCTCCACCGCCCTTGTCATATTTTCCGCCTTAACCCGCAGGGTTTTAACCATGCCGGTAAATACCTCCAGAGTGGAGAGGAGGGTATCGACAGTATCAAAGAAGCCCTCTTTGTCCTCCTGCATATCCTTATTATAGGACAGGGGCAGAGCCTTCATTGTTGTCAGCAGAGCCATGAGATGCCCATAGACCCTGCCCGTCTTACCACGAGCCAGCTCGGCAACATCAGGGTTCTTCTTCTGGGGCATAATGCTTGAGCCCGTGGCATAAGCCTCGTCAAGCTCAATAAAGTTGAACTCAGACGAAGACCATAGGATAATCTCCTCAGCCAGTCGGGAGAGGTGCATCATACACAGGCTCGCCGCCGCTTCATATTCCAGCACAAAATCCCTATCCGAGACAGCGTCCATACTGTTCTGGCTGAGCTGGGTAAAGCCCAGCTCACTGGCTAAGAACTCGCGGTCAATATTTTTGTATGCGACGCCGGCAAGAGCACCACTGCCCAGGGGCATGACATCAGTGTGCTTCAGGCAATCGCCGAAGCGGTCAAAATCACGCTGGAGCATCTCAAAATAGGCAAGAAGGTGGTGAGCCAGCAGAACCGGCTGCGCCGGCTGCAAATGAGTATATCCGGGAATAACTACCTCTTTATTGGCTTCAGCCAGGCCGATAACCGCCCGCTGAAAATCCCTCAGCTGGAACAGGGTATTTGAGATTGCATCCCGGGCAAAAAGGCGTAAGTCCAGAGCCACCTGGTCATTTCGGGAGCGGGCGGTGCGGAGCTTACCCCCCACCTCTCCCACCTTTTCAATTAAGCGGGCTTCAATATTCATATGGATATCTTCCAGTTCCGGCCTGAACTCAAACTCGCCCCGCTCTATCTCCTTCTGGATAGACTTTAGCCCCTTAGCTATCGTTTCCGCCTCTTGGCTTGAAATTATCCCTTGCTTGGCCAGCATCCTGGCGTGGGCAATACTGCCGGCAATGTCATAGGGGTATAACCGCCAGTCAAAGGGAAGAGAGGCGGTATATCGTATCACCAACTTATCTGCTGCTTTCTTAAAGCGACTGCGTATCTGGCTCACTATAACCTTCCTTTGATTTCTTGATAATGCAAAAATTTTTGGGGATTAAGGAGGCACCCATTCCCACTCTACAGATGGACTTGCAGATGCGCAAGAATAGGGTAATTGTAACTCTGCGGAATACGCTCCTTTTCCTCCTGGAAGTATTTTACTTGGCACAACTGACACATCATATGTCTTTATTAGTTTGCCTGCCTCATCTACTGCCTCTATTTTAATCACCACACTCTTGATTGACCACTCGGTATGCGCATTAGAAACCGTACCGCTGACACTGAGAATACTTGCTATTTCATCTTTCCAAAAAGAGTTATCATCAAACACTACGAATGATTCGCTAGGAGGAGTCAATGCAGGTGGGTTCATCATATTCGTAATGGCTACGCCACCCCCCACCATACCGCCAATTAAAATTATGCCACCAAGAACCCACCTTAGCCGTGTTCCAGCATCAGTTGTACTTGTTACCTTTCTATAGAGGCCACGTAGTATGTAAAACATACCAACTGCCATTGCACCCCACATAACCCAGTAACCCCCGCCTGGTGCAGCAGCTGCCCACGTCCCCAGAGTTATTGCTGTTCCTACAATTAAAAGAAGCAGCCCACATCCTAAGTCCTTTGTCCCAGCTTGTTTGTATGCTTCTTTTCGGGCTTCATGTCTGAGGCTTTCAATATGATTAACAAGTTGCTCAGCTTCTGACTCCTTGAAGCCTATGTCCTTCAGTCCTTTTATGATTTCATGTCTAGGTGTCCCAGCATTCAGTTGTTCTGCTACATACTGAGCTAGTTTCTCGATAGCCTTCTGCGATTCATCGTCTCCCATCTATCACATCCCCCACCTTAGTCGCTTAGCTAATTTCTAATTCTCTTTCCCCTCTTCTTTTTCGGTGCCATGATGCTGAGGGGCCCCTCTTTATCACCCAATAGCTGCACCTGCGCCTGGGTCTTGACCGGCAGTCCCCAGAGGTGAATAAAGCCGACGGAGGCACTCTGGTCAAACTTATCACCCTTATCATAGGTGGCGAGACTGAGATTATAGAGTGATTTGGGTGACTTCCGCCCGACGATAGCCGCGTGTCCCTTGAGAAGTTTCATTCTTACTGTGCCGCTCACGTAGCGCTGTGAGCTGAGTATATAGGCCGATAAGTCTCGATTTAGCTGGCTGAACCACAGGCCGTTATAGACGAGGTCGGCATATTCCACCGCCACCCTCTGCTTAAAGCGCAGCTGGTCTTTAGACAAAGTCATCGCTTCCAGCGCCTGGTGCGCTTGAAGTAATACTGTTGCCGCCGGTGCCTCATATATCTCCCTTGATTTTATCCCCACCAGCCGGTTCTCCAGGTGGTCAATCCTGCCTACTCCGTGTTCTCCAGCCAGTTCGTTCAGGTGCTGGATTAAACTAACGCCATCCATCTGCTGCCCATCAATACTAATGGGTATGCCCTGTTCAAAGCCAATCTCTAGATACAACGGTTTATTTGGTGCCTTGTCCGGCGATTTTGTCCAGGCGAACACCTCCGCCGGTGGCTCAACCCAGGGGTCTTCCAGAACCCCACACTCAATGCTCCGCCCCCACAGGTTCTCATCAATGGAATAGGGGCTGGATACAGTAACTGGCACCGGAATCCCGTAGCGCTGGGCATATTTGATGGTCTCCTCCCGAGTCATGCCCCACTCCCGGGCCGGGGCGATAATCCTGAGATTTGATGCCAGGGCATTAATACTAACATCAAACCTCACCTGGTCATTCCCCTTGCCGGTACAGCCGTGGGCGATAGCCGTGGCCCCCTCCTCCAATGCCGTATCTACCATTAACTTAGCCATCAACGGACGAGATAGAGCTGTCGCCAATGGATATTGCCCTTCGTAGAGCGCATCGGCCTGCAAAGCCGGGAAAAGGAAATACCTGACGAATAACTCTTTGCCATCAATCACCAGCGCCTTTTTAGCACCAACATTAAGTGCTTTGTGGCGAATAGCGGAAAAATCACGCTCATTGCCGACATCAATAGTAACCGCGATAACATCCAGATTATATTTCTCCTGTAGCCACTTAATAGCTACCGAGGTATCTAACCCACCACTATAAGCCAGCACTACTTTATCCGACATGTTTAACCTCTCCCTCTGTATCCCCCTCTCCTTAGAAAGGAGAGGGGGAAGAGTTTATAAGAGGGACTTCGTCCCTCTTTGACGCCCTAAACCCTTCACCTATCCCTCTTTGGGGTGTTTAAGAGGGGCGTTAGCCCCTCTTTTCATCTATACTCCCCCTTCCCTTGCTAAGGGAAGGGGGTCAGGGGGATAGGTTACTAAACGACCTCCTATACTTATATTTGCTTCGCCATACTAGCCAGTGCTTTGTCCAGAATGCCCAGCGCCTCATCAACCTCCTTCTTCCCAATAATGAGGGGAGGCATAAAGCGCAAGGCATTAGGCTTTACCAGGTTAACCAATAACCCTCGCTCCAGGCAAGCCATGACTAATGACTGGGCGATATCACTGTTAAACTCCATCGCCACCAGCAGCCCCCGCCCCCGAACATCGGTGATAAAGGGGAATTTCTGCCTCAGCTTTTCCAGTCCGGCGATAAGGTACTGTCCCACCGCCTTTACCTTCCCCGGTATATCATTATCAATAATACACTTCACTGTAGCGTAGCCAGCAGCACAGGCTAACGGATTACCACCATAAGTAGAGCCGTGCTCACCAGGAGCAAAAACAGCTGCCCTCGCCTTGGCGAGAATCGCCCCAATAGGCACGCCACTGGCTAAACCCTTAGCCAGGGTCATTATATCAGGTTCAACACCATATTGCTCATAGGCAAAGAGCGTCCCGGTCCGGCCGACGCCAGTTTGAATCTCATCCAGAATGAGCAGGATTCCCTTTCGGTCGCACCAAACCCGCATCGCCGGCAAATAACTATCGTCAGGGATATTGACACCACCTTCTCCCTGTACGGGCTCCACCATCACGGCACAGGTTCGCTCGGTAGTGGCTGACTTTATGGCTTCAATATTGTTATACTCCACGTTGACAAAGCCGGTGGGCAGAGGGGGATATGGCTTCTGGAATTTAACCTGACCGGTAGCCGCCACCATAGCTAAAGTGCGCCCGTGAAAGGAGCCGACGGTGGTAATAACCTCATAGGCACCGCCCAGATAGAGCTGACCATAACGGCGGGCTAGCTTTATCGCCCCCTCATTAGCCTCAGCGCCACTATTGCCAAAAAAGACCTTATCCAGACAGCTATTCTGGACTAAAAGCTCAGCCAGGCGAATCTGAGGAATGGTATAGAACTGGTTTGACGTCTGAATAAGGGTATGCGCCTGCTCGGTCAGTGCCTGGGCAACCACCGGATGGCAGTGCCCCAGGCTATTGACTGCCCAGCCGCCAACAAAGTCAAGGTACTCCCGCCCATTTTCGCCCCACACCCGTGCCCCCTGCCCCCTGACTATGGTTAAGGGAACACGCTCCACAACATTCATATAGTATTTGTGCTCAAGCTCCTGCCAGTTAGTCATTTTTTATCCCTATCCCCTTTATCCCCTTCCCCTTAACAAGGGGAAGGGGAAGACAATTTCTTTAGAGGGGCTTCGCCCCTCTAAAACTCCCTTTGTCTATTTACTTCTTTATGGTGGTGCCACCACCCTTGCCCTCAATCTCATTGAGCAAAGCGTGGGGCTGCCGACCGTCTATAATCCGTGTCATTGAAGTGCCCGACAAAGCCCTCAGACAAGCCTTAATCTTGGGAATCATCCCCCCTGAAGCCACCCCTGAAGCCACTAGAGCCTCAGCGTCATCAGGTGCCAGGCGGGGCAGCAGACTGCCTGACTGGTCACAGACGCCAACGACATCGGTCAAAAAGATAAGCCTCTCCGCACCGATAGCAGCCGCAATCTCACCAGCGACGACATCAGCATTGACATTGAGCACCTTGGGCGCTTTAGCCGGCTTACTAGCATGAAGGCTAACCGGAGCCACTACCGGGATATAGCCAAATTTCAATAGCACCTCTAGGGGGGCGGGAGCTATTTTCACCACCTCCCCTATATAGCCCAGCTTTTTGTCCTTAATCCGGCCCTGAATTAAACCGCCGTCCACACCACTAATGCCTATTGCCTTCCCCCCCAGAGTATTGATAGCCGCCACAATTTCCTTATTGACCAGCCCCGCCAGCACCGCAACTACCACCTCAAGCGTTGCCTCATCGGTTACCCGCTCGCCGTGGACAAATCTGGTGGCAATCCCCCGCTTCTCCAGCCAGTCGGTTATCACCTTACCACCACCATGGACTACCATCAGCGACTTACCCTGTTGCTGGAGATAGACTATATCCTCAATCGCTGTGTCATGGCTACCGAGGGTGGCACCACCAATCTTAACCACAATAACCTTGCCCATTTTATTACCCATTTTATGTCATATACTGACTATTAATAGTGACGTATTCCTCAGAGAGGTCGCAACCCCAGGCGGTGGCTTTAGCCGAGCCCAGGTTAAGGTTCAAGCCGATAGACACCTCTTTCCCCTTTAATAGCTGGATGACACCTCGCTTATTAAAGGGCAAGGGTCTGCCCGCCCTGACCACCGAGATATTACCAATATACAGGTCAGTCTTTGATTCTTCAACCGCCACCCCGCTCCGCCCCACTGCGGCCATAATCCGCCCCCAGTTGGGGTCAGCACCATGAACCGCCGCCTTCACCAGAGATGAGCTTACTACTGCCCTGGCCGCCGACCTCGCCTCAGCCAGAGTAGAAGCACCACTGACAGTTACCTCAATAAGCTTAGTTGCCCCCTCACCATCACGGGCAATGGCTTTAGCCAGATAAACACAGACCTGCTCCAGAGCCTGCTCAAAGGCTTCCGCCGGGGCACTTCCCGCCATTCCGTTAGCCATAAGCAGCACCATATCATTGGGGCTGGTGTCGCCGTCAATAGAAACCATATTAAACGAGACGGCCACCGCCTTCTTCAGCGCCTTTTTGAGAAAGCCCTTCTCTACCGCGGCGTCGGTGGTAAGGAAGCAGAGCAAGGTTGCCAGATTGGGGTGAATCATCCCCGCCCCCTTAGCCACCCCACCAATGGTAAATTTACTCTTCCCCACTTTGACCTTAACCGCCGTTTCCTTAGCAAAGGTATCAGTGGTCATTATCGCCCTTGCCAGCTCATGACCGCCGTCGCGAGAAAGTATAATCTGGTCAATAGCACTTGTTATTCGCTTCATCGGCAGGGGCACGCCGATAACCCCGGTGCTGGCGACCAGGACATCCTCAGGCAATATGCCGATGCCCTCGGCAGTTAGCTCTGCCATCTTAGCTGCATCACTAATCCCTCTCTCCCCGATGCAGGCATTGGCACAGCCGCTATTTACCACCACCGCCACCGCCCTCCCCTGCTTTAGCCTCTGCTGAGACAAGACCACCGGCGCGGCCTTAATCCGGTTGGTGGTAAAAACGCCTGCCGCCACGCAGGGCGCCTCAGAAAAGAGAATGCCGAGGTCCAGCTTATCTCCGGCTTTTTTACTTATTCCGGCGGAGGTGGCGCCGGCAAAAAATCCCTCCGGCGAGGTAACCGTGCCTTCGGGAATGGCCTCAATCTCAGCCTTCATTACCCAAAATATAACACACCCCGCTATCTATAGCAATGAGACTATTTATCATCCTCACCCCCTTTATCCCCCTCTCCTTGGTTAAGGAGAGGGGGAATTTGTTTTTTGAAGGGGCTAACGCCCCTTTGACCCCTCTTATCAATTAGACAACGTAGAGGACTTGACAAATATTACCTGCGGGGTTATAATATCCAAGTGTGGCGGACTGATTACTACACAGAGCCAAGCGGTCGTCAACCTGTTGCTGACTGGCTCGATGGTTTAGATAGGACAACAAGCGCATATATGCAAGATAAAATAGTTCGGTTACAAGAGAATGGACTCATGCTCCTTAATACTAGCATGATGGATCCTATAAAAGGCTACGGTGGTCATTTTTACGAGCTAAAATATAGCAACTATAGGATTGCACTATACCATGATACAGCAAGTAATATATTCGTTCTCTTACATGGGTTCAAGAAAGAACGAAAACGAGAACCGAGAGAAATTGAAACAGCATATTCCAGACTCCGCGAATATCAATCAAGGAGGTAATGCTATGACTAGAACATTTAGAGAAGACTTGGAACAGAAACTTCAAGACCCAGAATTCGCGAAAATTTTTGGTGCTGCCCAAGCAAAATCCAGCTTTGCCATAACATTAGCTGAAGCCAGAAGGCAGTTAAATCTAACTCAACAGAAACTAGCTGCTAGATTAGGCGTTTCGCAATCATATATTGCTAAGTTAGAAGGAGGAGAAGCAAATCCAACGCTGGAGAGAATAGGTAGATTGTTGGCAGTGCTTGGATTGAGCCTTATTACAGATATTACTACCCTTTCTCCTTACCCCGAAACTTCGTATGTAATTATCTGGGCTCGTGATACCGATATTAAAAAAGCGGAGATAGCCAAGGTCAGAGGTGAGAAGCAAGAACTAGAAGAACTAACCGTATAACATGAAAGTGGTAGGTACAGTAATAACTGAGGGGGTTCACTATGCAATTTGAACAGGGTCCCTATATACAAATGGCAGGGTTGTGCGAACTGGTACTTGAAGAGAAGACAGGAGTGCTATCATTAATACGAATAATAGATACAATAACTCATAAAGTGGCAAGCCCCGACGCACCTACCGAAATGCCACCAGTAACCTATCCAATGAAAATGGTTATAATGCTTAAAGCAGGACGTGCCCGTGGTCGGCATGAACTCAAAATTATCCCCGAGCTGCCTTCGGGTGAACTCAAGTTCCCTCTCATACAAAGCATTCACATGGAAGGTGAGGAACAGGGAGTGAATCGCATCATCAATATGCTGTTTACTTTTACAATGGAAGGTCTGTATTGGTTTAATGTATACTTCGACGACTCCCTATTAACAAGGATACCACTGAGGGTAAAATACGAGCGTATTGTGACTCAACAGCCTCAGAGCTAATTCCCCTACCCCTCCCTCGCCTTCTTTTGCAGTTCGTAGAGCTTGGTGATGGCTTCCAAGGGGGTTAATGAGTCAATGTCCAGCTTCTCTAGCTCCTCCCAAAGCGGCGACTTCTGCCCCCACAAGGGTATTTGGATAGACGGTGGCTTTTGGGGGCGCCTTTTGGCTTTACGTGAGCCCTCAGCTAGGGTTCGGCTGCCTTCCTCCAGTTCAGCCAATACCTCCCGGGCACGGTGCACCACCGACTTGGGCAGCCCGGCGAGCTTGGCGACATGGATGCCGTAGCTCTTGTCAACGCCACCGGGCACAATTTTGTATAAAAAGGTAACCTCCCCACCCTCCTCGCTTACAGCGACATTGAAGTTCTTCACCCGGGGCAGGAAGCTGGCTAGCTCCACCAGTTCGTGGTAATGGGTGGCAAATAGGGTCTTGGCGCCCAGCCTCGGATAGCTGTGGATATACTCGGCGACGGCGCGGGCAAGGGAAAGTCCATCGTAGGTGCTGGTGCCCCGCCCAATCTCGTCAAGGATAATCAGGGAGCGGGGGGTGGCATTATTCAGGATATTGGCTGTCTCCACCATCTCCACCATAAATGTGGACTGACCGGCGGGGAGGTCTTCCCGAGCGCCAATCCGGGTAAAGATGCGGTCAACCAGGCCGATGGTGGCGGAGGCGGCGGGAACAAAGCTGCCAATCTGGGCCAGAAGCACAATCAAGGCTACCTGCCTCAGATAGGTTGATTTGCCCGACATATTGGGACCGGTGAGGACAATAAGCTGGGCATCATCATTGGATAGATAGGTATCATTGGGGACAAAGCTGCCGTCAGCCAGGCTCCTCTCCACCACCGGGTGACGCCCATCAGAAATGGCTATCTCTTTATCCGTGGTCAATTTAGGTCGGACATAGCTATAGCGCACCGCGACCTCAGCCAGGCTGGAGAAGACATCTATATTAGCCAGGGCGTTGGCTGAAGCCGAAATACGCTCGCTTTCCGCCCCCACCTGATTACACACCTGACGAAATATTTGAGCCTCAAGCTCGGCAATCCTGTCCTGGGCATTCAGAATCAGCGACTCATACTCCTTTAGCTCCGGGGTAAAGAAGCGCTCGCCACCAACAAGCGTCTGCTTCCGGATATAGTCCTGGGGCACCTGAGAAAGATTAGATTTAGATACCTCAATATAATAACCAAAAACCTTATTAAACCCGACTTTAAGCGACTTAATCCCGGTTCTCTCTCGTTCTTTGCGCTCAAGGTCAGCCAGATACTGTTTGGCATTTTTAGATGCCTGACGAAGGCTATCCAGCTCCTCAGAGAAACCCTGTTTCACCACCCCGCCCTCGTCCAGACTGCCCGGCTGCTCCACGAGCGCCCGGGAAATCAAGCCAACCACCTCCGGGCAGGGCTTCAGCTCATCTTTAAGCCAATCTACTGGCTCAAGCACCTGCCTAAGCTTTGGTATTACCTCCAAACTCCGGCGCAGGGCAACCAGCTCACGCGGGGCAGCAATACCACCCTTTATCCGGTTAATCAATCGTTCTAGGTCAGCCACCTCCCCAAGCAAGGAGATAGTCTGATTGCGCGCCAGGGTATTATCACAAAACCAGCCGATGGCATCCTGCCTCTTATTTAGCTCAGTTATATCAAGCAGGGGTTGACCAAGCCACCGCTTTAGCAACCTCCCCCCCATAGCGGTTCGGGTCAGGTCAATAACTCCCAGGAGTGAGCCGCCAACAGTTCCCGAGCGGCTGCTAAAGAAAAGCTCCAGGTTTCTCTGAGTTTGCACGTCCAGTGCCATAAAAGCATCAGTGGAGTAGGTAGTGAGTCGGCTTAACTGTCCCAGAACCCCCTTCTGCGTCTCCTGAAGATAGTAAATAATAGCGCCCGCAGCTCTTATTGATAGAGGCAGATGACCGCAACCAAAGCCGTCAAGGGTAGCGACGCCAAAGTGGTCGAGCATGGTCTTTTGGGCGACTTCAAGCTCAAACCAGTAGTCGTCAAGGCGAGTTACTGGAGCACTTAACTTAACTAAAGATAAATCGGCACCCTTAGCCGCAATAACCTCAGAGGGCTTGAGTCGCTCCAGTTCATGAATAACGCGGTGAAGTGGGACCTGAGTAGTGGCAAACTCGCTAGTTGTTATGTCAACATAGGCCAGCCCCACCTCCCCCTCACCCAGAACCACGCTGACCAGATAGTTATTGCTCTTGCTATCAAGAAGGCTGGGTTCAACCACCGTCCCCGGTGTTACCAGGCGGACGACCTCACGCTGGACCAGACCTTTAGTCTCACCGGGCTTGGTTACCTGTTCACAGATAGCCACCTTGTAGCCACGATTGATTAGCCGAGCCAGGTAGTTATCCAGAGCATGATAAGGGATGCCAGCCATCGGCACGCGGTGCCCCTTGCCCATCTCCCTGGAGGTCAGGACAATCTCTAGCTCCCGTGAGGCAAGCTTGGCATCCTCGTCAAAGGTCTCATAGAAATCCCCCAGGCGGAAGAGGACGATAGCCTCAGGGTACTTTCGCTTAATTCTAAGGTATTGCTGCCGGATGGGGGTTATGCCTTCTTTTGCCACAAGGTTATTCTACTAGAATTTCCGGCTAAAAAGAAGGGGATGTTTATCTCCCTTGGCAGTTTTCCGCTAGCGCTATTGTGGCTGCTTAAACACCTTGGTCGCCAGAGTCTCAATCAAGAACCCCCAGACGACCGGCATGACAAAAGCTATCCAGGGTTCAAGAGCCCCGTCAACCTGTCCAATCGCCAGGAATACGCCGAACAAAGCGCCCCAGAGCGCGCCGTGAGCCGCCCAGTGCATTTTGAGCGCACTCGCCCCGATGGCGACCCCCAGGACAGCATGATGCAACAAAAAGGAGGTGCCAAGCGGCCAGAAGTCAATATCAGCGGTATATTTAGACAAAAACATGCATATGACGCCAAAGACCAGTCCCAGGAGCATGGTGATAATCACCCGAGATGCTTTAACCATTTTTGTCCTCCTTTATTTTACTTGGTGCATATTCTAGGGTTATATTCAATCACTGTCAAGAGGTGTGCTAGAGGTTGTTTATCTACCTCACCCCCTTTATCCCCCTCTCCTTCAAAGGAGAGGGGGAAGATTTATTAAAAGAGGGGCTTCGCCCCTCTTAAACACCCCTATAAGTATGGGTGGGGGAATAACAGTGAAGCCTAAATGGGCGGGCAG
>Ga0315296_10000233_pt1 | contig 51543 bp, 43 predicted proteins | sample YL17G14_18_MG_FD_203921 | JGI IMG/M metagenome (GOLD analysis project Ga0315296, IMG submission 203921) | Sediment microbial communities from Yellowstone Lake, YNP, Wyoming, USA - YL17G14_18 | ecosystem: Environmental > Aquatic > Freshwater > Lake > Sediment | place: USA: Wyoming | collected... | reverse complement strand
GTGAATCTTTGCTCCGCGGATATCTCTGTGGAAGTTGCCCTGCAAATCAAAGGTAACTTTTTCCTTTAGACCGGCGAACCTCATCCATCCTGTTACCTTGCCAGGTGTTGTATTATCAAGCATCCCCCCGATCAGAAATGTTGTTGGTCTCCAGGCCATAGTAATACCTTCCTTTCTGTAAATACGATGGCACGCCCTGCCTGTCGAGCGTGCCATCTGGTAAAATCAGTTATTCGTAAAGAGTTTACAAAACGTCGATCCGAAGCTAAACGGCAGCAAAACCCCCTCTATGGAGATTTGAACACCTTTTCTGTTCCATCCTTATACAGGACCGAAACAGTGCCATCTGCCTCGATGGTTACCCTCTGCCAATCCTTAATGACGCCGAAAAGGCAACCCCGTATTTTTGACCGTAGATACTCACCAGGGCCGATGACGGCTGCCCAGAACTGTTCCAGGTCCTGCTCGAAGCAATACAACTGTGTATCATAGGTGTCCCCATCGTCATTCCAGCCTCCGCAGTGATACCATATGTCGGAAGGGCTTAGCTGGTTTCTGGCCTCAAGCGTTACGTAGACATTCATCCAGTACCAGCTTCTTTTGTCTCTCTGTTGTTCAACCACCGCCATAAGGACATCTGATTTGAAGACACTGCCGTCACTGGTATGTGCTGTTATCTGCAGCGAATCAACTGCAACAAGCCTCTCACTCCAGACACATTCGGAGCCGAGTTCATCACCTACTACCACCTCGACCTTATCCACCGTAGGCAGGTCAGCCCAGTTGTATCCATCATAGCAGGGCGAAATGCTTACCGGCACGAACGGCTCTTTGAATTTGCCCGTTGCCGCCAGCAGGTGCACGTTCGCCTCATCGGTTTCGCAGCCATCCTGACAATCCTTGCTTAGCCGGTAACACTTATTCAATGGAAAATCATTTGGCATTGGAATCTCTATTGGCTCAGGTGTATCACCGGCGAGAAGACCCACGCTAAATACAGGTTCGGCCTCCGGCAGGCTGATACCGAGCTCTTCGGCACGCTTGTATTCCTTGAAGGGAAGCTTATGCGAACCCCGTTTCAGAATGAAACGATAAGCCTCGACTTCAATGGCAGCTTTGAGCTTTTCGAAAGCCTCATTCTCAATAAGTCTGGTTCTTGCCGGCAGCATCATTCGAATCTCTGTTGGCTCTCCTGTCATATCCACTAAAAAGGCAAGTTCCGGCTCGATCACGGGCAAATATCCAAAGGTTATCACCTGGCCGTGGAAGTTGACCAATACGTCATTGGAATAGTATCCTCTTCCGAACTCCCCGTGCCATTTATTAAGGGACTTTCTCTCACGCACCTCAATCTTACAGCCAAGAGCAGGATGCAAAACTGCATCCTGAGAGCAGAAACGCTCTTTTGCGCATTCCTGACCATCAACTGAAACAATCATGCCGGTAAAGACGGCATGCTTTTCAACCGTGGAGAATTCCCATGGCTCATCTGCAAATACGAGTTTCGTGCCATTCGCAGAACTGCTGTCCTGTTGAATTTTTACCGGTTCGCCGGTCCAGCCGTTCCTGGTAATGACAATCTTTTTGCCCCTGGAGCAGATGGTTACTTCCCGTGGCGATAGGCAAAAAACACCTACACCTGCCGGGTCCTCTGCCTTTTCCATTGCCTGGTCCCAGTCTGAGTTTCCCAGGTCGAGTAGTATCGAAAAATTCTCGATACCACTGCCGTTGTCCTGGACTGTAACGAATCCATCTTTATTCGTAATTTCCACTTCTGTTGCACCTGCACGCCTTGCGTTTTGCAGGATTTCAATGATCCGGCCATCCAGGGTTCCGGTGAACAACCTGTTGGCCTTGGAAAGTAGTTTCGGGTTGACTTTTGCTTGTATGGTTTCTGTTTTCTCGATCATAGGTTAATCCTCCAAATGAAGTGATGTTTGAGATTCGGTCTTTTCGATGTGAGTAGGTACCCGAAATTTCTGCGGGCGTCACTGTTAGCACCTCATCTCGGCTTCTGGTCAAACCTCCAGATGCGAATACGCTCATACTGATTTGCATCGGCGCAGATTTTCTCAACGGCCTTGTCCAGATCATCCTCGCAGCCGTAAAAGTATGCACAACCTGCTGGAAGTAAGATGGGTTGCCTTCTTCAGAAAGGACTCGAAATCGTTCAGCCTTTCGTCAAACCTCAAAGGTTCTTCATCTCTGTCGATCGTTGCGATCTCGAGAAGCAGGTTGTGCAGGAAGAGCTTGGCCTCTTTCTCACCCAACCTGATTTGGAAGGCCAGGTCAAGGCCACTGCCTTGTTCCGTGACCTGCAACTTGATGGCCTGAAGAAAGGTTCTTACGACATCGGCAACAATAGGCGATATAAGGTGGAGGAATTGCGTTATTTTTGTGATTTCTGTCTGGTTTTGCATTCGGTTTTCTCCTTATCCAAAAGGTTGTCGCGAATGGGATTTTCAGGGAAGAACAAGGGAATGCCTGGATTGTCAGCGCCTTTCGTTCAGGTCGCATATTTAACGGCAGACAAGAGAGACAAACGCAAGACAGGCCCGGATATCTGGAACTGAGAGGGTAAGAAGTACGGCGATAGTCTCAAGGCTATACAAGGCCGCGCCTTCTGGATAGCACGCTTTGAGTGCTGTTGGTGCGTGTTAAGATGGGGTTGGTGCCTCATCTGCGGGACCGTCGAGGGCGGCACTGTGATGGATCTCGGTCGCCTTTGCGAGCTTAAGGGTCTGATTCAATTGATGAGCAGACCCAGGTAGGTTGAGATTGGTTTTGAACGAATGAGCATGAGGATGTGAAGTCTGTTCTGGGCGGGGACTTTCACCGTCATCATGCCTTGAAAGAACAAAGGTAGGATTAACTGATTTGCGCGCGCGTCCGGCAAAACATACCCATAAAAGGCGAGCCTTTACAGCTATTCATCGCTTCAGGGTTGTTCTTGCGATGACGCGAACGCGGCTTCAGACAGCAATAACCCAACCTGTGCAATAAGCCATAAACCCCACCAAGACTGTAATCGGCCCCAAATTCCTGCCCGAGAATCTGCTGAAAATCACGCCCACGTAATGCACAAACTTTATCCTTTGCAGTTACACCAGCTTCTATTCTTTGCCTAAATGCCTGCTGGTCTTTGGGCTTTAGTCTTGGTGGCTGGCCACTGCGAGGCAAATCGTATAGACCCTCCAGTCCCTTCCGGTTATACCGGCCAACCCATTTTTGTACCCACCGCAGCGTGTAGCCGAGTTCTCTTCCAATCTCAGTAGCCGTTTTACCTTCCATCGCGCCTATAACCGCCCGGATGCGGTCTCGAATAGGCAGGTAACCCTTTAGCCGAAGCTTGTGACGAAGCTGTTCGATATTGTCATGAGCAGAAATACGCATAATGGCCTCCCTACCACTAACGTTACCAAACTGCCAGCGTGGCTTACTTACCACACTTCCCTCAACAATATCGACAGTCCCAATAAAATTACTTAAATGTGAATGAACTAACCTAAAAACGTATTAGACAACATTACAGAAACAAATCGCGAGTATGTAGATACAAGGCTAAATGAACTTACCCAGCAAAAACAGCAGCTTGAGGCAAGAATTGAGGAGCTGGATAGGCTCTCATTATCGCAAGCCGAAGTCGAGACCATAGTTGCTGATGTAGTGCAATTCTTATCCGGTCTTGAATACACCCTCCGTCAGGGTCTGCCTCAGGAAAAGCTAATTGCTCTACGGCGATGTATTGAGAAGATCGAGATTGATAAGCCTGATGGCACTGTAAGACTGACAGTGCGTTCGGTCCCAGTTGGTAGTCTGGAGGGTACTGTTGAACGCCAAGTATCTCTTTGATTGTGCTATATCGACAACCTGTAGAGCAACTTTTGTGGAATTGTAGGCTGAAACCCTCCGCAGAAAACTCACTGGCCTTGGGTCGACAAATATCCGATTCTCTTCAAGAGCTCCTGCCTACTATGCAGGAGCGCGTGGCTTTGTTCTGTACTCTCGGTGGCCGCTGATGGACCCGGTAGTCTGTACAACTGTTGTGGCTGCCAAGCATCGCAGCATATCAAGGGGGGACACACTCTACGCCAGTTTATTCTCACGGTCATGGAAGACTGTGTCGTGCAATTTGTACAACCGCCGGATGAAACAGGGAAAATTCAGCACCCAATAGGCAGCGGTCAGCATCATTAATCGCTTGCCAAGCTGATGTTTCTGCCCATGTTGCCGTATTCAAATACATGGACTTTTTCGGCGTCAATGTCAATAGCAAATGATTCGCCTACGCCAATGTGAGCGTTAGGCTCAACTTCGGTAATCCACGTGTCATTATCACTTATTTTGAGATATACAATGCTATGGTCACCAAGTGATTCTATCATAGTAACTATACCGACGACCGTATTACGGGTCTGTTCTGTTGCAGGCTTGAGCGAGATATGTTCAGGTCTTATGCCAAGGACCGCTCTCAGATTCTCACAAGTGCCAAGCGTAGCGCTGGGTCGGGAAGGAATTGGGATCGAGCTACGGCCAACCACAAAATGGGGCTTACCCCCAACCCAGCGAATCACCCCATCACAAGAGTTCATGGGTAGGGCTCCCAAAAAAGTCGCGACAAACCTGTCCACTGGTCTTAAGTAAACCTCACTGGGCGTACCAACTTGGTGAATGACACCGTTGTACATCACTGCAATTCTATTGCCCAGGCTCATGGCCTCTGCTTGGTCATGGGTAACGTATATCGATGTGGCGCGTACTTTACGGTGTAACACCTTTAGTTCGGCTCTCATTGTCAATCGAGACTGGGCGTCGAGGTTGCTCAAAGGTTCGTCGAACAGAAAGACTTTTGGATTGCGCACGATGGCTCTGCCAAGAGCTACCCTTTGGCGCTCACCGCCGGAGAGGGATTGAGGCTTGCGGCCCAGCAAGTCACGGATGCCGAGCAGATTGGCTGCCTCTGTAACACGTCTTCTTACCTCGTCTTTGGGATACCGCCGTAGCTTCAGTCCGAACGCCATATTTTCAAAGGCAGTCATGTGTGGATATAGGGCGTAATTCTGAAAGACCATCGCAACATCACGTTTACTAGGCGGTATGTTATTAGCTACACTGTCCCCTATGACAATGGTTCCGGACGTGGGTTCGTCCAAGCCGGCAATCAGTCGCAAGATGGTTGTCTTTCCACATCCACTTGGACCGACGATTACCATAAACTCTTGGTCGGCAATTTCCAAAGTCACATTGTCAACAGCTCTTGTTATGCCGTCAAAAACCTTCGTCACATTGTCCAATAGTACGCGAGCCATAAAGTAAGAGTGAAGACCAGTTTACTCCGAGAGCCACCAAAGGCTCTGGGAGCGATTTGATAACGCATTCTGGTCCGAGCAAACCACCTGGCAAGGACACGACCATTCAATCAGTAGCGGTAGAGGCACCCAGACCTTGATTCGCCTAACGCTCTTAGTCTATATAGAATATTACGTTTAGTCCCGAAAATATGGAAGTCTTCCAAGCTTCCGCCCGATTTGCAGGCCTCCCAGAGGTAGAAGAGAGCGCCTCCTATCTTGTCAGATAGCTCATAATAAAGCCCTAAGTAGAACCTATTCTTGTTGTACTCGCCCTTGTTCAAATCAATGAACGGTTCCTCAGCCACATATGGTCTCAACTTGAACTTGGTGAATTCCATGGGTAGCTTCACCTTGATCATGTTTCTGTGCCGCCAGACATCCTCTTCAGCATCGAGATCGCGATATTCAAACCTTGACCTATCGCTCACGTCAAAGCCAAATAATGGGCTCTTGAAAGTTACGTCCAAGTGGGGTCGGTTTTCCGGTCTCCATCGACCTTCGCCGTCTGTTTCGTATTCTCTCTTATACATGAAACCCAAATCGACCCACTCAGCCAGTCCCGTGTACACAAATCCGAAATCAACGTTCTGACAATAAAGTTGGCTGGCATCATCCCCATACTTGAGTTCTGCTTCCAATTCAAATTCCCAATCCTTGTTGACCTCGGCGCATACACCAATTTGGCTCCAGTACTCAAACTTGCCGTCATCTGCCCCCCAGCAAGCCTGGCAAAGTAAAGCGAAAACCATGATCGCGGTAAATCGGCATTTCTTATTTCGTGCTCGCACGGCAAAGCTCCGAACAGAAACACTTATTTTCACCGGAGAAACAGCCCTCGGCGATTCACTACTAAGCATTCCTTTACCCTCTTGTCACGCTCCTGCGTAAGCTTGGCACCTCATCGCCAATTCCATCATCTACCAGGCTACCAGGCCCGAAGGTCCTCGCGGCAACCCTCAGCGCAACAAGGCCAGCACCTGCAGCCATAAGAACGAGAGCTGCCTCGATCAAACAGAATGCCGATGCTGTTTCACTGGCCCCGTAGTGCAGTAGGTTGTCAATGGACACAGAGAGGGTCGCCTTGCCTGGTGGCACAAGAAGTACCGTGGCGTTTAACTCACCGGCGACCAGCACGAAGACAAGCATCACTGAAACAATCATCGCTGGTGCATGGATTCTCATGTCGATGTGCCGGCATTTCTGGTACCAACATGGGCAATCGATGGTCGCGGCCTCATCGACGTTTGGGTCAGCCCTTCTGTAGGTTGCGTGGAAAACCCGAATCGGAAAGGCGCTGAACATGCCAATATAAGCCAACAGAAGTAATAGCCCAAATGCATCGAACTTCTGAAGGAGCGGGAACCTGCTGGCTATTCTGGCAAATCCCAGCCCCATGACTGTGCCCGGCACCGCGATGGGAAGCCAGCAGATGACATCAAGCATTCTGGTAAGACGGCCTTGACCATGAGCCAATAAGTGTCCTAGGGAGAAGGCGAGCAGCGTCGCGGCGATAGATGCACACAGTGCGAGGAGACCAGTTAGATAGACCGAATCGCCAAACAAAATCACAGTCGATAAGACCTTGTCGAGACCGCGGGCATAAGCGAATACGCTGGCAAATGGCAGCACCACAGCTATCAGAAACAAGGCGGTGAGAAAGATAGCTGCGTATGGCCTCAGCTTACGTAGAGCAATGGCCGCGCCCATTTCACTGCTGGCGGTTACGCGCACATAGTCTCTGCTACCCATGATCCTCTGCTGGAGCAGGATAAGGAATACGACAAGTATGGTTAGAGGCAGCGATGTCGCAACAGCGGCAGTTTCATCATAGAAGGCACTATATTGGGCGAAGATCTCTACTGGGAAGGTGTTGATCCCGAGAAGTGACGGAACGCCATATTGCGCCAAGACAAATATCAAGACCAGGCAGACAGATGCCAGCAAGTGGGGTTGGATCTGCGGCAGAGTCGCGTGCCAGAGGACACCCCACCGACCCGTAGAAAGGCGAGCGATATCTTGGAGATTGCCATCCAGTTGCGAAAGCCCGGCAGCCACAACCAGAGCAATGATCGGGAAGAAAGAAAGCCCTAGACACCAGGCACAGCCAGGTACGGACTGAATGGTCAGTGTGGCTGACTGCCCAATGAGCGCGGCCAGTGTCCGGTTGACCCATCCTGCCGGGCTTAGCAAATGGATCCAAGCGCCGGCCATCACATAGGAGGGAATCAATACAGGAACGAGCATCAGAAAGTAAAACAGCCTTCGTAGCGGTAAGTCTCTGGCAGCGAGCAGAGCCGCAACCGGCAAACCAAGCGACAGAGCCACCAATGTCGCCGAGAGAGCAATCCCAAGGCTGCGCCCGAGCAGGACAAGCTGGCGGCTGTCCATGATCGCGTTCGCCAGCGCTGCCGGTCTCTCTATTACACCGGCGATGAACTGCCCGAACACATAAGCCAACGGGAGAATTGCTGTGACGCAAAATAAGACCAGGGACAGTACATAAAGGAACCTGGGCTGTCTACGAAATGCCATGGATTGGACCCTTCTGTTTAGTTCCACTTAGCGAGCAAAAAGCTTCTGCAGAAACTGGGCGCTTGGCTCCATCCAATCGGCGACTTTCTCGTAATCTACTTCCATGGCCTTTACCTGATCTGGCCTTGGCACGTGCGGTGGCCGCTTGATCCCTGGTCGGAGGGGTATCTGGCCTGACTCGGCGTAGGCCAACATTTCCTCCACTTTCGGGCTTAGCAGGAAATCAATGAGTTTCTTACCAGCTTCTGGGTTGGGGCCACCTCTTATGAGGGCCACCGTGTTGGGTATGAGCAGTGTGCCAATACCTTCCTTATCTGGCCAGACAATATCCACAAGGTGCCCCTTGTTCATCGCGACAAAGGCGTCGTCTGTGTCAGTGAAGCCTATGGGTACGGTGCCATCGACAACTCGGTCGCGTGATGACGCATTGCCATCGGTTATCATCACCCCGTTAGCCTTGAGGGCTGCCAAGTACCCCTTGGCCTTATCCTCTCCCATGTATGCGAAAAACGCCGCACAGTGGGTAGCGGTTGTTCCAAACAACGGATAAGCGAACGCGACCCTACCCTTCCATTTTGGGTCGGTCAATTCAAAGATCGATTTGGGTATATCCTTTTTCTGCACCATCTTAGTGTTGTAAATGAGGATTCGACAGCGGGCAGCGAAGCCCGTCCAATACCCCTCTGGATCCTTGAATTGAGTTGGAATATCAGCCGCTGAGGGTGAAAAATACTTCTCTAACACGCCTTTTCGTTTGAGGACAATCGTCCTACTGGTTTCGGAGTTCCAGAAGACGTCGGCCCTCGGACTATCCTTCTCAGCGATAAGGCGGTTGACCAAACCGGTCGTCTTCGTCGCCTCGGAGTCGTAGACATCCAAAACCTTAATACCTGTCTCTTTCTCGAAAGCCTCAAGGATCGGCTGACTGAAGACCTTATCGAGCGAGGTATAGATGACCACCTTTTGCTGTTGCTGAGGCGTTTGTTCTTTGCATCCCGACAGAAACAGGGTCAAGGCAATCACAATGCATCCAATGCTTTGTTGAGGTTTGTTTCTCGCCTTCATGAAGAGCCTCCAGGCACTACATAATCTTGCATCTACTTGGGAACTTGACCGCCCGCTGCGTAAACGCCGTCAAAGTACCCGAGCACCTTGTTCAATCGTTCTTCGCTATCGGGTGTACCATCAATTATGCGAAGAATCTGAGATTTCATGCGTCCGGCGTCTGACATTGGGTCGACTAACCAGTAGGCCATCTCAAGCTTGCGGACCATGCCAACCATACTGTCAAGCGCAGGGTCCTCAGCACCAATGTCATGTAGGATGAGCTCGGCCGTTGATTGCCGACCACCACGAAACCAGCGCCCACCAGGCATATCAAATGCAATGCTTCCATCTGCCGGAACCTCCGACCCGATTGGCAGGAACGAAAACTCTGCCTCTGGATCAATGAATCTCTTGATCAGCCAGGCAGCCATATAGCGATCTGCTTCGAAACCAGCCCAGGTCGCGTACATGTGTCCAAACGGGAGTAGTGTTGCCTTCGACCGTGAGGATGCACCTGGCACCGCTCCGAGACTCCACGCCACTACCAGCCCAACAGCCATGACCAGCAGAAGTCCGGACCACAAATACACGGGGCGCAACATTATCTTGGCTGGTTGCGACATCCGGACTATCTCCCTGTTATACCAATTGTATTAAATTACTGCGCTTCGTGTTTTTGGCATAGATGGATGGTAGCCTCAACCATAGTTTGTGGATGGCTTACTGATCGTTATGCAAAGCGCAACATCTAATTACAATTGGTATTACTTCTGCTTTTCTACTATGACTTGTCGACTTGCGGCACCGATCTGGTCCCGGAAGCTCGCCAAATTCACGGTCAGGACGTGTTCTCCGGAAGCGATGTTTGAGAGGTCCCAAGGCCAGTTGCATGGCATGTAAGCCTGCTCTATCTCTGCCACAAGTAACATGTCCACAAAGAACATAATCTCACAGCCCTGACTTTCCAGAAAACGCCGATCTACCTCATCAGGCACGGTTACTCTCAGGACCACACTATCACGCACGCGACACGGATTTCCTTCAAGTACTGTCTCTTTCGAAAGAATATCCACCTTAATGGGCACGGCGCGATCAACAACACGTGGGATTGCCCAATGCTCCGAGATACGGGCACTCGCTACCTCACGAGACCGTTCTGGCTTCGTTGGCCGGCCTTTGGCGGGACCCAATTTGTAGGACCGGTATGATAGTTGTTTGTTTCCGTAGGCGATCATCGATGTATCGGGTAGTGAAAAAGCAACCAATGCGACCTTCCAGTCCTTGCGGTTCCTGAGGTCTACGACACCTTCAGAGTCTTTCATGTTCCACTGTTCTACAACCCGTCCCGCCGCGCGAGGTTTCCAGTCAACCGGTGTGGCTATAAGCGGGCCGTTCTCGACACCAACTCGCAATCTCACCCTCGCCGCTCGAGGGAGCATGTAGCTTACAATGCCATCCCGCTGCACATTTGGCGAGGCGACATCAATATGCTCGCCACCAGACGTAATGGTCGGGTCATACACTTCCTTCTCTCCCGATTCACCACTCGCTGTGATCACAAAATAGTAAGCTTCGTCTGGCACGATGATACCGCCGAGATCTCGACCGTCCCACGTTACCGTATACTTGCCGGCTTCCTGTTTCTCGTGTTCCTTGAGGCCACATACAAAACCATGATCGGGGTCGTACACGTTCACCGTGACAGTGACCGCTTGTTTGAGCTCATAGCTGAGCGAGATTGATTCGTCGCGCGTGGGATTGAAGCTCGCTTTCGTCACGCTGACATTATGAATGAATGAGTGATCAGCTTCACACCAGCTGCACAGTACACCGCTGACAACCAAGAAAACGAGTAATGCCAAAGCAGCCTTTCTTGTCAACATTTCTGTTTGATCTCCACGAAGTGTGCCAATTCCTAGGTTAATGCCACGCAGGATCGCGACAAGGAACGGAACGGCCAAACGGCTCTAACTTGGACGTCTTATCGTTCGTCAAGTCGAGGATCCAAATCTCGTTAACGCCCGTTTCATTGCTCATATAGGCCAATCTCAACCCATCCGGAGACCAAGTCGGGTGCATCTGCGCACCCTTCTGCCCCTTGGTCAAGCACATGGTTTCGCCGGTAAAGAGGTTGAGCATCCATATGCGAAACCCGCCGTCCTTATTGCTGGAGAACGCGATACGTCCACCATCGGGCGACCACGCAGGCTCTGTGGCAATCTGGCCGCGTTGGAGCAGCGGCCGCATTGCCGCCTCTCCCGCCTCGCCAACGTATAGCTCTACCGAGAAAGGTCCTTGACGCACGTCAACTGGCACACAGTGAGCGGCAACAACATATCGCCCATCGGGAGAGATGGCGGGAAAGAACTCACTATGGTGCGGGCTTGTCGTGACGAATTCGACTCTACCTTCACCATTTCTATAGACCAAGTCCGTCTCGTCGGTCTGAACGTTCCGCCACGCGAGGTGCACCAGGTAGTTGCCGTCCGCAGAGAAGGAAGGCTGGCCCTCCAATCCGATGTCTGTGGCCGGTTCGAGCGCTTTGGATGTCTTGTGTTGTAGATCCACAAGGCGAATGCGCCCGTCAATACCCTCGCAGGCGATCTGCGTGCCATCTGTCGACCACGTTGGATGCCGCTGATCGAATGATGTATCGGTGACTTTCGCCAAGCCTGAGCCATCAACTTCAGCTACATAAATGTTCCAAAACCCGTTAGGATCTGGGTTGGCGGAAAATGCCAGGCGACCACTCAGTTCGGAGGGTTTTCCTACACAGAAGCCGATCTTCTTAAAGGCGTCTGCAAAATCAAAGTCAGGACTGCGGCTTACCTCGTGGCAGCTGAGACATACCTTTCCGCCTCGGGCACGCGCGTACGGTAGCTCGGGCCTCTCTCTATGGGCATTGCCAGGCCCGTGGCACGCCTCGCACATGACCCCTGCCAGGTGAGGTGTAAGCTCCTCACTGCGAAATCCCGAGATATAGCCGTACGCGGTGGCATGACAGCGGGCGCATTCAGGATCGTGCTGACGCTCCGCTTTGCGAATCGGTTCATACGCCTTGGCGTGCTTAGTCGTCTCCCAGACCTTTGCCGCCTCTTCATGACAGCTTGTGCATACCTGGTTGCCCACATAGACACCACCACCGGGGTAGCGATCCTCTTCGGCCCCGCGGGCCAGCAGGTTCAGCTCTTTGAGGTGACGATGGTACGTGGCGAGAAGCGACTGGACGGCGGATAATTGGGCATAGGGAGCAGCTGAAAACCTTCGTGCCTGACATCCCCGGACATGTCCATCATCTGCCATGTCCAGGTCCAGCCCGACAAGATACCGAGGCTGTTGGGGGGCAGACACAATATAGCAGTTGCCCACCCGCTCCGGCTCAACAGGCAGCAGTGATGCCAAGGGCTCTCCGAGCCCCTCAGCGTAGAGTATAACATCAAGTCCTTTTACTTTGGTGGCTAACTCTCCTGCTTCACCTCGACGGCAGTGGGCGAGCACAACAATGACATCCGCTTGGCCAGCGAGAGAAGGCAGCAGGCCCGACAGCTCCTCAGCGGGGTCGGTGATGGATATCCCCCGATTCATTACCTGCGCGGAAGCAGCATGCCGCGGTGAAATGACGCCAATCACGCCGACTCTCGTCTTCTGTGCTTCATCGCCTACATCCACTATCCGGTAGGCCTCAAAGGCCTGCTTTGTGTCGCCCATACGAACATTGGCACACAGAAAGGGAATTCCCGCTGGTTTCACGATTCGCTGCACCGAGTCGATAGGAAAGGCGAGCATCCCAGACCCAACACCAATGGCAGGACAGCCCAGCTCACGAAGTATCTGGAGGTTTGTCTCCAGACGCAACTGACCAAGGAGTGACACCCTGCCCTCGGTGCTAGCCACAGACGCAAACAGCGTGGAATAAGCCTCAGTGTCCCCATAACGAACTTGTCCGGTCTGACATTCCAACTGCAAACAGGTGGCGTCCAATCTTTCCCATTGGGTCCCGCTGTACACGATTCGGACAACTCCGGAAGCCGTTTTGCGTAGGCTAAGGCCGCAGAGCAGACAACCAATGACCAGACTGACTTGAATACACCCAAAGCGTGAGTTTATCATTCGCACGGTTATTTTTTTGGAACATTGACCACCCACACTTCTGCCCATATAGCCCACCGCTATACATCAACTTACCATTAATGATCTCAATCAGGCTGCTCCTGCCAAATCCGAGCGTATCGCTAATCCCTCCTTTCTGCTATTTAGGTGGCCATGACTGAACCCAGCGTCGTATCATTGCATCAACGATTTCATCATGGGCTTGGATAGGCAGGAATGGCAGCATGACTTCAATGATATCGGCAGTCACCTTGAATGGAACACCATTGATAGCAACAAGAGGTACGTTATGTGCAAAAAAGACGCGTAGGACTGGTGTATCTCCTTTGTAGAAAATGCACCCTAACCGAAAGTCGGCAGCCTTCCAGTCAATCCGTTGAAATTCAAACTGCTTCCAGGCCTCACTCAATCTTGACAAATCTGGATCATTCAAGATCAACCTATAATCATAATGGCTGCTCACAAGTGAAGCCTCGGTAACCTTTATGGTGGTAAGCTTGTCCCAACCCAGGTAATAGACCTCCATGCGTGTTACCTTTCCTGCAACGGAAGCATCGAGGAATGCTGCGACAGCATCATGAGGCGCATTATTGGTCTCACGTTGATTTGCCAACATCACGAGGACTTCTCCAAGGAGGAAAGCCAGCAAAATACAACACAAACCCAACCGAACCTTGTGCCTGCTTCTGATAGGTAAGTGATCGCTATGTCCATTACTTCCAACAGCTGCATCTTGCATGATGTAGACCTCCAAAACGCCAATGACGCTAGAGTGGTTATTGGGGGGCGATTGTGGCTAAACACAAACATTCTCACAAGTCAGGTACGCTGCATCCATAAAGAAATATACATTACAGAATATTTAAAGGCTAAACACAAGTGCTCTCCTAGGTGAAAGCTGCATCCGTACACCAGAGAGGTGCGAGCAAGCGACGAAAGAGCCTCACTTGCGTTTCGTGGGACCTTTGACGCTATAGAAACTCCCTGAGTGATCGGTCCGCGTATCCTCACCTCGGTCTTTAGCTATTTGCGTTTCTGGCCCGGTGATTACATTTTTCTCTTCAACGAAATCATACTGGGAGTCAGGGGTATAGTCAATATCCCCTTCAGCATCGTTTCGAGCATGCTCAAGCTCGTGAGCAAGCGGCAAGGAAGGAGACATGGTCCCTCCACTGGTGGTTTTCAAGGCGGCCGTTGGATCCCAGTTGACCGTGTTGCTCGACGGAGAATACGAATCGTTCTGGCTAGAATTGGTTGTGATCGTGTATGTTTCACTTCGTCCGTCAAGGAACGTCCAGGTATCGCTGAATGTCTTTGACTTTGACAGATATTCGATGGCCTTGTACACAGAGGCTTTATCTGGCCCCTTGATGTCAATCAGCAATCCAAAGGGATCGGTCCAGTTCAGTGGATTATTACCCACATAGGAGCAGAGATTCGTCGTATCCATGTACCCAAGAGGATCGGGTTGCATGAATCGTCCATGTGAGGGCGAGTATTCACGGGCACGATAGTGATAGTGACCTATCTCGTTGTCAAATCTTCTACCCGTAAAGCAGTATGGATTCCCAGGCAAAGATTCAGCACGTACTGAGCTTGTCGCAGGATCCAATACTCTGTGCCGCCCATATGCCCCGTACTCGTACTTCTCATGAAGATTGCCGCTGGCTGCGGTCAAACCAACGGTCGAGCCGAGACTATCAGCATGATAGTAGAAACGCTCTGCGCCATTGATGAGCAAAAGCGTTTCATCAACACTCGCTCCATATACATAGACCCTTTCTATTGCCCCACTCTCATATTCTGCGACTACCTGGTCTCCACTGTAGACGAATTCTGTGGTCGTCCCATCGACTCCCTTGCTCACACGTCTAGCGTAGGCATCAAAGGCGTAAGCGGCATTCTTTGGCCCCGATGTGGCCGAGACGAGACGATTCTCGACGTCGTACGTGTACGAATTCATTGCATCGCTGGTCAGGTTGCCGTTCAGGTCGTAAGAGAAGCTCGTTCCGCCCACAGATGCATACTGATTGAGGCTATTAGAGACATAGTCAGTAGTCCCACCGTTGGTCACTGAAACCCTGTTACCCACCGCATCATAAGTGAACGTTGTATCCGGCTGGAAGAAGCCGTCAGGATAGTCAACAGCCGCGAGTTGATAGATCGGATCATAGGTATAGCCATGAACATGGGTCCCGTCAACGGTCATGGACAAACGGTTCCCCATGTTGTCGTAGGTGTAGGCATAGCTGCATAGAGACGAGCCATCGCCTTTGGCATGCGCAATGCTCAAGAGCCTGTTTGCCTGGTCGTATGTGTAGGCGGTGGTCGTACCGTTACCCATAATCCGGCCCGTACGGCGGGATACAGGATCGTAGTCAAAGTGGGCAACCGGTTGCCCCTGGTATGTCGCATCCGTCATACGGCCCAATTGGTCATAGGCATACTGGGCGCTGCTTCCATCCGGATAGGTTAACTGCGTGCGGTTGTCCGATGTATCATAGCTGTAACCGACATTTCTGCCGCTTGGATAGGTCACCTGGATAACACGGCCGATGCGATCGTAATCATAGTGAATTGTACCCAATGCATCGGAAACATCGGTGCGTCGCCCCGCGGTATCGTATGCATACTGAATTGAGGTCTTGGTGATCCTTCTGCCGAGTGCGTCATAGGAATATGTGATCGTCTGGCCAGCCCGGTTGCTTCTCGCGAGGATGTCACCACGTGCGTCATACGCGTACTGTTCCGACGAGCCAGCGGGATAGGTTGTCCGGACGTGCCTGTCGAAACCGTCGTACGTGTAGGTTGTTGTATTGCCCTTGGCGTCTATCACGGACGCACGGTTACCATTGCCGTCGTAGGAGTACTGAGTGACGTTTCCAAGAGCATTGGTGATCCTGATCAGGCGATTTGCCGCCTCGTACTGATAGGCCGTCGTATTGCCATTGCGATCAGTTACACTTGTTTGGTTCTCTTCGGCATCATAGGCATAGACTATATTATGGCCAAGGGGATCTGTATCAGTCACCAAATTGTCCAAGCTATTGTAAGCGTAGGTTGTTGTCTGCCACGGGTTGCCGGCATCTCCAGTGGCACGCCTAACCTGCTGGAGGTTACCATTGCCATCGTAGGAGAGATATGTCACGTAATTGAACGGCGCAGGATCGGTAACACGGATGCGCTGGCCCGCGGCATCATATTGATAGGCAGTCGTGTTCCCACGAGGATCCGTCGTCGAAACTACATTCCCGACGGTATCGTATGAGTAAGCCCATGTGAGGTTCAGACCACCGGAGTCGCGTATACCCATTGTACGGTAGCCTGTTGCGGCATCGTATTGGTACTGCGTGACGACACCCGCTGGGTCTGTGACAGAAGCTACCTGTCCAGCCGAATTATAAGAATACCGGGTTATTACGTCTCTGCCGGCAGCATCCTGGGGATATGTTATCTGAAGAAGGTTTCCATTGGCATCGTAGGAATACTGGGTAACGTTGCCTAATGCGTCAGTTTTTCTCGTGATGAGACTATAGGTTGGCTCGTATTCAAAGACGGTTACTATATCCGATGATGACGGGGGATCGGGCTGATAATAGCCTCCTACAGTGACGGCCACGTCATCAAGATACCACCCGTCGTATGTGACCGAAGAGTCCGTGTAAAGGCGAAAACGAATGTATATACTATGTCCCACATAGGATGAGAGACTATACGACACTTGATGCCAGGTCGTATTGTGTCCGTTGAATCGAGTCAACTGTGTCCATGGGCCACCGTCGGAAGAGATCTCGACATAGCCGTAGTCGTACCCGGACTCGAGGGAGTACCTATTCCAGAAGGTGAGGGTAGCGGCACTAACACCCGTCAGATCTATGGGTTGGCCCAGTGTCAAGCTGATGTTACGGTTGTTTGCGTAGTTGCCTGACGGACTGTCAGTCCAGCAGTGGGTGGGGCTGTGATAAGTGGCGGTGGTCAGGCCCCAGGGAGATTGAGCCGACCAGTTTCCAGTCCCTGATTCCATGTCGTCGGAGAAGGGAGTGCCCGTGCCCCACTGTGTAAACGATACCTTGCGGCGAATCTCGGTTGCGTTGCCTCTGTCATCATAGGTGTACTGAATACCGTTACCATTGGGGAACCGCACAGCCAGGAGGTTCATATTGGGATCCCAAGCCCGCCAAGTCTCGTTGCCCAGCGGATCTATTTCACGGATGGGATTCCCGTCTTGGTTGTAGTAATAGGTCCAGTTGTTACCGCGACGATCACGAACGGTCGTGTATCCCGCGGAATAGGTGAACTGGTAGTAGCCGTCTCCGTAATCTTGCCGGGTGACTCTATCCTGTGCATCGTAGTAATTGCGCCGAAATAGCTGACCCTTGGGGTCAGTGGTCGTGGTCAGATTATGATTGCTGTCGTACGCATACCGCGTAATCCCTCCAAGGGTATCGTGGTACTCGACCAGATTGCCTTGGGCGTCATAGACATAGCTCACCGACCGGCCTGCCCAATCGGTAAAGCCAGATATGCGCCCGTTCACGCCCCACTGAACTTGCACAGCACGGCTGGCAGGGTCGATGATAGCCTCCATGTACCCGTTGCTGTCACGCTGAATGGTTATCGTATCACCATTCCGGTCCACGACCGCTGCTAAGCGACCATCATCGTCGAATCGCCATTCGGTACCATCCTTCTCTCGGAGCAAAAAACGGCCCTCCGGCCTAGTCAAAGTGGTATAGACCGAGGCTGGAGCAGTATACGTACCGTCACGATTGTCGGTATAAATGTGCCGGGCGTTATCACCACGCCTGATAATGACCCAGATGTTCTGCTCATCGGTGACTTCGATGGCCTGGATGTTGTAGGTGAAGTTCCAGCCGTATCCGAGCGGACCATCGTGATCATCCTGGCTGTTGTAGCTTCGCACGATATCGATGCTCAGACCACGGCCCCGTATATGCAGATCCCTATGGCTGAATGGAAAGCTTCCATATTTCAGCGTGATCGGATCACCGCCCTCTGCAAGCTTCTTCTGTTCTTCCGGGGTCAGGCTATCATAGTACCCTTTCAGTATCTTCTCGAGGGGCAGGACCTGCTGACCGTGTCCTAAGTCCCACCACTGCCCATGATAAGCATACGAAGGAGAAACAAGGAAGCTACCGCATAGAAGAGCAATGGTTACGGCCAGTAGTCTCGGCAGCTTCGACGAGATATTCTGATTCACTACCATGATTCTACCTCCTGATCAGTCAAGATGAGATGATATGGGAGTGTCATCTTCGCTCTTAATAATATAGAAACACTGGCACATACACGATCATTGGAGATGTGTAGCCTCCTGGTCCTTCTGCAAGAAGGCCCAGTCTGTAGTCCCCTTTGACAACAAATAGCTCTGACTCATCCCGCCCATCCCAGGCGATGGCATTACCTCCTGCCGGCAAGCCTGTCTGCTTGATCGTCCGTATGAGTCTGTTCGTGTCCATGCTGTACACACGAAGAGTTACATCGCCGGGCCGGGACAAGTTAAACGAGACTATCGTTTCTGCCGCCTGTTCGGGCTTTCTTCTGGCAGTTGGATCATAATAGTTCTTACTGGCTGCAGGGTTACTTATGGTCGGACTGGCCCCTTCCACAAACAACGTATTGTTTGGCAGACGGTACGCAAACACAGCGTACAGGAACACAGGGCTGTAAGAGCCCGAACTCTGGGGGCGGGCTAACCGACCATCGTCTGTCAATCCATCCCACATCACGCTCTTTGTGCCAGCGCCCTGTGGGACGCGATTCAGAAGCTGCCTGATCCGCTCGTTTTTATTGATGTCTCCTATATTAACAATCACCTCAGATGGCACAGACAGATTGTAGTTGATGTACGTGAAGTCGTTGTTGTATGGGGCGAATGTGGTTTTCGTCGCCCACTGAGACGGCTGGTATTGACTTCCACCAGTCGTATGGGTCAGATCGTAAGTATACGTTTGGCTGCCCAACTTGTACTCCAGGATGGCAAAGTACGGACCGTCCGAGACTGTGTTCCCGCCATCATCCTTGCCATCCCATGCATCATTGTACGTGCCGGCTGCACGGACAGCATTGCTGATCAACGTACGCATAATTTGTTCGCCCCGATTCTTAATCTTGATAGACACAGAAACATCAGCAGACAGCGTGGTCCGAATACCACCGGTCTGCTGGGCGGTGGGGTTGAATGTGTTGTTTGTGATCGACAACGACACGTTGATCAGGACGGTAACCTCCACGATATCCATGGCTGACATACTATCGTTATCGGTTACTCGAAGAGTAGCATAGTGTGGGCCTGCCTGAGTATACACGTGGCTTGTCGTGCCCGTGCTGGCCGAAGACCAATCAGTAGCGAATGCGCCATCGTAATCGAAATCCCACTCATAAAGAACGATGCTCCCGTCGGGGTCGGAACTTCCGGTAGCATTGAGATTGACAGTCAGGGGAGCATTACCTTGAACAGGACTTGCGTTGGCCTTGGCTGTGGGTGACCGTGGAGGGCCGACCCGCACCTCGATTAGCAAATCGCTGACTGTCGCAGTCAAACCGACCACGTCAGTAACTCGGAACGTTGGCTGATAGTTACCGGGACTAATGTATGTATGCACCGTATTCCCAGTTGTGCTGGACGACCAGTCATATGTACCGTCTCCGTCGAAATCCCATTCATACAGTGTGATCCTGCCGTTGGGACTGTTACCACTCCCAGAGAAATTCACTTGGAGTGGCGCCGGACCGTTTGTTGGAGTGACTGACGCCACAGCGGTTGGAGGCGGTGCGCTCACGACAATGGTTACGTACGTTAGATCCTGACGACCCCGGTTATCCTCCACTTGCAAGGCTGCATAATAAGTGCCCGGCAGGCTATACGTGTACGTTGTTGTATCATTGCGACCGTATGACCAATCCCACGAAGGTGGACCACTTGGATCATACACGTAATCAAGACGGTACATGGTGATCGTACCGTCGTAGCTCTGCCCTCCTGGCGTGAAACTTACAGTAAGCGGCGCCGCGCCGGCAAGTGGGGCAGCCGTAAGGGAAGCCTCAATTCCTTTGGCTGTAGAAATTACCACAGTATCGGTAACAGTGGCCCCGTCTGCAGAAGTAACTCGGATGCGCGCGGTAAAACTTCCGACCGTCGCGTACGTATATGAAGTATTAGCTGACGTAGTGCTCGTAAAGTCATATACACCGTCATCCGTGAAGTCCCACTCGTACTTCACGATGTTTCCAGCTGCGACTGCCGAAAAACTGACTGGCAACGGCGCATATCCACTAGCAGGGTTTGCTACGGCAGTCACACTTAGGACAGGTGTTCCCCAGACTGACATCGTTGGGCTAAATCGTACTTGGCCAGGCACAACAAAGGCAATGTGCTGTTCGCGAGTAGTTACACCCGCACCCAGTACTCCACCTGATACGCAATCGGTAAAATCTACGTATGGAGTACCGTCGGGTAAGGTACCGTCGCTTACGAGAGTTACCCCAGCCGGGATGTTCCGAAACGCAAGTACCAGCGGCATGTTGATCGGCTCGCTTGACGTGTTAGTTATCGTTGCAGTCAAGCGAATTTCTGCGTTACTCCGATCGTAATAATACCTGCTTGTTGTGATAGTCGTCTTGTTGCTAAGATTTACCAGTCCGATGTAGTTATCCGCCCATACCAACTTCCCCGAGGAGAAAAAGATAGAGGCAAATATGGCAGTTAGCATCAGGTGAGACAAACGTTTGGGTGGTGAGAAGCTGGTGGGATTATTGTGCCGCATGGCTATTGCCTCCTACTGTGCCTTGAAAAAGTCTCCCATGTTGCGGTCCACGGGCAAGAAGGTTTGCCCGCTCGTAGAAATACTTAACACGGCAACAAGGCCGTCTCCTCGCAACCATCGCGCGCCTGCATCATAGAGATATGCAGCCGTGCCACTTATCACCAGGCTCTCTTGGCAGTCTACTATTTCGAAGGTTCAGGGCTTAAGGCTCTATGACAGCAAACGCTTGCACCGATGGCAAATGAGCGTCAACGAACCGAGCCCCATTAGTCCAAGCACCACCGCCGGGGGCGCTGGGATAACTGCCACAGTCGCATTATCAATCCAGATTTGGCCGTCGAGACTACTATCACCAAAACCGGGAACAAAGTCGAATGCAAGAAGGGCATTTGTCTCTACCCCGCCCAAGCTGGTTAAGTCCAGTGTTACCCGGGTCCAACCCGCTCCAAGATCTGTCATCGTGACATATAGAGGATCCGTTAAGATTTCATTAATGCCCCCAAAATCGTCCCAATCGTGCATGAAATAATAGGTCTCAGACGAATCAAGCGGGTCTGCGTCCGTTGGAATAAGCGGGGCGTAGGAGATCGGATCAAGTAGCGAAGCAGTGAAGCTCTCCTGGCCGTCAGCTTCAAAAAGAGGCGTGTAGTCGAAAGATAGGCTCAGGCTGAGAGCTGGTATTGTAAATTCCTGTTCAAGATAGGCCCATACAATCGGGTCTTCCCCCAATACAACTGTACCTGCGCTGATACTCACTACAGCATAATCTGTCCATCCTATGCTTAACGGACTGGAAAAATCACCATTCTGCAAAGATGGACTCGCTAAAATGGATGTCTCCGCCCACAGGCAGCCTAATATAGCTGCAATCATCAGCTTCGTAGAATTCTTGCTCAACATGATTCAGACCTCCTCCGAAAACTCCAATAATTGCCCACTTGCCGACATCACCTACATTTTGCTCTGTGTATTTTCCCAACATCACCCCAAGGCTGTCAATCGTGGTAAATACGGATTTTTGCTGGGTAAAAGCAAGTTCTTGGCCCAAATAGCCTCTTCTGCTCATTTTTTCCCCGAGGGGAATGAGATCAAGTTCAGAATCGCGGTGTCTTAACTTGCCACGTTTTTGAATTGGACCCTAAGAATCTTTCTATCCCAACAGTTGGCGTAAGTGCAGCCGGATGTTGTCTCACCACACTCGCCGTGACTATTTCATGCCAACTCTATGAAAAGCGGCAATCATGCAAGCTGCAGGATTCGGAATGGAATAGTCCAGAAGGGCCAAATTGGCCTGGATACCCGCTTGTTAGTGCTTGTGTCCTATCAAGCGAAATAGTCTTTCTCAGCTAACCTGTCCGTTGGGGATCAACAATTCCCAGCAAAACGGCTCGTTTGACCAAGTCAACCAAGTTATCCACACCAAGTTTCCGCATAATGTTCGTTCGTTGATCTTCGATCGTTCGTAGCGCCCGCTGGCGGGCCCGTGCTATTTCGCGGCTGGTCTTACCCTCCAGGATTAAGCGTAGAACCTGCATCTCTGTCCGAGTGAGCGGTTTCCCGCGAAGGGAGGCAGGAAGGGAGACGCGTCCCAGTGCCGATTCAACTGCCGAAAGCAGAGTCTGTCTGGTGAAAGGTTTCTCTATAAAATCCACCGCTCCTTGCTTGAAGGCTGCTCTGGTCATCGGTACATCACCGTAGCCCGTAAGAATGACAACTGGCACCCACGGAGCAGTCTGTCTGATTTCTGTCAACAGTTCTGTGCCATTCATTCCAGGCATCCTTACATCAGTAATAAGTAGATCGCACGTCTGACAGCGCAGTTGCTGGAGGCAATCGGGCGCACAGCTAAAACTGCTGACCCTGAAGCCAGCATTCTCCAGAGTGTGGGTAACAGCCTTCCGCACCGGCAGTTCATCGTCGACAAAAAAGATATGTTGTGTCATTTCTTCTAAATCCTCTGTACGAGCGGCAGCCGCGGGAGCCGCGGGTCATATACCTGCTATCTCAGATGACGTTGAGAAGCCTTCTTATCGTATGGCTCTCCAAGGACCCGCTGCACGGCGCGCTCTTCCAGGATGATGCGCACATTAGAGGCAGTTTTACACAACCTTATCGCAGTACCCTCAAAAAGCTCTTTCAATTCCTTCTCCATGAGCGAGTTTGTGCCACTCACTCAAGTCTGAACGCACGGCCGCGAAAAGCATCCGGCTCGTGTGCTAACGGGGCTTCGGTCTTACATTACACGTCCTCACTTCTCATGCGCCCCTATCCGCATTGACGTTCCGTCGGTCGAAAAGTATTTGGAACAAAACAATAATAAAGGAACCTTCGTATCCGTTGCATAAGTGATCCTCATCCGCGTACGACCAAAATCTCTAGTTTTGATACCAGATTTTCGTAACACAGTCAACAGAAAAAAACTTCTAAACCGGACTATCCCGACTCGCCAGACAAGCCGACTGTACACAACTCGCAGGGAGGGAAGACGCATAGTGTACCGGCCTGGCAATATTAGCAGATGCCTTGTCGATTATAAATGTGCCCGGTAAATACCCTATGATAGAGAAGCGGGCTCAAAAAAATGCTGATATGTGCCGTTTTTGGCGAAAAATCATGGTGGCGGCCGCAAAAACCCGTAGTTACCACGATAGACAACCGCTCGTGGGACAGTAGGATTATAAGTAAGGCTGTCTTGGAGAGACATGTGTAACGGATGAGCAAAAGTTAGGATCTGCGCGAAGACCGACCAGGTCGTATCGCCGCGTGATGAACCATGAGAACCACGACAGCAACGTGTGGATAACTACGGAGTGGCATGGCTCCTGCCGGGACTATGCTGCTAAGGGAGCGTGACACTCATGTCTGCGAAACAACGCGTATATAAGGTAAGTTTGGACCAGTAGCAATGCCGTAGAATGGAGGAACCTACAGGGGTCATGGCTCGGAAATTGCAACCGCTGCGGATATTGGGGGTATTGGGGGTGATTTCGGCAGGTGCGGTGCTTTTGGCTTGCGCAGTCCAAGGGTTACGGGGACGGGGCGACCCGGACGTCGAGGAGTTTCTGAGGGGTCCCGGCATCGTAGAAAGGCTTAGCAGGGCTGGTGACAACAAAGGAAACAACTCTCAGCAGGAAGACTCGCCCCTTGTCAGTCAAGCACAGGCTTTCGCTGTGTACCTGAATCCCCCGCCGACTCGCCAGGAAGTACCAGCACGCATTCCGACTGTTCGACCCGCAGCACCGTCACCGAAGTTCACGCTTCACGGGACCTGCTACTATCCATTGCAGCCAGAGGAATCTCTGGCATTAGTCTGGGAACCAGGGGGTGGAGGCGGTACCTTTCGGTGGGTCAAGCAGGGTGCTGAACTGGGCCACTTTGTCATTGAGAAGATAGAACGCGGCGCTATCGTATATAGAGATGGCGAGCGAATGCACGAGATGTTGGTCGAACGTAGATCGGCCCCGGTGAGTTTTGTGCGGGGTCGCAGAACCGAACCGGCGCGAAGCGGGTCCGACCTGCTCACGTTGGACACGGCCGAAGCCGACGCCGATGCGATGCCTGACGAAACACGCCCACTGCAACCCGCTGCCAGTAGTATGAAACGTTAGCAGGTCAGCGACGAAGAGGAAAGCGGTCTGGAGTATACTTTTCAAAGGGTCGGTTGCCAGCAGCCGCGCTTCAAGTCGTCTTCATAATGTGTGCGAGCAGAGTACCATGGTTATCTTATGGTACGCATTCATGTTATCAGATTGACTCTGACACAAGCGTGGTCTGTCAGTGGGTGGGAAATCCCTTATTTCGAGGCTTCATGGTGCTGCAATCTGTGGTTTCTGGCCTGTTGGCTGAAAGTCCTGCGCACGTCACTTGTCTGGTGACTCTGGTGCGTTTACAGGATTTCATAGGGGAAGGTATCTGGAATTAGGAGTGACTATCATGCGTAAAGAACATTCTTGTCACAGGGAGCCCTTAATAGGGGTCGTTTGGCTTCTTCTTGTCACCCTTCTGCTCCGCGGCTGTAGTCGAGCTCCAGCATATCTTAGCCGTCGCTTGGAGCCGAGTGAGCAAAAGGTTCTTGTCCTGAGAGAGATATCAGCGGACCAAGGCAAGGTCTTCTTGTCTCAGTTGGGCCTCGGGACAGTTTCCACGCTGTCTGATCGGAATGCCCTTTTAGTGACCGGTTCACACAGTGAGTTGCGGAAGGCAAGCGCTGTCCTTGAGCTTGTCGATGCAAACGAGGAATTCGTAATAGAGACTCTTGGCCCTGCTTCAATGGCGAGGACTTTGCCCTCGAATGGCCGGCTTGCCCAAGCGCTTGGTGATATAACAATTGGGACATTTGCAGACCCACCTCAGCATGGGCGGCACGCACGGGCCATAATAGACATTCATGGCGATGCAGTTTGGGCGATAGTCCCTGCACGCTACCGGCAAGAGACCCTTACAGCAATTAAATTGGGCCCTGAGGCCATAATGGAGCATAGACGGGCTGTCCAGGGGTATATTCAGGCAGATACCCGCGAGGCCCTGACGGTGGCCGACCAGCATCCGACCGATGTGCGCCTTCAGCAAGGCAGCGCAGCGGTCCCGCCTGCAGCCAGCAAAGATATGTTATCAAGAACGGCTACTGCTCAGCTACCGCCTCAGCTTTCTGAGCCGGGTGCATCCAAAGCAAAGTCAGGTGCTCAGGTAAAGGCAGGACGGGAGTCTATCGCCGATACCGAAGAGGTCTTTGCGGAGGAGCACCAAGCAATCGGCAAGGGCGTCTCAGTTTCGGGGGCGACTGTCGATTCTCTCGCCCAACCGAATTCAGAAACCAGAGAAACCACAGCAAAGCCCTCTGGTAAGGTCGCCAAACCTCCTACGGCTGGTGGGGTGTATCAGATAGCGCCTTTGGCCAATGGCGACGATACTCTTGAGTTGGACCTGCCTGAGAAGATGGACTTAACTCAGCTGTTGGACCTAGTGGGTGAGTATTTGCACCTGGACTACACGTACGATCCAGATAAGATCAAAGACCAGGTGGTTACACTCAAGCTTCATGGCAAACTGCAGGGTAGGATCAGTGTGAATGACTTGTACCCCTTGCTTGAATCGGTACTGAAGTTCAAAGGTTTTGCTATGACTCGACACAAAGGCAATCTCGTGACCATAGTCCCTGTTACTGACGCTCTGGAAGTCGATCCTGAGCTGGTAGACCCCAACAGCAAAATCATAGAGGTAGGAGATATAGTCGTCACCCGCGTTTTTGAGCTGCAGTACATGGATACTGCCGGCGCCACGAATCTGTTGGAGAACATGAGGTTGAGTGTGGCTGTCTCTGCAGTGGAGGAAACTCAGACCCTTATCGTCACCTGCTACGCGCACCTTATCAGCCGCATTGAACGATTGCTGAGCATGATCGACAGGCCGGGAATGCCCAGGAAGTTCCGGTTTCGGCAGTTGAAATACACGATGTCGAAGACGCTTGCCAAGAAGGTGGAGGCTCTCGCTAAGCAGCTTCGGACTGTGCCCGTCACCATCGCCTCGGCCGAGAAGGCGCCGTTGGGACCCTCTCAACAAGTGAGTGTTCCTCCACCGCCTTCTCTAGCACGTAGGTCAAGGCAGCTCGACGGTTCAGAAGTGCCCTCCAGAGAGACTGTCTACCTCGACAGCGATGAAAGAACAAATCGTATTCTGATAATCGGCTATGAGGAGCAGCTGGTGATCGTGGACGAACTTATAGAGGCGCTTGACGTGGCGCAGCAGGACCTGCGGACTCTAAGTGTCTACAACGTTAAGCACCTCAATGCGGACCAGGTGAAGAGAAAGCTGCAGGAGCTGGAAATCATCGGCAAAGCTGCCCAGACCTCACGGACATTTGCAACAGCACCGACACTCGGGCCTTCACCATCAACCAGGACTGGAATGACGGATGCCATAGAGGGGCCTCTGGTAGAGGAACCACAGGTGGTGGTCTTAGCAACGACCAATTCACTGCTAATCAACGCCACTGAAGAGCAACATGCTCGGATCGAGACTATCATTAGTTTCGTCGATGTGGCACCGCAGGATCTCCGGACTCTCCGGGTCTATGAAATTGAGCACATCGACGCCGACGAGATGAAGAGAAAACTACAAGAGCTAGAGATAGCCGGCAGAGCTACCCTGACCGCTGGCACCTCCCGAATGACGCCGACGTCCGGGCTTCCACCATCAACTACGACCGGCGAGACGCGTACGATGGAAGGGGCAGCGGCGGAGGAGCCACAGGTGGTAGTGTTAGCGGCAACCAATTCATTGCTAATCAACGCCACCGAAGAGCAACATGCTCAAATAGCGACAATTATTGGTTACGTGGATACTGAGAGCCGTGAACAGGCTATCCCCTATGAGATCTATTTCCTCGAGAATCAGGAGCCTAATCGCCTGGCGGGAGTTCTTGAGAAAATCATTCGAGAAACCATCACGGATAAGGAAGCGAAGATTGAGAAGGTTATCCAGAGGGAGGAGCAAATCGTGCTTGTTCCTGACGAAGCCACTTTTTCGCTTATCGTCTATGCTAACAAGAAGAATCAGGGATGGATAAACAAACTGGTAAAGACCCTCGACCGGCGAAGACCACAGGTTCTAATTGATGTAACACTGGTTGAGATAAGGAAAACCGATGAGTTCGACTATGACCTGAATCTGATAACGAGCTTCCCGGATTTGGTCGAAACGGGTGGGCAGACGGGATCCTTCCTCGTCGACAAGCAAACTGTAGTGGAAAAACTGCTTCAGCCGGGCATGCGGGAGCAATTCATTGACTTTCAGGCAAACGCAGGCTTAGCCACTGGCTTCTACGCAGACAGGCATGTCAATGCCTTGTTGCATGCGATGCGAACGAAGAACTATGGCCGGGTCCTTGCAAAGCCCAAAGTCCTCGTCAATGACAATCAAACCGGGACAATCAAGACCATGGACACCACTTATGTGACCAAGAAGACTTCCATTCCGGTCATCACAGGTGCAGCGGGCCAACAGAGCACCCTTATTGAGACGGCGATCGACTATCAGTCATACGAGGCCGGAATCACACTTGGAATCACGCCACACATAAGTGAGGGCGATCTGCTTCGTCTCGAGGTAACCCTAACCCGTTCAGACTTTGGGACCATAACAGGCGAGAAGCCGCCGGATAAGACAAGCAGCGACGTAAATACCGTTGTTACTATTCCTGATGGCAGCACAATTATCCTGGGTGGTATGCTAAAGCTCAACCAAAGTAGGGGTGGAGCAAAGGTGCCCATACTGGGAGACCTGCCGCTCATCGGACTGTTATTCAGGAGTCTGACGCATAGTGACATACAAAGCAAACTGTATGTCTTTGTCAGAGCTGAGATAATAAGACCGGCAGAAGCACTCGCGGCCGCCCACACGGATCTGGAAAGAATATCTGGACAGAACCGAGCCGCATTTGAGAAGCACGAGGAGGAATTTCAAAACTACCATGATGTACCCGGCCTCAAACCCAGAATAATGGACCCAGCGAAGGTACTTGAGGCGCGCTGATACGGTGGCCTATGAAGCGATGATCTGAACTGTGTGCAGGACCAGCAGTGCTGGTAGCTAATAAGAAATGTTTAATTGATTTACAGTGGCTGGTTCAACGCCTATTGAAGCACTTTCACCAGATTTTGATTAACGTTTTCCAGAACGACCGCTGTTGAGCTTTGGCGTCAACGTCGAAATCAAGTAGGGAGCTTAATGAAGGAAGGAGTTTACGATGCAATGTGGCGTGCTGATTGTCAGTTTTTTGGTGTTAGCCGGCCAGACCGGTGGGGTGCGGAGTTGGGACTTTGACAATCTGTTAGAGGGGTCACTGCCCAAAGGGTGGAAAGTAGAAGCCACCGGCCAGGAAAAACCGGCCGCTCGCTGGCAGGTCGTCAACGACAAAAACGCGCCTTTGGGTCCCGGCGTCCTGGAGTTGACCGCGACAAACCACTCCGAACGGGGCGTGTTTAACATCTGTTGGACGGACGAGGTTTCATTTCTGGAGGGTGAAATCGCCGTCTTTTTGAAGGCCCGGTCAGGTAAGATCGACCAGGGCGGTGGTCCTATCTGGCGGGTTCAGGACAGGAACAACTACTACATTGCCCGCTACAATCCGCTCGAAGAGAACGTCAGCATTTACTACGTCAGAGGCGGCCAGCGTGTCATGCTTGGCTACACTGGAAAGATAGGACTCAAGGACACCTGGCACATCCTCAAGATCAACCATAGGGGTAGCAGGATACAAGCATTTATCGACGGGGACATGAAACTGATGGTTAATGCGGGAGACTACATCCCTGAAAAAGGTGGCGTGGGCCTCTGGACAAAAGCGGATGCAGCGACGGCCTTTGACAACTTCACCGTGATTCAGAAGTGATTGGGATAACTTGAGGAGCTGTCCGGTTCCGCTGAACGGCCAGTTCATGCAACCTGGAAAAACACGGGTAACACTCTTTGAGGAGATACGGGTAGCGGTTGCGTTTGTGCTGTCACCGTACGGTGCACTTATTCATACGCGTTTCTTGGAGCCTCACGGTTTCTCTGTTAGATACTTGCAGGACACACTACTTTATGCTGTCGTTCTGTTTTTAAAGTTCCACACGTTGCCCAAGTGCTGCGAGAACGCAATTTGCGAAGTGCCTGTGCCAAAGACGATGGCTGATCACAGCGACCTTGTCCCCGCCAGGCTTTTCGTTTTCCTCCAGGAAGGTTTCGCCGAGTAACGGCTCGATTTTCATCGGTAACTTCTTGCCGGATAGCTATGCAATACGACGTATTCATAAGCCACGCGTCTGAAGATAAGGAAAGCTTCGTAGAGCCACTGGCAACAGAATGTGTGGTCCTTGCAAAGTGCCAGCGTATTGATATGCAGTACGAGGAACGACAAAATGACTACTGATATGCCCGAAGGCTGGGGCGAAGACCCTTTGTCAGAATTCATAGAGGCAGCACACCACAACTGTATCGCTTCCTTTGTGAATTACAGAGGACTGCCGGTTATGAAGGCCCTTAACGAAGTCGACGCCCTGTTTCGATGTATGCTCCGCATTCCCTACAAGGAAGTGAAAGAGATTCTCCTTCCCGCTTTTGTAGGTCGGTCCCACTGTGCTTATCTCAGCAGCATTCAGCTGTCAACGGCTGGCCAAGCAGTTGAGGCCTATCCGGCCATCCGCTTGTGCCTGGAGAATGCCCTCTATGCTCTATTCATCCAGGACGACCCGACTATCAATGAGGAAATCCCAGAAAGATTGAAAATATGGGCTAACCGCGGTGCCAACGACGAGGCCACGAAGAAGTGTAGGCAAACTTTTGCATACGGTCATGTACGAGACCATTTGATTAGCCGTGACCAGACAATTGGAGAAGAAGCCAACGCTCTCTACGAGCGGACGATTGTTTATGGTGCCCACCCTAATTTCTATGCGCATGCCACGACGAGCGACCCACTGAAACCTGAGGGGGGTAACGTGCAGTATTTGTTGCCCAATACTGATGCGTCCAAGTTGGCTATTCAGACTGCGGTGCAGGTAGGAATGTGTAGCCTAAGAATATTTGGCCTGGTCTTACAGGATCGGTTTGGGGAAGCCGGAATTCCCGGCAGGCTTCAGAAAATAGACTGGCGGAGTTGACTGTGCAGGGCGAGAACCGCAACAGAACCAGGTGCCAACGTGGGACGTGCTGATGTCATCCAAAACCAACGCCATCTAATACCAAAGGTAGCATATTGAGGCCACAGCGTGCCCGGTACTTGCTACGCTCTTTCGCCATCGCTACTTCAAATTGAGGTCGTTCTGTTTTATCGACTGAAAGCAAGTGCATGTGCAGAGCCTGAGCAATCCAGGCAATTTCAAGAAGCGGACGCAAACGCCGTCGGCGTCGTATAATCCAACGAACTGTGCGGCCGACGGTGATTGTAATCCAGCCTATGGCTCTCCACAAGCACCTTCGCCTCCTTGAGGTTCCCGAACAGCTCGCCGTTGAGAAACTCATCCTTGAAATGACTATTGAACGATTCACTGTATGCATTCTCCAACGGACTGCCCGGCTCAATGTATAGCGTCCCGACAGCCGATTCCGACAGCCACTTTTTTATCGTATCAGCAATAAACTCAGGGCTTTAAATGTCTTTACAGGCATCGTCGATTGAAAGGCGTTTGGTACGGAAACTCATACGTGTGTAGAAGCAATCCAAAGACCGTGATTGCCCAGGCAATATCTGCAAGGGCAAGTGCAAAACGTGGATTTTCAGGTCTCGCAGAGCAGCGCCGGCTGCGGACCATACTGGCAGAGTAATTGCCTCTGTGAGCGTCTGACACCGCCTTGACAAGAAGGCTACTGTCATTATGATTTGCTTGCCCGCGCTTTGAGTCATAGGATAAGATCTTTGGTGTCTTGTCTTACTTTGTGGGGCAATGTCAAGCTGTGAGTACGTAACGTCCTAGCTATCCGGGAGTTGAAAGAGCTATGATTACCGCAGCCAACGCCGCAGATTTGAAGAGTGCCCCGGCTGAACTGCTCGATAAGCTCAAAGTTGATTTCTATTCTGGACCATCACAAGCTGCATTTAAGGCAACCGTTGAGAAATAAAGTGGAAGAGCATTTAGCGACTGTTCCGCAGGAGATCATGGCTGATGGTCATACTACATTTAGCCAGTATCGATGGCTTATACTATCTCTGGGGTGAAAAGCCAGCAGAAGAAGGTACATTTGACTCTACACGCCGTAAATGCGAGACGAACGTTCCTTTGCCAAAGCTGCATCCTTATGACCCAGGTTTTGAAGTATTGGTCAGCATACTTGAGCAGTTATCGATCGGGCTAAACCCTGCTAAGAATAAATCACAGACGCTAACAGCCTGGCTGCCCACCAAGGGCAGCAATCCGATACCTTCCAGCCCGCTCATTGCCGATCCGCCAGATTCACGGACAAAGACAAGATTGACACCGTGGAGCATTGACGCATATCCGCTCTCAGTCGAAGAGACCGTTGGGCTCTTATGCCTATCTATGGGCAAGCAGACTCTGGCTGCCGGTGTCGTGGTTGGAACTGATCTGGCCTACTGGGCTCAGTCACTGAAGTTTGCGGGTTCGTTAGTGGCTCGGCAGCAGTATCTGCCGGGCATAATGGTCCAAGGAACGAGTTTTCGTGCGCAATGGGAACCGGTTCTCGTTGGAGACTGCACCAGGCAGTTGAACGAGTTGGCAAAGCTTATGCCGCCGGCTGCCAGAGCACTGACAGATGCAAAAGCCACGGCACCTCCGCAGACATCCTCGCTATCTATCCTCAAGCAGTTTATCAGCTCAGCGGTTGATTATCTTGTCCGCATTTCGTCTGCAGGACAGGCGGGGCAAACAAACAAATACCGCAAGAATACGCCGGCCTTCGAGAGTGTACACGATGCCTGGCTCGACGCATTACAGTCATCGGACGGAATCATCAGGTACGACAGTAGTGAACTTGCCCAACTTGTCGAACAGGTGCGTCAATGGCACAGACCTATGGCGTTATCGGCGACCTCGCCGATTCGGCTTTGTTTTCGGCTGGAAGAACCGCAACAAGCCAAAGAGACGGACAACATATGTGTCAGAGGGGCAGAGAACTCATGGTATGTCAGGTATCTACTGCAGCCCCACGACGACCAGAGCCTGCTCATTCCGCTCGAGGACGTATGGAAAACCCACCGCCGCAAAGCTTCGGTACTGGAACATTACAAAGAGGATATTGACGAATGTCTGCTTTCCTCACTGGGACAGGCGGCAGGTATTTGTCCAAATATCGAGGCCAGCCTCAAGACCGCCGAACCTGGGGGCTATGAACTGGATACCACCAATGCTCATCAGTTCTTGGTCGAAAAGGCTATCTTGCTGGAGCAAGCGGGCTTTGGTGTTATGCTGCCTGCCTGGTGGACCCGCAAAGGCACTAAAATGTGCCTGGTGGCCCGTGCCAACGTCAAAAGCCCAAAGATGCAGGGCGGCAGCGGGTTGACGTTGAGTGAAATCGTCCAATTCAACTGGGAAATCGCCCTCGGTAACAAGAAGCTCAGCCTGGGTGAATTGCAGGCCCTGGCTAAGTTGAAGGCTCCACTGGTCCGGGTCCGCGGCCAGTGGGTCCAGATGAACACCGCTGAGATTCAGGCAGCAATTGATTTCTGGACGAAGAAGGGATCTGAACAAGCCACCGTTCAGGATATTATTCGAATGGCACTCGGGGCAAAGGACGCCGCTGGGGGGTTTGAGTTCAAAGGCATCAAGGCATCTGGATGGGTTGGGAAACTGCTCAAGCAACTGGATGGGCGAACCGCGTTTGAGCAAATCGCCGCGCCTGAGGCATTTTGCGGCACACTGCGGCCATACCAGGGGCGGGGTTACTCCTGGCTGGCATTTCTGCGGCAATGGGGGCTCGGAGCGTGTCTGGCCGATGACATGGGATTGGGTAAAACGATTCAGGCACTGGTGTTGATACAGCGGGATTGGGAATCGAACGGTAAGCGTCCGGTGCTTCTGGTGTGTCCGACTTCGGTGATAAATAACTGGCGAAAAGAGGCGGCTCGATTTACACCGGGGCTTCCTGTACTGGTCCATCATGGTTCCGAGAGGGAAAAGGGGGCGGCTTTCGGGGAGCAGGCCAGAAACCATGCTATTGTGATCTCCAGCTACGCGCTTTTGCACCGCGATATCGAATTCCTCCGGGATGTTCCCTGGGCGGGTGTGGTGCTGGACGAAGCGCAAAACATAAAGAATCCGGAAACCAAACAGTCTAAGGCAGCACGCTCGTTCGAGGCTGATTACCGTGTTGCCCTGACCGGAACACCGGTGGAGAACAACATAGGTGACTTGTGGTCGATTATGGAATTCCTTAATCCAGGGCTTCTGGGTACACAGGCCGAGTTCAAACGCACTTTCTTCGTTCCTATCCAGGCCGGGAGGGATCCGCAGGCCGCTGACCGGTTGAAACACATTACCGGGCCGTTTATTCTGCGGCGCCTCAAGACCGACAAATCCGTCATCACCGACCTGCCCGACAAGCAGGAAATGAAGGTCTTTTGCACTCTCACGAAGGAACAGGCCTCCCTGTACGCTGCGGTGCTGGAGGAAGCGGAAGAGACGATGGAATCGGCCGAAGGCATACAGCGTAAGGGCGTAATCCTGGGGACCCTTTCAAAACTCAAGCAGGTGTGTAACCATCCCGCGCAACTTCTTGGTGATAATTCCAGCATACCGGGCCGCTCCGGCAAGCTGACGCGGTTGACTGAAATGCTGGAAGAGATCATCGAGGTGGGAGACCGGGCGTTGATTTTCAGTCAGTTTGCCGAGATGGGCGCAATACTCCATCGGCACTTACAGGAGACATTCGGGCAAGAGGTTTTTTTCCTTCACGGCGGTGTGCCGAAATGCAGACGTGACCGTATGGTTGAGCATTTTCAGGGCAAGTGTGATGGACCGTCGATTTTTATTCTATCGCTGAAGGCAGGCGGAACAGGATTGAATCTCACGCAGGCCAATCACGTTTTTCATTTTGACCGCTGGTGGAACCCGGCCGTGGAGAACCAGGCTACTGACCGGGCTTTTCGCATAGGTCAGGCCCGAAACGTGCAGGTTCACAAATTCATCTGTGCCGGAACACTGGAGGACAAGATTGACGAGATGATCGAACGCAAGAAGGAAATCGCCCAGGACGTCATCGGCACGGGCGAGGGCTGGCTGACCAAGCTTTCTAACGAGGAACTGAAGGATGTTTTCGCTCTGCGTAAAGAAGCAGTAGCAGAATAGGATGGCCCGCAAAAAGGGTAAATCAAAAAGTGAACAGGATGCCATTCGAGCCAGGGCAAAGCGAAAAATGCCCTATGAGCAATAAAGATGTTCTCGCGCCCAAAGGAAATGGAGCTAAATCTTAGCAATTGTTGAGCGAACGTACAACAGAAGTAATGTTATCTTGAGGGTGGTTTGATGGTGTGGAATCGCTATTATGATTATTTTCCGAGGTCCCGGGCCCGTAAAGCAAAGGGCGGAATCAAGGCGCAATCCAAACGTGGGAACTTCGGCCAGAATTGGTGGGCCAGACGCTGGATCGACGTGCTGGAGAGCTTTAATATTGGGGCCAGACTGGGACGTGGCCGGTCGTACGCCCGCAAGGGGCAGGTGGTTTCCATAGACATCAAGAAAGGCCTGGTCACGGCTCAGGTGCAGGGGTCGCGCAGGCGGCCCTACAAGGTGGTAATTGAAGTAAAAACACTCAGCAACGCCAGTTGGAAGAAATTATCGCAGAGTTTATCAAGACAGGCGATCTTTGCGGCAAAACTGTTGTCCGGTGAGATGCCGGAGAATATCGAAGAAGCCTTCAATGACGCCAGGTTGACGCTTTTCCCGAGCAATCGCGGCGATTTAAGAACCGATTGTTCATGTCCGGACTGGTCCAATCCCTGCAAGCATATCGCGGCCGTCTATTACCTGTTAGGCGAAGAGTTCGACCGGGATCCTTTCCTTATATTCAAGCTACGGGGCATGGAACGAGACGAACTGGTCAGTCTCCTGCGTGGCCGACAGGCGGGAAAAAGCAAGGTACTGCCGCAGCCTACGGCTGGGCAAGAGGAAAAGCCCGCATATCCACCGGAGCCACTACCGGCAAACCCAAGAGACTTCTGGGGGCAGAGCGCTCCTGAGTATGATACGGTAGCCGCGGTGTCCATCCCACCCGTTGCGGCTGGCCTCCCAAAACGGCTTGGAGGTTTCCCTTTTTGGCGGGGAGAAGAGAACTTCCTTTCGGCTATGGAGACAATCTATCGTGAGGCGTCACCCATCGGAATGGATGTCTTCCTTGGCGAACAAGGATTGCCAAAGAATAGTTGCAGCCGTTAGCCTTTTGCAACATGTGAAAAATGCTTGTGCCTCCAAGTGAGCGCCTTTTTCAATCCGTATGATACACTTATTCATATGGGCGGTAATCAGGTAGAGTCAAGATGTGGCACGGTGGTTTAGGATGAGCCTATCTGTTTGCCGACCTTTTCGTATGTCGGTGCCTTAATAGCTTGTCCATGCCCCGTTTCCACATCCCGCTCATCAAACCGGACGTGCGGTTTTCCCGCATCCGGCTTTCGGACAAGGATTCACGCTTTCGCACACCAGTAGTCCAGCGATCTTGGTCAAGAAGGCAGACGGGCCGATGTGGCTCTGGCCCGCTCCCCGAAAATTATACCAGTGAGAATTCAAAGTGCGGCCACGATTGGTCTTTGTGGAAGCTTCGTATGAAACTGGACAAGGCAAGGGAGGAGATTCCTTGCCTAAAGAGGAATGCCGATAGCCGGGGTTTTTCTCCCTTCGGCTGGCGGTAGCGGCAATGAAAGGTCGCGCCAAGCCATTGGTGGCCGCGCTGTAAAATCTTTTGTCCACAAAAGTACTGGGCAGGTCGCTGCGTCAAAAATGATATCGTTCCTTGCGCCGTACCCATCGCCAGCAAGGTCAGCACCCATTGCCCAGGCGGGCTTACTCGCGCGTTCTGTTCGTGCCATCACCTCCTATCATGGCGTCGTAGATAGCTCTCGACGCGTCCAGGGACGCGCCTGAAGGTTTCGGCTGCCGCCGAAATCGAGGCTAACTCCGCCGCCAAAGTTGGTTTGAGGTGATGACTATGTCAGAACGCGAATCAGACGCCCGCCCAGGGCTGGATGCGGCTTTGCACGCGCTGCAAGGCGACTTGCGTACAGCTGAGTTCCAGGTGAGGCAATTCACTGAAGAACTCAACAGGGCTAAAGCAGGCCTTGGCAAAGCAGAATGCGAAGCAGCAGAGCTAAGGCATGCAATATCAATCCTTCAAGGAGGTGATGACGATGGACGTTGAATTCTTCGACAGCCTTGAAGAGGTGCGCAAGTACCTTGCAGAGGCCAAAAAAGCCGCCGATGCCGGGGAACCTCTCTGGCAAGCAACCATCATGCCAGGAGAGTATTTCATAGCGGTCGGCGGCGACTGCTTCTTTGTCTTTGGCGAAGTGCTGAAACACTATGAAAAAATGCATCGGCGGTACTATCGATTCTGCCGCTACTATTGTGTCGCCTGTCCTGAGGGTGAAGTCGGCGATGTGCATGTCTCGACCATCCTGTGTTTGATAAGCCGCGGGTTATTCGAGCAGCTGCGCCAGGAAGGCTGGGAAGTGCGGACATGGCCCGGAGTGCGTTGGTCTTGCGTTCCGCCGGACAGCCGTTAAATTGTCTTGCCACTGCGACGAGGCGTTTTTGCATAACGGATGTCTGGCAAAATGGCCTTGTCTGGAGGTCTATTCCCTGCAAGGGCTGCAAAAGCCGCATCGCCGCGCACCACGGCGCGACAATATGTGCCCCTTTTAACGTGAGCCCATGCACTTTACAAAGGCCTGCCGCTGGTTCAGGCCTGCCAACGGCGGCATCTGCCAATTGTATGCGCCGTAGTTAATGGTCCATTGCCGCTGATTCAGGTTTTGCTGCCGCTGACGCGCAGCGTGGATGTATTCCTGTGCTTGTTCCCTTGTCAGATGATTCACTCTCATGAAATGTTCTACCAATCGCGCCCTAAGGTGGCTGTCGCGCGTAAAAAGCAGATGTTTGGCGGCATGACAATCACTGCAAAGGGCCTGAAAGCCTTGCAACCATTGATGCCTGCTTTGCTCATTGTATTGCCACAGCTCACGGCAGTTAAGCTGTCCTTCATGGCCGCAAATTTGACAACGGAAGCCTGCCTTTCTATATACTTCGTGACGAATCCTGCTCCATTGCCCGGAAGGTAATAGTTTGGCCAGGCTGGCAAGTCGCGAACCTGCTGGAATTGGCTCAGTGGTTAATTTCAATGGCTCATTTTCAGGTTAACGGCCGCGCAGATTTATAAATGGATGCTTTGAAAAGCTGATTCGATAAAACTTTTGTTGCGTGAGCAGTTTTGGGTTTGATTTTCCTTTTGATATCAGAGTCTTTGCTTTCTTGACATGTTTAGGGGAGGGCGTCTGCGATGTTTTTGGGACATCACACCTTTTTTCAGGGAGGAAAGGCTCAACCCATAATGTTAAAAGGATTCATGGTCGCGCTTTGATCATAAGTTTTGAACAATTAGCCCCGAGTAATTGAGGTGATGTCCACCTAAAAGCTGAGAACAGACGCCCGGTCCACGAGGAATCGGGTTTAGGAAGAATCAAAGCGAAGATTTGAAAGAGGTGAAGCTGTTCAGGAGAGGGGATTCAACCAGCGTATTCTGTCATGGGAGGTAAAATTGGGTTCTGCGACAAGATTTTAATGGATGGTCGCGCATTGTTTGGATTTGGCGGTTGGCTTTGGAATTGTTTTAAGGTTCATGGTCGCGCTGGCTTGATGATTGGTCAGACTGCCTGTCAGTGGCACAGACGTAAAGAATAAAACTCGCGCAGAGAATTTAGGGCCTCTAACAGAATGAAAGTCATTGCGAGCGAAGCAATCTCAGCCACTCAACGCTGCCTCCAGTCACATATATACTCTTCTGGTACTTTGCCAAGGTCAGCAAATATATCTTTTTTGGGAAATGCTACTTTTGCCAAGAGCTCCAGTTCCTCGTCTTCTGTTAATAATCCGTCGGCTCTACACAAAAGTATTATATACGCCATATCTTGGAGGTGATGTTCCAATTTTTCTAGCGCACTGTCTTTTCTTTCGCCAAAGAGCAATAGGTACAAGCATGTCAGACGGTCGTAATGCCAACTTATCCAAGCTTCTGGTCTTTCTTTAGTTTTCCCGATACAGGCGTCTCTTACGCTTAGGCAGATGTCAATTGCTTGTAAGTAATTTTGTAAAAGGTACTGTTTGTTTCTTTGAGAAATCTTTCTGGCTTCTTTAACATATTTCTTAAGAGGTTCAAGTTGATTTACTACCTCCCTGCGTTCAGCAATCTTAATTGCTAACTCACGACATTTTTCTGTATGTTTCATCTCATTCTCTTTTGCTTTCTGAGAACGTTCTTCTGCCCATTGGATTTCCGAAGCTGTTCGAATTATTTGCGTCTTGGATATGTCTTCTATATTACCATATTGATATCCTTGTTGTGTCTCCTTTTCTACCATCAGGCCAACACTGGGACAGACATACCCACCCGCCCGAACAATATTCGTAAAGCGTTGCAATAATGGCCCCTTTTTTCTGTCTGGTGCGGTAGCACATTCGTATATCAAAACTTCGGGGAGAATCAAAAAATGATTTTTGGCAAACTGGCAGAGCTTTTGCTCCGATGTTCCGACAAAAATACTTTTGTCGAGAATTAGGCGTTTGCAATTGTTCTCCATAATTTCTCTGTGGCCAGATAAAACATTGTCTTTTTGAAATTTGGACCACGCAACTTTTTTCTGTAAATTTAGTGTCCTGCTCCCAATTAAGCCAGCAAAAAGTTAGAGAGTTGTTGCCTGTTCTTGGATTACTCACGTTATCAGAGACTATCGTTAACAATCTTTCACTTTGTTAGAGGTTGTTAGTGTTCATCGTAGAAAAGAACATAAAGCGCGGCTAAAAAAAAGAAGATTTACTACCTCAGCGCATAATTGTTCTTTTCTGGTAATCGGCGTGCTGCGCAATATGAAACGCCGCTCAGTTCTTGGTTCAATCGGTCATTGGCTCAGCGGCAAACGAAACGGTATACGGCCTGGCCTGCGGACGGGATCGGCGGCCGGGTCGCAGGAATCCTGCGTAGTCGCGCCGCTGCTGTTTGCTTGCCAGGACAGGCATCCAGCAGTTGTAATCGCCGTAGTTGATTCTCCAGTCCTTCTGGTCAAACTTTTGCTGTTGCTGATAAGCTTCCAGCAGACAGGCTTCGGCCTCTTGGGGATTGATGCGGTTAACGGCAATGAAGTGCCTCATCAGTTCTTTGTGCCGCGCAGCGTCGCGGCAAAACAGGATATGCTTGACGTCGTGGCAGTTCTGGCACAGGGCCTGGAAACCAGCAAGCCACTGGATGCCGGTTTCTTCCTTGTACCGCCAGACCTCGTGGCAGTACAGGCGGCCCTCCCGGCCGCAAATCTGGCAGCGGTATCCAACTCTCTGGTAAACGGCCCGGCGAATACGGTTCCACTGCCACGGTGGCAGCAGGTTAGCCAGGCTGGCCAACCTGGAATTGGCAGGGATAGGCTCAATGCTTAATCGCAGGCAGGTCATGCTTAGGTTTATGGGCAGGTCTTCTATAAATAAACGGCCGGTCGGGGGTAATTACGGCGGTCAAACAGCCCGAAAGGCAGCAGGTTACGGATTAGTCGTTTGTTCGGGCCCCCCAATTATCTAAGCCGTTCAGGCACTTGACCGGTAGTCGAGAATTCATTATTGTGGGAGCTTGAAAGCGGTGGTTTGCTACACGGTGTATAGCCCGGTGAAGCAGAATACCCAAGCTTAAAAGGCCGGAATAGTTACGCTTTCGAAACAGGCCAAGCGTTGTCTGCGACCGACAGTCAAACATCGCAGTCAGTTTGACGACAGGACAACGATTAGCCAAGAAGAGAAGCAAATTATGTCAACTCGGATCATCGAAAAAGAATTGACGTGGTGCAGGTCAGTAACGGCGAGCACTTTGACTGAGGGCGGGTACCACATAGAATGCGGTGACTCGGGTAACAACATTATAAGAGGAATTTATGCTGGGAAGACCAAGCAACGGATGTTATATCCACCCGTGGTCATAGTAGAGATGGCGCCAATTACGACTCAAGTGACCCGAGTCGGTCTTTCCTTTCCAACGCGATGGCGGCTACTATTTTTCCCAGCAACTATCTGGATTATCATTGGGATGGTGCCTTTTATTACAAGTCTTTTCCTTCTGTCTTTTCTCACAACCCTCAAATGGTTCGCAGTTGCTGCATCATTTGGGTGGTGTGTCTATTGGGTCATATGGCGATGCTCCTTGCCGGCTAATGCTATAGGAACGCATATTGAAAAGATGGAAAATCTGCTTTGGGAGCGTCTCGACCCCAAAGGTACCGATTCACATGAGATTGCGTTGGCAAGCCTGGGAGATGTGAGTATCTGGCGTACCATCAAGTGGATTTCACTGTTCCTGGGGGTGCTTTGTGGCTTACTGGCCATAATCAATAAGTTGTTTCCGTACCGTGGTTTTGCCTTGGGTCTGAGATCGGATGTTCGGCTCGGTACCATCTTGCTTCACAGGTTGTTGGATGTTCCGCGTATTGCCGGAACATGGGGGAATTTGTTCCTCTCTTTTCTATGCGGCTTAGCTTTAATAATCTCGGGCTGGCAGACATCCTCCTTGACATTACCTCACAGGTATCACTGGAAATGCCGATTTTACGGCACATACCTGATCTGGTGCACAGCGGCTTGGTTACCTGCTCTTATGCTTGCAGTCGGAGCTTCAAAAGACTTTTTTGTCCCTGTTCGATATAGTTCTCAGTTATTCAGTATTCTTCGAACTATGGCTGTAATGGTTATTCTTTTCTTTCAAGGTCTTTACGTTTCTATGGTACTTAGAATGCTTCCGGGGTATGAAAGGCCGAAAAAGCAAGAGGATTATTACACACCACCTTCTGCCCGCTATGAAGTATTATCCGAGAAGAGCATTGGTGATGATATCGACCTTTTAGTAACGCGTTATAAGTCTTGGACCTGGGCAAGCTTTCTGGTCTTCACAGTTTTGTATTATCTTGCTGCCGCGTATCTGATCATAACTATGGTGGAGACGACAGATGCCATTCTCGGGCAGTCATGGGCACTGGATAGTTCTTGGCGCTGGCCGCTTCTCTTACCAGCCGAGGGACGTGGTGCGGCTCTTCAATCACTCCTTCTGACGTCCTTGATGAGTTGTCCACTTGCCGTTACGGTTGTTCAGGCTGTCCGGGCGAAACTACGTCTTTCAAAAAGAGTTGCCCTAAGTCGAGAGTTTGCTATGGGCTTCGAGAAACTTGGGTTACCAGATGGGCCTATCGAAAACCTTAAGCAGTCACTCAAAACCGAGTTCATTCAGGTAGCATTGATTCCAGTTTCAGGGATAAATATACAAATCGAAAGGACGGCTATATTCAAAAGGAAATACTTATTGTGGGTATCGGCGGGTGCGCAAAAGACCTTGTCCAAAGGTGAGATGGAGGCACTCCTGTGGCATGAGTGCGGGCATACGGCATTACTTAAACGTACTTCGTGGAGGCATCTGTTGGCTATTGTTGCACCGGCGTCGGCGCGGTTCGTCGATCTTGCAGAGGACCTCTACGAAGAAGAGCGAAAAGCAGATATTTACGCCATGCAACAAATGGGAACGGCGCATCCCCTGCTATCTGCTTTGAAGAAGGCAAGAGAGCAGCAATCTATAGCAAGTGAACCGGGTCGCGCAGTGGAGAACCAACGAGCCAAGTGGGCTACGACAGAGCATGTCAGGATGGTGTGGAATTATGGTTGGGCGGCATACTTGCACCCGGATTTAGACCAACGGATACAGTGGTTGGAACGAAGAAGCCAGATGGCTGTCGAGCACGCTCAATCAGTTTAATGGAACTCCCGGCAGGTGAGTCGGTGAGTAATCGAGCCTGGTGTTATAAGGTAGATTTATGGAACTGGCCAACGCGCTAAATAAGGCGAGGGTAGTGTGTTATCGCTTTGTTGAAGATACATTCCCCCAAGAACGGGATGTCTTTGATGAAGTATGGAAGATTCTAGTGCCTCTGTTTGAAAAATGGGCGGGGCTTAAGCCTTCACTACGGCGCTTCAGCGGGGCCGATGTGTCTTTGGTCGCAGGTCTTGGTTTCCATAAGGGGCCCGATTGGGCAATGCCAATTGGAATGACTGTCATAACCGCAACAATGTTGGAGTTGTGGGATAGCCGAACACCTGTTGCGGAGCTGGATGCGCGAACAACAGTGAGGAAGTATGCTGGCAGGTTTGGCGCCCCGGAGGGTTTGCAGAGGCTGCTTGAAGAAAAGGTTCCCGGATTCTGCCTGGAACTCTGCGAGGGGATGTCAAGGGAATCCTTCAAGCAGGATAGCAAAGGCAAAGTGAGGGATATTGAAGCGCCGGTAGGCGGGCGGCCGGTAGAAGACTATATGATACTGACTCACCAACAGGCCGCCAAGCGGGTAACGTTACAGGAGTTAGTCAACTTTAAGAATCAACACAGCCCCAAAGAGTTTTCAATCTGGATCGACGAATCCCAGGGTGAAGTCTTCGTCAATAAGAAATCACTGCCACTTGGGGCTCAGTCCCGCAGGGTATTGAGACATCTGGTAGAATTTGGAGGTCAGCGCATTACGCATTATCAGTTGGTCGAATCCTGCGGAAGGGTAGAAGGTTATGACGATGTTGAGAAAACTTCCAGGAGATGGATGATTGACCTTTGGGAGGCAGGAAAAGGTCAACTCAGAAACTGGATCAAAACGAAGAATGGAGGGTTTACATATGAGGGACCTATGTCCTTTTGCATTATCGCACCATTGTCATGACGAAACCTGATTACGTGTTTTGCCCGTCAGCCTTTGATTAACAGGTTCCTTCCAGATAGTTTATACCAAGGCTATCATAAAGCGGCCAATAGAATGAGCACTTTGGGTGAAGATGGGTCATATCCAGCAGCAGTTCAGACCAAGAGTGGATAAAACCGTCAACATCCACATAATCCGAAGGGTCTTTCTCTTGAAAACGAAGGGCTCTTATCCAGTTGTCTGAACATCGCTGTGTTTCTGAACACCCCAGATTAGGATTGCTCGCATACATAACAATATTTTGAATGTAGTGGTGCCTTCCCCGCTGTTCATCGTGTCTATACTCCCTTTGAAGAATTGGTACTTGCGTCTTGCGTACCGACGGCGAGATTAAATCAGACGGAGATGAGGATTCTATACTTCCGCTGGTATGACCAGTGGTAAGTCCTCGGTATAGGCAAAAAGATCCGGGAAGGTCAAACATAGGTCGCTCTTCTGTTTCGGAGTGACAGAAGCCATGCATAAGTGCGGTAATAGCGTTGCGGTATGCTGTGAGGTACGTACTTTCGCTGTAGTGCTTCTTTATCCTACGCTGATGCACTCGAATTTCGTTGAGCCACTCCCGGTAACTTAGACTCTCCTCTTTCCACATCTTTGTCCAAGGCAGAGCTTCAAATTCCTGTGGCTCTGGGGCGTAGCCGTCAATCATGACAGCAGTAATACCTTCCTTTGTCACAACACTTTTGACCCTGACCATGCTAAGTATTTTGGCCGAAAGGTTTATAAATGTTGGCATCATTTTGGGTGTCTAAGTGGGTAGTAATCTTTCATTGGCCCTTGGACAATATGACTGGTTTTAGAGGCCGGAAGAAAAGGAACGATGATGTACGCGACATTGTGTGTTTGGAGCCAAAGGAAAAAGCAACAAGAGGTTGTACCAGTGGGTGGTAAGAACAGAGGCTTTTTGAATTTTCAAATGCGGCCTGGCGCCCAACCGGAGGTGGCGCCAAAAGAATAACGCCGGTTTCCCGGTGAAGGTAAGGACCGCGGGCCTGCCCGGGCGGGCCCGTCAACCGGATTTGTGCCTTACTGTGGGAAATCGCACACACGCAACTGTGATGACCGGACACCACGGTGAGAGAAAAAGGAAAAGCGTGCCAAAGGTGTTAGAAGAAAACCGGAAAGCCCAAAAATGGATCCAGCAAGGCATTTAACAGACAGAGTTGTTGTCAGACCACTTGGTTGGATTGTGAAAAAGTTGCAGACCTCAAGGATGGCCCATTGTCTGCCCTGCATGATGAAGCCACTAAGCTGTGAGATACTCTGGGGCCAAGACGCCGTTCGTGTTCAGCAAGGTTTATAAGTTTTGTTTTTAATATCTATATACATGGCTGTTTTTGATTTCAGAATGCTACCTGTTTCTCTTCGTGCCAGATGGGCTTTAGAAGCGGTGTTCTCTCATCTTGGCCGAGGAGAAAAGATTCCGGATATAAGGGACTTTACGGCTGTGCTCTTGGAGGCATTGAAGCGCTTCCAAGTGCCTACTGAGGATACGCGAAAGGTAATTCACATCGCTAAGGAGCTGGGCAATAGCGATCTCGCTTTGCTGATCGCTTGGAGCAGGTTTTTCTGTATGGGTGCCGAATTTGGGCCTGAGCCACAGATTTGGCTTGCTCAACAAGGTGCACTGAGGCCAAAAGCAGGGCTCCCCTTGTGGGAGCTTAAAGACGAAAAAGATAAACGGGTGAGAGTCACATTCACTTCATCGACTGTAATAGTAAACGGCAAAGAAAAAGTGTACGATGACGCTTGGAGGATGCTCGAGTACTTTCTCAATAAGAAGAAGCGAGTCCACTTTAGGGAGGGGTACCTCATATATCCGGGCTGGGGGAAGAGGGGAGTGACGGACGGACGGACACGCTTTAGGGTAAAAAAGGATAAAGCTGCCCAAGAACTCAGGGAGAACTTCGGAATCCAAACCGAGTTCAAGGGCTACAGAAGGCGGAACGCAGATTATTGGGAGCTTATCAGCCATAACGTCTCCTCCAATATACCCGAAGCTGAGGACCATTACAGAAAAGCAGAAGAATTATTCGGAAACGACCACTGGCCGCGTGCGAAGGCCGAGTTAGTGGAAGCTCTGAGGGTCTATGGAAATCACCTGCAGAGTCATCTATTGCTGATTAAATGTTATGAAAAGCAAGGTTTCAAGAACGTGCCTGAGGACGAGGTTGGTGGTGTGCTGCTGCCTTCCTGGGATTATTTAAGAGATAAGTGTATCGCCGTTGAAAATATAACTAACCTTTGTGCGAAAAAGAAAAAGGATAAGGATCTTCAGGTTTTCCTTCCATTGGTTCAAAACGATCCCATTTATTCGCAGCTCAGGGGGCACACTACTATTTTGGGCAAATGGCTTATCGAGAGAAAAATCATTCCGGACTACACAATTTTAGCGGAGTTGAGGAAGCTGCTGAAAGCGATAGTCACTACTAAAGACAAGTCAGTAAAAGAGGAAAAAGCAACAGCGTTTTGCCAAACCCTCTGCGTAAGGGAGGTATTGACCTCGAAAAGTGAATGGCTACGGGCAGGTGCGGCCTTGCTATACCCTGAAATAGAAGACTGCTTGCAGACTACTAGATTGGAAGCGATGGCGAGGCGAACTTTCCGGTCAGTAAAGGAATTCCAGAAATGCCTCAGGAATAATCTCATAAGCTTAACAAAAGCTAAGAACGCTAAAGAACGGCTGCCTATCTCCGGTGATTCCGAAAAAACAATCCGGCAAATACGGCAAATAAACAGGGTCGAAGAAAAGTTGCGTCAGCAACGTTCTGGACCAATCGGGGACGAAGATTTGATTGAGGCGGTTAGTGAAGAATGCAGCTGGGACAAAGAGTATATTGGATTTCTCCTCCGAATTAGAAAAGGGAGACTCCCACCTCCTGAGGACCTATCAATTTTAGAAGTTGAAGACCAAGATATGGATATTGAAGGTGAACACAGAGATACGGATGATAATAGATGGTCCGTCGGCTTGGCTGGTACTTCAGAATAAGCCCCCTTCTTTTATGACCCTATTGAGTGCATACATGCATTCCTCCCTGCCCAAGACCGTTCCTTCCCGGTCATACCTTTTCTCCTGATGCCACACAACAGGGGGACATGTTGATAAGTCACCTCCTCCCCATGACACACTAAAGGCATTATCGTCACAATCATCACAAGTCTTTCTACCGTGATGGTTATGATGTAATATAATGATCCCATCGGCCGGAACAAATCTGATAACCTCTTCTTGCAAATACTCCGGATTCTCTAGAATTCTCGCCAGTGTTTGTACCATATCATCGCTGTTTTGTACGCGCGCCAGGCTTATGTCATGCTCGCCAATAAGCTTTTTATGGTAGTACTCGGTAATAAGCTCCTTATTGTAGATTACAGCGTCGAACGGAGACCTTGAGTCTACTAAATATCTGCAAGTGTGCAGCTTATGTGGCCAGTCACTCATGTCTATCTTTCTGGCAGGGGGTAGCACATGGTTTTCTGAAACCAAGCATTCTTCTAATTTCTGCTCTAACCAACTGGGCTCATATTTTACTTTCCCGAAGTCTGTAATGATTTCTGACATAGTTCCTCTGCTATTCTGCTTATAGCTTGGATTTCGGACGGCCAGACCCTAACAAAATTACAGGGCCGACATTGGAGACAGGCATGGGCAGGAATTTGTTATGGGGATGCCTAATCAGCATTTTCTTGTTGGGACTATGTTAGTAGTAAGCTTTTTAAGCTTTCTGGCGGCACGACCTCAGAACGTTCTCAGAACGTTCTCGGAACGTTCCCCGCGCTTGTTCATATGGAGGAGGGGTTGACGATGACAGTTGGGCTTGTGAGGACAGTATGGGCTGCCGACGCTGGGGCAAAGGCCGTCAAGAGAGTTGTATGCACCGTCTCAGTGCTTTTTGGAGTTGGAAAGTTCTGGAGCGGCAGGTAGATGAGCACGTGTCTTGAGATGATCCGGACTTGCATGGCGCAAGGATTGAACGTTTTGCTGTGTGGCTATCACGGCGTCGGTAAGACCGCAATGGTAGTGGCTGAAGCCAAACGTCAGGGTTTGATACTCAAGTACTACAGTTGCCCTACTGTTGACCCGTGGGTGGACCTTGTGGGCGTGCCCGTGCCCACAAAAGCTAGAAATGAGAGTGGGGAAACAAAGAGGCAATTGGAATTCATTCGTCCGGCTGATGTTGAGCGTGCCCAGATACTATTTTTCGACGAACTCAGCCGCGCACACCAGAAAGTTCTAAACGCAGTTCTGGAGGCGATCCAGTTTCACACTATCAACGGCGTACGTTTACCAAATTTGAGGATGGTATGGGCGGCCATCAATCCGCCCGGCGGCCCATACCAAGTGACCGAGCTTGACCCTGTTCTCGTTGACCGATTCCACGTGTACTTGCAAATACCTGCAGAACCGTCCGTGGTTTACTATGTCAATAAAGCAGCTATCCCCCGTCACATTGCAAAGGCGCTCGTGATGTGGTGGCATCGTGACCTGGATGACAACCTTAGGAAGATGATCTCGCCGCGCCGCTTGGAATACATTGGCACTAATCACGTAAAAGGCATAGATCCGTTTTTCTCTTTGCCGCCGAGTCTTCGAGCGCCCCTTCAGCACCTGCTTCGCCGAATCGATGGAGGAAACCTACTTCCCTTCGAGCTCACGCGCGAGGCTCTCGTTAGAAACCAGGCCGAAATCCTTTCCGAAATGGAGGACAGCGCGGACGTGATGCTGGCCGTGAGCGAGCGATTACTGGCGTGGCCGGACGTTATACCGGAGTGCGTCCGCCTGTTTTTGGCCATGACATCCGAGCTGCAAGCCAGACTATTGACCGACCAGACCCTTAAGACTGCGCTTGTTAATCTCGCGCGGGAGGGTCGCAAGGATAATCGAAACCTGCGACCATTGGCTGACAGGTTGGTCGCTATGGGGATTGCGATCAGATAAGGACCCGGGGATATGAGTACTAAGAAAATCCGGAAGAACACATCGGACCCAACAGACGCCCAGCGGGCCGACCGGTTGTATACGGCAGTCGACCAGTTTGAATACGGCTCTGAGTTGGCCAAGCGGGTATATCACCTCGGAACGCCACGATTCACCGATTCTGGTTCTACGGCTTCAATGACCGTGACCCAGGACGGACAACCTGTTTTCGAGTTCAATCGCGCTTACTTCGATGGTCTTGGTCACGACGAGATGGTATTTGTCGTTCTGCACGAGACTCTCCATTTTGCACTTTGCCATCCTCTGCGGCGCTATGATCGTTCACCTGCTCTGTGGAATGTTGCCTGTGACCTTGTCGCCAACGCATTTCTTTTGCAGAAAGCCGGCTTTGCAAAAATTACCGGCCCCAGCTTCCATAAGTTTCTTGAATCTGCCATAACCTTCGAAAACCTGCCTATCGCCCCGGCAGCTGGGCAGCTCAGTTTAACAGCTGAACAAGTTTACGACTTGTTGACAAATGACATAAAAACCGTTCAGGGGAATGCTTTCAACATCAAGGCCTGTGACGAACATGAATGGTCGGAGTCTGATTCTGATTCGGTGCCCGAGCGAAGCGAGACAATCGATAGACTCGCTGAGCAAGCACAGCAAATCTTCAGAGAGTGGTTGCCGGGCTGGGGAGATAGTTCATCAGGTGAGTTGCGAGCAGTTGGCGAAACAACCAAATCTGTCAATATAAGTTGGGATTCTATTTTATCTCGGCGTATCGCCTCATGCATACAGCTGGCTATTGAACAGCGGTGGGCACCTCCAAACCGCAAAATCGGCTGGTTATATCCAGCGGTACTGTTGCCAGCCGACCGTGAAGTGGAGCGGCGTCGCCTATCCGTTCTTATAGCTATCGACGCTTCTGGGAGTATTTCGCCGCCGGTGTTGGACCGACTCGTCTCTGTTGCCTGCAGCATTCCACCCGATAAAGTGCTGCTAATAGCAGTATCCTTTGACACGCAGGTCTACCCTGTGGACATAGGGGCAAAGGCGCCCGAGGTTCGGGGTGGCGGGGGTACCTCGTTTAATGTGGTGGAAGCCTTCGCAAAAGATCTGAGGGAATACCCGGATCTGATAGTTGTACTGACCGACGGTTTTGCCCCCCGACCTTCTATTCAGCATCCGGAGCGGTGGTTCTGGTTGATCACGAGGCAAGGAACAACCAACCATATAGAGGGTATTGGTTCTTATTGCCTGATTGATGATGTTAAATCGGTATCTCCATGTTATGAAATCTTGCGGAGCAATGCGGGCTTCCCGATAGCCTCTCGTGGGATTGGTATTCGTCAGGTGCAGTCGCGCATTTGGCGAGTGAATACTTCAAGAACTGAGAAAAGACTTTGAAACGAAGGAGAAATCATGGTCACACAGTTTACTGTTATTGCAGGTATAAGCCGACCGTTAACTTCGGACCCAGCCAATCTGGCGACCCTGCTGATGGTTTGTTGGGGCTTGATTTACGCGATTTTGAACATCGTCACACGGGAGCTCGTGGTCAAAGGCTTCGAGCACGTAAAGCCCTGGGTTGTGATGTCTTTCAGCGGGATTGTTGCAGCCTACTGCTGGGGAGGCTCTCTCGCATGTCTTCTGCCTGCAAATGAGCCCGTCTACGTGCCGCCTCTAGGATTCATTTTAGCTTTCATGATTGCAGCGCTGCCGATGATGGTCGTAAAGCACCAATCTTGGCTCGATAAAATATGCTTCTGCATCATGTTCCCCCTTATTATGGCTTTTGGGGCATTTGCTTCGACACGCTCAAGTATAGGCTTGGCCAGTTTGCCTCTGAACGAACTATTTCGTGAACTTGGCGTGCTACTTTGGTTCTTTTTCGCTTGTTTTCTCTGCAGCGCAGTATTCTCGGCGTGGAAGGTGGTGAAGTGGCTTGACCAGAAGGTTCTTGCAGGACCTCGAAGAGGTCGGAAGGGCGATGATAGCCCTGTTGGAAACTCGCGCGACAACTAATGAGCATTTTGTGTGTGTCCTGTCACCCAAGAAATGTGAATCGTACATAGGCTGCTCAAGATGATGTTAGTACAAACATTTGTTAGAAATCTCGAAATTCCTTTGACCGTCGAGCTACTCAGCCTGCTCGGACTGCTGTGGCTGCTACTGCTACGGTGCTATGTTATTGTACCGCGATGGGAAAGCCAAAGGAGGGCCCAACTTCCCAGAGAGATCGCTACCGCCCTCGCGGGTGCCTGCAAAGCGGCCGAATCCTGCCTGGCAATGTGTGAGGCGGTTGCCATTGTGAAGACTCTCCCAATAGATAACCGTCAGACCTGTTGGTTGGAAAATTTGATCCCTAGGAACGGTCCTAATGATGTTGAACTGCTGGCTAATCGCAAAGCAGATAGCGGCAAGGCCTTGAAGCGGTGCAGGAGTTTGAGTGTTGAGGCGCTGAACTTGACTATTGATGCCCGCTATGCGTTGCTCAGAGGACTGTTTCAATCTGCAGAAGCTGCATGCCGCAATTGCCACCCGATGCCTGGACAAAAGATTTGTCCGGCACTTGAGTTTCTTAAAAAGATTTCATTGGAAGTGTAGAGACCATTTGAAGGACAAATCACTATGAAAACTGAAATTGTTCAGCGAGAACCCGAACCAAGCCCAGAAATGGGTTTCGCCAGATCCCCAATGTTAGACCAAGACTATGGGGTGTTGGGAAACACGGTGCTGGTAGTAAGCTTGAGGCCAGACGGCATGTCACCGCTTGCGCTGAGGCCGATTGCTCCGCGCTCGCAGGCACTTACTACACAGTTGCTGGATGGGGCGGACATGATTCGGCAGGTAAAGGTTATACTGCACGATGGCGCCATTACCGTCAACGGCAAAGAAATGAGAATCCCGCCTGGTCTGGCTGGCCCGATGACCGGCAAAGAATTCAAACGCTTTGCCGGCATATATCCCGGAAATGCTCTGTTTATCCAGCGAAATGGCGGTTTGGAGCGGGTTCGTGATAGCGAGCCTATCGAAATAGTGCCCAACTCCAAATTCACTCATCGCCGCGAATCGCCGGCGGTGAGAAGCGTGCCGCGATTTGGTCATGATTGAAAATGGCAATTTGTAAGTTTATACGCAGCAGTGCTGACCAGGCTTATTCTGAACGAATCTCCCGCCAGATAGCCATTTTTGGTGAGGAGGGTCAGCGGAAGATAGCCGCAACCAAGCTTACCTTTGTCGGTTGCGGGGGAAATGGCTCTGCCGTTATTCTGCTGTGCGCACTGGCGGGATTTAGAACCATGTACCTTGTTGACGGGGACAGACTGG
>Ga0315296_10000232_pt1 | contig 51584 bp, 63 predicted proteins | sample YL17G14_18_MG_FD_203921 | JGI IMG/M metagenome (GOLD analysis project Ga0315296, IMG submission 203921) | Sediment microbial communities from Yellowstone Lake, YNP, Wyoming, USA - YL17G14_18 | ecosystem: Environmental > Aquatic > Freshwater > Lake > Sediment | place: USA: Wyoming | collected... | reverse complement strand
TTGTTCATGGCAAACGAGCCTGTCTCAATAAATGATTTAGCAAAAATGTTTAAAACAGATCCTACTCAGATAAAAGAAGTAATAGAAGGGTTCAAGAAAGACTTTGAGGAATCAAAACATGGGGTTTATTTGTTGGAAACAGAAAAAGGTTATCAGATAAGGGTTAAACCAGAGTTTGCTCCGTTAGTTAGGACGCTGACTCCTTACAAAGAATTGGGAAGGGGTTTGTTAAGAGTTTTAGCTCTAGTAGCTTATAAGCAACCAATCACACAAGCTGAGGTTGTTAAGGTTATTGGAAATAGAGCTTACGAATATGTGAAAAGATTAGAGGAAAGAGGGTTAATAAAGACTGCTAAGTATTCTAGAACAAAAGCTTTGATCGCAACAAAGGAGTTTGCTAATTATTTTGGATTAGAAAAACCAGAAGATATTAAGAAATTTTTTGAAGAAATGACAAAAGAGACTAGGGAGTAATATTAACTAAACACTGTTGATATTCTGGAGTTTGGTTCCATTGACATTTATTCTCTATGCATTGGCATTGAGTTAACCTTAAACAATCATATTCATTTCTCCATTCACATGTTGTTATAATGTTTTCAACCTCACCCTTTTTACCACAAAGTTGACCAGAACAGCCACCTGTTGTACACTCATCATTTCTTGTGCATTCAACTACAGGCGGTATAGACGTAACACAACCACTTATAGAAATTAGTAAAATTATTAAGACAATTAACAGTTTTTTCATATTATACTATTCTTTTAATTTACTTAAATTTTATTTGATTTTGTTAGGTCAAAACCTAACAAAAATGAAACTTATAAAATTATAAGATTCAAATCTAGATTATGGAGATAGATAGAAAAACATTAAAAGCATTGGCAGCAGATACAAGGCTAGAAATATTAAAAAGTTTAGGTAAAAGAAGAAAGATGCCTTCTGAGCTTTCTAAAGAATTAAATTTAGCTCCTTCTACTGTGATAGAGCATTTAAATAAACTTGAAGAAGCTGATTTGGTGAGGAGGGAAGAAACCGGACATAAATGGATTTATTACAGCCTAACTGAAAAAGGAGAAAGTTTAATAAAACCAAGATTTCCTGTTCAATTTATCATAGTTTTGTCTTTAGGATTGATATTTATTTTTGCAGGATTTGTTAAATATTCTTACACTGATTTTGGTGCTTTAGAATCTCAGATAGCTAAAGCACCTTTAGCCACTGCTGAAGGAGCTGGTAAAGCTGTAGAGGCTCTGTCAATTGATTGGATAATGATTGGTTTGTTTGCTGTTGGAATAGCTTTAGTAATATTAAGCTTATTTATCAAACTAAGAAAAACTTAAACTTTTGTTACTTCAAGAATTACCTCAAGGCCTAAATCAATCTTATCAAGATCAAATTCCTTTCCAACTTCCTCTTCCAATTTTTCATCAGCTTTAAAACCAAGATAATCAGTTAGATCCAATTTCAATTTCTCATCTCGTTTTAATTCATCAAAATTATTGATATGTTTAATAACCTCATTTTCTAATTTGTTTGTAAGCTCTACGAAATCCTTTTTACAAATCATTTTCCCTCTACCTCTACATACATTGTCAATAATACAAGAGGGCCCAGAATTTTCAAAAATGTTTGGATAAACAAATCTTAGCCCTGTACGTAAGGCATTTGCAGCAGATCTTATTTCCCACTGTGCATCGTAACAGGTCCTAACCTCAATATAATGCAACAGAGATTCCGTATCCATTGAGGTTGATAAAAATGTTTTTGTTCCCATAGGCAATGCAAATCTTGCATCTTCTGGTTTTAGACCTCTTTCTAATGATCTATTATATTTTCCTGCTGTATTTAGTTGATTTTTTATATAGTCTACAACTTCTTCTCTTCCATATTTGACTATTTCTGGGGGTATAACAAACCATGGCTTTTCCTTTAATTCTGGGCTTAATTTTACATATCTAAGACTTTGCTGCATATGAGCACCTGTTCTATGCCTCACATGCTGGTGAGTAAACGATCTAGAAACATCTTCCATAGAATAAGTCACAGAAGGAAAATCGAAAACTGAGCTCAGTCTCATTCTTTTTGCTGTTTTTATAAATTTTCTAATATCCTCATCAGTAACTTTATATTCGGATGGTCTTGTTGGTGAAAAAGTTGCATTTCCACACCTCGCAATTATTTCTTCTCCATTGGGATTGTAACTAAGAATAGCAACTTTCATAAAATCACTATAAAAGCTAAACTATAAATTCTTTATTTTGTAGTTTTAATGTAATGCAAGATCATATCTTCAATTTCCTTTTAACAATTCCAAATATTTGATTCGAAACTTCCTCTATAGATTTTTCTCCGTTAATAACAATCCATTTTCCGAAAATATTGTTTTTCGCTAAATAATCATATTGCTGTGAAACCTTTTTTCTAAATTTCATATCACTTTCAAAGATATCTAGATCGGTCTTTTCTTTCTTTTTTCTAATCATTGACGTTTTAGGCGAAACTTTTAAATAAAATACAAAATCTGGTTTTATAAAATTAAACAAATCTGCAAATTTTAATGCTTTTTTTAATGGAAATCCTTGAGCACCTTGGAAGGCTAAAGTTGTAGTAAAATATCTATCAGCTAGAACTATTCTTCCTTTTTTCAAGGCATATCTGATAGTATCCATGTCATTAAGCATATCCAAAGCGTATAAAATAAATTGTGTTTCAACATTAAGTTTGAATGCTCCATGCAAAAATTCGTGTATTGTAGACCCTATAGGATTGTTATAATTAGGATATCTCAAATGTAAGGCGGGAATTGTTAATTTTGTATTCAAGTTTTCTTTTAAAAGCTCTGTTTGAGTACCACAACCAGCTCCATCTATTCCCTCGAATACACAGAATTTACCTAACATTAATCAACCTTTGAATTTTCAATTTTTTAAAGTTTTCTGTTTTGAATAATAGAAATCGAAAAGAATCTTTTTGAAGCAATTTGAGTGTGGGCTCGCCAGGATTTGAACCTGGGTCTTCGACTATTTCGAAAAATTCCCGAAGCCGAGATTCTAGCCAAGCTAAACTACGAGCCCAATTTATATTAAAGAAATACTTCAATAAATGCTCCTACCAAAACAGCTAGGATAGCTAGACCTAAAAGTAATAAAGAATCTCTAAAGATTAAAAAGAATTCTCTACTTATTATCTTTTCTCTTATTAATCCAGCAGATATCACTCCTCCTGCTATTCCAGCTAAGAAATAAGCTAGAATCTCAATAGGAGCATGAGGAACTAAGCTGACAGTTCTAACAAAAAATTCTGTTATTAAACCCTTTCTTAAAAACGATGCTAGATACAAAGCAAGTATAGAAGCATTCCAGCTAAGTATAACAACTGACCCTGTACCAATCAAGAATGATAATAAGAATGATAAACCCATTACCCTTAGATTGTTAAAAACTATCATATTCAAAACATCTACCGTGATCACATTCCCGGATATTGAGCTTATCCTTGCTATCTCACTTAATTGATCATTGAAGGTTGATGTTACATATTCTTCAGGTAATATGATTGAAACTGTAAAAACAGATACAAGCACACCTAAAAAGAACAAGGTAAAAAGCCATATGGTTTCTCCATGTCTCTCAAAGAATTTTTCATGTATTCTATGCTCTGCTTCCTCTCTCTCAATCTCCTCTTCCTTTCTGAATATTCCATAGACTATAGGAGTCATGGCAACTGTTATGAATAGAGTCACTATCTTTCCTGTCGACACACCTGGGAATATCAAATGAGCTAAGAATATTGATGCAAAAGAAATTACAATAGACATTATGAACATGTCCATTGGATTTCTTATTACCTTTTTGACAGGAAATAAAGACTCTAAAACCATAGATATTATTTGGTTTTGGTTTAAAAATATAATTTTTTTCACTTTCAAAACCAAGATTAAAGTATTTATTTGTAAATCTCTATAGATTTTCTATGCCAGAAGAAAGATTAATAAGAAGAAGACTACCTGCGATAGATAAGAAGATAGAGGATATTCACCCTGAGATGGATGTTAGGGTAAGGTTGACAGGAACTGTTATAGATGTTAGCTCAAACTTTATTGTTATAGACGATGGCTCTGGAAAAGCTGAAATATCTTTTGAAGATCAACCTAATGTTAATCGAGGTCAACTAATAAGGGTAATAACCAGAGTTTTACCCTTGATAGACGGATTTGAATGCAGGGGCGAATGTATACAGACTTTGGATGGGTTTGACACCGATTTATATAATAAGGCAAAAGGTTTAGTAAAGAGGTGATTAATTGTTTAAGGCTGTAACAAAGGATCATAGGCTGTTGAGGGATAGTGTTGATATAATCTCACAGTTGATAGATGATGGTTTGTTTAAATTGAAAAAAGATGGTATAGAGCTATTGGCATCAGATAGGGCAATGGTTTCTGTTGTAGACTTTAAGTTGAGAGCATCAAGCTTTGATATCTATGAATGCGACAAGGATAAAACCATTGGTCTGAATCTGTTGAATTTTCTAACTGTTCTGAAAAGAGCTAACATTAATGATAAATTGACTTTGAATTTGAATGAAGCAGAGAGCAAATTAGAAATAAGTTTGGAAGGAGATTCTACTAGGAATTTTGCAATTCCATTGATAGAAATATCAAGAGAAGAGATTCCTCAGGTTGATCAGCTTGAGTTCACAGCGAATGCAGAAGTAAGAGCTGATATTTTTGAGCAGGGAATTAATGATGCAGACATTATAGCTGATTCTGTTGTTATAGAGCTATCAGATGATAAGCTTAGGATGTTTGCTGAGGGAAACAGCAGCAAAAGTGAATTAAAACTTGAAAAGGGAAATGAAGCTTTATTGAATCTGAGTGCGAAAGAAAAGGTTAAATCAAGATATTCTCTTGAATACTTGAAGAAAATGATAAAAGGCTCTAAAATTACTGATAAAACAAAGATAATGATTGGAAAGGATTATCCAATGAGAATAGAATTCAGAGGAGAAAATGCTTTGCTTAACTTTATATTGGCCCCAAGGGTTTCAGAGGAGTAGGCTACTCAAATCCACATTCTTTTCTAACACCAGCAGAATCAATTATACTATAAGATTCTCTTACTAGTCTATTTCTGTATAGAACATTACCGTCTTTATCAGTAATTTCTTGTATAGCAATCGAATTTCCTAAAAAGGGTATAGAAACGTTCCAACCTTCTTCTTTCAAAAGTTCTACACAACTTTTTGGTTCAACTCTTTCTAATTTTCCATTTTCTGTTAAAATCCTACCACTCCTAACATAAGTTATCACAACTCCACCTTCATACTTAAGTAGGGTAGACATTTGCTCTTCCAATTGTTTTGCTAAAGTTTTCTCTGGATCCATAAAAATAGTTAGATAGTTAAAAATTTAAACCCTTTCATAAATAGCAGCAAGAATTATTGGCAAAATAATTGTAGCATCGCCATCAACAGTCACATACTTTGCTTTTTCTTTAATCTTGCCCCACGAAACAGCTTCTTCAAGTCTAGCTCCAGACAAACTTCCATCATACTGAGTAGCAGTAGTTATGTAAACGGCATAATCCAGACCACCTTTGAAAAGATTCCACCATATCGTATGATGTTTAGAAATTCCTCCACCTATCATTAAAGCTCCTGTCTTCTTTTTTGTAAAAGCTATATCGGCTAGTTCTTTTTCATCTTTTAATACATCTAATTTGAAGTTATGATCTTGAGAAAACCAAACTAGGTTTGTTCCAAAAGCACCATCTGTAATGCCTGGTACATAAACTGGAATATTTTTCTTAGCAGCTTGATAAAGTATAGAATTCTTATCATTTAGTCTTTTACCAAACTCATATGCTAATTCTCTTCCAGACCATTCATTTTTCTCTTTAACTAATTCTTCAAGTACAGGTTGCATCTTCTTTTCTAGTATAATCCCATAACTCTCGTTAGGAATGAGAATATTTCCTAATCTGTTTATTCCTGATTTATGTAGTTCAGCATCATCCAACTCGAATGATCCATGAAAATATTCTCCACCATATACTCTAGCTAAATCATGATCTAAAGTTCCACAAGTTGTTACTATAATATCAACCAAACCTTTTTCAATCATCTGAGCTATAGCTCCTCTCAAACCTGTTGCAACTATGCAAGCAGGGAATGAAAAGAATTTTATACAATCTTTATCCTTTATCATATCTTCTAGAATAGAAACTGCTGTAGCAAGGTTCTTAGCAGAGAACCCTCCTGAAGAATCCATTTGTTTAATCAAATCAGAAAAATTTATTTTTTCTAGATTCATATCTTTAACTTTTCTTTTAAGCAAATCTTTCATTTAAACCACTTAAAAAATAGATATCTAAAATTCTTATATCTTATCTAATAGGTGTTGTAAAAAGATTTCTAATTTCTCTTTCTGCAACTTCTTTTATATTTTGATCATTATAGTAATGAATTGAAATTTTAATACCATGTAAATTTAATAATTCTTCAAAAGTTGGTTTTATTAACCTATCAGTATACAGCAACATTGTTGATCTATTCTTTGCTTTTTCATGGCAAAATAAAGCTGATGGCTTTTTTAAGAATTGTGCTTCGTATATTTCATAACCAACTCCAGTACTTTCTTCAGTTATATCAGCAACAAAATATTTTGCTAAATTAATCATTGTTAAATCTCTTGTTCTAACATTAATTTCTGGAAACCTTTTCCCCCATTCCTTTTCAAAAACATCAACATCATCAAGAATAGTATGCTTAGAAAGAACAGTTGAATATTTCTCCATTTCAGAAACTGTTATTCTGCAATTTTCTAAATTTCCTCTGCCACCCCTTATAGCTCTGGCAAAATATGAAAGAGGTTTTTCAAGTTTTACCTTTCCTTCATAAATGGCTACTCTGTTTTCCCAAATAGGTGTTATCTCTTCTAAAACTGACTCTACAGAAAATTCAGCCATGATTATTTTTATGAAAGTTAAAGATTAGTACTTAACTATTACAACTGAAAGATGAAATAAAAATTATTTAAATGTTTAAAAGCTTTATAATCATTATGAATCAATTTGAAATTCTAAAGTATTATTCTAAGCCTGAAGTACAAAATGCTATGCTATCGATAGCTAAGAATAGAGAGGTTGTAGGTTCTGTAAAAGATGGCTCTTATCTTAAGAGACCAGACACTCTTCTTTATCCAAAAGATATTGTTGAACGTGTGAAAAAAGATGTTGTTGCTTTTCATTGCTCTGTAGAAAGATGGACACAACCAATGCAATTATCCTCGAATTTAACTCCTAATGAATTAGACAATCTGAGAAAGGGTTGGGATCTGATAATTGATATAGATTGTAAGGCAAAAATAGAACATGCAATTGCTGGAGCTGAAGTAATATACAATTTTTTAAAAGATTTGGGAATCAAACCAACACTGAAGTTTAGTGGTAGTCGGGGTTTTCATCTTGCTATAAGTAATGATGCATTTCCAGAAAAAATTGATTTTAAAGAAACCAGCAAAAGGTATCCGGAAATACCACAAACTCTGGCAGAATACATAAGAGAAAAAATAAAAGACCATTTATTAGAGGAATTGATAGCCATAGAAGGTGGGGTTGCTGCTCTAGTGAAAACAGTCCCCTCAGTTTCAGAGTTATCTCCATATGCCTTTATCGAAATCGAGAAAGGCTGGGGAAATAGGCATTTATTCAGAGCTCCTTACTCTTTACATACAAAGCAATGGCTTGTTTCTTTACCAATAACTTTCGAAAATCTGAAGAATTTCAAACCTGAAGATGCAAAGCCAGAGAAAGTGAAAACTAATGTTGAATTCTTAATGAATAAAAAAGGTGAGGCCACAGAACTTTTGCTACAAGCTTTAGATTGGAAAGCTAAGCAACCTAAAGAAATCGTAAAAGAAGTTAGAATAAGGTCTAGAATTAAAAGACCCATTCCAGAAGATTTATTCTCACCATGCATGAAATTGATTTTGAATGGTTTACAGGATGGAAAAAAACGTTCCTTATTTTCATTGTTAGCATTCTTGAGAGCAATGAATTGGAAAACAGAAGATATGGAAAAAAGAATAAGGGAATGGAATATGAAAAATTCTCCACCTTTGAATGACAGATTCATCAAGACTCAGTTGAAATGGCATTTTAGGCAGAGCAGAGAACTGATGCCAGCAAACTGCTATTCAGACTTATTCTATGTCTCAATAGGAGTCTGTAAACCTGACCAATATTGCTGGAAAAATCCCGTCAACTATCCCTTTAAGCTAATGAGAAAGAATAAAAATATGAAAAAGTAAGATGGTTTTATGGAACTGATAACTTTTGTATTTGAATCACAACAATATTAACTAGTTGTATTATAGCGGCTGTAAATTTAAAGTTTCTATTTCATAAGTTAATCAGAAGATTTGGGAAGAATTTTGATCTGACTTCTTCATCAGACATTCTTATAATTACAGGAAGATTTTGAAGTACATATTTCTCATTATCTTCAGCAGCACTAAATATACTCGCCATGTTTATTTCAGATTCTGGAAATTCTGTGGCATCAAACCAATTGCCTATAGGATATTGTTTTAAATTTTCAGCAACTTCTTCTAATCCAGTTTTCAATGCGTCTTTCTTTAATCTAAAGAATCTCTCGAAAAGGACTCCTGACGTAACCTTTGTTTTTCCTTCAGCCAAATCCTTAAAGTATTTAGGCCAAAATTTTGCATAATGTTTAAGCTCTGAACCATCCTTATCTTCCCTGATTAATTTTTCATGAATGTCGAAATCATCATCTAAAGTATCGTCTACATCAAAACCGTGACCACCAGAAAAATCTACATTCAGTTGTTCCCAAACAAAACGCTCAAAAGGATTATCAGACTCAAATGAAAAATTTCCCCATTCGCCTCCAATATCTTCTATAATTTTTTTCCCTTCCCTTTTCCAAGTCTCATAACCTTCTCTGCTTATATCAGTATTTTTATTAAGTATCGTAGCCATTCTGGTTGCTTTTTGAACTCTCTTGAGAACATCTTCTCTGGATTTTTCTAGCTCTGGTTTTACTTCAGTTTCGTATCTTTCATGTTCAAGTTTCCAAGAAGGATCAATGACATCTCTAAAGACATGCCTTCCTGTCCATTCAAAGAAAAATGAAACATTCCTGATTTTTTGTGATAATCTTGTAGGACTATTCGGATTAAGATAATCGGTTATCCCTTCTGTAGGAAGGCTGTAATCTTTTTCCTTTTGCTTCTCTATAAACTTCTCTGCAATCGAAGGTATATAGTTATCTGGTAGGGGATGATAATTCCATCTTATTGCAGTCCCTAAAAGGCCTCCAACCATTTCTAATAAACGGTTTGCATTTCCTGATGCCTGAGCATGGAATATCTCTCCTTGGTCTACCATTACAGCATAAGAGGGCTCGGTTGTGCCATCCGGTTTTATAGATGTCACTGGTTTGACAAAACCGTAAAAAGCTTTGTCAAAAGCACACTGGAAAGAATTAATTACGGGGGTTTTGATTTGTGTAGTGTCACCTTCTGCCCTATATTTTTCCACCATTTTTGGAAAATATTGAGACACTGCCGAATTTAAACGAACCAAGGCTGGATTACGAGCATTCTCCATCTGAGAAGGCAAGATGTTAGCTAAAATATCGCTTATATACTTATCTTTTGTTATATCTTCTGCCATAAATTATTAATTAAAAGTAAAGTTTTTATTGTTATCGTAACTCTCTAAATAAAAATAAGAACTTTTTAAAGTTTAAAGTAAAATTAATATGGGATAAAATGGTAGAACTCATAACATATGAAACAATAAGGAATGCTCAGAGAGCAGAGAAAGAAGAAGAATTACAAAAATTACCAGTAAACTTTTTCATATCAATCAGAAATTGGCTTGCTCATAAAGAGAAACTAAAAGATATTACATCTCTTCTAGAGGTTGAGAATGCAAAAAAATTATTAGAGGATATAATAAATAGAAGAGAAAAAAAGATTGTTTTGGCAGCTTTAAGAACTATGAGAGGCGAATTACCTCCTTCAAACTTGACAGACGACGAGAGAAAGTTCTTTGATAGTGTAATAAAAGTTTTGAAGTCTTTTAGAGATGATATGAACGAAAAGTTTAAGAGTTATGCTGAAGTAGTAGAGGAAAAGATAGAGGATGCCAAAAAGAGTTTAGATGATTTGAAGAAAGAAGAGAAAAAAGAAGAGATAGAGAATATCGTTGTCAGACCTAATGGCAAACTGTTGGTTAAGGCTTTGGTCGACTTGCCAAGATTTGTTGGATTGGATTTAGAAGTATACGGTCCTTTGAAAGCTGGAGATATAATTACTTTACCTGAGGATGTTGGGAAATTGTTAATAACAAGGAAAGTTGCAGAAAATATCTTAGAGTGATTTCATGAATATTCCACAAACGCAAATGAGATACTGTCCATATTGTCACCGACATACCCTTCATACTGTTCGTAGAGTTGGAGTAGGAAAAATAAAGAGAGTTTTAGCTCAGGGACAGAGAAGATTCAAGAGAAAGATGCTCGGATTCGGCAGTTTCCCAAAATCTAACCCTAAAGGAAGGGCCAAGCCAACAAGGAAGCTTGATTTAAGATATAAATGCAAAGAGTGTGGAAAAGAACATATGGTTGGAAAGGGATTCAGAATCAAAAAGGTTGAGTTTAAGAAGGGATCTTAATGAAAGAATTGATTATTAAACCAGATAGCAAATTTTTGAAGGTTGTTTGTAGCAAGTGTAAAAATGAACAGATAATATTTAACAAGGCTTCTTCTAAGGTAAACTGTTTGGTTTGCGGAACTGAATTGGCTGATTCTACAGGAGGAAAAGCTAAAATAAAATCGAAGGTTATCCAAGTTCTAGAATGATAGTTTTAAAAATTCTAATCATATAAATTGTTTATGCCAAAGAAATTGAGCGAGTGGCCTGAAAGAGGCGAATTGGTAATTGGAACTATAGTTAGAGTCAATCCTTTTTCTGCTTTTGTTTCTTTAGAAGAATATGAAAAGAAGGAAGGTATGATTCATATCTCTGAGGTTGCTGGAAAATGGGTAAGAGATATAAGAGACTTTGTAAAGGTTGGACAAAAAGTTGTTGCTCTTGTCATGAATGTAGACAGGGAAAAGGGACATATAAGTCTTAGCTTAAAACGTGTTAGAAGATATGACTCTGAAGAAAAGATGAGAGAATATAAGAGAGAGATAAAGGCAGAGAAAATGCTTGCCCAAGTGGCTAGGAAATTAAATATGAATCTGAATGATGTTTATAATAATATTGGATTTAAACTTCAGGACATATTCGGAGAAACTTTTAAAGCATTTCAGATGTCTCTGACACCTCAAGGTTATGATTTGCTCTTGAGAAAGGGGATACCTGAGGAATGGGCGAAGGTAATAAAAACTGTGGCAGAAGAACAAATGGAAGTAAAAGAGGTTGCAATAAAAGGAACAATAGAATTAAAGTGCTATAAGTCGGATGGTGTGGAGATAATCAAAAAGATTCTAAAGGATGCTAAGGAAAAGTATGAACTTGATATAAAATATATCTCAGCTCCGAGATATTCTGTAGCTTTAAGAACAAAGGATGCAAAGGCTGGAGAGAAGAAGATAAAAGAAGCCTCGGAAGAAATCATAAAAAATATAAAAAAATTTGAAGGTGAAGGAAATTTTAAGGTTGAATAAATGTTTATGAAAAAATGTCCTTCTTGTAAAAGATACACTTTAAAAGAAGTCTGTCCAATATGTAAAATAAAAACAAAAAGTGCTCACCCTCTAAAATTTTCTTTAGAAAGAGAAAGGAAATATGGTAAATATAGAAAGTTATCTGAGGCAAAGATTTAAATTGAACAAAATCAAAAGTGTTAAACATGCTAGAAACAAAAATCGTCATGAATAAAAAACCGAAGCTCAAAAATCCAATCTGTATTGTTGGCCTACCAGGTATAGGAAATATAGGAAGGATCGCAGTAGGGTACATGGTTCATGAATTAAAAGCCAAAAAGTTTGCAGAGCTCTATTCGCCGTATTTCTTTCCATTTGTGATGATACACAACAACCTAATACATACTTTGAAGAATGAGTTTTATTATTGCAAAGCAGATGGGAGAGATTTGATTTTGTTAATAGGAGACTGTCAGACCTATGATCCAAAAGGGCATTATGAAGTTGTTGGAAAGATTCTAGAGTTTTTGAAAGATCTAGGATGTAAGCATATGATAACTGTTGGTGGTTTTGGAACAGGAAAAGTCTCTGAAAAACCTAATGTGTATGGTGTTGTAACAGGACCAGAAATGGTTAAGGATTATAAAAAATATGGAATTAACTTTAACATAAGTGGACAGATAGGAACAATTGTTGGGGCGTCAGGTTTGCTCATAGGATTATCCAAGATGTATGGAATAAAGGGTATAGTCCTTCTTGGTGAGACAACAGGCTTTCCGATAATAACGGACCCAACAGCTGCTGAGGCTGTTCTAGAGATATTACAGAAAATCTTGAATTTGAAAATTGATTTATCTAAGTTGGATGAGAAAGTAAAGGCAATGCATGATTTCATCAAAAAGTTGGAAGACATACAGAAGCAGGCAATGGAACAGATGCAAAAAGAAAAGAAGCCTGAAGAGCTCAAGTATATAGGGTAAATTTAAATATTGGTTTTTTCAAATTTTTCAGTGATATTATGGAGAATCCAGAGAAAAAAGAATATACGAGATTTGAAAGAGCAAGAATTATTGGAGCAAGAGCTTTACAAATAGCAAATGGAGCTCCTGTTATGATTAAGACTGATATAAAGGATCCTATAAAAATTGCTGAGTTTGAGTTCGAGGAAGGTATTATACCATTAGATGTTAAGAGGAAGCAAAAATTTGAAGCTTCTTGATTTCATGATAAAAGATATAGCAATATCTCAAATCCATAATTCTTTCAAAGAGAAAACAATAAAGGTTTTTCTGAAAACTGAAAAAGGAGTTTTCAGTGCTTCACCTCCTTCTGGAAAATCCAGAGGAAGATTTGAATCAAAAACATTAGATATGAAAACTATTCTCAAAATTTTTCCAAGAATAAAAAACAATTTCATTGGTGAAAATGAAAGTAATGTAGATAAAATAATTGAAAATGTTGGGATAGAAAATATTGGAGCTAATCTATCAATAGCGTTATCCATCGCATCTCTAAGAGCAATCTCAAATAACGATGTTTATAAATTTTTGAATTTCTCTGCGAAAAAATTTCCCTACCCATTAGGAAATGTTATAGGCGAATGGTTAAAAAATTCTATACAAGAGTTTCTGGTTATTCCAATAAAAGCAAAAACAATTGAAGAAGCTATTAAAACAAACTTTTCAATCTGGAAAGATGTTGGAAATATTTTACGCTCTAGAAAAAATTATGAAGGAGCATGTGTATCAAAATTTGATGATATAAAGAATTTAGATTTACTTAGCAAAATTTCAGAAAATTATGAAGCTCGTATAGGTTTAGATTTTGCTGCATCACATCTTTACAAAGATGGAAAATATATCTACTCTAAACTTAATAAAAAACTTGATAAGGGAGAACAACTGGATTTCGTTATTGATTTGATAAAAACATATAAAATTTTTTATGTTGAAGACCCATTTAATGAAAATGATTTTGAAAGTTTTGGTGAATTAACAAGAAAAGCAAAATGTTTAATAGTTGGGGATGATATATTTTCAACTCAACCTGATAAATTAGAAATCGGAGTAAAGAGAAAGGCGGGAAATGCAATTATTATTAAACCAGATCAAGCAGGGACAGTTTCTAAAACTTTAAACACTATAAAAATTGCCAAGAAAGCAGGATTTGCAACAATAGTATCTCATAGGTCAGGAGAAACAAATGATAACTTCATTGCCGATCTAGCTATTGGGACAGAGTCTCCATTCATTAAATGCGGAGTTTATGGTAAAGAGAGAAAATCAAAACTAAATAGATTACTAGAAATTTGGAATGAAATAAAGAATCCAAGAATGTCAAATATTTTTATATAGGCTAAGCAAAATATATCTATGCCAAAAGAAAGTAAAGAACTATCAAGAATAGAGATCCTTCAAAAGGAACAGTTAGTTCTTGCTAAAGAGAGGACAATTCTAGCTTTTATGCAGATTGGTTTGACATCTATAGGTGTTGGTGTTATAATAGCTAAATTCTTTGATGATTTTATATTTAGAACAATAGGTTATCTGCTAATAATTGTTGGTGGTCTAGAAGCTTATGAATCAACAAGAAGATTAAGAAAGAAACAGAAAGAAATGGAAGAACTCAAAAAAGAATTGAGAGTTAGCTGATTTTCTTCCATCTAGGACCTTCTGGTGTATCTTCTACTAAAATTCCCCTTTCAGCCAATTCTTTTCTTATTTTATCTGCTGTTTCAAAATCCCCTCTTTTCCTATAACCCTCTCTTTTAATAATTAAATCCATTATCTCCTTTGATAATTTTCCTTTTTCATGCTCCAAAATACCAAGAACTTTATCAAACTCCATTATTTGTTCATGAACTTCTTTAAGATTTTTTTGAGAAACTTTCCTTTCATCAATAGTTTTGTTTGTCTCTCTTATTAAATCAAAAATAGAGGCCAAGGCTTGTGGCATATTCAGATCGTCATCCATATATTCCTCAAATTTTTCTTTTGTTTCTAAAGCTTTTTTATGCAATTCATCATTATAACTTCCATCTATTTTCAAATTCTGAATCTTATCCATAAAATCGATTAAACCAGCAACAGTCTCTTCTGCATGCTTCAAACTTTCTTCTGTAAAATTTAAACTAGTTCTATAATGTGCCAGAAGCATGAGATATCTGAAAGCCCTTGCGGAGTATCCTTTGTTTAGTAAATCTCTTAAAGTATAGAAATTTCCTAGTGATTTGGACATTTTTTCTCCATTGACCATCAAATGCCTAACATGCAACCAGTATCTCACAAACTGTTTACCAGTTGCACCTTCAGATTGAGCGATTTCGCATTCATGATGTGGAAATATGTTATCCTCACCACCAGTGTGAATATCGATCGTCTCTCCTAGATATTTCATAGACATTACAGAACATTCGATATGCCAACCTGGGTATCCCTTTTCACACCATGGTGATTTCCAATTCATTATATGTTTAGGATCAATTATCCAAAGAGCAAAATCAAACTGATTTCTTTTATCAGGATTAAATTCAACTCTACCACCCGCTCCTGTTTTTAATTTTTCAATAGTGTTACCAGATAATTTTCCATAATCCTTGAATTTTGTAACATCGTAATAAACTGAACCATTAACAACATATGCATATCCATTTTTAATCAGTTTTTGAATGAGTTCAATCATCTCTTTTATATGCTCTGTAGCTCTAGGCCTTACCATCGGTTCTTTAAAATTCATTACTTTTGAATCCTCTAAGAATGCTTTAATATAGAATTCTGCTATGAACCAAGGATCTTTTCTTTCTCTTTTTGCTGCAGCCTCCATTTTGTCTTCTCCTATATCAACATCTTCAAACATATGTCCAACATCTGTGAAGTTCATAACCTGTTTTACAGTAAAGCCTTTATACTCTATATATCTTCTAAGAATATCTGCAAAAGTATATGCACGTAAATTTCCTATGTGAGCATAATCGTAAACGGTTAAACCACAATTATAAATTGTTACTATTTTGTCTTTTAGTGGTTTAAATTCTTCTTTCTTTTTTGTTAAAGTGTTGTAAACTTTTAGCATTTTATCACCATGAGCGGGAATTGGGAGTTGCACCCAACTCTGTCGCTCTGCAGGCGACCGCATAACTGCTCTGCCATTCCCGCATAATAACAGTATTATCTTGTTTTTTTTAAATCTTTATTTAATATATCCATAAATACATCTTTTTTCTCATATCTTTTAGAATCTTGTACTCTATTATCAATTTCTTTTTCTTTAAAATAGAAAGATTGCATCTAAGAGTCCTATCAGGTAATTTAGTTATTTCAAGAAGTTCTTGTATAGACTTAGGACTAGAAAGAGCATTTTCAATTATTTCCAGAGCAAAGTCGTCCGCCGGTCATACCAACCCACTTAAATATTTGATAGAAAGCTATAAAAAGATTTTTATAGTGGCAATAAAATGAAAAAATATATCTTTTTTAAATCTCAAAATAATACCTTATCATATGAGAAATAGGGTAGTAGGAGTTCTGGTAATAATAATTGCAGCTTTGATAGGATTCATAATATTCTCTTTTAACCTGGCAATGACCAGCATTGTAAATACTTCCTGTCCTCACGGTTCTAGTTGTCCAATGTGGGGAACAATTGAATTCCAAACAAATGTTAGCATAGGCATAATGGTTTTTATTGTTGTAATAGGTCTGTATCTGATTTTCTTTGGAGAGGAAGAAAAGATAATAACAAGATTCAAAACGATAAAAGCGCAGGTAGAACCCAAGAAAATTACAAAAGAAAACTATCAGAAGGTCATGAGCGATCTTAGCAGAGATGAAAAAATAGTTTTTCAGAAGGTAATTGAATCTCAAGGGACCATCTTCCAATCAGAATTGGTAGACGAAACAAAATTCGCTAAGGTTAAGGTAACTAGAATTCTTGATAAGCTGGAAGGCAGAGATTTGATAGAAAGGAAGAGACGTGGCATGACAAACGTTGTTATTCTAAAGCACTGAAACTAGTTTCACCCTATTTAAGATAAGGTGTTTCAAGCTATCATTTCTTATGAATTAATTTTTTTACGATTCGTTTATTTAAAAAAAGTTAAAGGTGATTAAATGAAAGAAAACTTACAAGAAGAAATAATTGATGTAAAGGGTTTGCATTGTAAAAGCTGTACAGAGAAAATACAAACAAAGTTATCGCAACTAGATGGAATTGATAAAGTTAGAGTCAGTCTCGTTGAAGAAAAAGCGTTTGTCAAATTCGACTCATCGAAAATAAACATAGACGGAATAAGAAGAGAGATTGAAAACATGGGTTACGGAACAGAAATATCTCCTTATGATACGCATGTTACCAATTCTGAGTCTACAGATAAATCCGATGCGACAAACGATGATAAAAATTCAAGGAGGGGCTCTCTAAAACAGGGCATAGTTTACGGATTGGTTCCGCACATAGGTTGCATAGCATTCATAATAGGATCTATACTTGGAGTGACAGTGCTCACTCAGTTCTTCAGACCTCTTTTATTAAATCCATATTTCTTTCATATACTCGTTCTTATATCAATAGGATTTGCAACACTTTCCTCAGCACTATATCTTAGAAAAAATGATTTATTATCAACATCAGGAGTAAAAAGAAAGTGGAAATATCTTTCAACAATGTACGGTTCAACGATAGGAATTAACTTGCTACTCTTTTTGGTAATATTTCCTTTACTTGCAAATGTTTCTGTAGCTCAATCGCCAACAGGGAACTTTGTAGCAGCAGTAAATAATGGCGGAATTAATGCCTTATCTTCATTAAAGCTACAAGTCGATATTCCGTGCTCAGGTCACGCATCACTAATATCACAAGAACTTAAAACTATAAATGGTATAACTGGAGTACAATTCAGTCTTCCTAATGTCTTCGACATAAAGTATGATTCCTCAAAAACATCAAAACAACAAATACTTGCATTAGAAGTTTTCAAAACATACAAAGCTACTGTTTTGAGTGAATCTTCTAACCAGCAAGAGCTTAGTCAACAATATACTAACCAAACGACGAGCAGTAATCAAAAAGCAATCAGTGGCGGTGGGTGCGGTTGTGGTAGATAAACTAGATAATATTGCAAAGACACTTGGGTGATTTAATAGTCATATGTATAGTAGCTTTAATTGTTCTTAGTATTTTAAGCATATTTTCTGCAAAGTATAGAAATCCTGCCAAAGAGGCATTTAGATGCGTATATCGTATGGCAACTTTTAGGCCTTGCGACGTTCATTTAGAAACAAAAATAAAAACAAAATTAACATCAAAGCTTATGTTTGTTCCTTCATTGGCAAGATTTTTTTACAAATATTTTAAGCCAGTATCTTGGATATTTACCATAGCATTTTTTGCAAGTTTGATTTATTCTGCTTATGGAATATACAATTTGATAGTTTATGGCTCTTGTAGTCCTGGGAACATATGTGTGATAACTTCAATAGGCTTATGTATTTTAGATATAGAAAGAATAATAATTTATACAATTCTAGCAGTTTTGATAATAGTTTTAATTTATCTTTTAATAAAGAGAAATAAAAGAAGGTAAATGTAAATCAACTAGTAAATGGTGTAAATAAATATGAAAGAAATAATAATTCCGATATCTGGCATGCACTGTGCCTCATGTGCACAGAAGATAGAATCAACTCTTAAAAAATTAAACGGGGTTGTTAAGGTAAATGTTAATTTTGCAACAGAAAAAGCAACTGTAGAATTCGATGAAAGTGTGATTGATGAAAATAAAATATTCGAAACTATAGAAAAATTAGGTTATACTGTCATTAAAGAGCATGAAGAAGAACTTGTAGATAAGGAAAAGATTGTAAGGAAAAAAGAGACTAGAAATTTGAAGATTCTTTTTTTATTTTCTTTAGCATTATCAGTTCCAATATTTATAATTTCTATGGTTCTTGAATGGCTTAACATAATGATACCAGATAAAAATATCATACTTCTTTTGCTGACAACGCCTGTTCAGTTCATAGCAGGTTATAGATTCTACAAAGGAGCAATCTTGTCATTAAAGGCAAGAACCGCAAGCATGGACACCCTGATAGCAATAGGTACGAGTGCTGCATATTTCTACAGTTTGTTTGTAGTAATTTTTCCAGACGTTCTAGGAATGGAGACTTATTTTGAGACATCTGCTGTTCTGATAACATTCATCATCTTAGGCAAATGGCTTGAAGCCGTGACAAAGGGGAAGGCTTCTGAAGCAATCAAAAAACTAATGGGATTGCAACCAAAGATAGCAACTGTCATCAGGAATGGAAAGGAGATGCAAATCCAAATCAAGGATGTTATGGTCGGTGACGTGGTTATAGTGAAACCTGGACAAAAAATACCAGTGGATGGCGTAGTTGTTGATGGCCTTTCATCTGTCGACGAGTCCATGATAAGTGGAGAAAGCATCCCGATAGAAAAGAAAAGGAATGATAAAGTAATAGGCGGAACTATAAACAAACACGGCTCATTTAGATTCAAGGCAACAAAAGTCGGCAGGGATATGGTCCTTAACCAGATAATAAAACTTGTGGAAGATGCCCAAGGAAGCAAGGCACCGATACAAAGGCTGGCAGACAAGGTAAGCAGTTATTTTGTTCCATTGGTCATGATTATTGCTATAACATCTTTCTCGGTATGGTACTTTGTCTTTGCACAGACTTTTGTCTTTTCGCTTAGTATTTTTATAGCTGTTCTAATTATAGCATGTCCATGCGCATTAGGATTGGCCACACCAACCGCAATAATAGTTGGCACAGGGAAAGGCGCTGAGAACGGAATTTTAATCAAGGGGGCGGAGGCTCTTGAGAATGCGCACAAACTAACTACGATAGTCTTTGACAAAACAGGAACGTTAACAAAAGGAAAACCAGAAGTGACTGATATAGTATCAATAGGTAAGTCAAATAAAAAAGAGATTTTAAAATATGCTGCCATTGCCGAAAAGGACTCTGAGCATCCTCTTGCAGAAGCAATCAACAATAAAGCGAAGGTAGATGGTCTGAAAGTTCCATCTGCAGAACACTTTAAGGCCATACCTGGTTATGGTATCACAGCAAAGTATGGGAGAAACATTCTTCTTGGAAATAGAAAATTAATGGATAAATATAAAATAAGAATTGAAGATGAGGAAGAGATAAACAGACTAGAGAACGAAGGAAAGACTGTCATGATTCTTGCGTTGGACAGAAAGGCTGTAGGACTGATAGCGGTTGCAGATACACTGAGGGAATTCTCCAAGAGAGCCGTTGAGAAACTGCATAAGATGGGTAAGGAAGTTATAATGATAACTGGCGATAACAAAAGAACAGCAGACGCTATAGCAAAGCAGCTCGGAATAGACTATGCTTTAGCCGAAGTCTTGCCAGAGGACAAGGAAAAAGAAATAAAGAAATTGCAGAAGAAAGGCAATTGTTTAGTTTCTGATTCAATAATACTCACTAATCCTGATTCTAAAGAGATTAAAAACATTAATACAAATGATAAGATTTTGTCTATTAACGGCAACTTCCAAAAAATTAAAAAAATATTTGAAAGGTGTTATAGTGGAGAAGTAATAAATGTTAAGCCTGTTTTTCTGCCTAAGCTTACAGTAACACCTGAACATCCTGTATTAGTCTTAAGATACGATTCTATGAAACTAAGAAAAAATATTTATAGGAAATTTAGACGCGGTTTTAAAGATTTCGAAAAATACATGAGGTGGATTCCTGCAAAGAATTTAACGAATTCAGATTTTGTAGTATTCCCAAAATATAAGGTGAACTCCGTTGAAACAATAGATTTTAGCAAATACATACTTAATAAGAAATATTATGTTATTACAAGAAATAGCATAGTATCTACTCAAGACATAAACTTACCAAAAAATGTAAAGGTTAATGGCGATTTTCTAGAATTATGCGGATGGTACCTTGCAGAAGGAAGTAGCAATGGCAAAACAGTAGAATTATCCTTATCCAAGAAAGAGGGAGTTTATGCAGAGAGAATAAACACCTTGATTGGCAAGGTGCTTAAAATTAAACCTAGAGTTGAAGTTAGAGAGAAAGAAATAAGAATAAGAATCGGTTCATCATTATTAGTAAGATTCTTCAGAGATCAATTTGGCCATGATGCCAAACATAAAAAAATACCTTATTGGATCATTAATTCTCCAAGGGAAATGTTAGAACGATTTGTAGATGCCTACCTTAAAGGGGATGGAACAGAAAATGAAAGTTTATCCATATTTAGTACATCATCTAAGACGATAGCCTACCAGCTCTTAATAATTTTAAATAAATTAGGTTGCCTGGGAAGCTTTAACATAAACAATGGTGAAAGATTTGGAGGCTCAATGTTCGTTATAACGGTATCTAGAAAACCAGAACGTGACCGCTATATTAAAACCGATAAATTCTACCTTGTTCCAATCAGCGAAATATCAAGAACAAATTATAAAGGTAAAGTCTATAATCTAGAAACTGATGATCACACATTTTCTGCTCCATTTTTAGTACATAATTGTGTAGGTGCTGTAGGAGATGGAATCAATGACGCCCCGATGCTAGCAAGAGCGGACATCGGAATTGCCATAGGGGCGGGAACCGATGTTGCACTAGAGACGGGACAGATTGTGTTAATGAAAAGTGATCTTAGGGACGTTGTAACCGCCATAGATTTAAGTAATTACACCATTAAGAAAATAAAGCAAAATTTGTTTTGGGCATTTTTTTACAATTCTATTGGAATACCAATTGCAGCAGGCTTACTATACCCATTTACAGGTTTTTTGCTTAATCCCATGATTGCAGGCGCTGCAATGGCATTTTCCAGTGTCAGCGTTGTTTCAAACTCATTATTAATGAAAAGATATAAGAAAAAACTATAAAAGTTATAAGTAAGCAATCCTAATTTTCTTACATGGTTGAAAAATACAAAATGTATATTAATGGAGAATGGATAGAATCTGATTCTGAAGAAATATTTACAAGAATTAATCCGGCTACGCTAGAGCCGATAGGTGAATTCTCAAAAGGAAATGAGATGGATATAGAAGCAGCGGTTGATGCTGCAGAAGATGCTTTTGAAGCTTGGAGCGAAACTCCAGCGCCAAAAAGAGGAGAAATTTTATTCAAAGCTGCTCAATTGCTACAACAAAACAAAGAAGAGTTAACAAAAATAGTAACAATAGAAATGGGAAAAGTTCTTACAGAAGCTAGAGGCGATGTTCAAGAAGCAATTGACATGACTTTTCTTATGGCGGGAGAAGGAAGAAGATTATTTGGACATACTACTACTTCCGAGCTCAAGGATAAGTTTGCAATGGCAGTTAGAAGGCCTTTAGGCATTGTAGGTTTAATAACTCCTTGGAACTTTCCAATTGCTATTCCCTCATGGAAAATAATGCCTGCATTAATTTGTGGCAACACAGTTGTTTTCAAACCTTCGTCTGACACACCTTTATGTGCAATTAAATTTGTTGAAATTTTGGAAAAAGCAGGAATTCCAAAAGGCGTTATAAATCTAGTTACTGGACCAGGTGGAACTGCTGGAATGCATTTGGTTAGACATAAAAAAGTTAGAGCAATCTCATTTACAGGGCATAGAGATACTGGACTAGAAATTCTTAGGGCAGCTGGAATTAAGAAAATTAGTTTAGAGCTTGGAGGAAAAAATCCAATAATAATTATGGATGATGCTGATTTGAATTTAGCTTTAGATGGAGTAATCTGGGGTGGTTACGGCACTACTGGTCAAAGATGCACAGCAGCTTCTAGAGTTATAATTCATGAAAAAATAAAAGATGTTTTTGAAAAAATGCTTGTTGAAAGAATTAAGAAATTAAGACTTGGAAATGGTTTAGATTCTGCGACTGATATCGGGCCTTTAGTTAATCAGGCTGCTCAGGAAAAATCTAAAACATATGTTGACCTCGGTCTGAAGGAAGGAGCCAAGCTTTTAATAGGTGGTCATATTCCTAAAATGAAAGGATTTTTCTTTGAACCAACTTTATTTACTAATTGCTCAATAGACATGAGAATTGCACAAGAAGAAATTTTTGGACCAGTAGTTTCTTTGATATCTGCCAAGGATTTAAACGAAGCAATAAAGATTGCTAATTCTGTTGAATATGGGTTGAGCTCTGCTATTTATACAAACAATATAAGAAATGCGTTTAAGGCGATTGAAAAACTTGAGGCAGGAATAACTTATGTAAACGCAAGCACTATCGGAGCCGAAGTTCATTTACCTTTCGGTGGTGTCAAGCATTCTGGCACAACTAGAGAAGGCGGAATAGAAGGCATAAACGAATTTTCTGAAACTAAAACTGTTTATATTGATTATTCTGAAAAACTACAAAGAGCGCAAATCGATGTTGATTAAATGAAAATAGCTGTTATTGCTTTAGGTGGAAATGCCTTACAACCTGCTAATGAAAAATGGACTTATGAAGGACTTGTAAAGAATATCAACAAAACTGTTTTGCATTTGAAGCATTTGACTTCTAAATATCAACCTGTTATTTCTCATGGCAATGGACCTGAAGTTGGAAATCTTTTAATTCAACAACATTCTACAAAAGAAGTTCCTGAAATGCCTTTAGATGTTTTAGATGCAATGACACAAGGTCAATTAGGTTATTTATTGCAAAAATCTATTCAAAATATTTTAAAGAAAAAAGCAGTAACAGTAATAACTCAGATAGAAATTGACAAAAATGATAAAGCATTTCAAAATCCAATAAAACCAATAGGACCTTATTATAAAGAAAAAATAGAAAAGCAAATGATAAAAGAGCCTGAAGGTTGGAGAAAAGTTGTTCCTTCGCCTAAACCAAAAAGAATAATAGAAATTGAAGAAATAAAGTCCTTGATAAAAAAAGGCTATGTTGTAATAGCCTGTGGTGGTGGAGGGATTCCTGTTGTAAATGGTAAAGGAGTAGAAGCAGTTATTGATAAAGATTATGCAACACAACTTTTAGCTTCTCAATTGAAAGCTGATTTATTGATATTCTTAACAGATGTTGATTCTGTTTATTTGAATTATGGAAGTAAAGAAGCTATTGCAATAAGAGAAATGAATGTAAAAAAAGCTAAGAAACTTATGAAACATTTCAAAGAAGGCTCGATGAAACCTAAAATAAAAGCTAGCATAGAATTTTTGAAGAAAGGCAAAAAAGTTATAATAACAAAACCAGAATTATTAGACAGAACTTTAAAAGGAAAAGCTGGAACTGTGATAAAATGAAAAAGGATTTGTTATCTTTAAAAGATTTAACAAAAAAAGACATGGAACTAATTTTTCAGAAAACAAAAGAACTTAGAAATAAAAAGACAAAAGACTTGTTTGAAAAAACTTTAATTCTATACTTTGAGAAGCCGAGCACCAGAACTGTTGTTAGCTTTTATGTAGCAATGGTTCAGCTAGGAGGAGACGCCATATTTCTAACGCCTAGAGAAATGCAAGTTGGAAGAGGAGAAACCATAGGTGATACTGCAAGAGTTTTGTCAAGGTTTGCAGATGGAATTGTTGCAAGAACATTTAAGCATGAAACTCTTGTTGAACTTGCAAGAAATGCTTCAATTCCTGTTTTAAATGGCTTAAGTGATTTGTATCATCCTTGCCAAGTATTGGCAGACTTGTTTACTGTTTTAGAAAAAAGGAAAACTTTAGATTTAAAATATGCATGGATTGGAGATGGAAGCAATGTTTGTAATTCTTGGATAGAAGCTGCAAAAATATTAAACTTTGAATTAAATGTAGCAACACCTAAAAATTATGAACCGAAAGAAAAAATAGCAAAAAAAGTAAAATTAATACACGACCCTAAAGAAGCTGTGAAAAATTCCGATATCATAATTACAGACACGTGGATCTCGATGGGAGAAGAAAAGGAGGCAAAAATAAGAGATAGAGTTTTCAAACCATTCCAAGTAAATTCTAAACTTGTAAAACTAGCTAAGCCTAATTATTTGTTTATGCATTGCTTACCTGCTCATCGAGGTAAAGAAGTAACATCTGATATAATTGATGGTAAACATTCGATTGTGTTCGATGAATCAGAAAATCGTTTGCATGTTCAAAAAGCTATTTTATATCTATTAATGAAATGATTTATATGAGTCTAGCAAATGTTATAGTTGGAAAAACAAATAAATTTTGCATAGAAACAACATTTGCTTATCCTCTTGTCATAAAAACTGGTTACGGTTGTTATTTAGAAGATGTTGATGGAAAACGTTATCTGGATTTCACATCTAATGTCTGTTCTTGTAACATTGGCTATAACAATCATGAAATCATAGAAGTTATAAGAAGTTTCGTTGGAACCGGAGCTTTAAAAATTGCTGGCCAGGATTTTTATTGTCCTGAACAAGTTGAATTAGCAGAAAAGCTTTTGGAAATCGTTCCAAAAAATTTGAGAAAAGTTCTTTTAGTGAATACGGGTGCTGAAGCTGTTGAAAATGCAATAAAGTTTGCCTTTAGGAAGAAAGGTCCTTTGCCAGGGGTCTCTTGTACAGGTGCGTTCCACGGACGTTCCCTTGGAGCATTGAGTTTAACAGACAGCAAAGCTGTTCAAAAGAAAAATTATCCTGAAATAAACCATGAATTGATAAAATTCTGTACAAAGGATAATGATCCTGAAATAAATAGTTTGGAAGAATTGATAAAAAGAGAATGGATTCCAGCATTTGTAATAACAGAATGTATTCAAGGTGAGGGTGGATATAATGTTGCAAGCAAAAAGTTCATCCAAAATCTAAGAAAGGTTTCAAGAAAGTATAACTTTCCTTTGATAATAGATGAGGTCCAAACAGGAATAGGTAGAACAGGAAAATGGTGGTCATTCGAACATTATGGAATTAAACCAGACATAATGACAGCTGCGAAATCATTACAAGTTGGGGCGGTTATAACATCTAAAGAATACGATCCTCAAGAACCTGGAGCAGTTTCTTCAACCTGGGGCGGAGGTTCAAGAATTGATATGGTTATAGGTTTAAAGACAATCGAAATAATTGAAAAAGAAAGACTCTTGAAAAATGCAGGAAAGATGGGAAATTATTTTATGAAAAGGTTAAAAGAGTTGCAAAAAAAGTATCATAATAAAATTATTGATGTCAGAGGTTTAGGATTAATGATAGGTGTTGAACTTTCAAAAGAAAAATTTAAAAAAGAAGTTGAACAAAAAGCATTTAAACAAGGTTTACTTTTGTTAGGGTGTGGAGAAAAGACCATTAGAATTGTTCCACCTTTGATAATAACAAGAGAAGAAGCTGACAAAGGATTAGAAATATTTGAAAAAGTGGTTAAATCTATAAAGAGTTAACAATATTTTAAAGGATGACTATAAATATTTAGGTGAAAAAATGGTAGATTTGCTTGAAAAACTGATAAGCACTTTTGGTGTGAGTGGAAATGAAGAGGGTATAAGAAATCTGATAAAAGAGGAAATCAAGAAATATGTTGATGATATCTATATTGATAAGTTAGGGAACTTAGTTGCACACAAAAAAGGCAAGAGACCTAAAATAATGTTGGCAGCTCATATGGATGAAATCGGGCTAATGATAAAAAATATAGATCAGAGAGGAAAAATATCATTCTCAACAATAGGTGCTGTTGATACCGTAATGCTTCTCGGAGAAAGAGTGCATATGGAAACAAAGAAGGGAATAATACACGGTGTGATAACAACAAAAGAGATTAATGATGGAATCTATATAAATCAAATACCAAAAGTTGATGATCTTTTTGTTGACGCAGGACTAAGCAAAGAAGATTTGGTAAAAATGGGCATCGAGATTGGTTCTTATCTTTCTTTAGAAAGGGACCTGTATTTTTTGGGTTCAGAAAAAATAATTTGCGGGAAAGCATTTGATGACAGGATAGGATGTTACATACTAATTGAGTTAGCAAAAAAACTAAAGAACGCTAAGAATGAAATATACTTTGTTTTCACGATACAGGAGGAAATAGGACTGGCAGGCGCGATGACATCAGCATACATAGTCGAGCCCGATTGGGCAATTGGTATTGATATAACAGATACTCTAGATGCCTCTACAGATGTGACAAAGACTATAGGAATGGGTCCCTGCATAACAATCAAAGATGCAGAGACCATAAGCAATAAAACCTTGAATAAATGGTTGATAGACACTGCAAAAAAACTAAAGATACAGGTACAGTTGGATGTTAGTGATATAGGAACAACCGATGCAGCTGCTATATCGATAACTAGAGGCGGAGTTCCTTGTACAGTTGTCTGCGTACCCGTAAGAAATCTTCATACAACAACAGCAGTTGCTCATAAAGATGATATTGAAAACACAATCAAACTTTTGGCAGAGTTATTAAAAAATCCACCTGATACATATCTAAGGTGATATCATTACAGTTGCAAAAATAATAGAACTTGTAGGATCTTCTGAAAAAAGCTGGGAAGATGCGATTGAAGAAGCTTTGAAAAGAGCATCAAAGACAATAAGACACATCAGAGGAATTGATGTTATTGGACAGAAGGCTGTTGTCAAGAATGGAAAAATAGTTGAGTATAGGGTTATTTTAAAACTTTCTTTTGGAGTGGAATAAATAATTAAACAGGAGGTTGATAATATGATGTCAAATATACCTATTGATATAAAGAAAGTTGAAAAAACCGATATTAATAGGGAAATACTTAGAGTTGGAATGATAGCAGAATTGGATGCGGTAAGTCTTTACGAGCAATTAGCAGCTATGACGGATGATAAAAACATAATAAAAATTCTTTTAGATATAGCAAAAGAAGAGAAAACGCATGTTGGAGAATTTCAAGCGTTATTATTAAAGATTGATAAGGAACAAGAAAAAGAATTAGAAGAAGGTAAAAAAGAAGTTGAAAAAACTACAGGATAATAGAACTTAGAAAATATTAAATACAACACTTGATAATTTAATGGTATGGTAATTTCTGAGATAAAGAAAAGAGATGGAAGGATTGTAAAGTTTGAGCAGCAAAAAATAACAGATGCTATCCATAAAGCTTTGGTTGCCGTTCATTTAAAAGATGGAAAAACAGCTAAAAAATTATCTGATTCTGTTGTTAATATCTTGAATAAAAAATTCAAAGAAAGAATTCCTTCTGTTGAAGATGTTCAAGATATAGTTATAGAAGTTTTAAGAAAAAAAGATTTTAGAAAGGTTGCAGAAGAATATCTAGTTTATAGAAAGAAAAAAGCTGAAATAAGAGAATTGCAAAAGACTTTTGGAATAGAATTAGAACCTAAACTTACTGTCAATGCTCTAGAGGTTTTGAATAAAAGATATCTTCTGAGAGATGAAAATGGAAAAATTATTGAAACTCCTGTACAAATGTTTAGAAGAGTTGCAAAAACAATTGCTGAAGTTGATAAGCAATATGGTGACGATTATAGAAAACGTGAAGAAGAATTTTACAAAATAATGAGCAAGCTTGAGTTTATACCAAATTCCCCTACTTTATTCAATGCAGGAGCTCCTTTAGGTCAATTATCTGCGTGCTTTGTTTTGCCAGTAGAAGATTCTTTAGAAAGCATATTTGAAAATGTGAAAAATTTGGCTGTGATTGAACAGTCTGGTGGTGGAGTTGGTTTTGATTTTTCAAAATTAAGACCCAAAGGTGATATTGTTAAATCAACTAAAGGAGTTGCATCTGGTCCTGTTTCATTCATGCGTGCTTTTGACATAGCGACAGAAGTTATAAAATCTGGTGGAAAGAGAAGGGGAGCAGTGATGGGAATTCTTAGAGTTGATCATCCTGATATCTTAGAATTCATAACAGTTAAATCTAGAACAGGTTTATTAACAAACTTTAATCTTTCTGTTGCTGTTACTGACGATTTTATGAAAGCAGTTAAAGAAAATAGAAGTTATGATTTGGTAAATCCAAGAACTAATAAACCTGTTAAAAAATTGAAAGCAAGATATGTTTGGGGTCTAATAGTAGAAAATGCCTGGAAGAGTGGAGACCCAGGAGTAATATTCATTGATGAAATTAATAAATATAATCCAACTCCACAAGTAGGAAAAATAGAATCAACAAATCCTTGTGGTGAACAACCTTTATTACCTTATGAATCTTGTAATCTCGGGAGCATAAATTTATCAAAAATGATCAGCGATGAAGAAATTGATTGGGAGAAATTAAGGAGAACTGTTCATACTGCTGTGCATTTCCTTGACAATGTTATAGATGCAAACAAGTTTCCATTAGAAAAAATAGAAAAAATGACAAAATCTAATAGAAAGATTGGTTTAGGCGTTATGGGATTCGCTGAATTATTGATAAGATTGAACATTCCTTATGATTCTGAGAAAGCAATCCATATTGCAGAAAAAATCATGAAATTTATAACAGAAGAAGCTAGGAAAAAATCTGAGGAATTGGGAGAGAGAAGAGGTTCATTTCCAAATTTTGAAAAAAGTATTTATTATATAAAGTATAAGGCAATGAGAAATGCAACCTTAACAACAATAGCTCCCACAGGGAGCATAAGCATTATTGCTGGTTGTTCTTCAGGAATAGAACCTTTATTTGCAATTTCATTTATGAGAAATGTCTTGGAAGGAACAAGGTTATTTGAAGTCAACCCCTTGTTTGAAAGAATAGCCAAGGAAAGAAAATTTTATAGTGCTAAACTACTAGAAAAAATTGCTAAAACTGGATCAATACAAAAAATAAAGGGAATTCCAAAAGATGTTAGGAGAATTTTTGTAACTGCTTTAGATATAAATCCAGAATGGCATGTTAGAATGCAAGCAACATTTCAAAAATATGTTGATAACTCAGTTTCAAAAACAATTAATTTACCTGAAAATGCAACTAAGAATGATGTTAAAAAAGCTTTTGAATTAGCTTATAAATTAAAATGCAAGGGAATAACTGTCTATAGATATGGAAGTAAACCACAACAAGTCCTTTACATTGGTGAACCTCATATCACAGCAGAATCAGAGTATGCCGGCGGATGTCCAACAGCAGTATGTCCATTTTAAAGGTGATAAATTGTCAGAAATGTACAAATCATTAGCAAAATATTATGATTTAGTTTATACATGGAAAAATTATAAAAAAGAAGTAGACTTTATTGATAAAATTTTGAGATTAAATAAATTAAAAACTATTCTTGATGTTGCTTGTGGCACAGGAAATCATGTTTTGTTACTTGTGAGAAAAGGATATTCTGTAACAGGAATTGATATTAGCAAAGATATGTTGAAAGTTGCAAGAAAGAAAGTTAAGAAAACTAGATTCATTAAAGCTGACATGAGAAATTTTGATTTAAAACAAAAGTTTGATGCAATTATATGCATGTTTACATCTTTGAATTATAATTTTACATTAAAGGATTTGGAAAAAACTCTTCTTTGCTTTAAAAAACATCTTAAAGATAATGGAATATTGATTTTTGATATTGCTAGAATTTTTAAAAATATGAAAAATAGAAGATTTGATATCGTAACCGCAAAAAATAGAAAAACTGAAATTGCAAGATTAACACAATGGGATCCAAAAATTGAAGAAAATAGATGGATTTTAGATGCAGTTTTTCTAATAAATGAAAATGGAAAATTTTATTTTAAAACAGATAAGCATGACTTAGTTATCCTTTATCCGAAAAATTTAATAAAAATTTTGAAGAAATTAAAATTTGGAAATATAAAAATTTATTCTAACTTTAACTTTAAAAAATTTAGAGAAAATTCGGAAGAGAGACCAGTTTTCGTAGTTAAAAAGATTTAACTTTTATACTTCATTCCTAACTCAAAAATCTTCTTATTAGTTTCAAAATATCTTTTAGGAGTTATCTCTTCTATTCCTTCTAAAATGTATTTTTCTTTTAAAGGAATCAATTTCTTAGAAACAGCATACCCAAGCAAATAAATGTTTGTTGCCAAAACATCTCCAGTCTCTTTGTAAACAATACTAGAAGCACTTAGAGTAATTACTTTGCTTGAGAATGGTTTCAAATCTTTTTCAATCTCTTTTATTGAAGGATATTTTTCTCCTAAAACAGAAACATTCAATGGTAAAACTCTATGAGTATCGATTATGAAAACTGTCTTGTGTTTTTTAGAACCATAATAACAAGCCCTCAAAGCCTCTAATGGCTCTAAACCGATTATAAGATTTGCCTCACCTTCTAAAACCAATGGCGAGTATATCTTATCTCCAAATCTTATATGACAAGGAATTGTTCCACCTCTTTGAGCTAAACCATGTAACTCAGTTGTTTTAACATCATATCCTTGTTTCATAGCTGCCTCCGCTATTACCATTGCTAATGTCAAAGATCCTTGTCCACCAATTCCTGTTACAACAATGTTAAACTCTTTCATTTTATCATCGCTCTTATTGCTTTATTTGGACAAACCTGAACGCAAACACCACAGCCTGTGCAGATATTTTTATTGATATAAAATCTTCCATTCTCTTTGTATAGCGCAGGACAAGCTAACTTATACAAACAGACACCAGCTTGCTTACATTTGGTTTGATCTATCTCAAACTTCACAACTTTTATTCCTTGTTTTATTTTTTTTCTATAAGCAAGAAGTTGACACTCTCTTTTAGATATTAAAACAGAAACACCCTCTTTATTCATAAGCTCTTTAACAGCATCCATTATCTCTTTAAGATTGAATGGGTCAACAACCTTTACATCGTCAACCCCGCAAGCCTTGACAATTTCTTCTATTGACAAGGCCTTTGTATCCTCACCCATACCAGTTTTTCCCATTCCCGGATTTGGTTGGTGACCTGTCATAGCAGTTATTCTGTTATCTAAAATAATAACAAAAGAATTTGATTTATTATAAACCATATTTATTAAAGCTGGTATACCTGCATGGAAGAATGTTGAATCTCCGATAAAAGCAACAGCCTTTTGATTGCTCATTTTCTTTATCCCATGAATCAAACCTTCGCTTGCGCCCATAGAAAATATAAAATCTTGGGTCTCTAATGGCAGTAATATTCCTAATGTATAGCAACCTATATCACCGCCAAACACAGTATCATTTCCCATAACAGTTTTAACAGCATAGAAAGTTGCCCTATGCTGGCATCCTGGGCACATTAACGGAAATCTTCTTGCAATTTTAATTTTTTGATATTCTTTCCTATGAGCCTTTAAATTCAAGTTATATTTTTTCTTAGTTATTTTCTCTAAAGCATCTATTATTATTTCTTCTGTGTATTCTCCAGACTTAGGCACGTATCCATTTTGTTTGCCATATATTTTCAGTTTTGGATTTACTTCTTTTACTATAGAATTAACCTCATTCTCTATAATCGGTTCTAGTTCTTCAACAACTAAAATCGATTTGAGTTTTCTTATAAAATTTTTAATAATTTCATTGTCTAAAGGATAAGTCATCCCTAATCTAAGAATAGGAATCTTAAGTTTCATATCAGTTAAAGAATCCATAACGTAGTCAAAGGAAACGCCGGAAGTAATGATTCCGAATTTACTTTTAACATTATTAACAACAAAATTTAATTTCATTTTTCTTGAATAATCTTTTATTTTATCGATTTTTTTAAGGAGTTCTTCATGCATTCTCATTGTGTTTGGAGGCAAATTATTAAATTTTTTCAAATCTTTTACAAATTTTCCTTTGGTTTTACCTTTAACGATCTTTCCAAGTTTTACTATACCTCTTGCGTGGCTAACTCTTGTTGTTGTTCTTACAAAGACTGGAATCTCAAACTTCTCTGAAATTTCAAAAGCAATCTTTACAAAATCTTTGCATTCTTGTGCACTACAGGGCTCTAACATTGGTAAGTGAGCTAATCTTGCATAGAATCTACTATCCTGCTCACTTTGGGCAGAGCTCCAACAGCTCGGATCATCAGCAACAACTATTACCATTCCAGCCCTTGTCCCAACATAGGCAAGTGGCATAACACTATCAGAAGCAACATTCAATCCAAACTGCTTAAAAGAAACTAAAGATCTTACTCCTGATAAAGCAGCTCCTGCAGCAGCTTCCAAAGCAACCTTTTCATTTGTAGAATATTCAAAATAAATACCAGCATCCTTAGCAATCTCAGCAAATGTATCTCCTATCTCAGAAGCAGGTGTTCCTGGATAGGTTGATGAAAAGCCTATACCAGCTTCCAGAGCACCTCTAACAATAGCTTCATTACCCATCAAAATTATTTTTTGACCAGGTATGTCCAAAAGTATTTTTTGCATTTAAACACTATTTCATTTTTTCTTTAATTATCTTTGCCAATCTTTTTATCCCGATTTCTATTTTATCATTATCTGTATTGCTAAAGTTTAATCTCATCTCATTATGCCCCTTTCCCTCAACACAAAAAGCTTCTCCATGAACATAAGCGACTTTCTCTTTTATAGCTTCCTTGAACATCTCTTTTGTATAAATATGAGACGGTAGAGTAACCCATATGAACAACCCGCCAGCAGGTTTAGTCCATTTACAGCCTTTAGGAAAGTGTTTTTTCAAAGCTCTAAGCATTATGTCTCTTTTTCTTTTATACATCTTCTTTATCTTTGGTATCTGTTTATCTATCATACCTGACCTTATGTATTCATCAGCTATGTATTGAACAAAAATATTTGAAGACAAGTCTGTTCCTTGCTTTGCTATTACCATTTTTCTTATTATATCTTTATCAGCTATCACCCAGCCTAGCCTAAAACCTGGGGATAAAATCTTGGAAAATGTGCTCGTATAAATAACATTGCCATCTTTATCTAGGCTCTTTATAGAAGGAATTGGTTTACCAGAGTATCTTAATTCAGAGTAAGCATCATCCTCAAATATTAAAATTTTATACTTTCTTGCTATCTCTAGCAAATGCTTTCTTTTTTCTAAAGACATTGTTACTCCTGCAGGATTCTGGAAAGTTGGTACTGTATAAATGAATTTTATTGGTTTTCCTTTATGCTCCTTAATCTTTTCTTCCAACTCATATGTATTCATTCCGTTGTCATCCATCGAAATTGATATAAATTTTGGTTGATACGCATTGAAAGCAACCAAAGCTCCTACATAGGATGGACATTCTACAACTATGAAATCTCCTGGGTTTAGAAATATCTTTGGCATGAGATCCAAAGCCTGTTGGGAACCTGATGTTATCAGAATCTCATCCTCATTACATTTTATGCCCTTTTTCTTCATCCTCTTTATCAGAGATTCCTTTAGTTGCTTTATACCCTCTGTTGGACCATACTGTAAGGCTTGGGCGCCATGTTTTTTAAGAATTTTATCAGCAATCTTTTGAATACCTTTCACAGGGAATGAATGTGGGCTAGGCATTCCCCCACCAAAAGAAATCATTTTTGGGTCTTGAGTTAATTTTAACAGTTCTCTTATCTCAGAGGCCTTCATTCCTTTGACTCTGTCAGCATAATCAACCATAAATTTAATTTAGAGAGTTATATTTAAAAGATTCCTATAATGTGTTGCGGAGGGCAGGATTTGAACCTGCGAAGGGATTGGCCAACTGATTAGTTTCTAACCCACAGGCTCCTATAGCCAAGATTTTTTAATCTTTCAAGCCTGCGCCTTAGACCAGACTTGGCAACCTCCGCATAATTAATTTTTATGAAGTTAACTAATTTAAATTAAGCTTAAATCCTTTTCTATTTCTATATAAATCATGGCTGCATTAACAGACGAAGTAATCAAGGGTTTAACCCCAGAACAAAAAAATAACCTAAAAAGATTAGCAGAGCTGGCAGAGAAAGAAGAACAAGTAGATGAAAAGATTCAGAGATTGTTCGAAGAGGGAGCTTATTCAGAAGATGGCGTAAGCCTAACTCCATGTAGTGATTGGGATGATTTCAGAGTGATAAACGCATTCCAACCTCCTGAAAAACAACATCCACTTTACAGAGAGATTACGGGAGCCAGGGAACAGATAAAGGAAACCCTTAGAGAATCTTTAAGACTAGACTTGGGGTATCTTGGGTTAATTCAGAGACAATGCAAAAATTATCAAGTTGAGATGTGATTAAGTTCGGACAATAATTTAATGAAGTGATTCGGTTGGGATTAAACCGCTTTTAAATGTTCTGGGTTTGCTATAATTGTTTTCAATTTGTTTCCATCTTTTATCTCTATCAAATAAGCTCTACCTCTTTTATCAATAACTTTTCCATACAAACCTTGAAACCTTCTAAAAGGCATACCTTTGCTAGAAGAAGATTCTATATCTATTATAACCTTATCACCAATTTCAAATTTTTTAACAAACTCATTAACTGCTACTCTTTTCAATTTTCTAAACTTTTCCCTAGTTCTCTTTCTTGGGCCATGAGATTTTACAACCATTCTAACACCAGTGATTTAAATTAACTTAGAATCTTATAAATTTATATGTCTATTGTCATCGGCTTAACAGGATTAGCGAGTTGTGGTAAAGGAACAGTTTCAGATTACCTTAAGAGGTATGGTTTTATCCAATTAATATTTTCTGATGTACTAAAAGAAGAGGCAGAAAAAAGAGGATTGTTAAAAAATAAAACTTATGAAGAACAGAAAAATGTATTTTCAAAACTAGGAGATGAATTAAGAAAAGAGAGTGGAAAATGGTATATCTTAGCTGAGATGTTAGTTGAAAAAATAAAATCAAATAATATAGAAAAAGTTGTTGTTGATGGATTCAGAAGTGTAGAAGAGGTTGAGTTTTTCAAGAAGAGTTTTAAAAATTTCTATCTTATTTTTATAGATGCAAATGAAAATACAAGATTTCTGAGAAGAAAGTTAGAAGATCCTACAGCTACGATAAAGGGTTTTAAAGATAGGGATGAAAGGGATATAAAAGAAAAGGGTTTAGGAAAAGTTATTGAAATGGCTGACTTTAAAATTATTAACAATAAAGATTTTGCATATCTTTATAAGCAAATAGATGGAATATTGGAAAAAATTCACTGATTAGGATATTCTTCTACTTCATTTTTTAAAAACACTAATTCAATCCCTGCATCTTTGAAAAATTTTCTTGTCAATTCTCCAGCATGATACATTTTCTCACAAACAACTCTCTTTATTCCTGCATTTATTATCATTTTGCAACAACTAAAACAGGGTTCAAATTTAACATATAGAGTAGCTCCATCTGTTGAAACTCCATGTAAAGCAGCTTGAACAATTGCGTTTTGCTCTGCATGAGCAGTTCTTACACAGTGTTTAGATATTTTTCCATCCGTATTTATAACATCACCCATAAGATGTCCGACCTCATCACAATGAGATAATCCCATAGGTGCACCAACGTAACCAGTTGTAAGAATTCTTTTGTTTTTGACTAGAACTGCTCCGTTTCTTCCCCTATCACATGTAGCTCTTAATCCAACCACTTTTGCTATTTCCATGAAATATTCGTCCCAAGAAGGTCTTTTGAATTTTTCTCCCATTACTTCAATTTAGAAGATTAGATTTATAAGTTTTTTGGTTTCTCGATTTTAATAACGTCTAAATTCTTTGGAATTGCTTCATTATCTAATACCTCAGAGACAGAAGGCTTTGTTCTACCTTTATCACCTGTTATTAATTCTTTTATGTACAAACCAGCAGTTGTCTTAATTTTTAGTTCAATTGTTTTTTTGTTTATTTGTTTATACTTTATATCTTTAACACTTCTTTTCCTTATCAGATCAGCTCTCCGGTGAACCACACGTTGAGGAGTTCTTTGACTTATAATACCAATTAAACTCTTTAATTTTTTCAATTCTTGTTTTTTAACTGGTTTTTTGAATTTAACTAAAGCTTTATAGGTTTTATCACCTGTCTCTGATTTTATTCTTCTAACAGTAAACTTATTAGAAACTTTCAAACCTTTTACCTTAACTTTTCTGCTTTTGTTTATTTGTTTTTCAATTTTTCTAAAATTAATTTTTCTTATTTTTGGTTTTATTATTTCAATTACAAATGGTCTCCAATCTAGGCATCTTGCATCTATATCTTCACGCCCCGAACCAGAAAATTTATTGCTAATCCCCTTTGTAACTTTCATTAATGGCTTAGCAATTATCTCTTGAACAGAAGTTTTATATTTCCCAGGAGTTCCCCACTTACATTGTGGTATTCCTCTTTTTAATTTCTTATAATAACCTAAAATATATAAAGAATTTATTACAATCTCAACATTATTTTTTTTAAAATCTGCTATTATTAAAACATCTGGATTTTTAAAATTAACAGGTTTCTTAATAATACTTCCTAGTTTTTTTCCTAATTCTCTATTTATCTCGGATTTAATTGATTCAACATAATTTATGCCAATTTCACTCCAAATAGTTTCTTCTATATTTAAAATACTATCAGGTATTGTTGAACCTACTAAAAAATTATTAAATTCAATTTTTTTCAATTTTTTGACAGTATTTTTGGCAATTTCATCTATTGATTGAAAAATATTTTTACAAACAATACATTCTATAGGTTTTTTTGATTCTATCTTTACATTTTTAAATTTAATTTCATAAAAGTTTGACATATCAACATCAATTTTTTCTCCGCTATCAATCAAGAATGCTATATACTTTCTAATTATCTTACCTCTCTCTTCATTACTAAATCCAGAAAGTAATTGAGACCATAATCTTCCCAAACAATGGTCACATAAAAACCCTCTTTTCAAGACTTTTATAATATTTTCTTCGATTTTCATTTTATATCTTCCTACCTAACTTTGTCAAGCATCTAACCAAAACCTTTGAATCTCTTTGCAAACTTAGAAAAAATCCCTCTTTTCATACCACCTGAAACCATCTTCATCATTTTTTTCATCTGTTCATAATATTTTAGCATATCCCTTACTTCTGATTCGCTAACACCAGACCCCTTTGCAATTCTTTTAACTCTTGATGAATCTATTGTCCCTGGTTCTTCTCTTTCATCTTTGGTCATTGACTGAATTATATATCTCCATCTCTTCATCTTACTCTCTTGTTTAGAGATATCAAATTCTTTTGGTATCTTCATTGGAAGACCTGGAATCATATCCAAAACAGATTTCATAGGACCCATTTTCTCTAAAGATTTTATCTGCTCATAGAATTCATTTATGGTAAACTTGCCAGAGACTATTTTTTCTGCTGTCTCACGTTTGAATTCTGCTTCTTTTGCTTTTTCTAACAAGCCTTGAACGTCTCCAAAGCCGATTAATCTTGAAACAAATCTCTCAGGATCAAAAACTTCTATTGCATTAAGCTTTTCTCCAGTTCCTATGAATTTTATTGGAGCTCCCGTTATTGCACAAGATGTAATCGCACCTCCTCCTTTAGCAGTTCCATCCATTTTTGTTAAGAAAATTCCAGTTATTCCAACAAGTTTTTTAAAACCTTCTGCTTGTTGCCCTGCTGCTTGTCCTAAATCAGCTGGTATTGTGAGTAAGACTTCATCTGGTTTTACAAATTCTCCTAATTCTTTTAACTCTTTTGCTAATTCTTGATCTAAAGAGCTTCTACCTGCAGCATCAAATATTAAAATATCATATTTCTTGAATTGCTCTAAACCTTTTCTTGCAATTTCTATGGGATTTTTTACGTCTTTAGGCGCATAGTAAGGAACATTTATTTGATTTGCTAACTGAGCTAGTTGATCCATGGCAGCAGGTCTATGAACATCACAACCTATCAAAGCTGGTTTCAAACCTTTTTTCTGGTAAAATCTTGCAACCTTACCTATGCTTGTTGTTTTTCCAGAACCATACAAACCTATAAACATAATTTTTCTAGGTTTAAGACTTACCTCAGGTTTTTTTCCAACAAATTTTACCAATTCTTCATAGACTATTTTTATAACATGTTCTTTAGGAGTCATTCCAGAAGGTGGCTTTTCATTTAGAGCTCTATCTTTTATTCTTTCTGTTAAAGATGAAGCTAGTTTAACATCAACATCTCCAGCTAATAGAGTTTTCTGAATGTCTTTAGCAAATTCTTCCAAAACATTTTTATCTATATAGCCTGCACCAGTTATTTTTTTTAATGCCTCTTTTAAACCATAGCTTAGTTTTTCTAGCATAAAAACAGTTTAATCTTTAATACTCTTAAATATTAATATGAAGGTCGTTGGTATAGACCTCGCTGGAAAGTCTGAAAATCCTAGTGGATTCTGCCTACTTACAGAAGCGGGAGCAGATACAAAAATACTTTTTACTGATTTGGAAATTCTAAAAGATATTGAAAGCATAATTCCAGAATGTATAGCCATTGATGCTCCATTTTGGGTTCCAAGATTTGGTGCGTGGAGACCTTGTGAGGAAAAACTATTAAGAAGAGGTTTTAAACCATTATCACCAATACTGCCAACAATGAGAGTCTTAACACTAAGAGCTTCCCATCTTGTTAAAGTTCTTAGGGAGAGAAAATTCAGAGTTATTGAGGTTTTCCCTAGAACAACAGAAATTATTCTTAATCTATCAAAAGAGCCAAGAAAGAATGAGCATGAGTATGACGCTTTGTTATGTGCTTTAACTGCTAAAGCATATTTAGAAGGAAAGTATGAAGACTTGGATGGAATTATTTTACCCAAATGAATGAGTTAATAAAACGAAAAGCTTAAATTTATGCGTTATTAATATTTTTTGTTACAAATGTTAATAAAAGATGAGAAAAAAAGAATGATAGCATATGCGCATACTGCAGAGAATATATGCGATAATAATTGTTCTGAATGTTTAAGAGATAACAGAACTTATGAAGGACTGGGAGTTAATTATAGCATAGGGTGTATATGTCCTGTTGGATTAGCATTAGGAAGAAGAATTGAAAAACATATTGAAGATAATTCTTCAGAATATTCTAGAGACGTTATGATAGTTGCAAGAGACCTAAAAATACTTTCATTAATGAATCATACACCAGAAGAAATTAAAGATAGCATAAGCAAATTGAGGACATATCTTTTAAATGATGAAAGTCAAATTATAACTGTTAGTGAAACTTTAAAAGTCCCTCAGATTAAAACAAACATTTCGTCTTTATCGAAAAAATTTTCTACTAAATTGAGAAATTTGGTTTCAGAAAGAAAGGTTGAATTATTCTAAAAGTTTTTCAACAATTTTATTAGAATCAAATTTTTCCAAATCCTTATATTTTTGTCCAATTCCTAAAAATAAAATAGGTTTACCAATTGTATGAGATGCTGATAACTTAACTTCTATTTAAGATAAATAAATTAGCTCCATCTTTTTGTCTGATAGCTTTAACTAGATTCATCTTGCAAAGTATTTTTAGATGTTTATCTCTGATTGTGTTGGGTGAAATTAAAAGTCTTTCTGATAATTCTATTGCTGTTAATGGTTGTTTATTTAAAATGTACAAAATTTTATTTTTTGAAAAATTGTTTTTATCTCTTCTATTATCAAGTCTATGGATTTTATAGAAAAGTTCTAATTTTTTGCATTTGTCACTATGTAAAATCATGTTTAATTTATTAAATTCACAAATATTTTGAGATGATAGAGAAAATCTAAATGCTCTTTTTCCACTTATTTTACTCAAAGAATAACTAGGGAATTTATAAAAAATAAGTTTTCTTATTCCTCTTAATAATTTTAAATTTGAGGAATTAAAATCTATTCTACTATAGTTAACAGAACCTTCATCATCGATAAAAGCACTTATAAATGCTATGGTGTACCTTCTAGGTAGTCTGAATAAAACTAAAGGTAATTTTGATTCAAATGTTCCAAATTTAATTTTATAAATATGGCTTAGAATATCAGCAACAATTTTTGGGAATCTTAAAAGATTCCCAATCTTTGTTACTGGTATATTTCCTAAAGATTCGAGAGACATCTTAAAGTCTTCTAAAACTTTTTTGTTTTTATTAAAATATGCAGCCTGATTTCTTTTAGAACCGCCAAAACCATCGCCAATAAGATGTGCTACTATCTTAATTATGTTAATATTTTCTTTAATTGGTAAAGTAATATTTACGGAAAAACCTCTTTTAGCTCTTACGTAGATTATATTTCTTTCTATTTCAGTTATTGAAAAATCTTTTTTAATTAACTCATACAATTTCTTTAGATATTTAAGTGGTATTAACTGTTTACCTATTTTCCAATAATAAATATACTGATGGTATTTTAATTTTAACCTTTTAGTTAACTTTGTTAAAGAACCTTCTTTAATAATAGCCGTATTAAAGAATTTATATCTAAATTTGTCATCTAAAAATAGATATAAGTTTGAAGGTAAATCAAATATATGGAATTTTCTAGGTTTCACATGAATATTTGTTCATAACTTGTATATAAATTTGAGTTTATACTTTTTATAATAAAGTTTCTATTATTTCAGAAGGGTTAAATTTTTTTATGTCATCATAGCCTTGTCCTATTCCGATAAAAAGTATGGGTTTCTTAATAGTTTGTGCAGCGCTTATAATTGCACCACCCTTATCATAGACATCAGCCTTTGTTATTATTAAAGCATCAACTCCAACAGCATCATTAAACATTTTGCATTGGTCATAGATATCATTTCCAGTCAATGCATCTAGAACAAGAATCTTCAAATCAGATTTATTAACTCTAACTATTTTCTTCAGTTCTTCAACAAGATTAATATTAGCATGACTTCTACCAGCTGTATCTGCTAACACAACATCTATATCTTTTGATTTAGCATGCTTGACAGCATCGAATATAACGGCAGCGGGGTCTGCTCCATACTTATGCTTTATAACTTCTATTCCAAGTTTTTTGCCATGTTCTTCTAATTGCTCTATGCTGGCTGCTCTATAACAATCTCCAGCAGCAAAAACACAACTAATATTATTTTTATTTAAAAGATAAGCAATCCTTGCTATAGTTGTAGTTTTTCCACTACCATTGAAACCTAAGAAAACAATCAAGAATGGTTTTTTACCTTTAATTTTTTCAAATAAATCAAAACTTTCAACTTTCAAAATATCAAGAATGGAAACTCTAAATGATTTTTTAATAACGTTTTCAATCTCTCCTCTTTTAATGAATTTCCCAACAAGATTATTTTTCAAATCATTAACAATTTTCTCAGCAACTTCAACAGCAACATCAGACTCTATCAAACTCATCTCTAAATCTTTCAGAATATTTCTAACATCATCCTCTTCTATCTTCTTTTCTGTTATTTTTTTCTTAATTTTTTCTATAATACCCTTTTTAGGTTTTTCTTCTTTTTTTACAGCCTTTTCTTTCAGAACCTCTGGTTTTTCAATCTCTTTCTCAACCTCTTTTACAAGCTCTGGTATTTTTTCTTCAATATGTTCTTCTTTCTTTATCTCTTCAACTGCTTCTTCTATCTTTTCCTCTTCTTTTTGCTTTATGGTATTAGAAATTTTTTCTATTCCTTCTTTCAACTTCTTTTTTAAGAAACCAAACATTTTATCACTTTTGCAATTTTTCAATCTCTGATTGTATCTTTTCCGATTGTTCTGTAATGATCTGCATCTGATTAGTTATCTCGTTCAAAACATTTTCTAACTCTTTTAGTTTGCCATCCAAAATATTCATCGCTTCTTCCTTTTTCTTTTTTATTGCAACACCAGCACCTATACCCACTATTATGTTCTCGCTATCATCTACGCTTCCAAATACAAAGTTTCCACTTCCTAAAGGAATCATAGCTTTGTTAGGCTTTGTTATTTTCAATTCTTCTATTGCATTCCTAGTTTTCTGTAACTCTTCAACTCTTTCATTAATAAACTTAAACCTTTCCTCAAATATTTTCAGATTAGCTTCTAAGAGTTGGAGTTGAATTATCTTTTTCTGTAGCTCTTCTTTTTTTATCATCTTAAAACACCTCTTTCCCAAACACCTCAGATATTCTTCCTAATTCAGCTCCTGTAGTTTGTTCTGAAAACAATATTCCTTTACTATTAACAATTATCCCAGCCTTTATAAAAGGACTACCGTAACTTACAGTTCCCACATCTACTTTTACTTTAAGTATTTCTTCAATCTTTTTCATCTCATCTTCTCTAGCCTCTCTATGGCATAGACAACCTTTATTACTCGCTATTGCCACAGAACCTATTATATCTAGTTTCGCTACTGTTCCTATTTCAATCTCACAATCTAAAGCATCTGATATCTGTTTTTTGAATTTTTTCAATTTTTCAGAAATTAAGCAACCTTTATCATTGCAAACTATAAGATTTCCTATGGCAGTTTCTTTTGATTCTATGACCTCGAAATTCAAATCAAACAAATCTCTTAGTTTTTTGAATTCATAATCTTCAATTATCTTTGTCAATGCCATACCGTTTTTATTTCCAGCAGAGAAAATCCCTGCCAATTCTGTTCCACCAACTGTTGATATTTTTATTTCAACCTTAAGAGTTGACTTGATTTTTTCTAAAATCTTTCCAAGAGGTTCGATACCAAGAAAACAATATTTATCATTAGCAAAACCGTACAGACCTATGTTAGGATCACCATTAAAGTTTGTCCTTGAAAATTTGAAAGACATGATTGAATTTATGTAAAGATATTATTATATATTATTATTTTGGTGCTTTTATCCAAGCTTCCTCTCCAGCTTTAACTTCTTTAATTTCTTCTTTTGGTTTTTCTACTTCTTTTTTCTTTCCTGATTCCTCTTCTATCTCTTCTTGTATCGTTTTCTTTTTCCTCTCTTTTCTTTCCTCTTTTATCTTCTTCTCTTTTTCCTCTTCCTTTTCTTTCTTTTTCTTGACTTCTTCAACAGAAGGAGTTTTTATTTCTGTTCCTAACAATTCAGCATAAACTACATCTCCTTCCTTTAAAGCATGAATTCTTACTTTTCTTGGAGGTTTTTGAATACCTCTAGACCAAATATTTTCATTAATAGATTTTCCTATTTTAATGTTTTCAGCTTTCATATGTTTCATCAAAAATTCTCTAACAATTTTAGAAGCAATTTTTGCTCTGTGAGTTCTTTCCTTTTCGAAGGCTTCTCTCAAAGGTATGGTAAATATTTTTTCTTCAGGCATAACATCACAACTTTAATCTTCCTCTTCTCCAATGCTTTGTCCTATGAACTGGAATTCTTCTAGTTCTTGCTCTTTTACCATATTTCTTCAAATCAGCCCATCTAGGAGCTGGTTTTTTCTTACTAGCTGCTATCAATCTTAATTTTTTAGCTAATGGCGTATACGGCATAAAATCATTTCCTTCTTATTTTTGTTTTTCTTTTAGGAGTTAAAACACTCAAAATCTGTTTAAGTTTATCATCATCTATTGTTTCTTTTAATTGACCAGATTGGTGAACCTGAAATAAATATACTTCAAGCTGGTTTGCTAATAAAGGATTAGCAAGTTTTACCCTTCCTAATCTTTCCAATGCTTCTTTTGTTAAGATTTTTCTCATAATTTCTTTTTTCATTGCTTCAAACTGTGCCATTTCAGAATCTGTCATTTTATTCCCTTTGCCATTTTATTTAGTAATCTTTGACCTTTTGATGTTATGATTCTTCCTTTCCTTGGTTTTTCAACTTTCTGAATATAACCTGATTTTTCTAATTGTTGTAGAATTAATCTTATTATTTTTCCTCCTGCTTTCCTACTATGAGCAGGTTTATGTCCTCTCCTTCTTCTACCACCAAAAGCAGTTCTCAATCTCTGAACACCTACAGGTCCTTTCAAATATATTCTTCTTAGAATAGCCGCAGACCTCATAAACCACCAATCCTCTTGCAAAGGAGGTCTCTCTGAAGACACTCCTGTCTTTACATACTTTGCCCATTCTGGTGGCTTTATGTTTTCATTCTTCTTTAGTTCTTCAGATAGTTTTTGAATAAGCTTTGATGGTAAAACTTCTTTCATATTATCTTTCTCTAATATAATTTTGATATTTAAAAATCTATCTTTATTCTATATTTTTTTGCAATCTTCTTTATTAATTCTTTATACCTTTCTGTAAATTCAGGTTTTTTCTCAATCATTTCTTTTAGTATTTCGATTCTTTCTAAAGCAATTTTCTTTCTTTGCTCTTTTATCTGTAATATTCTTTTATAACGCATAATAGAATTTGAGTTTTAATAAATAAATGTGCGCCGAGTGGGATTTGAACCCACATCGTGAGCTGACTTCGCTAACATGGAAGGCCTACACGCAAAGCATCATGTCCTAACCAGATTAGACTATCGGCGCATGAATAGAATTATTTAAAAGAATTTAAAAAGTTTATAATTTGTATCCCAATTTTCTTAACAACTCTTTTCTCTCTTTAACATCTTTCTCAGTTTCTATTCCTTTAGTGTGAGAACCATCTATCACTCCTAGAATTCCTCTTCCTTGAGAAGTTTCTGCTACTATTATTTCAACAGGGTTTGCTGTTGCACATATTATACGACAAACTTCTGGTACATTTTTTATTGTATTAAGAACATTTATTGGGTAGAATCCTTTTCCTAATACGATAATAAAACAATGACCTGCTCCTAAATTTAATGCATTTTTTTCTGCTATTTTCTTTAATTCTTCATCTGTTCCACTACTTCTTACTAAGCAAGGTCCCGAAGACTCACAGAATGCTAAACCGAACTTTATTCCTGAGACAGAATTAACTAGAGCTTCATGCAAATCGTCTACAGTTTTTATGAAATGTGAATGCCCTAATATTATGTTACAATCCTTTTGGAATTCTAATTTTACAGTTTTTGTTTCAATCATTTTATCACATAAGTGGGGTTGCCAGGATTTGAACCTGGACCCGTGGGTATCTTTCATCTTGAATCAATGCTCCATGACTGGAGCCCACTTTTAGGGAATACCATAAAAATGGTATCTGTCCTACCAGATTAGACTACAACTTCACGCCGAAGTCCCGTGTTGTTATTCAACCCCATTTAATAATTCTTTTTTGTGTTTTATACTAAATCCTATTTCTTTATTGAATTTTGGAATATCTTTACTTATAATATTGAAACATAAATATTTTGTTACTAATCCATCTTTTCTTACATTTCCATGGCCAACCCAAGTTCTACTACTTTTTATATCAAATTTCAACAGCATACTTTTTAAATCTTCTAAGAAATTAATTCCATCCTCAAGTAAATTAGAAGATTTATGAATTCTAAATCTTATCTTTCTTCTTCTGATACCTTCTTTCCATATGCTACCTTCGCAGTCAAACGCTACTTGAAGGTAAGTTCTTGAAAATTCTAAATTTTCTTCTATCCACTTTGGTACAAAAAATGAAACTGAAATCTTATTACCTTTAGGGACACCTATAAACTCTAAGATTCTAGATATTGGTTTATTTTTTACTCTATACTCATAACTAATGCCATAATTGTTTGTAGGGATTTTTCTAAATTCGCCAGTAATTCCGAACTCATTATTTACTAACATCATGGGTTCTTTTAAAAGCGATTTTTTTCCAGCAGTAAACATAAATACATTTCCATCACGTCTTAAATGACCGTCAAAAGTCAAAAATGATACTATTTTAACTAAATTTTCGTTAGGATATATCGGAAATTTCAATTGAAATTTCTTTATAGATTTATCTGCAAATTTTTTCAACTTATATGTCTCTACAAACTGTTCTTTAGTTATAATCGGTTTCATAAAAACATTTTAACTTTTATAAATTTAAAACGATTAGTATATAACCCCCTGTAAGAAATAATTTCTTAGTATTTTTATATATTATTGCTTTCTAAGCAAAACTTCAATTGAAAATGGGATGTATGGAACCTTATAAATTATTGGAAACGGTGAATAATATCTTTTATCCGCAACCGACAATCTATTTTTTTTAATAATTTTATTTAGTTCGTCTTCTCTTAAAACAGAGATATGTGTTTTATCCTTATCTAAAAAACCAAATATCTTTCTAGGCCATTCATTAATAGGCGTTGATATGATCAAATACCCTCCTTTTTTCAGTTTTTTGACTATTTTTTCAAAGTTTTTCTCGAAATTTTCCGTATGTTCCAGAACATCTAGAGCGGTAATACAATCAAAGAAATTGTCAGGATAAGGCAGAGACTTTTCTAAATCCACAATCTTTAAATTTGCGTTTGGAATTATCTTTTTTGCTTTTTCAACAGCGAATTCTGAGATGTCAAAACCATACAATTCGTCAAAATTTTGGGAAACCTCTTTTAAAAGAAAGCCAAAGGCACAACCGATATCTAATATCCTGCCTCTGATGTTTTGTTTTCTTATAAAGAACTTTACACCTTTAAAAAGTTTGCTCGGGTTTAGCTTATCATAATTTATATAGTTTGAATCTTTATATCCGTAAAAATAATTTTTTCCAAAGTTCTCTTTCATAAAGAATTAATATCTGCAAGAGTTTAAAAGACTTTACCTTTCAAATACGATCGTATCTAACTACATTTAAATTTTTTAAATAAGATTCATTCTCCTTGATAAAACTTCTCATTCTGAATAGGATTTTCCAGTTTGTAATAAATTTGCTTCTTCCACCAGCTCTTTTAAGACAAGGAATTGGTATTTCTATAACTTTCATATTTTTTTTTGCCATGGCAACCTCCATTTCCATTTCTATCATAAAATCGTTAGATTTTAAGTTAAGCTCTTCCCATGTCTTTTTCCTCATCATTCTCATGCCCGTTGTGGGTTCAGATGTCTTGAACTTTTTATAATATTTTTTCAATAAGAAGGGTACTAACCTGTAAAGTAATAGATTGCTTAAAGAATCGGTTGAATTCTTTTTTAGTAACATTCTTGAAGCAAGAACAACATCACAATTTTTTATTAAATCTAACATTTTTGGAATATGTTTAGGAGGATATGTACCGTCGCCATCTAAGAAACAAATTATATCACCTTTAGCATTTTCTACGCCTGTTCTCATTGCTATGCCTTTACCTTTCCTTTTCTCAATAATAATTTTAGCTCCATGTTTCTTAGCATTTTTTATTGTTTTATCGTTTGATAATCCATCAACTACTAAAACTTCTTTATTGATATTCAATTTATTTATCTGATTTAAGGTTTTAACAATTCCCTTTTCTTCATTTAATGTCGGTATTACAATACTTAACATATAATAATTCCTTTTTTATTTTTTAAAATTATACTAAGATTATTAAAGAACTATCTTATATATTTTACGTTAAATATCTGTATATGTAACTTTGTTAAGGTGAATATGTGCTTAAGGAAATCATATCAAATTTTATAGATTTTGACAAAAAATGGTGCTTTTTTGCAATAACTAATGTTTGTAATAATAGATGTGAAACTTGTAGCATTTGGAAAGAAAAACCAAAGATCGTTAGATTTGAAGATGCAAAAAAGGTTCTAGATAAGCTCTACGAAAATAATTTTAGAGTATTACAATTAACTGGTGGAGAGCCTCTAATGAATCCAGATTTCTTTGAAATAGTGAAATATGCTAAAAAACTTAATTTTTTTGTATTTGCACCAACAAATGGAACATTGATAAATGAAGACGTTGCAAACAAGTTAAAAGAATCTAAAATAGATCAGATAAGCATATCTCTGCATCACTATAAACCTAAGGTATTTGAAAAGATATCTAGTCGTAAAAACATCTTAGAAAAGGTAACGAATTCTATAGAGATATTGAAAGATAAAAAATTTCCAGTTTCTGTCTTATGCACAATATCTAAAGATAACATAAATGACATAGAAAGTATAGTTAAATTCATAGATAAGTTTGGGATAACAGTTTCTTTTTGCATGCCTGTAACTATTAAAGAGACATCATTCCGTCTAGGCAATAATGGGAATTCTATCAACTTGAATAGTGATGAGATGAAAAATGCTCTATTAAGAATTATAAAACTGAAAAAACAAGGTTATAACATAATCAATAGCTTAGAATACCTAAGGGACACAATAAGGTATCTTGATAAAGAAAATAGGTATGATTGTTTTGGGGGTACAAAGCTTTTTTATATAGACTGGAATTTGAATGTCTATCCGTGTATGTGCAAGGGAAAACCTGTAAATATAGACAAGTATAATTTTAACAACTCTAATTATAAAGAATGTAATAAATGTATGATTCAATGTTTCAGAGAACCTAGTACTCTCCTTTCAAATCAGATTGAAGCATCAAAAATTTTCATAAAAGAATTTCCATTTCTGTTATTAATGTGTATGGAAAGAGTTAAAACACTTCTAAAATAAAGCCTCGAGAGATATTAAAACTTGAGTTGCAAAGCCCTAAAATGAGTAATATAATTCCTATTAATTGCTTTCCAATTCATACATTCAGAATTTAGAATTCTTCACTTATAAGTATTTCTCAAATTATAAAAATTCTTCTCTAGATTTTCCTGTTTGTCTTATAATGTATTGTATAACAAAGATAGTTACTTCCTTGTGATGCGGTACAAATGTCGTCCAAATCTTGCCTTTAGAATCAGTTTTCTTAAAAGTTATGTGCTTACCTTCTCTGACTCTTTTGAATCCATTCTTTTCAAGAATCTTAATAACCTTATTTTGCTCTAACTGACGTAGTCTTGGTATGTAAAGCACCTTTTGGTATGTTTACAGGAAGATTAAATAAAGAAAAAGACATTATTGCCTCTATTTTAGGTTTTGGTGTGTCTGGATCTTTTAAATATTCGTTAATTAAATCTTCCATATTTTCTTTAACTTCTTTTTCAGTTTTACCTTGTGTAGCTATATCTAAGAGTGGACAAGCAGCTACAAACCACTTTCCTTCTTTTGTTACTATTACGGGTAATGGCATTTTCATATTTATCACACTCTATAATACTTTTCTATTCTTTAAATTACTTTTCTTTTAAATGAAGGCTTTCTATCAAAGAACCAGAGCCTCGAGAGATATTACTAAAATAAGTAAAGCCTCTACCTATTAAAATTTATTTTTATTACCTTCTACCATCTTCTTCATATTCATAATATGAACTCCAACCATGTTCTCTCGCCCAAGAATTAAGTCTATTTTTCATCCAATGAGATTCAAAAACAAAATCTGAAGCAGGACGAAGAGTACCACTTGAACCACCTAATCCTCTATATTCATGAGACTCTTTTGCTTGATTAAGAAATTCGTCTGCAAATTCACCAAATAGAATTCCTAATTTTCCGAGTCGTGAAGCACTTGCATATTTTTCATCTCTTATAATTTCTCTTGCAAGTTTCTTTAACCCTTCTATTCCAGGATATTGGATCGGCATATTATTCAAATCATCTGTCCAAATAACAGCCTCTCCTTTCTTGCAGAGCGACATTGCGTTTTCTTTTGAGGTTTCAACTATACTTAAATCTCTCTTTATTGCATAGGCAACTTTTTTATCTTCTTGAACCGAATATGGTAGCGTAAAAGAGGGATGTTTTTGCTGAGAATTTTGTTTTCTTTGTCTTAAATTTTGCATTTGCTCTCTCATGTTTGTTATACTTTGATATTCATCTTCTGATAAATTTGCCTTTATAAGTTGTTTCTCCTTCTCTTTTTGTTCTCTTATCCTCGCTTGTTCTCTCATCTTCATTATTCTTTGATGTTCTTTTTGTGATAAATCTATTTCAGGCATTTTTATCACCTATTAAATTGTTAGATTTAGAAACCTTTTAATTCTTTTCACTACCTACGGTAGTAAACGAAGTTTATATTAAAAAGCTAGCCTCGAGAGTTATATAGTAAATGATGTTAATCCTCTAACTATAAATTCGATGAAAAGTTTAAATCCTGATTTTTCTATAATTTAACTATGGAAGTTGGAGAAGATATAATTCTAATAAGGTGAAATTATGGCTAAAACGCGGCATCAATCTAGTGGATATAAAGAACATAGAAAAAAATTAAGGATGTATCAGAATAGGAGAAGATTAAAACGTGCCAAGAATAGAAAGAAGGCATAAAGTTCAACTCAGTTGAACAGCCTGTGCAACAGCAGTTGCATATGATTCTCTTGGATTTTAATTTTAGATTTTAGTGATATTATGGCAAAAAGGAAAAGAGCAAAAACTTGAAAACAAAGACAAGTCTTGATAATGTCAATAGAGAAGAAAGAAAGAGATTTCCTTTAACAGATGAAAAGATAACTGAGATAGGTAATAAAGAAGGTATTAATTGGAACAATACAAGAGAAGTATGTGCTAGGTTCAACACAGCAAGAGATAGAGTGTATAGAATACAAGCTAAGGTTGAGTGAGTGTGTCATATATCTTTATTAGTTTATTTAATTGTTAAATTATTGAGATGGTAAAATGAATTATGAAATGATACTCACTATTATTACTTGTTTTATTGGATTTTATTTAGGGTTCAAATATGCTTTAAAGAAAAAATAAGAGAGGTGAAATAAAATGGGAAAGAAATCAAGGAAAGGAGATAAATAGGAATTTAATTTATTTAATATTATAAAATATTTTAGTAAAATAGAGTTGTTAGAATGGGAATATCACCGCCCAATTGGAGAACTAGAAGGAAAAGTAAAAGTAGACACTTGGGAGAAGAGGATATATACTAGAATGCAAAATAATCATTAAATCCTGATTTTTCTATAATTTAACTATGAAATCATCTAACGTACGTTATATAACTCACTTAATCAAAGCAAAATATATTATTTTAGGTAATACAGAATGGCTTTTAAAATAAAAATACAGAACATTGTTGCGTCCGCTTTTTTAGGTATTGAACTGAATCTCGATAAAATTATGTCTCATATTGATAATACCGAGTATGAACCAAGCCAGTTTCCTGGACTTGTTATGAGGTTAAATCATCCTAAATCAGCAAACCTGATTTTCACAACAGGAAAAATAGTTTGCACAGGAACTAAATCTCCAAAAGAGGCAAAAATAGCTATAGCAGAGGTTGTTAAAAAGATTAGAGGATTAGGATTCAAAGCTCCTGAAAACTATAAAGTCAATTTAGTAAATATTGTTGCTTCAACGAAGCTTGATTTGAAAA
>Ga0315296_10000230_pt1 | contig 51724 bp, 71 predicted proteins | sample YL17G14_18_MG_FD_203921 | JGI IMG/M metagenome (GOLD analysis project Ga0315296, IMG submission 203921) | Sediment microbial communities from Yellowstone Lake, YNP, Wyoming, USA - YL17G14_18 | ecosystem: Environmental > Aquatic > Freshwater > Lake > Sediment | place: USA: Wyoming | collected... | reverse complement strand
ATAATGGAAAAAAACTTAACAAAAGAACTGCTGAAAAAATTCTAAAAATAGATGAGGAGATGGCATCTAAAGGTTTGTATACCCTTACATTAGCTTACAAAAATCTTCATAAAAATATCGATTCTAAAGACATTGAAAACAATCTTACTTTCATTGGCTTGGTTGGGATGTCAGACCCTATAAGACCTGAAGTTAAAGATGCAGTTAAAGAATGCAAGCAAGCTGGAATAAAAGTTGTAATGATTACTGGAGACCATTTATCTACAGCAAAGACAATAGCAAAAGAAATTGGGCTTAATGTCAATAATCATAATATTATCACAGGAATGGAATTAGATGCTTTGACAGATGAAGATTTTGAAAAGAAAGCTGAAAATATTGTTGTGTACGCTAGAGTGTCTCCTGAGCATAAAATTAGAATAATAAGTGCTTTGAAAAAAAGAGGTCATATTGTTGCGATGACTGGAGACGGTGTTAATGATGCCCCAGCTTTGAAAAAAGCAGACATAGGAGTAGCAATGGGTATAAAAGGAACTGAGGTTGCCAAAGAAGCTTCTGATATGATTTTAACAGATGATGATTTTGCTAGCATTGTTAATGCTGTTTGCGAAGGAAGAAGAATTTATGATAATATTAAAAAGTCTACATTATATCTGCTTTCAACTGCATTAGGAGAAGTCCTTTTAATAACTATAGGAATTTTGGCAGGATTTCCTTTGATATTTTTTGCAACACAAATTTTATGGATAAATCTTGTTACAGAGGGTATACCTGCAATAGGTTTTGCCTTTGAAAAGGAAGATTTAGATGTGATGAAGAGAAAGCCAAGACATCCTAAGGAAAAACTATTATCAAAAGATATACTTTACAGAACAGTTGGACAAGGAGCTTTGATGTTCCTTGGAAGTATGGTTTTATTTATTTTATTTTTCAGTGATTTGACAAAAGCAAGAACAATGGCATTTACAACTCTAGTAATGTTCGAATTATTCAATATGTTTAATTGTAAATCATTAAAATATCCTTTAACTAAAATTGGATTATTTTCTAATAAAATTTTAGTTATTGTTGTTGGAATAGCATTCTTACTTCAGATAATCGTAGTTCAAACCCCTGTTATAGCATCTGCATTTAAAATCATACCATTGAATTTGTTTGAGTGGATGATTTCTATTGGAATGGGGAGTCTAATTCTTATTTTAGGAGAAATAAAAAAGTCATGTAGATTTTTAAGTTGGCTACCAATTTAGTCAATATTTACATTTGTTTATGCTGTTGTTATTTCTACAATTAGAGTATCAATAATAGAAAGAAAAATGAAAAAGATTGATGAAAATATTAAAGAAAATTGTAATCACCAATATAGCCAAGCTAATAAACTTAATAAAATTGCTCCTATTAAAGCAATAGCAAACCCAGTTCTAACCATATCTTTCATATGTATATAGCCTGTAGAATAAGCTATAGCATTTGGAGGCGTTCCTACAGGAACTAGAAAATCTAAAGAAACACTCATTCCAGCTAAAATAACTAAAATTCTTGTTTCTATTCCAAGAGATGCTGCTAATGGTATTATAGTTGGGATTATGAAAGCAGCTGTTCCAGTATTGCTAGTAAATAAAGTCATAGCAATGCAAAAAATAGAAATTATAAATAAGATAAATAATAAAGGATTTCCATAAATTAGATTTCTCATTAAATTTGCTATCACAATATTTAAACCACTAGAACTTATAGCAGACCCCAACGATAAACCACCACCAACCAAGATAAGTATATCCCAGTGAAACTTTCCAAAATCTTCTGTGTCAAACATCTTTAAAATATAAAATAAAAATATGGGAATCAAAGCTATAAGGGATATAGAAATTTTATGTATTTCTGAAGTTAACCATAGAAAAGCTGTTAAAGCAAAAATTATGAGAGTTTTTTTCTGATATTTTGTTAGTTCAGTAGAATATCTCTTTACACGAAGTTGTTTAATTTCTGGCTTGTAAATTTTTGTGAGAACAAACCAAGAAACAAAAAGGAAAATAAATGTGAAAGGCAAAGCATGATACATCCAATCAAAAAATGATACTGTTATTCCTTGATCTGCAAGGAATTTTACCGCCATTGCATTGGGTGTAGTTCCAACTATTGTTCCCAATCCTCCAATAGTTGCTGCAAATGCAACCCCTAAGATAATTGCCTTTGCATATGAGGATTTGAAAGGTTTTAACTTGCTGTCAACCAAAACTATAAGAACTATAGGCATCATAACAGATGCTGTAGCAGTATTGCTCATCCACATTGAAAGAAAAGCTGTCGCCAGCATTATCGCTAAAAGAAAACGTTTAGGGCTAGTTCCTATTTTATTTACAAAAAAATAAGCTATTGTCTTGTCCAAATGATATTTCTGCAAACTGTATGCTAGTGCAAAACCACCTAAAAGCAAAACTATAACAGGGTCAAAAAATGGAACAAAAGCTTCTGTTAAATCAATATGAGCAAATAAAACTAGAAACAGAGGTATTAAAAGAGAAGTCACATGAATTGGCATAGCTTCTGTTAGCCATAGGCTGCCTACTGTTACCAATATAGCGAGAATGATGTGAGCTTGAATAGAAATATTCAACGGCAAGAAATAAACAAATAGTCCAGCTAGAAAAGAAATTAGGAAATAAATCAAGGTTTTTTTCATACTAATAATTGAGTTAATTATATAAATTACTTTTGTTATTATCAAAACTAGTAGTTGATAATGGAGTTGGAATAGCCCAATATTTAGGTTTACCGCCATCTGTAATAGGAGCTACTCTAATAGCTTTTGGGACTTCTCTTCCAGAACTTGCAACAACCATACAGGCTTTGAAAAAACGTTTGTTTGAAATGGCTTTAGGTAATATTTTGGGAAGTTGTATAACAAACCTTACCCTTGTTCTAGGTATTGCATCTTTATTATCATTTTCTCAAGTAAGTATTTTAGCAACTGGAAGTATGTTATTTTTTACTTTGATCTCATCTTTAATAATATGGTATTTTGTTAGTACAAAGGAATATCTTGGTAAGAAGATATCTTTATTTATTATTTTTATTTACATAATATTTGTTCTTCAGCAAGTAGGATTTTCAATTTTCATATTATAAATCAAGATAAGAAATAAATGCTAATAGAAATTACAAACATTCCTAAAAATAAACCTAAAATAGAAAGGTGCTGATTCTTGTGCTTATAGACATAGGGTAGCAGTTCATCAAAACTTATAAATACCATTATACCTGCTGTTGCAGATAGAATTAAACCTAGAACAAACTCGTTCAAGAATTTATATAAAATAAGAAAACTTAGAATTGCTCCAATTGGCTCAGCGATTCCAGCTAAAAATGAATATAACAAAGCCTTCTTCTTGCTTTTACTAGCATATAAAATAGGCATGGAAACAGCAATTCCTTCAGGGATGTTATGCATCGCTATTGCCAAGGCAACAAGAATTCCAAGTTTAATATTTGATATTGATGAGAAGAAGACTGCTATGCCTTCTGGAAAGTTGTGAATTGTTATGCCAAGCATAAGCAGAATCGCTACTCTTTTTAATCTTCCTTTTTTGCTATCATAAGATTCCTCTTCGTAAATGTGTGGTATCAAAACATCGATTAAATAAATGATAAGAATACCGCCAAAGAATGATAGAGTTGCGTATAAAAATCCTATAGCTCTAATACCTTGAGTAAGTAGCTCGGCAAAAGATATGAAAATCATTACGCCTGCAGAAAAACCAAAAGCTATGCAAAGATAGCGAAATTTTGGTTTCTTTATTAAAAATACCAAAAGTCCTCCTATCAATGTTGAAATTCCTGCCAAAAAAGCAAGTAAAAGTGCTGATGTATAAAGCATGATAATAGATTTGCGATCCTTGGTTATTAACTTTTTCTATTTACCAATACTCTTCGATACCCTGCCAATACTCAACAATGCATCGATAGATATAAGCCTAATAACAAAAAATTATTTACTAGATAACTTTCATCGCGTTATATTTTTATATATTCATTTCACTAAATTTACATATTATCTTAACATATTTAAATATAACTATTTACAATTCTGTAAGTGATTGGATGGCGATATCTCAATTCAGAAGTAAAAGAAAGTTTACTGGTGGGTTGTATAAAAGAATTAGAAAAAAGAAGAAGAGAGACTTTGGTAGCGATTTCATTCCTATAAAAATTGGAGAAAAAAGGAAAAAAGTTATAAGAGGGTTAGCAGGAATAAAAAAACAAAGATTACTTCAAGTAGATAAGGCAAATGTTTTTGATCCTTCATCAGGAAAATCACAATTAACAAAGATATTATCTGTTAAAGAAAATTTGGCTGATCCGCACTTTGTAAGAATGGGTGTCGTAACAAAAGGAGCTATTATTGAGACTGAATTAGGATTAGCAAAAGTTATTTCTAGACCAGGACAAGATGGAGTTGTAAACGCCATCAAGATTGAAAAGAGATAAAAATATTAGAATTTATATTCTAATCTCTCAAATATTTTTTTCATCCTAAATGAATCAGCTTCTAAAATAGGACTTTCTGAAATTATGGTTATATCAATTTTTCTTTTAAGAATCTCTTTTGCATATTCTTCAAAATCTGGCCCAGCTTCTTTCATAGGAACATGATACCTTTCATTTCCTTTGCCTATTCCCGCTAAAGAGTATTTTATTCCTGAGAAATGTGAATGTATTTTATTTAATTTTAAAATCTCTAATTTATCAAAAATTTCTTTGTAATTTATCTGACCACCATTCCTAGCATAAATATGAGCTGGATCTAGATAAGGAACTAGATGTTTTAGCTTTTTACATAGATTTATTATTTCTTCAAGTGTTCCAAAAGAGGACTGTTTTCCCATTGTTTCTAGTCCAAATTCAATATTCCAATCATTTTTCTCGATCAACTCTGTTATTTCTTTGCAAGCTTCAAAAATCATTTCTATTGCTTTTTCTTTATCTTTTCCATAATAACCAGCATGAACAGCTATAATTTTAGCATTCATTGCAACTCCTCTCTGCAAAGAGTCTATTATCCTTTTCTTACTAGCTTCTATTATTTCCTTATCTGAACTTGCTAAATTCACAAAGTAGGGTATATGTATTGAGAGCTCAACATCTAAATCTCTTGCAATTTTTCCTAATTCTTTTGCAGTTTCTAATGACATATGTATTCCATGAGTGTAAGAGATTTCGATGGCATTGAGTTTAAGTTCAGCTACAGTCCTTACACCATCTATTGAGCTATTTGTTTTGCAAGAAATCGGTATGCCACTAGGTCCTAAACGAATTTTCATTTTAACCACTTCTCTAATGTTTCAAAGAATTTTACAGCTAACTTATGCGGTTCTTTAGCTAATTTTTTAACTGTTTTTGTTTGAAGTTTTTTATAAATATCTTCTTGTATTCTTTTAGTCTCTTTTACCTTATTTAAACCTAATTTTTTAACTTCGGATAAATAAGCAAATTGCCTATAAATTCCAAGAGGACCTAATGATTGAAGTTTATCGGCATCGAAAACTATTTTTGCTTCTAAACTTTTAGCTTTATTTACTGTTCTTCTTCTGATGTGCCTTACACAATCTAAAATCTGTTCTTTAGAAACTTTATCGATATTGATTTTTCTAAGAAGCTCTTCAACTGCTTTAGAGTTATCATGAAATTGGTGGAGCAATGCACCAATTCTACATAACTGAATATCAGCTTTTTCTTTTTTAGCTAAGAATTCAGCTAATTTTACAGTTCTGAGAGCATGCTCAATATTATGAGCAAAATCTTGTTTTCTATAATAATTAAAAGCAAAGTTTTCAATCCGTTTAATCTGTTTTTTGGTTAATTTCATTTAATCACATTTTTATACTTTTTAATTTCCTTATACGCTTTCTTAATAAACTCTTCAAAAGATTCGCCTTTATTTAGAGATTCCTTGTATAGCAGATTAAAATGATTATTAATGCTGATATTACCTATCTTAGTTTTATTGTAAATACCGTAACCCGTTGCTTTAAACCTTATTATTTTCTGAATCTTAGAGTTGTTTAAAATAGCAGGAGCGAGTATCTCACTTAATTTCCACTCCAAGTATGGGGCATCAAAGCTTCTCTCTTTAGATTTTGGAAATATCTCTTTCCACTTCTTGAAATATAGAAAGTGTAATAATTCATGTGCAACAGTTTCTCTCATAGATTTGGATTTCTTCAAGTAGAAAATTGAGAATGACCAATTTTTCAAAAATCGAGGGCAAATAGGATTTACGGAAACTAAAGCTGTTATGCTTTTATTTGGCCAGTCTGTCTCTAGAACCTTAGAAAGTATAATTATATACTTATCATTGATTTTATTCCATTCTCTTTGGAAAATTTCTTTTTTCTTTATTATCTCAGTTCTGTTTTCGTTCCAATAATTTTTTACATATCCTATGATTTTTTCTTTTTTAATTTTTGGATGGTGTTTAAATACAAAATATCTCCAATATTCAGAACCAATAAAATATTTTATCATTCTAATATCGAAATTTATATTTGAAAGCTCGAATTTTACTTTTGGAATCTTCATTTTCATTCCTTTTTCTTAAAAAATAGCCAATTGTTTGGAGGTCTGAATTTAAATAAAACATAAGTTCCTTTCAATTTCCTACCATTTATTTTGAAAATTATTTTATTCTCTTTTATATCTATTGGTTCATAAGTTCCTTTGTCCCATATGATAACCTTGCCTGCCCCATATTGACCCTTTGGTATTGTTCCAGAAAAATTTGCATAGTTTATGTCATGGTCTTCCACTTGTACAGCCAACCTTTTTTCATCTTCTTTTTTTGGTGGTTCTTTTGGAACAGCCCAACTTTTAAGAACACCATCAAACTCCAATCTTAAGTCCCAGTGAAGATGAGTGGCATGATGTTCATGAATTACATAAATTAGTTTTTCTGTCATCTAATCACAATTTTTTAGTTACTCCTTGTTTGGGACATAATTTATCTAGAAAGCATTTGCTGCAAAAAGGAATAGGATTTTTACAAATTGCTCTCCCATGATCTTTTACAATATGAGAAAATTTTAACCATTCATTTTTAGGCATTATTTTCATTAAATCCTCTTCGATTTTAGCTGGTTCTAAGTTCTTAGTTAAGCCTAATCTATAGGATACTCTTGCGATATGTCTATCAACTTCTATGCCTACTATTATTCCATAAGCATTAGATAGGACAACGTTTGCGGTTTTTCTCCCCACGCCTGGCAATTCTATCAATTCTTCCATTGTTTTAGGAACGTTACCATTATATTTTTTTACAAGAATCTTGCAAGTATTTATAATATTTTTTGCTTTTCCTGCTGCAAAAGTAGCTGATTTTATATAATTTAGCAATTCTTTAAAATTTGCATTTGAAAAATCTTTTGCTGTTTTATATTTTTTAAATAAATTTTCTGTTATTTTGTTTACAAGTACGTCTTTATACTGAGCTGCTAGCATTGTTGCAATTAATAATTCTAATGGATTTTTAAAATCTAATGTTAATTTTGCCTCCGGATAATTCTTCTTTAGCAATTCTATTACTTTCATTATTTCCATAATCAATACCTCTTCTTCATCTTGATAGCCATGTTATAAGCATCGTAACCGAACCATAAACCACTTAAAAAATACCCAATTATTATTCCTGATAATAAAGAAAAACTAAAACCTCCGATTAACACATATACTAAATAAAATCCCCATATCACAGCAAAAAGGAAAAATGTGGCAGTTCCTTTGAAGGCCTTTCCAAGGTAGATATAACCTAATCCCCAGACAAGCATGTTTAATGCCATAGCAAACAGAGGATTTATGCCTTCTGAATTCATCACAAATCACTTCAAAGTTATTTTCATCATGTCTTCAGCGACAACAACATTATCAAATATTGGTTTGACAGCATCAAAAATTTCTTTAGCTGTTTTATACCTTCTGCTCAGATGGGTGAGAACCAATTTTTTAACTTTATATTTCTTTGCCAGCTTTGCAACCTCTACTGCAGAGGAGTGTGGTCTTTCCACTTCTGGAATTTCTACAAAAGTTCCATCATGTATAAGCAGGTCAGCTTCTCTAGACATTTCAAACAGTTCTTTGCAGGGTTCAGTATCTCCCGAATAGACAATCTTTCTTCCTGTTCTTTTTCTTGCAATCTGTTCTAACTTTACAATTTTATTACCGATTTTAATTTTCCCTTTTTCCTTTATCTCTTTCAATTGCTTACCAGCCAATCCAAATTTCTTCGCTTTTTTAACATCAATATTCCAATGATCTTTCTCTTTGAAACAGTAACCAACAGTAGGGACAGAGTGTATAACTTTTATAGCATAGATTTCATACCTATCTGTCTCAACAATCTTTTCTAATTCTTTCTCTTCATCAAAATCTTTTGAGATTATTTCAAATCCTATGCCCCAATAGCTTAGTTCAATTATCGCATCCATGAATCTTGATGCCTCTGGTCCATAAACTTCTAAAGGTTTTTCTCTTCTGGATAAATGCAGAGATTCTATCATGGGTAAAAGTCCTGCGAAATGGTCTGCATGCCAGTGGGTTATAAATATTTTTGATAATTTCATTGGAGAAACTCTTGCTTTTTCCAATCTTAGTTGAGTTCCTTCTCCGCAATCGAATAAAAAATAGTCAGGACCATAATGAAAAAGTATTGCAGCATGATGTCTTCTTAGGCTTGGGACCGCTGCCCCTGTTCCTAAAAAAGTTATGTTAATTGGTTCTGGCATTAAATCACATTCAAATCCTTTTCAAACCATTCTCTTAAAAATACTCTAAACCCTTCTGGAAGTTTTTCTATATGCTTTAAAACATCTCCTCCTCCACATATCTTGCATTTCTTAATTTCAGGAGCTATCTTGTTCGGTATTCCCTTTTCCAACAATTCTTTTTCAGATTTCCCAAACAAATTTTTCATAAAATGTAAAACTGTGGTGAACTCTTTTTCTGTTTCTACAACCCAATTTTCTCCTTCAATAAAAACTTTGTTATCTTTATAATGTCTTAAAAATTCTTCAGCATGTTTGCTATAGATATTAGGCCCTATATTCTTTGAAATCCTAGGGACTTGCCATATATTCATCTCAAAAACCAATACACACTCATTATTACACCAAAAATCGCTTCTCAAAACCCTAAAACCACTTCCTTCTAACAATTTTTCTATAGCCTTTAAACACCTTCTCATTTGAGGATAGAGAACATCTTCTATAACTTCTGGTTTCTTAAAACTTATCAGATACCATCTAGTACCTCTTCTCTTAAATTCTTTTGAAATTTCAGCAATAGAGTAAGGTTTTGTCTCCAAGGGGAAGAAGAATTCCATCTTTGGCTTTTCAACAAAATCTCTGCAAGCCTTAACAAACCTATGGAATATTTCTATTGAAACAGCTGCTCCAACGTTTCTATTCCTATCAACAGGATCAATAACTATCAAAGGATTTCTGAACTTTTTAAATGCAAAATCTTTATCAATGCCATTAAAACTTATAACATGTCCAGCCCTCCATTTAGATGCCTTTCTAATACATTCCATAAAGCTTCCATACTTTATTATCAAAAGTTCACATAGATATCCTGAAAAGCCTTGAGTTTTTACATCAGCCCCATAGCACTTGTTTGCAATACAAAATTGCTTCAAGAGCCTGACTTCATCAGGATTCTTCAAATTTTCTTTAACAAATCTTACATGATGGGGAGTCCTATCAACAGCAGATTTGATATTCTCAGGGTCTTTTATTGAATAACAAGGGACTATATCTACTTGAAAGCCATTAGACCATCCTCTAAGATAAGGATGTTCAGCAAAAGCTATCTGATATTTTCCTTTAAAGGCTTTGATTATTCTTTTAGCTATATCTAAACCATTTTTTTCTAGCTCTTTTCTTGAAATTCTTGGATTGAATAAAAGGAACAAATCTAATTCTTTCTTTTTAGATAACCAAGTCCCCTTTGCAACAGAGCCACAAACCATTGGTTTTAATGTTTTTGATATTTTTTCAGCTGTTTTGATTATCTTTTCAGTGAATTCTTTTATTTCCTTTTCCTCATCGTTGTTAGGTTTTATTTTTTTAAGAACAATTCTCAAGTCCATGTTATCGAATAGATTTATAAGTAAGGAAGTAAATAAAGTTTTAGGTGAAAGTATGGCATTACAAGATATGCTGTTTACACTTTGGAACAGCTTCCTATTCGGATTGCCAGCATTGATAACAGCTGTCATATGGCTTATAGTAGGTTTCATAATTGGAAAAATTGTTGGAAGAATTGTCAAAGAGATACTAGTTAGGGTTAAGTTGGATCAGTACATAGTTGAGAAGGAAAAACTGAAAATAAAGTTCTCAGACATATTCTCAGTTATATCAAAATGGGTTATATATCTTATATTCATTCAGATAGCAGCAGCCTCATTAGGAATATTAACATTGATAACATTGATTAGTAGTGCAATAACATTCCTAACAGGAGCAATAGAAGCAACGGTAATAATAATAGTTGGTTATAGTCTAGCTATTTATATAAAGGATAAAGTAGTTCACTCAAAGACATTCTATGGAGAAATGATAGGTAATTTAATATTCTTCATCATAGTCTATGTTTCAGTAGCATTAGCATTACCATTCGTGGGAATTGACCCAACATTAGTCAACTGGATACTTGTTGTCATAGTTGCTTCATTAGGAGCAGGATTAGCAATTGCAATCGGTCTAGGTTTGAAGGAAGTTGTTGCAGAATCAGCAAGAGGTTATGCGAAGAAATTCAGAAAAAGATAAATAGCTTTATTTAAATAAAGCTTACAATTAATAATCATGTTGGTAAAGGAAGTAATGAATAGAAATGTGAAGACAGTTAGACCTGAAGATACAGTTAAATATGCTGCTCAGTTGATGAATGAAAGTGGTATAGGTTCTCTCGTAGTTGTTTCAGGTACTGGAGTGATTGTTGGAATAGTGACAGAGAGAGATATTTTAACAGATGTTGTTGCTACAGGGAAGAGTGCAGATGATGTTAAAGTTGAGGATGTTATGACGAAAAAGCTTATAACAGTCTCCCCAAATAGTTCTTTAGAAGAAGCTGCTGATTTGATGACAGAGAACAGGATAAAAAAATTGCCTGTGGTTGAGGGCGGGAAATTACTAGGTATAGTAACAGCTACAGACCTTATTGCTTATGAAAAAGAACTAATAGAGAAGATTTCGGCCATATTAACCGTATCTCCCATGAAGAGCATCGGTGGTTAGCCGTAAAATTCTTTTTCACCAGATTGGTAGAGCCATATTGCAATATCTAAATCTTCTATTGGTATATTTAGTTCCTTTGCTAATTCTAAAAATTTATTTTCGAGTTCAAGGTATTGTTTTTTTGTTAAATTTCCTGTTTTATCATATCGTCCTATTTTTCTTAGAAAGTTTTGGATGTGAGCATCTATTATTGGTAAACCTTTGAAGCCGATGTTTCTCATAAAATGGCTAGATTCCTTGAATCCGATTCCCTTTACATTCTCTATAAGCCATTCTCTAAGTTTTTTAGGATCAGAATTGAGCATTTCTTTTAATTCTAAAAACTTTTCTCTAGCCTCAGTTATACGTTCTGCTTTTACATTTGGAAATCTTACACCTTTCAAATATTTTCTTAATTCCTTTAGATTTGCTGTGAATAATTTTTTATCAGATTTTAGTTTGTTAATAGCCTCTCTACATGCCTTAGCTCTTGATTGAGGCGTTAGAATACAAAAACATAGTTCTCCAAATGAGCATTCATCGTCCTTATAATTACAAGAGTTAATAAAGTTTTTTATTAAATTCTTCTTTTTTTCATAGAAATTTAATAAATTTTCTACTTCTTTCATACTATAGACTTTTAATTTTAAAAATATAAACTTAGGAGGGTTTGAAATTTTCTAATTCTTTAGTTATTTTTTCTATTAATTTTCTAACTTTATTCATATTTTCTTTTTTGTTGTCATTTTTTCAATACTATTTTATTTGTCATGCCATATTGTTGTTTCTATTTCAACACAATATTTTTGATATCATTTAATAGAAGAATACGTTTGGTCTTACCATAGCTTTCTGTTTTAATTATGCCCCTTAATTCTAAATTTCTTATAGCTCTATGAGTTTTCAATTTATTCATTCCTTCTATTTGACTTATTTCCGATTGTAGCACCTCGCCTTTTCTTTCAATCAGTCTTTCTAAGACCTTTCTTTCATTGAAATTTAAAAGCTTTAAAATAGTGTTTTTGTTACTTATTTCTTTTGAACCTGTCGTTTTTAAATTATTAGCTCCTTTTATACTATTTTTGCTAATAAGTTTTAAAATTATTTTCATGTTCTTTTCTAATTTTTTTGATATAAAATAATATGAGATTGGAACGATTGCGATTACCAATACTATTGGTGATAACCACAATCTATATTGAATCGGGACCAGCATTGGAAATGGTATAGACCTTGTTCCATTTCTTATTGGAATCGTTTGTTCAGTTATTTCATAAATGTTAAAATAAAAAGTAATCAAAAATACAGCTATAGCTATGATTGAAACTAATAACAGCCATTCTCTCTTTTTCATATTTATCAATTGAAAATAAAAGTTTATAAAGTTGTTTATAAAGTTTCAATATTATGAAACCTGTTTTGATGGTTTCAGTAACCACTTATATATGGTTTCAAATATATGAAACTAAATTAAAAAAGCTTTTAAAGGAATTAAATTATGAAAGACCGAACAAAATGTAATCGAATGAAATATGTTTTGATAGGAATTATCATAGGGATTATTATTGGAATAATACTGTTTTACCTATTAATGACATTCAAGATTATCCGACCTTTTGGTTTGGGTTTAGGTAATTTTTCCAGACCTTTTCAGAGGGGGTCAATACCATGAGTAATAAAATAATTGAATTAAAAGATGTTAAAAAGATTTATCAGATGGAAGAAGTCGAAGTTAAAGCCTTGAATAATGTAGATTTGGAAATAATTAAAAATGAGTTTGTAGCAATCATGGGTCCAAGTGGCTCTGGAAAATCAACTTTGCTTCACATGATAGGTTGCTTAGACAGACCTTCTTCTGGAAAAGTATTCTTGAATGGTACTGATATATCAAAGTTAAATGATTCTGAATTGGCAAGATTAAGAGGAAAGGAGATAGGTTTCGTATTTCAAACTTTTAATTTATATCCAACTCTGACTGCTTTGGAAAATGTTGAATTGCCTATGATGATAATAGAGAAAGATAAAAAGGAGAGAAAAGAGAGAGCAATGGAATTGTTAAAAACTGTTGGATTGGAAGAAAGAGCAGAGCATTTGCCATCACAGTTGTCAGGAGGTGAAAGACAAAGGGTTGCAATAGCAAGAGCTTTAGCAAATGATCCTAACTTAATACTTGCAGATGAACCAACTGGCAATTTGGATTCAAAATCCGGATATGAGATTATGAAAATTTTTGTTAAGCTAAATGAAAAGGGAAAAACTATTGTTGTTGTAACCCATGAACAATACATTGCTTCACATGCTAAAAACATAGTGAAAATAAAAGACGGTAAAATCTTAGAAGAAAAAATAAGGAGGAGATAATAAATGAAAAAATTGTTACTACTATTTATCTTAGTAGGTGTTTTATCAAATTTAACTTTAGTAGAAAGTGTGACAGGTGTTTATAATACATCTTCAGGTCTTGTCTATACTGATATGATTTATTTAAAAACAACTTTTGTGAATCAAGACCCTTATCCAGCTGACCCTGGCGGATATGTAAACTTATTGTTTAAAATTGAAAACTGGGGAACAGAAAATGCAGAAAATGTAACCTTTGAATTGTTGCCAGAGTATCCGTTCTCTTTGGATCCTGGTGTAAGTGCTATCCAAGAAGTTGGTACAATAAAAGGATTACAAAGGGGCGTTAATGCATTTTTATTAAAATATAAAGTGAAAGTGGATAAAGACGCTGTAGATGGTGATAGCGAAATAAAATTAAAATATTCATACGGTGAAGGTACATCTTATTCTACACAAACATTCGATGTAAAAATATCAAACCCAAGAACAGATTTTGATATAGTTATGCAAGATTCAACAACATTAGCACTAGCCAACATAGGAGCAAATACTGCATATTCTGTGATTGTGAAAATTCCTGAACAGAAAGATTTTAGAGTGAGTGGAACTTCTGCTAATATCATAGGTAATCTAAACGCCGGAGACTATACACTTGTAACTTTCCAGATAACACCAACTGGGAGTATCACTAATGTTTCGAGTGTTAGAGAAAAAAACCTTACTGTTGAAATTTCCTACACAGACCTGCTTGGTATAAGAAGAACGATTCAAAAAGAAGTTCCCTTTGAATTTGTAAGTAGCATAGAAAATAGAATAGAAAAAATTCAAGAAGATCAATCACAGATACTTGGTAGTTGGATACTTGGTAGCAGTGGATCTCTGTATATCATAATAGGCGTGGTTGGAATAATTGCGATAATAGCAATAATCAAACTCAGAAAGAGGAAGAAGAAATGAAATTTAACGATATCATAAGACTTTCTCTAAACAACTTAATGCATAGAAGATTGAGAAGTTGGCTAACGATTTTAGGAATAGTTATTGGTGTAGCAGCAGTTGTTTCAATAATATCAATAGGTTCTGGTACTCAACAAATAGTTTCGACCCAATTAGGTGGTTTGGGTGCAGATATAATTACAGTTTCTCAAGGTTTTAGCAGAGCTTTTGGACCTGAATTTGGTAGAACAAGAGAGACCATGCAGACTACTACTCTAACACAGACTACTACCCAACAAAATTTAACAAACAAAGATATCCAAACCATAAAATCAGTCCCTGGAGTCCAATTCGTAAATGGTATTGTTTCTGGGAGGGTTGATGTTACTTATTTAGCAGAAACTGCTTCTATATCAGTCCAGGGAGTCGATATCTTAGCTTGGAGAGAAATGACAACCTCTGAATTAGAATCTGGGAGATATTTAGCTCCCGGTGATTCAAATTCTATTGTGATTGGGAATAGAATTGCAAATGACATGTTCAAACAACCATTAGTGATAAACACACAAATAAATATTGAAGGAAATTCATTTAAAATAGTTGGCATATTAAAAGCATCCGGTGGCGTTGCTGGTTTTGGTGGAGCTGGAGGAAACGACAACACAATTTTCATGCCAGTAAGTGCAGCAAGAACTGTTGTTGAGGATATTACTGCGAATCAATTCTCATCCATACAAGTTAAAGTAACAGATGCAGAATTAGTTGAGGAAGTCGAAGAAACTATTGAAGAAAAATTAATGATTTTAAGACGTGTTACAGAAGACACAAAGGACTTTACTATTATGTCTGCTCAAGCAATGCAGGAAACAATTTCAAGCGTGATGGGTACGATGAATTTATTCCTTACTGGTATAGCAGCAATATCTTTGTTGGTAGGTGCCATAGGAATAGCAAACACAATGTTCATGTCTGTCATGGAAAGAACAAGGCAGATTGGAGTTTTAAAATCATTGGGAACCACAAATTCTGAAGTCATGAAATTATTTGTAATAGAATCTGCAATGATTGGTTTTATAGGAGGCCTGATAGGTATTTTCTTAGGTTTCATTGCTTCTGGTATAATCTCTGAATTAGGAGTTAGATTGATGATAGGAGCTGGAATGAGAGGAGGTACATCAATTACTGTTATTACACCTGAGTTAATTTTGTTTGCTATAGGGTTTTCTGTTTTTATTGGTGCATTATCTGGTTTATTACCTGCAAGAAGAGCAGCTAGTTTACAACCTGTAGAGGCATTGAGATATGAATAATGTTATAGAAACAAAAAATATAACGAAAAATTTTGATGAATTAGTAGCTGTAAATTCTGTTAATCTTAAAATTAAAAGAGGAGAATTGTTTGGTTTATTAGGTCCTAATGGTGCAGGTAAAACTACTCTACTTTCTATGCTATCAACAATATTGAAACCGACATCAGGTACAGCAAAAGTAAATGGTTATGATATAATTAAAAAACCAAATGAGGTTAGAAAATCTATTGGTATAGTTTTTCAAGATCCAAGTTTAGATGATAGATTAACTGGAAGAGAAAATTTACAAATGCATGCTGCTTTATATAAAGTTCCAAAAAATGTTAGGGAAAAGAGAATTGATGAAGTTTTGGAATTGGTTGAATTAAAAGATAAGGCTAACAGCCTTGTTAGAACTTATTCTGGTGGAATGAAGAGGAGAATAGAAATTGCAAGGGGTTTGATTCATTACCCCAGAATCCTTTTTCTGGATGAGCCAACATTAGGTTTAGATCCACAAACAAGGGAACATGTTTGGGAATATATTAAGCAATTAGCAAAAAGAGAGAAGATAACAATAGTTCTAACAACCCATTACATGGAAGAAGCAGATTTGCTCTGTGATAGAGTGGCAATTATAGACTATGGAAAGATAATCGCTTTAAACACTCCCTCAAATCTAAAGAATAGCTTGGAGGGAGATAGTGTTATACTTAATTTAAAAGATTCGGAAAAAGCTAAGAAAATATTTCCTAAAGCAAAATATTTTGATGGGAAAATTTCTTTGTCTGTTAAAAATGCAGAGAAAGAAATTGCAGGGATACTAGACATTGCTAAAAAGAAAAAACTTGGAGTTTTAGAAGCCAGCATTAGAAAACCAAGTTTGAACGATGTTTTTCTACATTTAACTGGAAGAGAAATTAGGGAAGAAGTTGCTGATAACAGAGAAAGGATGAGAAGGAGATTTGGTGGTCATTGATGGATATAGAACTTGACGCAGTTTACATTGTCTGGCTCAGAGAAGTGAAAAAGTATTTTAGAGCTAAAGAAAGAATATTGGGTTCACTAGCAATGCCCATTTTCTGGTTTTTGATATTTGGTTCTAGCATGCGTTTTACAGTAAATGTTGGATCAAATATAGACTATTCTACATTTTTAGCTCCCGGCATAATAGCTATGGCTTTATTGTTTACTTCAATATTTTCAGGAGTTTCTGTTATATGGGACAGGGAGTTTGGATTTCTGAAAGAAATGTTGGTAGCTCCTATATCAAGACTTTCAATAGTTATAGGCAGAAGTTTAGGAGGAGCAACAACAGCAGTTATTCAGGGAATAATAATAATGATACTCTCAATCTTGTTAGGAGTTAAGTTTAGTTTATTTTCAATTGTTATTTTAATACCATTAATGGTTTTGATATCATTAGGGTTTGTTAGTCTAGGAATAACCATAGCATCTTTGATGGAGACTGTAGAAGGATTTCAATTAATAATGAATTTCATAGTCATGCCAATGTTCTTTTTAAGTGGGGCTTTATTCCAAATAAGTAATCTTCCAAATATATTCAAAATATTTGTTTATATCGATCCTATGACTTATGGTGTAGAGGCCTTAAGATATATTTCTACAGGAGGATTCTCTTCAATTCCTTTTTATGTAAGTTTATCTTTTGTTGTAGTATTCTCAGCAGTAACAAGTATAATAGGAGCTTATGCATTTAGCAGAAGAAAGTAATTAACTTTTAGCCTGCATTAGCATCTTTCTTCCCATAAGAATCCAGTAAATAACCTCTCCGCCCTGAACTATTTTGTCTTTTAGTTCTTCAGGTATAGGAGCTTCAAAAGTACTATAGTCTTCCAAATCCATTATCTGAGCATTATTTCCAATTATTGCTACAACCTGCCCAACCTTTTTTTCAACTATAGGGATTTCTATCTCTGTGTCAGCAGGCTTTACTATCGATCTTTTTCTATTATCAAATATTCCTATAGCTTCTAACCTTGCTTTTGCTCCTCCATGCTTTCCAGGAACAGAAGTTGTTACACTCAAAATCTTACAAGGTTCGCCATCTATAACACAGAATTTTCCAGGTTGCAAGTTCTTTATTGATGCTCTGGTGGTTACCATGAAAGAATAAGGAGAAAACTTAAATATAAAATTAAGCTTTGCCAGCAATTAATTTAATATCTTCTTCCAGAATAGTTTTTCTTTTGGCATGCCTAGCTGCCTGAGCAGCTTCCAAAGCCAATTCAGAGCCCAGTTCTTCTATGGTTTTGGCTAATTCTTTTATTGCATTAGCAGATATTCTTTCTGATCCAGCTTTTCTGGCTATTCTTTCTATCGCTGCCAAAGGTAGCATTTTTATCTGCTATACTATAGAAGGAAAGCCCTTTATAAAGCACCGAAAGCTTTAAATATAGCGTAAAATATAAATATTATTGCCCAAGTCTGTTATATTTTACTACTAAATAGTAAATATGATGATAAAAATGACATATTCAATTTTAAGTAAAGGAAAATCAGATGAAGATTATTTAGAAAAAATCTTATCTTTTCGTGGAGGCAGATCATTAGGTGATGTTGTTTTAATACCATTTCAGTATGTTCAAGAAGTTTTAGACATTTCTAAAAAGAGAGACTGGGGAATGTATAAAATTGATCCTAGAGCAGAAGAAAAAATAAAAGAATATGTTGTGTGATAAAAATGCCAAAAAAACCATCTAAAATAACAAGATGTCCTGAATGCGGTTCTACTTATTTTGCTGAGGATAAAACTAGAGGAGAAAATGTATGCGCTAGATGTGGTTTAGTTTTAGAAGAAGCTATGATAGATACTTCACCTGAGTGGAGAGCCTTTGATGAAGAACAAATCTCTAGAAGAACAAGAGCAGGAGCCCCTTTAACGTTTACAAAACATGACAAAGGTTTGACAACTGAGATAGGGAGAGGAAGAGGAGAGTTATTTAAAGTTATTCCTGAAAAAAGAGCTCAATATTATAGATTAACAAAATGGCAGAAAAGACTTGTTGAATCAAAGGATAGAAATCTTTCATTTGCTTTGTCTGAATTGCAAAGATTAGTATCATTCTTAGGTCTCCCAAAGTCTGTTCATGAAGAAGTTGCAAAAAAGTATGAGCAAGCGGTTGACAGAGGTTTAGTAAGAGGAAGATCAATGGAATCTGTGATAGCTGCTTTATTGTATACTGTTTGTAGGGAAATGGTAACTCCAAGAACTCTAGAGGAAATAGCTGAAGCTTCTGGTGTTGAAAGAAGAGAAATTGGAAGGACTTATAGATATATTGCTAGAGAATTATCAATGAGAATTCTTCCTGCAATGCCTCAAGATTATGTTCCCAGATTTGCTTCAATGCTTGGTTTAAGCGATAAGGTTCAGGCAAGGGCAATAAGATTTTTAGAATTGGCTAAAAAATATGAGGCAACTTCTGGTAAAGGCCCTACTGGCGTAGCTGCAGCTGCTTTATACATAGCGGCAGTTCTAGACGGAGAAAAGAGAACACAGAGAGAGATAGCAGATGCAATTGGTGTCACAGAAGTCACAATAAGAAACAGATTCAAAGAACTTTGTGAAAAGCTTGGAATAGTGGAAGAAGTTGAAAGGAAAGTTAGAGAAGAATATACGGAAGAAGAGGAAGTTGAAAAAATTAAGACTAAGAAAAGAAAGAGAAGAAAATAATTAATATCTCTTTAATCTTTCTTCAATGAATCTCAATCTTGCATCAATTGTTTCAAGTTTTTGTAAAATCAATTCTATTTTGTCTTTTTCAGATTCGATCATTGGTTCTGGTGTTTTTTCAAAAGGTAATCCAGGATATTCCTTTGTTTCAGGTCTTATTCTAAATCTTTCTAGATCTTCTGGTAGAGCTGTTGGTATTTCGGCTGGCAAGGTAACCTCTTCCTTCTTTTTCCTTCTTAAAATTTTATCCAATATCATTTAACCACCTATTATCTCCAACTGTTTTCTTACCTCACTCTCAAAAATATCCAAAAGCCTCTTGGCTTCTGCAATATATCTCCTTCTATGTTCAGAGTAATACAAATAGGAATAAGATCTTGATATAATTTTTTCTAAAAAATTTGTATAAGGAAGTGTAGTCATTAAAATTCCTGATATCCGTATTGTAACCTCACCTTTTTTACTCTTCTCTTCTTGCTCTCCCTGAACCTTAACATTTACCCATAAATTCGTTCTAAAATCTTTAACGTCTACTCCTCTCCAAGCTCCATAGAATCCTATTGGGTCGACTGACTTATCCCATTTTATAAAATCTTCATAAAAATTCGTTGATGTGATTTTAAAAACATCTTTTATCAAAGTAGGTATGAATTTTAAAACTCTAGACGGATGGAAGCCAGAATATTTGAGTATTTTTTCATGTTGAGGCGCTAAGATATCAGCCTTTAACTTCAATTCTGGCATCTTAAACCCTTGTCAGATTTTTTAATTGGTCAACGAAGGAAGATAACATTCTTCTTCCTTCTCTCAAGAATTCATCCCTTTTCGGAGCATAGAATGTTGAGTGCCAGAACATTCTTAGAAATTCGTACAGTAAACTTCTCTGCCAATATGTATCCTGAGGATACTCTGTTCTTAATGCACCTTCGATTGTTATGTTTGCATTTCCCTGTCCTTTAGAGGTTTCGTAAATCAGAGTAATAGCTATCCAGTAGTATGAGAATTTATCCAAGTCTTTATTTACTTCCCATTTTATAGTGCATTTTTCTGGCTCACCTTTGGTGCAGTGAAACTCCTTTTCCTGTATAGAGTGTTCAGGTATTCTGAATGATATCTGGAGAAGATTAAAAATTTCTTTGTAGAATCTTTCTGGTTTAGGACCTGAATAATTAATAGTCATTCTAGGAATAGGTCTAAGCAAATCATCATGTATCATCAGTTTTGTTCTTGCCCAAACCATATCAACCTAAATTATTATTATGTGAATGTTTTTATAAACTTTATATTAAATATTAAATATGATTGTTAACAAAATCATTGGTTTAGCACTTATAGTTTTAGGTTTTTGGATTGTGAAATATTTTCCAGACATATTAAGTTATCAGAGAAAGGAAATGACTCTGACAGGAATTTTAATAGGTATTATTTTACTTTTGGTTGGGATAGGTTTATTGTTATTTGGTTGATAATATGAGTGAAGAAATATTTGAGTTGGGAGCAGAACCTGGTATTCCTAGTAATGTTGACAAGCCTACTCTTGGAGCATTCTTATGTGCAGGCCCTACAAGAACTCCTGGTGAAGAGGAAAAAGCCAATCAGATTGCAGATTTAAATTTCACTGGTAAACCAGGAACAGCCTCAGCTTTGTATTATAGTTTAGTTTTTCAATTGCCAAAGTGGGGGTGGAATGTTGAAAAAGCAGATGAATGGATAGAAGTTTCCCCTACGCATAAAGAGTATTACGAGAGAACAATAGCAACCAAGCAAATGCTAGAGTCAACAATAAAAACAGGCTTAACATCAGCAGCACAGGCAGTTGCTGATTTTGAATTAATGAATCACGATTTGAGAAAGTATAAAGAAATACTTCGATATTTTGCAAAGAAAGATGAACACTCATTAAAAGCGATGTTCATTGATCAGGTGGATGTTCATACAGATTTGCCGGGACAACCTATAAGCATGCGTACAATTGCTTCTAGATGGCCGACCATAATTGCTGACTTCATAAGACTGACAGATGAGGATATAGAGCCTGACAAGATTGCAAAAAAACTTGACATCTCTAAAGCAGAAGCAGTCATACTTGCTACAAAGAATAAACTTTACAAACAATGGAAAGATCTGTTTGGAAAAACTGCACAGGAAAGATATGAATTGTTAAGCGGTTTGGTGGGGAGCAGGAAAAAATCTATCAAAGAGTATAGGGAATGGTTGAAGCCATATATATCAAGATTCAAGATGACAAAACTCGGTGGAGAGAGAGTTCCTGTAAGGGCAGGAACTCTAAAATCCTTTGCAGACGTAACAGGTTTAGCTGTTTTTTCAAACGGAATAAGGATTTTTGCTTGGAAACCACTTAAGACAGTTGAATTCAGAAAACCCGCTGCAGAAGTGAAAGGGAAATTTATAATAGATCCTTATGATGATTTCATAAGGGAAAACTACATTTTAGATCCTAGCAAAGGTCTAGCTTCTATCTACCCTTGGTTAAGAAATGATAGAAAATATTGTCAGAAATGCAAAGCCTATTATCCGCCATCTGTGATTATGTGTGATAAATGTCATTCAACAGCTCTGATTGATAGAAAGGTTGCTGATGAAATTGTTGAAAGAGATATATTACCAGCTTGGGAGAAAAAAGAAAGAGCCCTAGACCCCTTTGAGCTTTATTATGTATTCTTAGACATGAATATTTTAAGATTAGGATCGAGAATTCCTGTTGGTGAGATAGAAGACATAACTTTCACTATGAAAAATTATACAATATCCCAGAATGTTTTACTAGTTAAATTGCTTGAATTGAGATGTAGAGATATAGAACTGGAGAGATATATTGATGAAATTCTTGGGATAAAATTTGAGGAGAGGGAAGTAGGAGAATTAGTTAAGGAAGAATTCCCAGAATTGTTTCCATCAAAAAAAATCAGTGGACTGAAAACATATGTTAAAGGTTTGAGAGATACTTACAAAAGTTATTCAGAATTTTTCAAAAAGTTTAAACTTCCAAAATTTAAAAGTTTTATGTTTGTCAAACCTGGGCCTTATGAAACAGATTTCAAAGAAAGAATTTCAAAGCATTATATTGTTATTGCAGGTGTTCACTTTAATACCGTTGCAGATTTTATAAAATCGAGAATGGGTGTTGAGTAATGGTTTATGTGATAGGAGTTTCGAGTGGATTTTTTGGAGTGGTTGAGCAGGCTGAAAAGGCTAGACTCATGACGATACCTAGAAAAATATTTACAGGCGGATTAGAAGGTGTTAATTTTACACAAATCGATATAGAATCTATTACCGAGTTTATGGAGCCAAATCTGGAAAAAGAAACTAAAAAAATAAGAGAAGCTAAAATAAGTTTTGGTGTTCATGGTGAATCTTATGCGATGGGCGGTGCAGAAAGACCTATAGGAATGTTAGATTCGGCAACTGAAGTAGAATATATTCACTCTCATGAAAGATTGATACAACATATAGAAGGTTGTGGGAAAATAGGTGCTGTATATGTTAATATTCATCCTTCAGAAACAGTTCCGTTCATCAGATTAGGAGTACATCTTGAGCCAACTAAGGTGGTTGATCCTTGGGGAAGACCTTTGAAAAAATTCCTAGAAGAAAATTCAAATTTAATAGACTGGATATTTGAAAAAATTAAAAAAGAACAAATAATAGTATTTGGCCAATACTTTTATACCTCAGATTATCTTTATGAAAGAGAAATAGAACCAAGATACATACAAACTCATCAAGGTAAAGAGCCAACAGCTGAAGAAAAAGAAAAGTTGAAAAAAGAGGCTTACAAACGAGCTAAAGAATATTTATTTTCTATATTGGAGTCCGAAGCATTACACTATGGACCAGAAAGAATTGCTTATTTCATAATTGCAAAATGGATGCGAGATAGTGGAGATCCTTTATGGAAAAACATTGTTGGAAAATATATTAAAGATGAGGATCTAGAGAAACCAGACAAAATAAAAGAGTGGGTTTCTGCTGTATCTGCAAAATATATATGGGGTCATTTCAATCCAAAAGATACTGGAAAGTTTAAGGATCCAAAAAAATTATTAGAAAAGTATAAAATGTATTTTATTTTTGAGACGGGGATGGGTTCACCTGGAATAGAAGGATTGCAACGTCTTTCAAGGCCTAGAGATATGGTTTTTCTATGTAAAGCAATAGGTTCTAAGTGGGTTGGTGTCTGTTTTGATTTCGAGCATGTTTTATCTCAAAACATAAACCCAGAAAAAGAGATAGAATCGATTCCATATGGAATGGCAAATGTAATAAAGGTTTGCCATATAGGTTTCCCAACACCTCACGCCCCAGCTCACATGCCAATACCTCTTGGTTCAAGCGAACAATTATATTTATATGAAAGATTATTTGAATTGAGAAAAAAAGGTTTCGGGAAAACCGAAAATGGTTATTTAATATTCGAAAGAGGTGCAGCTCCTAGAGAAGAAACTGTACTTGCTATGAGATTAATAAAAGAGTTCTTAGAAAAGGATACATTACCAAAAGAATTACCTTTGTCATTCTTCGGAATGAAACCTGAAGGACCAGAAGTAAAAAGACAAGAATTAACTATAAGAGAGCATGCCCTAGATCCTTTGAAAGGAATGCTTGCAGTCCCTGAAGAAGAATACACTTTCTTAAGCAAAGCAGCCATTGAAAAAGGCAAAGCAGAAGAATGGAAAAAGGAGAAGTACAGATAGTTTTAAATAAAATAAAATATTTACTATTTAGTGGTGATATGGTCAAGGAGATTGGCAAAAAGATAAAAAAGTTCTCTTTAGAAACTAGGTTGAAGTCATCAGAAGAATTTAAAAACAAACTTTTAGACATGTTTAAAGGATATATCAAGGCCGTTGTTGTTTACGGATCTATAACAAGAGGAGACTATACTGGCAAGTCTGATGTTGATATTTATGTTATTTTTGATGACACCAAAATGCCTCTGAAAAAGTTTGATGAAATAAGGGAGAAGATTGACAAGGATATCTATAACTTAGCAAACTCTATTGATCCTAGATTACATCCTCAGCCTGTTTTAGCATTAACAGAATTCTGGGATGGGATAAGATCAGCACATCCTTTATTTTATAACATAGTTAGAGAGGGTTATGCAATTTATGATTCTGGATTCTTCATACCAATGAGAAAACTCTTGGAATGGGGTAAGTTTCCATCAACACCAGAGGCTGCTCACATGAGGATAGACTCTGTTCCAAAAAGAATAACAAGGGTAAAAAATGTCAAGCTCTACATGATTGCAGAAGATTTGTATTATGCTTTGCTAGATGCTGCTCAGGCTGTTTTAATGTATATTGGAGTTGCTCCCCCTGTTCCAAAGCTTGTTGCTGGTGAAATAAGAAAGCACCTTGTTGATACCGGATTGCTAGAAGAAGAATATGCAAAGACCTTTGAGGATGTATTCGAGTTTAGAAAGAATGTTGAGCACAAAGAGATTAAGGACATAACAGGGAAAGAGGTTGATGAGTGGATAGAAAAGGCAGAAAAATATGTTGAGAGATTTGAAAAGTTATTAAGAGACTTAGAATTAGAGAGAAAGGCTTATGATATAAAGAGAAATTACGAAGTTATGATCAAGGCTTCAGTTGCTGCATTAAAATCACTTGACAAACTTCCACCAGAACCTGAAAAACTTCCTGAAGCTTTTAAGAAATATCTTGTTGAGGCAGGTTTGGTTAATCCAATATATGGAGATGTATTTAACAAAGTTGTGGAAATGAGAAAAATGGTTGAGGATAAGAGATTGGATAAGATAACTGATAGGGATGTTTATATGAATAAGGAATATGTTAGAAGATTTATAATGGATGTCAGGAAGTTTATTGAGAAACCTGTTGAGGAAAAAATGGAAGAAGCAAAAGAGACTATGGAAACTGCTAAGGAAATAGAGAAAATTAAGAAGAAAACTAGAAAGAAAAAGTGATTTCTTAAAATGCTAATTTTTACTAATTAATATATTCTAAAGGTCCTAATTTTAAAAAGGCTTTGCCATGTTTGGAAACCCATTTCCAATGGTGATTTTTATGCCAGATCCAAGAGGCATTATAGTAAACTATCATATAGCATATACAAAAGAGGTTTTGGTAGCTGTGCCTAGCATAAAGTCTAAAAGAGAGGCTGGAAAATTGATTGGTAAGAAAGCTGTTTGGGTTGATGAGAAAGGTAATAAATATGTTGGTATCGTTTCTGGTTTACATGGTAGAAAAGGAACTATAAAAGTTAAGTTCAGGGCTCCTTTACCTGCAAAAGCCCTGGCAAAGCCAATTGACATTGCTGAATAACTTTATATATCAATTTCAATAAATTCTAAATATGCCTAAGAAAGCAAAAGAAAAAACTTCTAAAACAAAACCTTCTTTTAAATTAGAAAGAATTCCTTCTGGCATTCCTGGATTGGATAAATTGATAGAGGGAGGATTCTGGAAAGGTTCTACTGTTTTGGTATCTGGAGGTGCTGGTACAGGAAAAACTATTTTCTGTCTACAATACATCTGGGAAGGATTGAAAAGAGGGGAGACATGTATGTTTATAACTTTAGAGCAAAAACCGGAAGATTTGGTTGGTGATGTTGCTAGATTTGGATGGGATTTGAATAAATATGTTCAGTCAAAAAAGTTATTTTTAGAGTACCAGGATCCATTTCAATTAACAGATGTAACTGCTCCTATATTGGATAAAATTAAAGAACATAAAGTTTCTAGAGTTGCTGTTGACTCAACAGGAGTTTTTGGAATGTATTATAAAGATCCTTTTGAAGTTAGAAAACAGTTGTTTAAATTGCTAACAGGATTAAAAGAAATTGGTGTTACTAGTTTGCTAACATCTGAGTTGCCTGAAGATTCTAAAACTTTGGCAAGATTTGGGGTTGAAGAGTTTATTGTTGACGGGTTAGTACTTCTAAAAAGTTTAGGTTTAACCGGTGAAATTGCTAGAAGTCTCAGGGTAGTGAAAATGAGAAGAACAAAACATGATGAAGATATATGTTCAGTAGAAATAACAAGTAAAGGAATTAAAATTTTACCAGTTCGACGTGGAATCAAGATTTAGGTTCCGCTTGGAATTCACAATAGAGGTCTCCACAAGCTAAGCATTTAATTTCTTTAACTTCCATGTTAGCTTCAAGCCATCTCTCACAAACTTTTTTTATCATTCCGCATATGAAAAAATCTATAGGTTGCTTACTTAGTTTTTTATATAATTCTTTGTATTTCAAACATAGCATGTTATCCTTAAGAATAATATCAGCAGTTTTCTTTTGGAAAGAAAAGCTCTTAAAACTGGCTTGTCCCCACCCTATTGAGCTAAAAATTTTCATACCAAAATCAGCTATTTTTATCTTATCCAATTTACTTATTTTATATCTCTTCACATATCTTTCTAGAGCCTTTTCTATTTGTACTTCTCCAAGTTCGGACATTATTTTTTCTGCTTTATTTTTGCCTAATTCTTTCTCTAAAATTCCCTGAAGTTTTAAAATAACTGAAGGTGGTATAAGCAGAAGATATTCACCCAGAAGAATAGCATGACCTTTTTCGTCAATCAAAAATTGTCCAGTCTCTATTAATTGTGTAAAAAAGCTACTCCTTTTATCCATATTTATATTATTTTAACCTTCTATCTATTAATCTTTTTGGTTTGCCTCTAGGTAACTCAATGCCATCGACCAATTTTACTTCAAACCTAACAGCCTCTCTAGATACAGTATCATTCAAGAATGGATGTTCCTTTAACATATAATCTCTAAGAATAGCATCAAAGTTTTCCGGCGTTTCAACTAATTTCCTTCTTTCTAAATTAACTGTTAATATATCTTGCCTTACTTCCGGTCTTTCATCAAAATCCACAACTATTTGATATTCAGGTGTGATATATTTGAAATCTTTAAAATCGCATAACATTTGCTCAAACTCTTCTGACCTAAATTTAACAGCACCAACAACAAACTCATTTGAAGATCTATGAGTGTAATCAAAAGCATCAAGAATTCTGTCGCACTCACATTTGTTGCCTAATTTTTTTGTTACATCTTCTATATCATATCTCAATAAAACGGTACCACCCTTTACTCCTGGAGGCAATAAACCAGTCATTACAAGATGTCCTTCTTCACCTTCAGATAAAATTTCTCCAGTTTTCGGATTTGTAACTTCTGCATGAACATTATAGTTAGCATGCATTCCTTGATGATATTCACAATCAAATAAACCTAATAAAAATTCCGTACTTCCATGAGTATCATAAACTTCAGCATTAAAAGTATCTCTAATATACTCTTTCTTAGATTTAGAAGACGGTTCTCCCGAAACCATTATAGATTTAAATCCTAATTTCTTAGGATCTTTACCTTCACCAAGCCATTTTGCACCAAGTCTATCTATTTGAGTGGAAAGCCCAAGAGCACTTTCTGCACATTTCTCATTAACATCAGTCGGCTTAACCTCAGAACATCCCATGAGTCCTATGGTATACTTTGCAGCTTCACCAGAAATATTTTTACCTTTATATTGTTTTCCTCCTACTGTTATAGGAATTTCTACAAATGGTAAATAATTAAGAACCCTATCCCCTTTTTCTATTCCCATAGCACGCAATGCAGTTACTGAAGAACCAGCATTTGAAGCATGAAATTCTTCATCGGTTCTTAAAATAACTGTTGGTGCTCCAGCAGTTCCAGATGTAAGATAAGGAGTTGAATTTTCAATAGAAGTAGCACTCAATTTGAATTCTCCCGTATCAAGATTTTGATTTTCTCGCAATACTTTTTTATTTATTATTGGTAACTTTCTCAAATCTTCAAATGTTTGGACGTCTTTTGGATATAAATTTAATTTTCTAAACATTTCATGATAAAATGGAACATTTTCAAAGGCATAGTTGACAGTCCAATGGAGACTTTGGTTCTGAAATTTATCCAAGGCTCTCTTATCCGTTTCTAATTCCTTATTCCAATATCCTACCATTTAAACACTATTTATTTAATAAGGAAGAAAGATTTATAAATTAGTTATGGAAGACATGAAAGAATATCTTAAACCGACTTATCTTTGTGAATCTGATTCTATAGAAATAATAAAATTGGCTAAAGAAATTGTTAAAAATAAAAAAGGTGAAAATGCTGCAAAGGCAGCATATTTATGGGTCAGGGATAATGTTAGTTGGAACGTTCTAAAGATAGAAGGAGCAAAGTCTGTTTTGGAGAGGAGGCCTTTAGAGGCGGTCTGCATAGATAAGACTAATCTTTTTGTAGCTCTTTGTAGAGCGGTAGGAATACCTTCTAGATATATTTTATTGGATTGTGTTTTGAAACCAAAAAGAAAAGATTTGCCTCCTAGAACGAGACATATAGCCGCCGAGATATTTTTGAATAATAAATGGATAATAGCAGATCCAGATTTCGGGAAAACAACTGAGAAGATTATGCCGATAAATGAATTTGGAAAGCCTTGTTGGTCAAGAGTTTATAATATGAAAAAAGTCAAGGATTTATCATTCTTTTTTGTAATAATTGCGAATTTATTCCTAAGATTTAGTAAAACCTCTAAAATATTAAAAAAGGCTATTGAAGAGTGTAAACAGGTCCAACGTTCTGAACACCATCCCAGGTAAATGGTTCTCTTGAAGATATTCTATTAGCAGCATCTCTTTCTAAAGCATTTGGCCAGAAAAATTCTTTTGTCAGTCTATGGAATTTTACTCTTCCCCTTTCTCCGTATTTGACTTTTTCTTTAGGATTGTTTGGATTTACAACTTCAAATACAGTATACGGATAAGGTGGATAATAATTTAAGTTATCAGATCTATCGGGCAAATGAAATGCAGGGCCCCAGAAGGAATTACCATACCAACCTCCAATTATTTTTCCTTTAAATATTTCCTTAAATTTTCTATAACTTTTAAGTCCTTTTTTGTATTCTTCAGGTTCACCATGAAAACCGACACCACCGAAAAGTATTGTGTTTAAATTATTCATATTTACATAATTTGGTAAAATTTCTGAAAGTGGAGGCACATTTACAACAACTCCAATTTTCTCCCTTTTTGATATTGCGCTCATCTCATCGAATAAATGCTTGAAATCTTCTATTCTACCTGATTCTAATGCTTCTTTAGCATGTTTGGGGTCAATACCAAAGTAGAATGGGAAGCCACCCCTTGATCTCGCTACTGTTTTTATATGATCTTCAAATAATCCACTAGGTCCTGCGGCTATCCAGTTCTCATTTAAAGGAACACCATAATTATCTAAATTAAAATTATACCACTTTATAATATATTCTGAAAAATCTTGATGCCATGGTATATATTTTCTTGACCCTGTAGTGCCGGATGATTCACAGTGAAGAATTTTATTTCTCTCTTCTTTCCAAACTTTTTTAGGTACGAAATATTCTGTTGGCCTTTCTCTTAAAAGATTTTCATCTGCAAATCCTAGTTTGTACAAATCATTAATAGAATCAATTTCTTTTTTTACTTTTAATCCAATTTCTTTTTGTTTTTCTAACCAATAAGGTGTTCCTTCTCTTGAGTCAAAATGAACTTCTATTATTTCAGTCAAATGGTCATTCAAATTTATTTTTTGATATTCTATCCCTTTCATATTTCATAATGGAAATTTAAACTTTAAATTGTTAAAGAAAAACTAAACTTTTTTAAGTTAGAAAGAATTTCTGATTTATTTAACAGAAATTATATTTTTAGGATTAAATCCTCCAATAAAATCTAATTTTTCAAGTTCTCTAGGGCTAACCCACATAAAATTCTTATGCTCTTTAGATAATTTCACTTTTCCAATAACCTTACATTTAAAAATTATTCTAAATATTCTAAAAATACCATGAGCCTCTCTCGAAATATTAGAGTGTATTCCAAATAATTTAGCACTGGTTAATATAAGATTTATTTCTTCTAGCAACTCTCTCTTCAAAGCCTTTATCAAATTTTCTCCAAACCTAACCTTTCCCTCAGGAAATTGCCATTTATTCTTATTAGTAATATTTTTTTCACTTCTCTGCAAAACTAAATATTTTCCTTTATTCTCAATTAAAGCAGTTACTACAAGTATAACCATTTGTCCTGGCATTGATCTATTTAGAAATTATTAAGTTAAATTTCTTTGCCCTTTCCCAAAGTTCCTCAAAATATACTTTGAAAACATTTATCATTGCAGGATTGTTACTCCAAATAAAATCTGATTCAGCAGGATTGTCTACTCTCACACAAACTTCTTTATCATCAACAATTCCAATTCTGGGGTGAATACCCAATGGCAAAAATCTTACATTCGCTCCTTGTTTTATATACCAGCTTGCTCTAGCTTTCATAGCATCGTCTAAAGCAGAAATTCCAAGTATTTTTATTTTAACTCCTCTTTTCAATGCTTTTGAATAAGCATTATCAAGCAAAGGATGTCTTGAAAAACGTGATGTGGTTGCAAGACCAAAATTTTTAGATCTTTCAATCATTTCAGCAGCCTTTTCTAAAAAAGCTTTCTTGCCTTTAGAGGACCATAAGTCAAATTCTTCTCCTTTGAATGGCTTTAACTCATTTAATAAGGAATTGGTTTTTACTTTAAGTTTATCAACAGCAATTCTCTTATGTTCTATTATTTTCTTTAATGCAATAACAGGTTCTACTGCTCTATACCTTAGAGGTTTTCCATTCCAGAACTCTGCCAAAGACTTTGAGACTAAGGATTTTAAAGTATCATAAATTTTTGATTGAGGTATCTTGCTTTTCTCAGAGACTGAAGAAGCAGGTAGAGGACCGTGAATGGTTAAAGCGAGATAGGCTTTTGCCTCATACTCGCTCATACCAAATTCTCTCAAGCTCTTAATGAGATTTTCTCTTAGCATAACAGTCCCAATTAAGTATCATGTTTGTTAACATACACGAGCTGGACAACATCTTATACAATAAGATATTCTAGAACTTCTTTCGTCTGAAACTTCAATTCCTAATTCTTCTAATTTCTTTTTTATGAATTTGTTTGTATCCTTTACTCCATTTAAAGGACAGTAATTGGTTCCCACCATTTTAACACCTCCTAACATAAAATATTTTTACAGATTTTACAAAATTCTTTTTTCAAATCCCCGTTAATATTTAGTTGATTTAGTGGTTTCCCATAAAACTTTTCAATTTCATTTTTCATAAATTCGTTTTGATTTTTTATATTGTTTAAAGGACATTTACCACCAAATTTCATAACAACACCTTGTTAATAAAAAGAAATTCAAAGAATAAGTATTTATACTAATCGTCAATATTTAAACTTAACCACGTCAAAGAATGAAATACGATATTTGCAATTTACTCTTTATTATGGATTAATTTTCTCTTGTTGTTTTATCTGCTTTTCCTTTTCAGGTATGAATGCTCTTCCACCCTGCCACTGCCCCTTATAGAGATTGGTTTTTCCATCTATCCTATGAAAAACCATGTTAGCTATCCTAGCTCCCATTTCTAGTTCAAAAGGCTTATTAGAAATATTGGTTAAAACAAATGAGAATTTACCTTTGTATCCAGGATCAGTTCTAATTCCTTGGACAACTATTCCGCATTTGTACAGAGTAGATCTCGGTAAAAACCAACCAAAAAGATTTTCAGGTGTGTTGATTGTTTCAATTGTAGTTGCAGAATATGTTTTTCCAGGTTCTAATCTGATCTTAATACTTTTTCCATCTTCATACTTTGCAAGAAGTTTGAAATTTGGGGTCTTCCTAGTTTCTATATGTAGGAAACCTTCATCCTCAACCATTTCATAGATTTCTCCAATTCTTAAGTCGATTCCACATCCTTCGAAATTTATATCTTTCTCATCCAAGCCCTCTATCAATTTCTGAGTTTTGATGAGTTCTAAAACCTTGTCAACTCCTAGAATCATTCTATCACTTTTTCTTTGTTACCCATTTAACTTTTGATGGTTCTCTTCTCAGTTTAATCATATTTTTATTACATTTCGAGGAACAGAAGTAGAATACTTTCCCATCGTTTCTTACAAACATAATTCCTGTTCCTTTTTCAATTTCCTCGTTACAAAAACTACATTTCATATCAATTATTAGAAATAGTTAAACTTAAATATTGGCATTCTATATTTTATTCGGTAGAAATGACTGGAAAGAATAGAAAAGATTTTGAAAGAGTAGTGCAATTTATTTTAGAGAAAGGTAATAATGGACAGAAAATAACACTTAAAAATATTAAACAAGATTTAAACTTAAATCCAAAATATGCTAGAGATATTGTTGACAGTTTACATGAAGAGGATGTGATTTTATACAGAAAGGGTGGACTAGAGATTGATACAGAACAAGCTTTTGATAAGGGTTATTTAAATCGCTCTGAACATTTTTAAATTATCTAACTTCTAAAGTTCCTGCAGTCTCCATCTCAGTTTCTCTGAGCATTAAAACATCTCCTAATCTTACAGGTCCTATGACATTTCTTATTAGAACCTTTCCAGCATCTCTTCCTTCCAAGACCTTGCACCTTACTTGGGTTATTCCCTTTATTCCTGTTCTTCCTAATAATTGAACAATCTCTGCTGGAGCAGCATCTCCTGGCATAAAATCACTTCTCTTTAATAATCTCTTCAATATCTTTTTTAGCATCTCCTTCTTGAGTTATTGCTATAGAAGCTGTTGAAACATCAATTCCCGCTGCTCTACCCAACTCTAGTTTGTTTTTAACATAAACGTAAGGAATCTTTTTCTCATTACATAGAGGAGCTAAATGCATAACAACTTCTTTTGGTTCAATATCCTCTGCAATAACAACAAGCTTTGCTTGACTTCTTTCAATAGCTTTAGTTGTTTCGTTTGTTCCTATTCTTACTTTTCCTGTGTTCCTAGCAATTTCAACAGCATGCAGAATCTTTTCTTCGTCCATATCATCACCTCATATCATTAGTTCGTATTTTTATTCTCTCTATAAAGTATTTAAATATATATCAATCTTCCTTAAAGTATAAGGTGATTAATTGGTAAAAGCTATAAAGCATAAATTAGATGTTAAAACAGTTTCGTATGCATTAGGAATTTTAGCATTTGTGAATGCAATAATCGCATGGATTTTCCATGGAGCTCTAAGAGTACCATCAATAGGGTCAGTTGTTTTTCCATGGTTCAATTGGTTCAATCCGTTGCATGTGATAGGATTAATGATAGTACTTATAATATCAGGTCTGTTCTATGGAGCTTTGTTTGCTTGGATATACAATTGGGTAATAAAGAAGACAAAATAGGTTTTATTGCCAATTTTTAATAGCCTGGACACCCGCAACGTCTTTTTATGCAATCACCAGTACATCCGTACTTTTCAAGAAGATTTGATAGAGTATCGTTAACCCCACCAATTATTCCATCTTCATCCACATCAAAGAGAACGGTTATTATAGATGGATCCTTTTTGCATCCGCTTCTAGGGTCTAATTCTATACAAGCGCTATTTATCACCCCTCCCAACGAGAGGGGAGAAGGAGCAGAAAGGGAATTTTTCAGCCACATCCATGAAAACCCCAAAACAACAACAGAAATGAATATTGTCATGATAAGGGTAATTAGATTTTTTTTCTTCTCTTTGATAGGTCGTGATGATGAGAGTATTGGTTCATATTTACTTTCAGGATAAATCAAAACAGGTTTTTCTTTACCTTTCCCTTTTAGGTACAAATAAAGTGGTGGTAGAATAATCATTATCACACTTATAACACCCAATCTCACGTCTCCTGATACTAAACTTATTACAAATATGAGTAAACCTAAAAGAACTATGGAAAAAATAATAATCCTACTCATAATGATCTTAAGTTTTATTTGTGCGCATAATAAAATAAACCTATTTTATCGCATCTTGCAAAAAACAACCTTTCAAATTGGACGGTCTGGTTGGGTTTAACCCCTTTAATCTCCGGCTCTGCCAATCCTTCAATCTCTCTTCCATCAGGCATTATAATTTTTATTTTAACATTTTTAGTGCTAACCCAATGTATTTTAGGAACATCTTTCAGAGTTTTTCCTGTAACTTTTGCCTTTTTATCTAGAATGATGTTGCAGAAGTGCATCAGTCTAATCTCTTTTCCTCTATACTGTGTGAAATCTAATTTTTCTACAAATATTTTTTTTGTAACAGGAATTCCTCTATATTTTCTTTTTCCAGGGAATAGAGGAGCTTTAACAGCTCTCATTAACAATTTATCAAGCGTGATATCGATTGGTTCTCCAACAAAAAAGAACCTTTCAGATAAAGGATCTATTATCTGTCTGTTATAAGTTTCCAAGGTTTCAAAGCTGACATCAATATCAGTTTTGCTAGGACCTATCTCTTCTATTAATCTTTTTATTGCTTCAGGTTTGAATCCTCTTTTCAACAGATTTCTCGGTGTTGGAATCCTTATGTCCTCAAAGCTTTTCAATTCACCTCTTTCAATCATCTCTTTTAATTTTCTTTTTTTCATTGGAATTCCAGCAACAGTTTTCAATCTTCCAAATTGAATTATGACAGGAACTTTCCATCCAAAAATATTATAAAGCATTTCCTGTATTTTTGCATCGTTTTCAAATCCTTTATCCCTTAGGACATGAGTTACTCCAAGCAAATTGTCCATGATGGTGCATGCAAAGTTGTACATAGGATAAACTCTATACTTTTTACCCTTCAAAGGATGAGGTTTCTCAACAACTCTAAGCATGCTTGGTTCTCTTAATGCTGGGTTAATATGATTAGGATCAGTTTTCAGTCTAACAACCATAGACCCTTGTTTAGCATCCTTTAACATTTTTCTCCAAAGTTTCATATTTTCTTTTGCATTACGGTCTCTACAAGAACAGGCTAATCCTTTTGCTCTCATCACCTTTATTTTTTCCTGAGGACAGGTGCAAACATAAAAGTTTCCTTTTTTGATTAATTCTTCAGTATGTTTATAGAAAGTTTCCATAAAATCAGATTCTTTGACTTCTTTGTCAAACTTTAATCCAAATGTTTTCAGATCTTCTCTTATAGCGTTGTAATACTCTTTCTTTTCTTTTTCAGGGTTAGTGTCTTCAAATCTTAGAATTGCTTTACCCTTATATTTTTTTGCATATAGAAAGCTTAGAACAGCAGCTTTCAGATGTCCTAAATGGAGATACCAATTTGGTTCCGGAGCAAACCTTGTAACAACTTTACCAATTACAGCATTAGGTAATTCAGGTAGACCCACTCTTTCAACTTTCTTAGGTTTTTCTATTTTTCCAAATTTCTTCAATTCCTTTTTCTGTTTTTCTAAAGGCCAAGAATTGATTTCCTTTACAATTTTGCTAACTTCCTTTCCAAGAGTGGCAACATCTTTCTTTAGCTCTGGTTTCTCTGCTAAAACTTTCCCTAGAACCGCTTGTATCTGAGCTTTACCATCGTATTCTATAGCATTTAATAAAGCATGCTTTTTTATGATATCCTTCATAGCTATATTTTTATAACGAGAGTATAAAAAGTTCTATTCAATTTACCACCTTCGGTGGTAAGAAAATCTTTTGCTTATATCAATTAATTCTAATTTTATGATTCAAAATTGGTGTCCTAATCAAAGAGATTGGATTAGATATGAAGATTTTGACTTAAGAGATTATGCTATTGAGAAATGTAAAGATTGCAAAGATTGTGAATTTTATAAGATAGGTTGTAAGTATCCGCAGGTTATAGATAAAAGACCAAAGTTTTAATAAATTACTATTCCACAATAACCGACAATAGCATCAGTGTTCCTAGAAACATCGAAACTAGTAGAATAATCTATGAGTTCTCCTTTGGTTGCTCCCAAAGCTTTAGCAGCAAAAAGCATGGCAGCTATTCCACCATATCCACATATCGTCAACCTTTTCTCATCACAAATTCTTATTACTTCTTCAGGATTTAATTTTTCTATCTGTTTAATAACTTCCATATCTACTTCTTTTATTTTTTTGATAATTTGTGAAGAAGTTCCTCTGAAAGGTTGATAGCCATACATAGAGCCATAATGGGTGAAATCACTACTAGCAACAATCAAAATTTTCCTATAAAGTTTCCTAGCAACGTCTGCAATTTTTATTCCTATTTCCCTGCAGGTTTTCAAATCAAAATAGATTGGGTTTATTGCTATTGGAACAATCTTGAAATCTTGAAATCTAGACTGTAACCAAGGCAGTTGAACTTCTATTGAATGCTCACTTGAGTGAGACCTGAAATCTTCCATTATAACAGAATCCTTTATTATTTCGTTTATAAATTCATCATCGGTTTTTACTGTTCCTAAAGGTGTTTTCCATGAACCAAAGGATGTTGCAATACCAACCCCTAAACCACTGTGATTAGGACCTAATATAACAACAGTTTCAAATCCAGTTGAAATCATTTTGTAAACAAAGGCAGCTGTTTTACCACAATAAATATAACCAGCATGAGGAGATACAACCCCTAGAACAACCTTTCTTTTTATATCAGCCTTTTCCATAAAATCCTTAATAGTTCTTTTCAATTCTTCAGGATCATAAGGATAGAAGGTTCCTGCTACTACTGGATTCCTAATTTGCATAAAAGAATTAAGTATTTTAAGTGTATAAAATTATTCTAAAAGTTTCTCTCTTCTTTCTCTTTTTTCTCTTCCATTTCAAAGTCTTCCGGATTATATTTAAATTCTTTTTCATCCTTTATTATTCCACGATTTTTAAGAACTTCTCTTGCCAGAAGCCAATAGACAGTTGCAATAGCTTTTCTACCTTTATTGTTAACAGGTATTATTAAGTCAATAGAGCCAGTTTCATTAGAAGTATCGCACAAAGCAATTATAGGGATTCTCAGTTTAATAGACTCTTTCATTGCTTGTGAATCAATTAAAGGATCTGTAATAACAATGACTTCAGGTTCATAGTATTCTCGAAATGATGGGTTTGTTATTATCCCTGGCAAAAACCTTCCTGTTAGCGCTTTTCCATCAACAGCCTCTGCAAACTTTATTATAGGTTTCCATCCAACAGTTTTTCTAGAGACAACCATTATTCTCTTGAATCTTGATAAAAACTTCCCAGCTAGTTGAATCCTCTTTTCAATAGTTTGCAAATCCAGAACAGCTAAACCATCATCCCTTACTTTGTATACGAATCTTTTCATTTGCTTTGTTTGCTGTTTCATCCCTATATGCATTCCAGCTGACAAAAATTGTTCATAAGTCATAGCAATCTTTTTGCCCTGATGTATTTAAATCTTTTTCATTATAGATAAATGAAATTATCTATATGAAACAACTAGTTTAGATTTGGTAGAAAAGATTAAAAATCATTTTTTCGGTAGTACTATAACACCAGGTCCATAATCTTTTACTAATTTTTCCATCGCTTCTGCTTCCTTTACTGGTGCCTTTCCTAAATCAGCTAAAAGTCCTAAAAAGAATGCCATAACGTCCGTTCTAGCGTACATCAAATTAGGATGTATAGTTTCAAAATCCTTTTTTCTCTCTTCCAATTTTCCTGCAAATGTATCAAACATCTTATCTCCTTGCTCCTTTGCATAACCCAGAACTGAAAGAGCATCTACATGTCTTCCTCGATAGTTATCAACAATTTTTCTTACTCTCTCCTTTTGTTCCTGAGTAAATTTGAGTTCTCCCATAAACTCATTAATATCAGATTCGCTCAAATCATTTTGAACAGGTATGTCACCTGCATCCATAGGTACATTTGGTAGAAGGTAAACTTTCATCCCATTCTGAGCATTGAGATATCTACATTTAATTCCATTTCTTTCTTCAACTACTGCCATAATTTTCAATAGAATGCTAATCTTTAAATGCCTTTGCCAAAATCTCAAATTGCAAATTTGGTAATCAAAACTGTCATCTTTCTTGCTGGTAAATGAAATTATCTAGGGAAACAACTAGTTTAGATTGAAAAACAGTGTTAAAAATGGCTGGAAACATTTAATTTATATAATATAACAGCGTTATATTATATTTATGAAAGTTTATTTAGATTACGCAGCCACCACACCTTTAGATCCAAGAGTTTTAGAAGCAATGAAACCTTATTTTATCAAAAAATTTGGAAACACAATGTCTTTGTATAGCTTAGGTCAAGAGGCTAAAAAAGCTTTAGAAGATTCTAGAGAAACAGTAGCAGAATTTATGAATGCTAAACCAGAAGAAATTGTTTTCACTGGAAGCGCGACAGAGTCTGATAATTTAGCATTAAAAGGAATAGCATTTGCTAACAAGGAAAAAGGAAAACATATAATAACTTCAGCTATAGAACATCATGCTGTTCTTGACACTGCTAAATGGTTAGAGAAGCAAGGATTTGAGATAACATATCTGCCTGTAGATAGATATGGTTTTATAGACCCTGAGCAATTGGAAAACTCTATAAGAAAAGATACTATCTTAGTTTCTATAATGCATGCAAACAATGAAATAGGAACAATAGAGCCGATAGAGGGAATAGGAAAAATTTGTAGAGAGAAAGGAGTTTATTTTCATACAGATGCTGTCCAAAGCTTTGGAAAGATTCCTATAGATGTTGAGAAAACGAATATAGATTTGCTTTCAATATCTGCTCATAAGTTTTACGGACCAAAAGGTGTTGGAGCATTGTACGTAAGAAAAGGAGTAAAGATAGAGCCTTTGTTGCATGGTGGAGGTCATGAGTTTGGTCTAAGATCTTCAACAGTTAATGTTCCAGGTATTGTTGGTTTGGCTGAGGCCGTTAGATTAAGGAAAAAGGAGATGAAACCAGAGGCAAAAAAGTTGACAAAGCTAAGAGATTATTTAATAAAAAAAGTTTTAAAAATTGAAAATTCTTATCTAAATGGTCACCCAATTAAAAGACTGCCAAATATTACAAATTTTTGGTTTGCATTTATTGAGGGAGAAGCTCTGGTTGTGCAATTAGATTCATATGGAATAGCTGCTTCTACTGGTTCAGCTTGCTCTTCAAAATCTCTAGAACCTTCACATGTTTTGATGGCTATCGGTTTGAAGCATGAAGAGGCTCACGGCTCTTTAAGATTATCATTAGGAAAATATACAACTGAAGCCGAAATTGGCTATACAATAAAAGTTCTACCAAAAGCTGTAGAAACACTAAGAAAATTATCTCCATTTAAAGGAAAGTGGCATTAATGAAAGTTCCAAGTTTGTATTCAAAAGAGATCATGAAACATTTCAAGCATCCTAAAAACGTCGGATCTATAAAAAATCCTGATGGAATAGGAAGAGTAGGAAATATTCAATGTGGGGACATTATGGAATTATATATCAAAATTAAGAAAGATAAGAAAGGAAAAGAAAAAATCTCAGATGCCAAATTTCAAACTTTTGGATGCGTTGTAGCTCTGGCTGTTAGTAGTATGCTAACAGAGATTGTTAAAAATAAAACTCTAGAAGAGGCAATCAAAATAACTAATAGAGATGTTTTAAAAAAATCAGGTCCAATTCCACCTGTGAAAATCCATTGTTCAGTTTTGGTTGCTGATGCACTACATGAAGCAGTTTACAATTACTACTCTAAAAATAGAAGAGAAATTCCATTAGAATTGCAAAAAGAACATGAAAGAATACAGGATACTCTAAAACTAGTTGAAGAAACTCATGGAGAATTTACAAAATTTGAAAAGAAAGTTCTCGGGGAATAAATTTATAAATCAATTAATCATAAGATTTTTATGCCTAAGATAATTCATGATGTAGAGAAGTGTATTGGTTGCGGGGCATGTGCAGCAATTTGTCCAGATTTTTTTGAGATGGGAGATAACGGCAAAGCTCGCCTGAAAGGATCTAAAAAAGTCGGAAAAAATGAAGAACTTACAGTAAAAGATGTAAAATGTGCTAAAGATGCGGAGAGCACATGTCCAGTTCAATGTATACATGTAAAATGATGAAAATGAATAAAGAAAAAATTACTAAAGACATGATTCTTGGAGAAATTGTAAGCAAACACCCAGAGACCGCAGAAATATTTTTCAAACATGGTCTCCCTTGTGCAATGTGTCATGTTGCTTTCTACGAAACAATTGAACAGGGAGCTCTATCTCATGGAATTAAATTAAAACCTTTATTGAATGATCTTAATAAATCATTGAAGAAGAAAAAACGTTAAATCTTCAAAACTTTTTTAATCTCTTCTATATTAAATCCTATAACTATCTTTCCATCTATTTCTATCACTGGAACTCCTGTCTGGCCGGTTTTTTTGATCATCTCTGCAGCAGCTTCTGGGTTCTCTTGAACATTAATATCTTCAAATTTTATGTTGTTCTCTTTCAGAAAATCTTTAGCCATCTTACAATAAACACACCAAGTAGTGCTATATACTTTTACAATCATAATATCTATTAGAGATTTGATAAATACAAGTTTAAATAAATATTCATTCGTTATACTAAAAGTAAAGCTTTTTGGACTAAAATTTTAATTATTATAAGTGATAAAATGCTTGACGTTAAAAGAATTAGAGAAGATTTTCCCTTATTGAAAAAATTAAATATTATATATTTTGATAATGCATGCACAACCCAAAAACCTAAGCAAGTTATCGATGCAATAGTTGCTTACTATTCTGAATACACAGGTTGTGCTGGCAGATCTTTACATAAACTGGCAACAAAAACAACAGAAGAATTTGAAAAAGCAAGAGAAAAAATTGCTAAATTCATAAACGCAAAAAAGACAGAAGAAATTGTTTGGACGAAAAATACAACAGAAGCTATAAATCTTGTTGCTCATAGTTTTAAATTTAATAAAGGAGATAAAGTCATAACAACAAACCTCGAACATAGTTCTGGATTATTACCTTGGCAAGTTTTAGCAAAAAAAGGTATTATAGATTTGGATTTTGTTCTATGTAATAAGGGAGGAGAGTTTAACATTAAAGATTTTGAAGAAAAGATTGATAATAAAACTAAATTAGTTTCGATAATATTTGCTTCTAATGTTACAGGAACTAGAGCACCTTTAGAGGAAATAATAAAAATTGCTCATGAGAATGGAGCAGTAGTTCTAGCAGATGGTGCTCAGGCTGTTCCTCATTTTCCAGTTGATGTAAGAAAATTAGATTTAGATTTTCTAGCTTTTAGTGCTCACAAAATGTGTGGTCCAACTGGAATGGGTTGTTTATATGGAAAGGAAGGTTTGTTAAGAGAATTATCACCATTTATTTTAGGTGGGGAAACAATCAAAGATGCTGATTTAAGAACATATGAGCCTGAAGATATTCCTCATAGACTAGAAGGTGGAATTCAAAATTATGCAGGTGCTATAGGATTTGGTGCTGCTGTTGATTATTTAATAAAAATTGGAATGAAAAATATTGAAGATTATGAGAAAGAATTAGCAAAACTTTTGATTGAAGGCTTATCAGACATACCAAACTTATCATTAATAGGTCCAAAAGATTGGAATAAGAAGAATGCTTTAACTTCTTTTAACATAAAAGGAATGGAGCCTCATGATGTTGCGATTCTTCTTGATGAAAATAACATTGCCGTGAGATCTGGTATGCATTGTGCTTACCCATTTCACAAGTTTATAGGTTTTAATAAAGGTTCTGTTAGAGCATCACTTTATTTCTATAACACAAAAGAAGAGATAAACATATTTATAGAAAAACTCAGTAATATTGCAAAGACGTTAGGTAGATAAAATGGTTATTTGTATAGTTGCTTTAATAGTGTTTTCATTTTTGAGTGTTTGGTCGGCTAGATATAGAGGTTTGGCACGACAAGCTTTCAGATGTGTGGCAAGAACTATAGTTCTTAAGCCTTGTGACGTAGAAATAGAGCAAAAAATAAAATCTAAATTAACCGCAAAACTCATGAGAATTCCATCTTTAGCAAGTTTCTTTTATAAGAATTTCAAAATAATATCTTGGATATTTACAATAGTTTTCTTTGCTAGTTTGATTTATTCTGCTTATGGAATTTACAATCTATTGGTTTATGGTAGTTGTGACCCCGGTTCAGCATCTTGTGGTATAAATCAACTTGCTCAAATAATCACATGTTACGAAATCCAAATCGTTTCTGGAATAATAATTCTTGCAGTCATATTGTTCACATATTTTATGATAAAAAAGAAAAACATAAAATTTGTATTTAAGTAAAACCTAATAATTATATGGAATTTTTTGATGTTGTTAGAGAAAGACGATCGATAAGGGCTTTCAAGAAGAAAGAGATAGAAGAAGATAAAATTAGAAAAATTCTAGAAGCTTTGAACCGAGCTCCTTCAGCAGGAAACAGACAGGCTTATGAAGTAATTCTGATTAAAGACAATGAAAAGAAAAAAGCTTTAGCAAAAGCAACTTACGGACAAGACTTTATAACAGAAGCACCTATAGTTTTAGTATTTTGTGTAAATCCTCAAAGATCTGCTACAAGATATGGAAAGAGGGGAGAACTTTATTGTCATCAAGACGCAACCATAGCAGCATCCTATGCTCAGTTAGCAGTTACTGCCTTAGGGTTGGGAAGTGTCTGGGTAGGAGCATATGATGATGAGGAAGTTTGTAAAATAATAAACGCTCCAAAAGAGATGAGGCCTATAGCCATAATCCCAATAGGATATCCTGATGAAAAGCCTTTGAAAACCTCTCGAAGGAAAATTGAGGACATTGTTCATGAGGAGATGTTAAGATGACAGAAGTAAATGATGAAAATTTTCAGGGAAAAGTAATAGAACAATCTAAGAAAATTCCTGTAGTTGTTGACCTATGGGCTTCTTGGTGTACGCCTTGCAGAATCTTAAGTCCAATTCTAGAAAAATTAGAGAAGGAATACAAAGGAAAATTCTTATTAGTAAAACTTAATGTTGATAAAAATCCTAAAACATCAGAATCTTATAAAATAATGAGCATCCCAAATGTGATGATGTTTAAAAATGGTAGAGTTGTTGATGAGTTTATTGGAGCTTTATCAGAACCTTTAGTAAGAAAGTGGTTGGATAAAAATCTTTAAGGGATTTGACTTATTAAACTTTGAACCTCGCTACAAACACTATCTGGTTGATTGTTTGTTAGTTTACAAATTAATGCTGTAATTTCATCTGTCTCTGCCTTTGTATTATTTTCACCTTCATAATTTGTTCCTGTTCTGTAATACTTGCAACCAAGAACAGTTAGTGGAATATAACCGGTGCCAAATCTATTATAAGCATCCCTATCGGCATCAGAATCCATATTGTCATGTAATGAGACATAATCTTTAAATTCTTCTGCTACACCGGTTATTATCGGATGTAACCAACGGCAATGTGGACAATTATTACTTCCAAACAGGTATATAACCGGTTTTCCATCTTCTTTACATATTTCTTCATTGCTTATAAGAAAGTCGCCAATTGTTTTTTGTGGTTCTTCTGGTTGTTCAGACCCTTCTGGTAGTTTTACTGATATGTCAAGTGGTGGTGACAAAAATAGGTAAGAGCCATCTTTTGTTATATAAACCTCAGTTTCTCTCCCTTGATAAGATATCGTGACATTATAAAGGTCTCCAAACTCTTTTATAGAAACAAATGAAGCTGTTGTATTAGGTTGAACAAGATTTTCATTAATATATTCGAGTGCTTTATCGGATGCTTGCTGGGGCGTTATGGTTTGAGTAATTGCCCTTCCAGTAATTCCACCCAATAAAACGCTTCCTAAGAAAAGTCCTATAATAAAAACTATCACTATTACAGCAACCATTTTAATATTCGATTTTTTAATGGTTACAACATTTTCTTTAGTCTGCGTTTCTTCAGCCATAGTAAAATATTAAAAAGTAAGATATTTAAACTTATTTTTCATCTAAAAATTAATATTGAATACCTTTTGTGGTTGGTATCTTAGAAGGATGTTTTATATCTATTATTTCATTAACAAAGTCAGCCCTCTCTATAAGTTTTTTTGGAGCATACCTTCCTGTTAAGATTATGTCTGTCTTTTTAGGAATTTTTTTCAAGAATTTCAGAACATCTTCAATATCTAGAAGTTTGCAGTATAGGGCTAGGTTTATTTCATCTAGAACTAGAAGATTAGGTTTCTTTTTCATAACACTTTCTGCAAATCTTAACCCCTTTCTTGCAAGTTTTCTATCCTCTTCACCAAGATTTTTGAAACCAATCCAACCTTTCCTTCCAAATTGGTAAATCTCGTAATAGGGATAGAGTTTCTTTCTTATTTTATATTCTCCTGTCTTCTTCCACCATTTCATAAACTGAATTATTACAACCTTGCGTTTGTGACCTACAGAACGTAGAGCCAGTCCTAAAGCGTTAGTCGTTTTGCCTGCTCCTTCACCACAGTATAAATATATATTACCCATAAAATTAATTATTAGACTTATAAATAAATCCTTCGCAGGTTCAAATCCTGCCCTATCACAGCTATTTAAATAAATTTTTAACAAATTCTAAATATGATAAAATCGATAATTCATGCTGGTGGAGATTCAACAAGGTTAAGGGAATTTTTTAGCGGACCAAAAATCTTAGCCCCAATAGAAGATAAACCTTTATTGTGGTTTCATTTACAGCCTTTGCTAAAATCAAAGTTAATATCAGAATATATCTTTACTTTAAGGTATCAACATGAAGTTGTTCAAACTTATTTAGAAAAATTAAAAAATGAACTCAAGATTTTAACATCTTCTATATTAGAACCAAAGCCATTAGGCAGGGCTGGTGTAATAAGACTAGGAATTGAAAAAGGAATAATAAATGTAGATAACACTTATTTAATGTCTCATCCAGACGACTTTATCCCAATTGATTTAACAAAATTAACGGATTATGCTTCTGAGGCTGAAAGAAAGGGTAAAGCGATGGTAATAGTAATGGCTAAATATACTTTAAATCCTTTTGGAGTTGGTATAGTAGAAAAAGCAGGAGATATGCTTGAATTAAGACATTTCAAAGAAAAACCTGAGCTGCCATTAATAGATAATCATTTTGCTAATACAGGAATGATGTTATTTTTACCAGAAGCAATGAAAGAATTTAAAAACGTTCCTTTAGATAAGCCTACTCATCCAGAACATGAAATTGTACCTAAACTAGCTAAGCAAAATAAGGTTGCTGTTTTTCTTGTGGATAGATGGATTTCAGTTAATTACGCTTCTGATTATGAGAGTGTTTTAAAAATGGGTGCAGATAAATTGCTAGAATTTCTTAATGTTTAAACCTCACAACCAAAAATGCATGCGCACGTTCATACGGATCTAAGGTTTTCCAATCTATTATCTCAAATCCAGCTTCTTCTAATTTTCTCAAAGATTCTTTATATATTTCTTTTGGGCTTTTTGTTACGTCAATGCTTCTAGATTTTACTGCGATCATGCCATATCCATTGGTTTTTAGAAATTCTTTACAATTCCTGATAAAAATTTCAACTTCTTGAGGATCAGCTATGTCACAATACACGATATCAGTTTTTTCAACCCAACTGTAATTTTCAGTTTTTCTACAATCAGAGAGAATAGGAACAATATTTTTGTATTTTTCACATAAAGGTAAAAGTTCGTTAAAACATCTTTCTGAGAATTCTATAGCATAAATAATTCCTTCATTTCCTATTATATTTGCTATATAGCTAACAGTCATTCCATGAGCTGCGCCCATATAAAGTACTTTAGCTCCGATATTAAGTGGAACTTCTTTAATATTTTTCATTATTGCTGCAGCAAGCTTTGATCTGGTTGGTTCCCATATTCTAAATTCCTTTTTATCGATTTTGATAATATCTTCGTCAAAAGGTTTAAATCCAGGAATAGGATTTTCCACTGCTAGTTTATTATCTATTAAAAAAATTCTTGGAAATATTTCTTTCATAACCAACACTATATAAATTAAACTTATTTTAATATTTATCTATGAAAGAAGAAGCAAAACAAGCTTTGAGAGAATTAAAAGTAATTTTAATAATAATTATTATATTTATTATTTTAGCAGCTTTAACTATAAGTAGTTATTCTAAAGTAAATGTTGTAAAAGCCTTTGAAATGACTATAACGCAATTACTGACTGCTGGAACTGGCGGTGTTCTAGGAAACATTTTCTATGTTGTAATAATATTTCTTACTTTAGGTGTTACGTTTTATATGTTTGAAAAGATTATTATTTTATTAAGTGAATTTAAAATAGGAGGAATTTTAATGAAAGCAAGACTCTCCTCAATAAAAAATCATTACATTGTATGCGGTGCAGGAAGGGTTGGGACGCATGCAGCAGAGAAGCTAAAAAAAGAAGGTAAAAAAGTGGTTATTATTGAGAATGAATGTCCTACAGCAGAATATTTAAAGAAAAGAGGTTTCATAGTTGTAGAAGGAGACTGTATGAACGAAGAAACATTGGAAAAAGCAAGAATAAGAACAGCTAAAGGAATATTGGCATGTACAGGAAAAGATAATATAAATGTTTTTTTGGTTTTAACGTCTAAAGACTTAAACCCAAAGATAAAAGTTGCTACAAGAGTAAACGATTTAAAAGCTAAAAGTGAGTTTGAAAGAGCAGGAGCAGATATAATAGTTGCGCCAGAGGCTACAGGTGGTTATGAACTTGCTGAAAAGATTATCTCTAAGAAGTAGATTTCAAAATCTCTTCTAATTTTTTCTTATAATCTTCTAAAAGCTCTTTTGACATATCTTTTTTAGTGTAAAAATCAGCTCTAGCTGCAATTGTTAATTTTGCAGATAATAATCTTGCTATTTTACCTTGAAGTTCCCGTTTAGCAGTATTTATTGCTGGATGTAAATAAAGGATTCCAAATCGTGGTGGTTTTCCTCTTTTCCCTCCCTTTAAGTATTTGAAGAGCATTTTTTCTGAACCTAAGAGTTGTATCGTGCTCGAAGGCATTTTAGCAAGCTTTTCTAAAGAACCGGCTAAAGCTAAAAGTCTAGCAGCTAGAATGCTGCCTAATAATGCATTTAGATTTGGCACTTCTTCAGGAACAATTTTTTCCAAATACCTTTCAATACTTTTTCTTAAAACGTACATTGCTTTCAGTTGACTAGCATATTCTTGCAAAACCTTTATGTCTTCTTCTCTTAATCGCATTCCCATGCTTTTCTTAAAATATTCAAAATTCTCCCTAAAACCTAGTTCAGCTATTTTTTCTGCAAACTTTTCATGATCTTTTATATCAAGTTCTGGATAATGCAAGCCATACCATTCTCTAAGTCTTTCAGACATTGCATTTAAAATCTTTTCCAAGTCAGATAAAGATGAGACTGTTTGAATAATTAGTTTATCTCTTCTTTCAATCAAAGTTATCTTCATCTTTACCCCTGCTATTGCAACAGAATTTATAAGTTTATTTAACTCAGAATCATCTTTAACAAAACCTAAATCAATTACAATTTTCCTAAAGTTCTCCCTAAAATATTCTGTGGCAGTATTCGGTTGTTTAATAATCAAATCCTTTATCTCTCTTTTGACTCCTTGTAATTCAGGAAATTCCTCTTGATTTTCAAATTTTTCAAGTTTCCTTGCAATTTCTTCAGGATTTTTTTCAAAAAGTTTGTATTTTATAAGTTTGTTCTTCTCATCAAATACAAACAGACCTGCTAGACTTATAACAAGGTAGTGCATAGATTATTTATAATGCTATAAGTAATAAAAGTTTACTGGTGATCGGTTGGGAAGGATAAGAGGGAAGTGGATAAAGAATACAGCAAAGCAATTGGTAGAGCAATATCCAGACAAATTTAGCAACAAATTTGAAGACAATAAAAGAGCTTTAGATGAATTTAAAATAACAGATGATAAGCCAGTTAGAAATAAAATAGCAGGATATATTGTGGTTGTTGTTGAAAAGAAGAAAATTAAATAATTCTTTCTAAAATATTCTTTTCTACCATCTTCATAAATTAAAAAAGCAAGAGATGCATTAAAAACATCTTCAACTGGAATCATTTTTTCATTTTTCATTTCTATTAATTTGATATTTAGAAGTGAAAATATTTAAACTCTAATTTTACATATTCTTATTATGGCAACACGAGGCGGAGCTAAAAAAGCTCAATTAAAATATTCTCATGAAGAGTGGAAAAGAAAGCTAAAAAGATAGTTCACACTTACAAAAATAGTAATTTAATTACTAGAAATTACTAAAATCTTCTTTTTTTAGCGAAACACTCCCTACAAAAGACAGGCTTGCCTTCTGTTGGTTGAAAAGGAACTTCACATTCCTTTCCACACTCAGAACAAACAGCTTTGTGCATTTCCCTTGGACCTCTATCAAAGCCTCTTTTTTCGAAGCGTCTATTTTCAAACGGCATTAAATTCTCCTTTTATTAATTAAGAAATGTTTAATTTAGCAATTTAAATACCTATGCTTTAATTCCGAATTCATATTTCTTATTTTCAAATTCAAACTCAGATTTCTTTCCAAGAATTTTTCCAAAAATTATTTTACTACCCGTTGTCCCTTCTATAAATTCTTTTGATTTTACAAATAAACTGTATTCAGGAAGATACAAACTAATCTTATCTGTTATTTTCAGTCCTAACTTCTTTCTCATCTCTTGTATACTTCTGGTCAATTCGCTTAATAGCCATTCATCTTTTAGCTCTGGAGTAATTTCTGTACCTAAAAACACTTTTCCATTTTCAAATTCTTTTCCTTCTTCTAGCATTCCAATCTTTACTTCTTTTACATTTGCCATTTTTTCGATAACCTCTTTCAAAACCTTAGCAGATTCCATAATCTCTTCTTTACCATCTACTGCTAGGGATTGTAAAACGTATTTTAATTTCAAATTTTTCTCATGTCTAATTGCATTTGATGTCTCAACAATTTTTCTAGCTATTTCCATTTGAGATTCTAGTTTTTTATTTAACAGTCTCTTCTCTAATTCTGGCCAATCAGACAGGTGTATGCTATTTTCTTTTTCAAATTTCTTGAAGAAGTCTTGATACAGAGATTCTGTAACAAAGGGTATGAAAGGAGATAAAAGTTTCAGTATCTCTAATGTGACAGTATAAAAAGTATATAGCATAGATTGTTTGTGTTTTGATTTTAAACCAGGCTTTATATCTTCTCTTATTATATGTCCATACCATCTTGATAAGTCATTCAAAAAGAATTCTTGCAGTTTGCCTGCTGCTAGGTGTGGTTTTAATCCTTCTAAATCATTTGTAACATTTTGTTTTAGTGTTTGGAATCTAGATAACAACCATTTGCTTGAAATATCAAATACATTTGGCTTTTTAGGTTTGAGTTTATTTGCTTCAAGATAAGTTTGTAAAAACTTTGTAGTATTATACAAGATATTTAAAACTCTTATTATTTCCTTTGCTGGAGTATAACCAAAAGGCATAGGTTGACTAGGGTTCTGTAGACAGTACATCCACCTCATTATATCAGCTCCAATTTTTTCCAAAGCTTCGTCTGCCCAGATAACATTCCCAGCACTTTTATGCATCTCCCTCATTTTTTCATCAAGAACCGTTCCATTAGATAGAACAGATTTGTAAGGGGTTACTCCCTCTAAAGTAACAGAAACAAATAAAGTTGCATAGAACCAAAGTCTGACTTGTTCATTACCCTCTACTATGAAATCAGCAGGGAACCATTTTTTCCAATACTTCTTATTATCAAGATAATTCAGAGTAGAAAAGAAAACCACTCCAGCATCCAACCAACAGTCTCCCGTTTCCTCAACCCTTTTCATATCTTTTCCACATTTAGGACATTTTAGAATAACATTATCTATCCAAGGTCTGTGCAATTCTTTCAATTCCTTAAACCCTTTAATTGCTTGTTTCTTAAGTTCTTCTTTATTTCCTATAACTTCTAGATATCCACATTCACACTGCCAGAATGGCAAAGGCAAACCAAAGTATCTTTTTCTAGAAATATTCCAGTCTTTCAGATTTGTTAACCAGTCTATCATACTTTTCTGAGTCCATTCAGGATACCATCTAACCTTTTTAGATTCTTCTATCAGTTTCGGTTTTATCTCATTAGTAGAGATAAACCATTCTTCTCCTGTTCTATAGATGAGTTCTTCATCACATCTCCAACAACAAGGATAACTGTGAGTCAGCTTTGTTTCATTGTATAACAATCCTCTTTCCCTTAATTTTTCTAAGACTAGTTCATTTGCGTCCTTTGCATTTTTACCTTTTAAAAATCCTGTGGTATCATCAAAAATACCTGCTTCATCTATTGGAGATAAAATGGGGAGATTGCATTGTTTTCCTATTTCATAATCTTCAGGTCCATGCCCAGGAGCAATATGGACAAGGCCTGTTCCTTCCTCTAAACTAACGAATTCTTCAGATAAGACAACTCTTCCTGTTATATTCCATTGTAAAGGCAATAGATCTTTCATAGGATTATCATACTGTAATTCAACCAATTCTCTTCCAAAAACAGTTTCTATAATACTATAATTTTTATTTAACATTACTTTTTCAACAAGGTTTTTTGCTATTACAAATGTTTCTTCTCCTGTTTTGACTTTTGCATACTCGAAATCAGGATGAGCAGCAACAGCAACATTCGAAGCTAAAGTCCATGGAGTTGTGGTAAAAATAAGTAAGTATTCTCCAGGTTTATCTTTTATTGGAAATTTCACGTAAATAGCTGGATGAGTCTTCTCCTTGTACCCAACAGCAACTTCATGACTTGAAAGACTTGTGCCGCATCTCGAACACCAAGGTAATACTTTTAATCCTTTATACAGCCAGCCTTTTTCATGACATCTTTTCAAAAAATACCAGACATATTCTATGTTGGTGTCTGTCATTGTTAGATAAGGATTCTTCCAATCCATCCACATTCCTAATTTCTTTGATAAATCTATCCAAATCTTGATATAATCTAGGACAGTCTCTTCGCATCTCTCAGTGAACTTATCTATACCAAATTTTTCTATATCCTTTTTTGTTTTGAAACCAAGGTCTTTTTCAACTCCGACCTCTACCCATAGTCCTTGACAATCAAACCCTGGTTGTTTTCTGGTATCAAAACCTTGCATTGTTTTGAATCTTAAATAAAGATCTTTGTAGGTTCTACCCCAAGAATGATGAACTCCCATTGGATTATTAGCGGTGGGAGGACCATCCATGAATGAGAATGTTTTACTTCCTTTTCTCAATTTCATTGACTTTTCAAATAGTTTATTCTTCTCCCAAAATCTCAATATTCTTTTTTCTATATCTTGAGGCTCGTATTCAG